>Ga0181607_10000702_pt1 | contig 29143 bp, 23 predicted proteins | sample 041ome_9_FD_132420 | JGI IMG/M metagenome (GOLD analysis project Ga0181607, IMG submission 132420) | Coastal salt marsh microbial communities from the Groves Creek Marsh, Skidaway Island, Georgia - 041413US metaG (megahit assembly) | ecosystem: Environmental > Aquatic > Marine > Intertidal zone...
CATCCACGTCCGCCGTCGCGTCGGGCGCGCGCACGTCGGCGCGCGCGCTCGGCGCTCCACGCGCCCGTGCCTCCCCGTGCACCACCACCGCGGCGATGAACACGGAAAGCACGGTAAACGCACGTGCTGCGAGACGACGCGTCATCGTTAAAGCGTCGACAAGTGCGGGCGTGCCTCGAGCGCGTGACACGAACCGGCGTTTTCGTGCGAAACGCAGAAAACAACAGGTAACACCGAACACCTAGTCTTAAAAGTACCAGAGTACGACAAAACACACTCCATGACAAGACCTCGAGTGTACTTTTGGGATCTCATAGAGTTAAATATACTTGAGTACACACGCTGGACCTGTCGCGGGCTGCGCGCGCGCGCCGCCGACGCCGCAGACGTCGCCGCCGCCGCCGCCGCCGCCGACGCCGACGCGACGCCGATGACGCCTCGCGCGCGCGCCGTCACCGCGCGCGCGTACTCCGCCTCCTCCCATTGGCTCCCGTCGCGCGCGCGCGCGTGGTTGGATGACGTTGAAAACGCCGCGTTCACCAAGACGCTCAAGGCGCAGCTGGACCTCGTGCCCGCGCTCGCTGGGCGCGGCGACGCCATCGCGGCGCGCGTGCGCGAACGCGCGGATGCGTTATGTCGCGACGATGACGTCGCGCGCGCGATGGGGGATGCGGAGGCGACGCATACGAGGACAGCGGCGCGCGCGTTGGCGACGTTTGAGGCTACAAGGAGCTTCTTAGGTAATGACGACGCCACGATGGCGCTCATACGCAGCTTAATGGGCGCCGAGCGCACAGCGGTGACGTTTAATGGCGGATTAGTCCGAGGGGCGCTGATGTTGAGCGTGGATAAGCGCAAGACGCTTGCGGGGATGGCGAGCAACGTGTGTCACGACTTGGCGCCGGGCGCGTGGAGCCGCGAGGACGACGACGACGCGGCGGTGACGACGTTTGCGACAACCACGTGTACGTATCACGCGTTTTTTAAGCGTCACGATGTTGAATTTTTAACCGCCGCGACGTGCTGCTCGTTGGATGTGCCGGTGTGGTTTGGCGACGTCGCGAAGACGGTGGCTCGAGTCGAACTCGCGGAGAGCATGGCGCGAGGCGACGCTCGGTGCTGCATTCGCGTATCGCAGGGCGACAAGAGTAGTAACGTAGATAATAGTAGCGCATGATAAGCAACAGCAGTAGAAGATGCTGGCAACGGCTCAAAGTATCACTCGCGCGCCACTCGCGCGCTCGCGGCGATGTCAACCGCCGACATTTTCACCGCCGCCGAAACGCACGGCCGCGTCGTTCACGCCACGTGCGGCTGGGCGGCGAAATCGCAAAACCTTTCCATATACAAAGGCAACGAGGCGAGCACCGGGGAGACGCGGCTCCCGCGCTACGCCGAGTGGTTTGGCGCCGTCGAAGTGGATAGTTCGACGTACGCCATTCCAACGTCGACGATAGCGAAGCGCTGGGTCGACGCCACGCCGGATGGATTTCAGTTCATTGTCAAGGCGTTCGGTGGGTTCTGTGCGTCGAGCGTAGACGTCAAGTCGCTGCCGAGAGACGTCAGGGATTCGCTGGCGACGACGTCCTCGCGCGCGACGTACCGAAGCATGAGCGATTGCACTAAAGACTTGCTTTGGCGCCACATGCTCGATGCGCTAGCGCCGATGCGCGAAAAGAACAAGCTCGCGATGGTGGTGTTTCAGTTTCATGTCTCGCAAGCACCGTCGGACGCGCTTCGGGAGCACATTCTAGAATGTCGAGAGCGTTTGCGAGGCGTAAACGTCGCCGTAGAATTTAGAAATAGAGACTGGTTGATTGGCGACGTCGGCAACGAAACCGTGCGTTGGTGCAAAGAGTACGATTTATGTTTGGTTGCGTCGGATGAGCTCGAACACGAAACGGCGCAGAGAGATCGAGAGCAGCGCGGGTTGCCGCCGGGCGCATCGAAGCGGCGCATGTTCACCCGACTCGAACACACCGCGACGTGGGCGTCACTCATTCGCGTGCATCGGCGACACGGGACGACAGAGCGCGTGCTGGACGACGAGGAAATCGCGTTTTGGGCGCGAACGATTGCGATCGCCGCGGCTTCGTCCAACGGACCGACGTATGTCGCGTGGGGCACGGAATGGCTCGACGCCCCGCTTACGAACGCCAAGGCGCTCGATACCGCGCTCGACGCAATCAAACCGAACGCGTTTACGTACGACTGGTACGGCACGCGCCACAAGCGACCGTCTGCGGTCAAGATATCCGCCAAATCGACGGCCACCATCGCTGACATGTTTGCCGCCGCCGCGTCGACGGCGCGCAAATCCCACAACCGCGTCGAAACCGCGACGCCAGCGAGCGATGGGGATCCAGCGCCCGCTTTAAAAAAGACAAAACCAAACCAAAACTCCACTAGCGGCGCTAAAAACCCCCTAGCCGCGCTCTGGGCGCGCGCACGCGACCCGAAAGAAGAAAGAAGTGAAGTGTAATAGATAGAGTCCCAAGACCGTTACGCCTCAGACGCGCGCACGCCTCCGTGCGTCCTCGCGCGTCGCCTCGCCGCTCGCTTGCGAATCGACGCAGTCCTTCTCGACCGCATCGCACCGCTCGCTGGGCCGTCGCTCGCCGCGCCCGCGCGTCGTCATGTCGTCCGCCGAAGACTCCGACAGCGCCTCACCGCTGAACCTCCCCGGTCGACGTCCAACGGCGCCGGCGTCCACGTCGTCCGCGTCGCGCACCGCCGCGAAGACGGAGGCGAGGGCGAATGAAATCTTATCCATGGTTCGCGACGAGCTCAAACGCGCGGAGGATGTGTCGAAGGCGGCGGCGCACGCGATAGACGTCGACGCGGTGAGCGCGCTCGTCGGTGACTTGGCCGCGCTTCGGGTCGACGACGCGGCGGCGAAGCAGCCCATCACGCGCGTGCAGACGCCGCCGCCTGTTGTAGAGGCAAAGAAAGCACCGCTCGCGACGCCGGCGCCGAAACAACGATCGTCAGCGGTGGAATCCAAGGTGAAAGTTGGGTTGGTGTACGACGAGCGCATGGAGGCGCACGAAATGGTTGGACATTTTGAATGCCCGGCGCGGCATCGCGTCGTGGTGAATGAAATCAAGGCGGATGGACTCGCGGCACGATGTGTGCCTTTGTGTTCGCGCGAGGCGACGGATGCAGAGTTGCTGCGCGCGCACGATGCGGCGCACGTCGCTGCGGTGCAAACGGCGTTCGATCCAGAGGGAGAGCCCGTGCAAGTGGCGACGGTGGACGATGATACCGGAAATGACATCTTCTACACGAAAGATACGAGTTTTGGCGCGCGCATGGCGGCTGGATGCGTCACGGAGGCGTGCGAAGCGGTGTTACGAGGCGATGTGCAGCGCGCGTTTGCGGTTGTTCGACCACCCGGGCACCACGCGCTGTGCGCGAGAGCGATGGGATTTTGCTTTTTCAACAACGCCGTCGTCGCCGCGCGAGCCGCGCTCGACCGCGAGGAAGTGCAACGCGTGATGATATTGGATTGGGACGTGCATCATGGAAATGGTATCCAAGATTTAACGCTCGAGGACGATACAATCATGTACGTCTCCCTGCATCGCTACGGCGATGGGTTTTATCCAGGCACGGGCGCCGGCGAAGAAGTTGGAAAGAACGGCACAAACATCAACGTAGGGTGGCTCGAGAAAGGACTGGGGGATGCCGACTACCTGGCAGCGTTTGACATTGTCATTGAGCCCATCGCGCGCTCGTTCGCGCCAGATTTAATCATTATCGCCGCGGGATTTGACGCCGCAGACGGCGACCCGCTCGGCGGCATGATGTTAAGCCCGACTGGCTACGAGCACATGACGCGGCGTTTGTGTGACATTGGTTCCGGTCGCGTCGTGATAGCGCTCGAAGGTGGCTATGCGCTTCGCCCGCTGGCGACGTGCGCGTCGGCATCGCTTCGCGCGCTTCTCGGCGACACGCCTCGTGCGATTAGTTCTCGTTCGAGGCCGCGTAAGACGAGCGTGAAATTACTCACCAACTTAGCCGCGTCGTTCGCCCCGTACTGGCCCGCGCTTAAGAGCGAAGAGTACTCGGAAAAAGTTCGAGCAATACTCAAGCATACGACTGTCGTCGCATCCCGACGAGTGGACGCGTACCCCACTGGCCGACGTTCAAGCTCGATGTCGTCCTCCGCGACGGCGGTATAAAATTACTATAAAATCACGCACTGCACGCACAGCTGATACAACAAATACATGTAAAATTATTACAACTCGGGCTTGTACGCCACGACTTTTGCGGCGGCTCCAAACGGCCAGTAATTCTGCACCGACGCTCATTATTACAACTCGGGCTTGTACGCCACGACTTTTGCGGCGGCTCCAAACGGCCAGTAATTCTGCACCGACGCGCGTTCCGCGCCAAAGCTCTCAAGCATCGCCTTCACCTCATCCGCCGTCGCCGTCTTCTGAATAGAATTCGCCAAGTACGCATACGGCTTGCTATTCCGCGTCAACAACCACCCAATCGTCGGCAACGCGAACGTCAACCACAAACGCAAGAGCCACGCGAACGCGCCTCTCGGCGGAAACGCGTCCAAAACAAACACCTTGCCCCCTGGCTTCACGCACCTATACATCTCCCCCAACGCGCGCTCCAAGTCAGGAAAATTCCGCAAAGTATACACCGTCGTTACCACGTCGTACGCATCGCTCTCGATGCCGCACTCGCCCAACGCCCCAGCGTCGCCTTTTATAAAAGTCGCGCCAGGACATCTCCGCCGCGCGAGCTGCAACATCTTCCCCGAACAATCCACCCCAGTGCAGTCGATCGCCATGTGCGTCAAATGCGTGTACATGCAATACGCCGTCACGTTCCCTGGTCCGCACCCGACATCCAGCACGCGCGCGCCGCGCGCGAACGCGTCCAGCAACGCCCACCACCTCCAGAATCGAACCGCGCCCAGAGAAATGAAATCATTCAACCGGTCGTACGACTCCGCCACGACATCGAACAGCTCGGTGACGAACGCGAGCTTGTCATCCCCGCGCAGCACATCGTACCCGTCGCGCGCGGACGTGCGCGCGAACACCGACGCGCGCATGCGTGGCGGCGAATGGCGATGCATTCGCTGCAAAAAGTTGTGGATAAAGGCATTCGATCGCGTCATTGTGCGCTGCGTCGCGTCGTCGCGCGCCGAGCTCGTGTGCCCACCGGTCGGTGCGTCGCGCGCAACGTTTTTAGTGTCTTTGCCCGCGGTCGCGGTCGCACTCGCGGGTTCGCGGCGCGCGCGATGGCGTCCGCGGCGCGCGGTGGGGTGTCCCGGGCGCAGGGTTACCGCGCCACCGGCGCGTCGTCGTCGTTCGCGCGTTGTTCGCGCGTGAGCACCGTTCGCGGGCGCGCGAACGCGTCGCAGGTGTCTCGTGGCGCGTGCGTGCGCGCGCATGCGAGCGCGCAGGCGACGGCGGCGAGTGGGTCGGCGGCGATGCGCGAGGCGCAGCGCGAGGCGTTTGACGCCGCGCGGAAGAACGGGAGCAACGTCGTACCGTTGTATAGACGAATCTTTGACGATCAGTTGACGCCGATTTTGGCGTATAGATTGTTAGTGAAGGATGACGCGCGCGAGGCGCCGAGCTTTTTGTTAGAGTCCGTGGTGGGCGGGACGCAGATTGGGAGGTATTCGTTTTTGGGACGTCGTCCCGCGATGGAGGTGTTGGCAAAGGATTATGAAGTCACGGTGACGACGCACAAGACTGGAGAGGTGGTGAAGACGACGGAACGTGACCCAATGGAGGTGATGAAACGGTTGAGTGCGGATTGGAGAGCGTGCAAGACGCCTGGGTTGCCTGACTGTTTCGCCGGAGGGTGGGTCGGGTTCACCGGGTACGACACCGTGCGCTACCAGTACCAATCCAAGCTCGGGTTTGACGCGGCGCCGAAGGATGACCGCTCGTTGCCAGACATTCACTTGGGATTGTACAAGGATGTCGTCGTGTTCGACCACGCCACGAAGCAGCTGTACGCCGTGCACTGGTGTTTGACGGATGAGTTTGAGAGCGACGACGCGGCGTACGCCAACGGCTCTGCGTCGTTAGATGCGATGATTGACGACTTGCAACCGTCCAAGTCACCTGCGATGAAGCAAGGGTACGTCAACGTGGAGTTGAGCCAGCGTCCGAGCGAGCCGAAGGATAGTACCATGACCAAGGATGAATTTTTGGGTGCGGTGGCGGCCACGAAGGAGCACATCAAGGCGGGTGATGTTTTCCAACTCGTCTTGAGTCATCGCTTCCAGCGCAAGACCAACGTCGACCCGTTCGAGGTGTACCGCGCGTTACGTGTCGTCAACCCATCGCCTTATATGATTTACTACCAAGGCAAAGACTGCATCTTGGTGGCATCGAGCCCAGAGATTTTGTGCCGAGTCGACAAAGCGCGTACGGTGGTCAACAGACCGCTCGCGGGCACGCGTATGCGCGGTAAGACGCCAGAAGAAGACGAAGCGCTTGAAGTGGATTTATTGGCGGACCAAAAAGAGTGCGCCGAGCACGTCATGTTGGTGGATCTGGGTCGCAACGACGTCGGTCGCGTGTCCAAGGCGGGCACGGTCAAAGTTGAAAAGCTCATGGAAATTGAGCGATACTCGCACGTGATGCACATTTCATCCACGGTGACAGGTAACTTAGTAGACAATCTCGGTCCGTGGGATGTACTTCGAGCGGCGCTTCCCGCGGGTACGGTGAGTGGAGCACCAAAGGTGCGCGCGATGCAAATCATCGACGATTTAGAAGTCACGCGTCGCGGCCCTTACGGCGGTGGTATTGGCTACGTCAGCTTCACTGGCGAAATGGACATGGCGCTTGCATTGCGCACAATGGTCGTCCCAACACAACCCCCATTTAGCAGCGACTCAAACGGTGAGCGCGAGTGGACGATTCATCTCCAAGCTGGCGCTGGCATCGTCGCAGATTCCAACCCAGAGAGTGAGTATCAAGAAACCGTAAACAAAGCCGCCGCACTAGGCCGCGCCATCGATCTCGCCGAATCCGCATTCACAGATTAATTCAATACTATGCACCCATCTTTATTTTAATTTCTTCATCGCCCGCAGTCCTGTTTCGAGAATTCAAGTCATTGTTCGATCTGGCGTGCGTTTGTCGTCGCTCGCGATGCATAGTACAATACTTGTACAAGATGAATAATACATGGCTATCGCGCGGTGAACTACATATCAGCGAAGCGGATGAATAACGATGGGGCGAGAAGACTAGAGTACTCGCGCAGCCACGCGTGTAGACGCCTCCGAGCCGTCGGCGACGGCGACATCGTGCCGACGACAGCGTTGTTCGACGTAAATGGAGACAGCGGAGAGAAAGACAAAGCCGCAGACAATGATCGCAAAGGTAGTGCCGTCACCTTTGTACAATAGTACACGCGTGGCGGGGAGCAAAATACCAAAGACTATGCCAGAGGCGACTAGAAAAATCAAGCGTCGCGTTTGCGTGCCAAAGAGCAAATTAGGAAGTTTGCCCATGTGGCACAACCATTTTCCGGCGCCACCGCCGGGAACATTTGGCCCAAACGACATGAGCATCGGAAGGAAAAAGTGAAAACCGTACACCAGTGACATTACGATGCACAGCGGAATGATTTGCCCAAATCGTACGAGAACTTGAACTTGACACCAGAGCATGGGCATGACGGCGGACATGGTTGTCATCGCGGCGCTGACAATTGGATATCCTACGCGCGAAACCGCGTCGACGCCGCGCATGCCGCGACTGGTGAAGTGCGAGCGCGTAAACGACTCTGCCAAGTGCAAACTAAAGTCGACAGAGATGCCGACGAGAACTGTGAGAGAAATCGCTTCGACGATGCCAAATTTCACCTTGAGCGCGACTAAAATCGCAACAACGGCGAGGATAATGGTGAGCATGTTCAGCATCGCCATGAAAGCCACGAAAGCGTCGCCGGTGAAGATGAATGTGGCGAAAACGGCAAACGCGAGTGATACGGCGATCGAGCTTGCGGTGCCTCTAATGGCTTGCAGCTCCGTCGCCATACGTACCCACGACTCGGAGGTCACTTTCACCGTCGCCGACGGCGTGGGAGGGGCCGAATAAAGCGCAGCCGTCCCGTCTGCGTTCGTTATCGAGTACTGAAACGTAGTTCCTTCAAACTCGGTGATAAAGTCAAGAAACTTGAAATACTCGTGTTCAAGCTTCGTTGCTGACAATCGAAACGGCATCGCGGACACAAAGTCCACCTTCACCCAAGCGACGCGCTGAGTAGAGGCACCACTCGACGATGTTACCGTCTGCAAGCCATATGTTTTTCTGTACAACGGTCGCTCCGTCACGACGCGCGTAATGACATCCAGGATTTGCGACGAGTTCATCGGCCAAGGGTATGAAAGCGCTGTACCAACGCTTTTGAGAACCTGCATAGGGCATGCCGTAAACGAACTCGCGAGGTCGGTTCTATTCTCCAAAGCTTCGCAGAATTTCAACATGCGGACTTGAGTCCTGGGATCACCGATGTTGAACGCGGCGTTCACTACTGGATTAGCGTCGACCTCCCGCGGAGCGTATGACGCCGAATCGTCTTGAATATCTTCGATGCCCCACACGAGCTGTGCTTTTTCGTAATTCGTTCCCGCGAATCGCTCCGCGGGTTCAAGAGGCGGTGGCGACGGTGGTGGCGACGGCGGTGGTGGCCTCGGCGGCGGTGGCGGCGGTGGTGGCGGCGACGGCGGTGGTGGCGGCGACGGCGGTGGCGACGGCGGAGGTGGCGGTGGTGGTGGCGACGGTGGCGGAGATGGACTCGGCGGTAAGAAGAATCCAGGTGCAAATGGCGGTGGCGGCGGCGGTCGTGGTGTTGACGGTGGCGGCGATGGTCGCGAAGGAGGCGGTGGCGGCGGAGCCGTCAGACTCGGCGGTGGCGGTGGAGAACTTGGTGGAGGAGGCCTCGCTCTTGCCGTGCCCAAGACGAGGAGCCAATACGCATCCAATAACGGTGCGTCATTTACGCCAGCAGCTGTGTCTAGGGCGATAACAAATGCTGGTTTTGTGATACCTTGCGGCGTGCCGTACGCGCTCATCACGACGGTCGTCGGCGGCAGACTGGTCGTCGTCGTGACCACTGCCGCGAAATTGTTATACTCGTTCGTGTCCAACCAACCGTCCGCATTAGCGTCGAATCTGTTGTACACCGCATCTGCTAACTGATCAATTTGAGAAGAAGTGATGGTTCCGACTTGAGACCTCGGCGGCGGCGGCGGCGATGGCGAAGGCGGCGGCGGCGATAGCTGTATACCATTTTGCTGCAGCACCGTCCCAGCCTGCCGCTGACACTCTGCAAAGTTCGTGCATGAGATTTTTTCGCTCTCAAACTGCGACTCTGTCCACTTTAAGAACAGCTGTTGATTCGAATCCGCCGCGAATAGCTCTGGCGGTTGCCCGCTTGCCTCCGTCTTGGTTGAAAAATATCCAGTCACCGCTATCGATCCGAGGCAAATGACGAGAAAAATGTACTTGAAAACATCCAAGAATGCGCCGTACGTTCTCCAAGAAAAGATCGACCGTTTCTTCTTTCTCGCCGCCAACATAGAAAAAATGTTTTGGTCTTTCTTAACCTTTTGGCCAAAGCAAGCGACGCGCTTGACGTGACTAAAACAAGATTCGGCGCGCCGCGCCGCGCGAGCGTCCATCTCAGCAGCAGGGAGATGCTGCTTCTTCAAGCCTCCGAGGCCACAATAGCTAAAATCCTCTGAAACTCGCCAGTATCGTTCGTATGCACACAAACACGCAGGAAACCAGGTGACGACGAGGAAGTAATTTACCAAAACCATGATGGCAATAAAGACGCCAAATATTTGTACAGCCGGAATGGCGGAGGCAAGGTTTGCGGCGAATGCAGCGGCTGAAGTCATAGAAGTCACCAGCATTGCTCTTCCGGCGTGATCGTAAGCATAATTCAACCGCGCTTCGAGGGTGTCACCGCGCACCCCCACGGCGCGCGAAGCATCTTCGAAAAAGTCATAAAATACAAAGACATCGTCGACGCCGATGCCGAGTATGATGAAAATCGCCAAAAACTGCATCACGCTAATCGACTTCAACCGCAAAACGTACGCGTAAAACGCATACGCAACCGGAAAGGATAAAATTATTTCAAATATCCCAGCAATTGTAATGAACAAGGAGCCGGTGTGAACGTATGTGTACAAGACCACGAGCGACAAACCAACAAAGATGAGTTTCGCGTCGTGCAAAATGGCCAAATCAGCTTCATACTGGGTAATCTCTTTGCCCCCAAACAGGCATCGAATGCCACTTGCCTCATCTATCGCGTTAGCTTGCAAAAACGGAACAAGTGTACTCTTCATCCAATTTTGCCACTCTGTCTTACTCGGCTGACCGATTGGAAAACCTGTTCTAAATGACGACGCGGTGCCGTTCCCGGCATTGAAATCCTTGTCGAGGTAAATGTACAATCCCTTTGACGCCAAATTCATGGTGACATCGATTGTATCTCTGTAGTAAGTTCCACTCACTGTCGTCGCAAAGAATAAAGGCGCTATGGAATTCGGCGGCGTACACCCGTTCGAGCCTAAGTAGTCCGTGTTCGCAAGCTGCAAGCACATCGTCTCCGTATAGCCTGGGAGTTGCGTGATTTTTTTCTCTAAATCCAACGCGAAGTTCATCACCTCTTCGCGTAACACATTCTCTCCTCGCGTGGACGTGTATACGAGCTGAAACGAAAAGTATTGACTCGGCCTTTGCGTCGAGACGTACGAGTGCAATCGGCGCCTCTTTTGAGCAGCCGAAGGCGACGTCAAATATCCACCCGAATCGAGCCAATTCGTCACGTACGAAACCGTCCCCACGCTCGCCGACTCACCCGCAGTCAACATCGCATCCCAATTCAACTCCGACTCACTCTCAGCGCTCGTAATCGCATCCCTAATCCTCGCCGTGGGATGATCGCGTATGTTAAATCCCGCGACATCCGTGTCCACCACTAGCGGTTTCCGCACTAGCGCGTACGCCCCAACCGCCACCCAGAAAATAATCGACAGAATCATCACCAGCACCGGCGCACGCATCGTAACTTTAATAAACGTCGACTGTCGACACGCCCACACCTCTTTCGCCAGCATATCCCGCATATCCGTCGACAACATGCGCTCGAGATTTTTCGCCTCCTCGCGCTGCAGCAACCACGACGACGCGCGCCCCGCCAACGCCGGCACTCCATCATCGCCACTGTCGCGCTCGAGCGCGCCCTCCGCGCCATCACCCATCGTCTCCATCACACCGCTCGTCGCCGGTGCGTCGGCGCCCGCATCCGCGTCGTATGTGGCGTCCGTGGTCATGTCTTGCACCGCTGGTTCCGGTGCCCTGTCGCGGTCGGCGCGCCACGGCAGCGCGCGTCTCGCGCCGCCCTCGCCCTCGCGCGCGGCTGCGCCCTCGCGCGCGTCGCGTCGGGCGTCTCGCGCCGCGCGACGCATCGCGCGATGGGCCGTGGCGTCGACGAATGCGGTGAAGTGTCCACGTGTAACAAATCTTTTTCTTGGTCAACGCGACGACACATCGCGACGCGCGCATGGCGTCAACGTCCACGTCGAGCTCCGCCGCGGTGCTGCGATTGCTGAGTGACTTGCGGCACATCACGACCGGCGCGATCGAGGTGCGCACCGCGCGCGCGCGCGCGTAGCGGCGTCGTCGTTGGCGTCGCTGGCGGGTTTCGCATCGACAGTTACCCGCGCTGTTCGCACTTTGACGCGCGCGCCGTGGACGCACGTGCGATCGTTGATGCGCGGGATATCAATGCGCGAGATTGCACGCGCGGTTCTTTGCGATCGGCGCGCGCGAAATGGGAGAATGTTGACACGCGCGACTGACACGCGACATTTTCGCACGCGCAGGGATGCTCGGCGTCGCCGCATAACGACGATAATATTTTCATCTGGACGGCGCAGATCATCGGCCCGGAAGAGTCCGCGTGGGAGGGCGGTGTGTTTCAGCTTCGATTGACGTTTAGCCAGGATTACCCCGATAAACCGCCGAAAGTGCGATTTACGTCGGAGATGTTTCACCCAAACGTGTACGCGGATGGAGCGTTGTGCTTGGATATCATTCAGGATGGTTGGAATCCGTGCCAATCTGCGGGGAGTTTGTTAATGTCGATTCGTAGTTTGCTCACAGATCCGAATTGTTCGAGTCCTGCGAATCCGGAGGCGGCGCGAATGTTTTTGGATGACCAAGCGGAGTATAAGAAACGAGTCCGACGATTAGCGCGTCGAAGCGTGGAATAGCGCGGCGGAGGAGACGTTGCGAGTCTGTATAGCACACACGGCCCGAAATTACTGTACGAATGACTGTGATTAATACATTTGTAGTTGACATGTTGCAATTTTACCCTGTCTTTCCTTGCGGACGACCCTTGGCAAAGTAGGCTCCTTTCTTAGTTCCGCCCGGCGTTTGAGCAATTTTTTGCCGCTTGTTTGAAGATTTACCTCGCTTACCCTTACGTTTTTTCTTTGGCTGCTGCTCTTCTGGCGCTTGGCCTTCCTCTTCGTCTGACGACGACGACGACGACGACGATGACTCGTCGCTCGAGTCGCCGCCATCTTCTTTGTCGCTCGCTACGTCGACGACGTCCCTCCCTCGTTTTTTTCCGCGCGCTTCAGCCACTTGCTTTTGCTCATGCGCGGCGCGCTGTCGCCCCAACTTGACGTACTTTGGGAAATCAAGCGCGACACCGCGAATGGCCCCGGGCTGGGCCGGCGGCTGTCGCGACTTTGCCCAGGATGGATCCATTTGCACGATGCGACGGAGCAGAAAACCGTCTCTGCTATCGACGGGAGCTGTGATGACTGTGAAAGCGTGCTCAAACGCACTCTTTACTTGACGGCACGCGTAGGAGTTTCTACCCAAGTCATTCGTTTCGTCCTGGGGATCTTCAATGGCCCAAAGAAACGGCCGCGCCTCTTCGTACATGTTTCTGTCGCGCTTTTTAAAAAAGCCAGGACCCTTGCCACCGCACGAAATACCCACATCTTCGGCGACGAGACGACGACCAAAAAGCTCGAAAAAATCAATCAAGAGCGTCCCAAGACATCCTTCGCTCGCATCGCTCGCACCGTGCGAACCAGCCCACGTGGATTTGCACGTGGTGTTGTGCAACTGTAGGTGCGCCATGACCATGCACAGCAACGCGTACGAGCCGATGCCGCCTGAATATACTTCATTCAGTCCGCGTTGATGCAAAAACGCCTTCAACACCGTCGTCAGCGGGCGCAGAGCCGGGAATCGTTTCATGTTTTCTCGAACTATTTCCGCACTTGCCGGACCGTTGGCGACGTCAAAACTGATATCAAATTGAAAACCGCTTTCAACTTCTTCAAATTTCACTATCGGCACGCGCGCCTTGGCTATGAGTTGAATCTTCATCGCCATACCTCTGCGCGCGAGCGTGATTGCCAACGCTTTCAAACAAATCGCGGGGCTTTTCGCACCACTGTCTAAAATAACCGCATCTATGTCCGAACTCGGAAGGTACATGCCCGTCGCGAATGAGCCGTGCACTTCAAAGCGCGCGGCTGGCCAAATGGACTTGACCACGGCGCGTACGCGTTCCACCGCCGCCGCACGCGCCGTCTCCTCCTCTTCGGTGGGTTCTAAAAACCTGCCAAAATCAACGATCTCATTATGCAAACGAATGAGCGGCGATTGCAAGTTACGCAACCGTTTCACTGTCCCAGGTGGACACCACCGCGGATTTTCATTCGGGTCAAAATGTTCTTGTTCCTCCTCCTCTTCGGGGACCTCGAGTGATTTCACCGCCGCCGCACTCGCACTACCGGGTTCGTTTCTAATCGGCGCTTGATCGAGATACGCAAAATCAATCACGTCGTCGCCTAGACCGCCATCAGTGATGGGTAAAATCTTCGCCGCGATTTTTTCACCTCCGATGCGAGACCGTCTCGGCGCCTCGTCTTCGCCGGCACCTCGACCGATTTCAACGCCTACACCGAGACCTAAACCGAGACCCAAGCCACCCACGCGGGCGTATTTTGGAGCTTCGATCTCTCCAGCTTCTGGCATCGCGTCTTACGCCGCGGTGTCTTCGTCACCCGTGTTGTTCTCCGCTGCGTCGCTCGCAGTCTCCACGACCACCTCCGTCTCGCGCTCCGCGCGCTCCGCCGCCGCTTCTTTCTTCCGCCGACGACCAGTCCACCACGACTTGATCAATTGCACCGCAAACGTTGCAATCAATAACCCGTTCCCGATCGTTCTCGCCCGCGCGTCCTGTTCAGCGCGGCGTTTTTCTTCCACGAATTCTTCAATGTCGTCCAACGTCAGCGCGTGATTCTTCCCCGCAGAAGTACTAAAGCTCGCGCGTTTAGACGTCGATTCGTTCGCTTGCGCGCTGACGGTGAAGGCGGATAATGTGTTTGTGTCCTGTTTTCGCGATTTGCCCAGCATGAAGCGGTACTGCGCGAACGTGCGCGCGAACGTGCGTCGCGAAGTGCGGTGACTTTTCTGGTGGCGGCGTTTTGGCCTTCTCGCCAGTGCTGCGCGCGCGTCTCTCGCGACACCACCGCGGACGCTAGTTGGTGTGAAAGCTATTGCTGCGAAGCGTCGAGTCGATTGCGCGCGCGCCGAGGTCGCCATGACCGACGCGAGCGGTGCTGCGAATGCGCTCGAAGCTGTTACAGCTACTGGCACTGGTGACACAGCTCCAACGCCGCCAGCGATCGAGATACGCGTCGTTGACGATCGCGCGTACGTGTACGACGCGCAAGCATGCGTGCACTTGCGTTCGCAGCACCGTTTGGTGGGCGTTATGGTTGGATCGCTGCCGGGTTACAGGTCGCAGGACGTCGCGCGCGGGTTGCCGCTCGAGCTCTCACCCGAAGAAGCGACGCTATGCATCGAACGCGGATGGGCCACGATGGCTTTCGAACGCGACTGCGAGAGCGACGCATTTAAGGCGTATCGCGTGGATGTCATGGCGAATGCGGCGCCGTCGACGTCGGAGATGGTCAAGGTTGGGCAAAAGCGTCCGGCGGCAAAGTTGGACAGTCGCGGCTGGGGCGGCGGCAGCGGGGGTGGAAAGAAGACCAAGCCGAAAGAGAATTTACACGGTTGGCAAAAGATCGTAGGATCGTCTTTTGTGAATATTCCGCTCGCGAATGCGACGGATGGCGATGGTAAAGGCGCATGGTCGTTTCCATCGAACACGAAGGAGCGAGAACGTTACGCGGTATTCAAGGATTTACACGATCGTCAGTACAGCCTAACGTCGGGTGCAAAGTTTGGGAGCGATTATTTAGTGTACCCTGGTGACCCTATTTTGTATCACGCGCATTACACGGTACGCATAGTGTCTTGGGAGGCGACGCTGCACCCGCTTGTCATCGCGGCGACGACGCGGATGGCGCACGCGGCGCGCAAGAACTTTGTCATCGCCGCCGTGCGTGAAGTTAAAGACGACAACGCAAACGACGACGCTAGCGTAACGTGCGAAGTGCGATATTTCACTATGGAAGCCGACGTGGATTTGTCTTCCAACCGGGGCTTTTGAACAATTATTAGAGCTAGAATTTCAATGACTGAACCGTAGTTGACTAGAAACTAAATTAGCACACGCCGTCGACGCGAAACCACCTCACTTGGCCGCCCCGAGCTTGGCTTCGAGGTCTAAAATCGCACTCTCGATTGCCACACATTTGGCAGTCGTGGCGTACCACTCTCGTTCCAACGCGCCAAACTCTTTCGCCGCCGCTTCCTGCTGGAGTTTACGCGTGACATTTAACGCATTGACCGACGTCCGCGCGCGCTCTACCTCCTTTTCGTACTGCACAATCATGGCTTCGGCCCAGGCATTTCTTGCCCGCCAAGCCGCGGGCGCGAACTTTAACGCCAGCTCTAAGTTTACTACGCGCGTCGCTTGATGCTCGAGCTGCGCCTTCGCGTTATCAATCGCCGCGGTCCACGCCTCCACATCCGAACGCTTCGACTGCGGCGGCGGGTCTAACCTATATCTCAAGTTATCTGGAATGCACATCGATTGTCCCATATCGATGCGCGTCATCTCTTGCGCGACGAGAGACTCGGCTGCGACGCGCAATTCTCTCGCCGGCGGCAGCTCATCCAAGTAGTCCTTCGCCTTCTTCTTCATCCTCCGCATCTACGCAATCGAAAAACGGCAAGGTCAGTACGCACGCCATCGCATCATCGCCACCACTACCGTCACGTACCTCTTCAGCGACGAGCTGATCGACTTTCGGGCGCCAATCGTCGGGCAACACATCGGTGTAGGGCAACGCATCGCCTTCGTGTTGCGTCCAATCCCGCCCCGAGGGCGGCGACGACGACGACGCGGGTAACGCGTGCGGTTTCATGAACGCGTTCGTCGACGACCTCACCGCCGTCACGCGCGCGAATACTCGAGCGTCGCGCAGTGGCGCCCGGGCCAATGTCACGGCGGCTGAAGCGCCTCACACCATGGCGCGCGCCGCCCTCGTCGACGCCCTCAAGGCGCTCAATCTCGCCGGCGACGCGCTCGATGACGACGAGATAGAATACCTGGTCGACGGCGCGCTCGACGACGGCGACGCGCTCGCGGAAGAGGAGGACTTTGTAGACTTTACGTATCCGGTGTTGGCTGCCAAGTTGAACGATGACGAAGACGCGGCGATGGCGATCGCGAAGACGGTGCACGCGGCGTTACGCGCGTCGGGCGATGCCACCGCACCGCCTGTGAGCGCACCCACCCGCGTGCCGGTGTGCTTGGGCGAAGGTTGGGATAAAGTTGAGGAAGATGAGAAGAAGGCCAAGGCGAGCGCGAGCGCCGGCGCGAAGACGCTGTTTGTGCATCAAACTGGCCCGAGCACGAGCGATTTCATCTCACGCGCCGAGGAGAAGGAAAAAGCGAACGCGAGAAAGGCGGGTGAGAAGCTCGCGGCGGCGGCGGAGGTGGAGCGCCGTGAAATGTTTGCGGAATTACGAACGGCGCGAGAACGCGCCGCGCAGAGCCGCATTGACGGTTCGGCGAAAACGTTAGCCAATGTAGATTTGGGGCCGTTTAATTTGCCGAATCCGGGCGGTGGGGCGGATTTAATCGAAAATGCGTCGTTATCGCTCGCGCCTGGTCGCCGCTATGGTTTAATTGGGCGTAACGGCAAGGGGAAATCGACATTATTGAAGCATTTGGCGGCTAGACGCGTCGAAGGCATCGACGCGTCGTACTCGGTGCACTACGTGACGCAAGAGGTTGAGTTGAGCGAAGACGAAGAAAACGCCCTTCCTGTAGACGTTGTTATTGGCGCTGATATCGAGCGCAGACTACTGCTCGATGAGCAGTGTCGATTGGAATCGAGTGAGGACGCGACTTCGCTCGCGCGTTTACAAGAAGTCAACACGCGGCTCGACGCCATCGGATCTGAGAGCGCGCCCGCTCGCGTATCAAAGTTGCTTAAAGACCTCGGCTTTACCGACGCACTCATGGCGCGAAAAATGAAGGCATTATCTGGTGGTTGGCGCGTGCGCACTGCGCTCGCAGCAGCCTTGTTCGCACAGCCTGACATCTTATTTTTAGACGAGCCGACGAATCATCTCTCCATCGCCGCCGTGATGTTTCTCGCGCGCGAGTTATCGACCAATCCCGTATGGGCGAGTCGCATCATTGTCACCGTTTCGCACGATCGACACTTTCTAGACGAAGTCACCACGGACTCGTTGCACATCTCAGGCGCAGCGAAGCGGCTGGCGAGTCACACTATGGCGTATAGCGCGTGGGCGAAGAAGCGTCGCGAGCAACAATTGGCGCTGAAACGTCGCGTCGAACAGCGTCAAGAAAAGATTGACAAGCTCAAGGAATTTGCCGGCCATGGGTTTCGATACGGCGGCAGTTCGTCGGCGATTAATATGATGAAGAAGAAAGAAATGGAGGCGAAGAAGCTCGAACTTGTGGCGGATGAAGAGGCGGACCAAATGGCGGATTTAGAAGAGGATGCGGAATTGAGCTTGCGCTTGCAAGCGGGCGGCGAGCTTCGCCAAAGCATCGTACGACTCGATGCGGTGGCGTTCGCGTACCCGGGTGGCGAAGAACTTTTCGCTGATGTTGACTTAAGCGTGGATTCCAAGTCGCGCGTGGTGTTGCTAGGTGAAAATGGACAAGGGAAGACGACGATGGTGAAAATTATCACAGGCGCGTTGGAACCAACGCGCGGATTGGTGACGCGCGATCGAGGCGCGCGCGTGTGCTTGGTGAATCAGCATCACGCCGAACAATTGAGCTACGATAAAACTCCTTTAGCATTTATGCTTGATTCGTTTCCGGGTGATGGAAGCTACCAGCACGAGCAAGAACTTCGTGGACATTTGTCGCAGTGCGGCGTCGTCACCGAGTTGCAGAACGTCCCAGCGCTCGCGTTATCTGGAGGACAAAAATCTCGCGTCGCCATGGCTGCGGTGTCGTATCAAAAACCGCACTTGATTATTCTCGATGAGCCGACGAATAATTTGGACTTGGAGTCGTGCGAAGCCTTGGCTGACGCGATTGAGAACTTTCAAGGCGGCGTCGTGTTGGTGTCGCACGACCAATACTTTGTCGAACGCGTCGCTCGAGAAGTGCTCGTGATTGAAAGTGGAGAAGTCAAGCGTTTGGACTCATTCGCGTCCTATAAAAAGGCGATAGCCAAGAAATTAGCGTAATGTGATGATTCATTTATGATTAGTAGTAGGTCGGTTTCAACTTCTAAGACGGTCGCTTTGTGCTCAGCGACTTAAATCCTACAGTCAACTGCGTCTGCGTGCGCGAGGAGCACGTCGAATTGTTTACCATTCGAAGTCCGCCGCGGGGTTGTCACCTTCGTCGGAATCGGAGTCATCAATAAACAAACCCTTCTCACGCAAGTATTGGATCGCCGCAGACAAAGAGTTATCCTTGAACTTCAAGTAGAACTTGCCGTTCTCCGTGTCTTCAGAGATGGTCGCCGTCGCCCACGTAGCAGAAGACGTCGCATCCGGAGCACCACCGACGCCGCCCCCGAGTTCAGTGTCGCACACAGCCTTCATCCACTCCGTAGCGTTGAGTTGATCCTTCAACGAATCCGCAACGTACGCAACCATGGCAATCTTGTTCGTTTGGTCGTTGGACGAGATGATGAGCTTGGAAATGTGACCAGAGCAACCCTTGCGCTCTTCCTCGTTCGACGGGTCCGGAATGGCGTTCATACCCTCCATCGCAACTTCAAGCAACTGCACGTTATCGCCAGCTTCTTGAATGCGCGTGCAGAAGCACGTCAAACCGGACATATCCGCGGCGCCTTCGATTTCCACACCCTTCTTGCCACCCTCCTTGAAGGCCTTGGCGATCTTCTTTTCATCCACACCCGCCGCGCGAGCCGCATCGCACTTGGGGAATTCCTACGCGCGCGCACAACGAAAACACACCAAATGCGGTCAGTATCGCGCTCGCGTTTGCGCGTTCGCACCCATCGACGCGCGTCGAACGCGACATTAATCAATTCCAGCCGCCCGCCGTCCGATCGTCCATCCATCGCCATCCATCGCGCCGCATCGCGCCGTGCGCCCGCGCGACCGCGCGTCGACGTCTCGCACCGAACCGCGCGGCGTAGGACCGCGCGATCGCGGTCGCTCGCGCGCGCACGTACCGTCGTAAACGTCGCCATCGTCGTGTATGTGTTCGTCGTGTTGTGTCGATCCCTCGATCCGGCGGCGCGGTGATAAGGATGCGCCCGCGAGTGCACTTTTACGTACTGTGTACGGTGTACGTCTATGTATGGCGCACAAGAGTCGCGCGCGTGGTGATTTATTTGGAAGAGTACATAGGCTTAGAGCGCGTATCGTGCGTATAAAGTGCGTCGAGGTCGTGTCTGGGTAAACTTCCGTGGGTCGTGATGGGCGCATGCTGGCGTTGAATATGCGGACGGCCCGCGGCACACGCGCGCGCGCGACATGTCGGACGACGCGGACACCGCGTGCGCGTTGACGCCCGAGGAAGGTGCGCGCGATCGAGTCGCGGCGTCACGCGCGCGCGTGAGCGACGCGGCGCGGGCGTGGCGCGGGTGTGGGTCGCTTTGAATCTCGGATTCCATCGTTCGTGGACTGACCGTTTCGTTTCATTTCGTCTTTCGCGCGTAGTTTCCGATGCGTTGTTCGAGCTCAGCGCTCTGGCGGGGGTGGAGATGCGTCGCGAGATTCATGATGCGATTTTAGCGCTCACGCGGGAGAAGGTGGTGCCGACGGCGACGGCGCAGGTGCTTCGTTCGCTGGCGAGCAAGGCGAGCGACGCGCGCTCGGCTGGGATTAAAGACGCGCTGCGATCGCCGTGACCCCGCGTCGCGCATGGAATTAGGCTTAGAGAAAAATAGTCGCAGTATGTTAAAGCGTGGTCTAGGCTGACGTGTCGTCTGACGCGTCGTTGGGCGTAGGTGTTGAAATGCCACGCGTGTATCATTTATCTTCGCCTCGCGTCGTCGACGATATCTTCACAAATCGCCTCGCGTTCGACACCCATGATCGCACTCACGTCTCGCACGCCGCTCGCGGCGTTGAAACCTCCCACGTCGGGCGCGCCCGTGCGCCGCGCGCGCGCCGTGGCCCCGCGCGCCGGCCCTTTTGACTTTTTAAAGAATAACAAAGATACACAAGGCATCGACCCGATGTATGCGCAACAACAAGAAATCCTGCGCAAGCGCCGGAGTGGCGCGAACCTGACGAAGGAAGTCAACGCTCGTCGCGCGAATGTGAGCCGGTTTATCAACAAAAAGCTCCCCGCCGCGGAGCAGAAGAGGATTGAAGAGAAGAATCGAGCCAAGGCGAATGCGTTATCGAAGGAGGCCGTAAAGGGCGGCATTCCTCTCCCTATGGCGTCGTTTGGCATGCCAGAGTTTGATGGTGGCGAGCGATTCGATTTACGTGGCAAATACGTCGACGACGGTTGGGTCGATCCTGAGGACTTGAAGAAGGGCAGCGGCGGAGGGCTGTTCGGTGGTTTGTTTGGGAAAAAGGCGACGCCTTCTCCGCCGCCGCCAAAGAAGAAGGGCTTTTTCGGCGGCAAAAAGTGAGCGAGCGTTGTTGAAATGTGTAGTCAGTTGTAATTGTATGCTTTCGCTGCTAAGTGTCATATTTGATGATTGTACTGTACACGTCAACGCTTCTCGGGGATCCACAACGCCACGCCACCTTCGGTGCACGCCGAACCGACAAGCATCATGTTTGGCGCCCATTTCACGCACGTGGGCAAGCCCGCGTGGCGAGTGCGCCAACGCGCAACTTGGAATCCACTCGTCGCCGCAAACACGTGAATGCACGAATCAGCGCCACCGGTGACGACGAATTCGCCGTCGGGCGAAAAGCTCGCCTCCATCGGCGTCACCGCGTGTTGCTGTCCCTCCGTACCGGGCACGCGAATGCGATAGATGTGTCGTCCATCGAACGCGTCTAAAATTGTAATAATCGCACCACTCACGACTAACATCTTGGTCCCATCCGGCGAAAACTTGACGCACGACACCGCCGGCGGCAACTCATTCGCGTTGAACAAAAACTCCCCCTTTTGATTGTAAAACACGTTAAACTGCGCAAACGCACCCTTGGCGTAGGAATCTGTGCCGTACAGCTTGATCGCCCCGTCGCCTTCCGTGATGGCAAAAATCTCCCCTTGCGCGTCGTACGCCACGGTGGGAATCGCCGGCGTATCTGGAATCACCGCGCAACACGTCGGCGTTCTCAAATCCCACAACCGCACCGTGCGATCCGCGCTGGCGCTCAAAAAGTTATCATTCGTCGCCGACATCGCCAACGATGTCACCGCATCCGTATGCCCTTTGAAATACCGCAAGTACGTGTTATCGTGTAACGAGTGGTACCGCACCGCGTGCTCATCGATCGCGCGCGCCGACGACCCCGCGCCCTCCTCTCCCGCCGCCGCCTTGCCCCGGCTGCTATAAATCACCGCCGCCGCCGAATGCGTAAAACACACGTTCGCACACCCGTACTTTTTGCTATACAACGTCTTCGTCTTCGTGCCCGTGTTCGTGTTGTACACGTGAATCGCATCGTCATCCCCGGTGGTGACCATGAAATCCTCGGTGTGGTGAAAGTCGAGCGCGTTCACCGCGGAGGTGTGATCGCGGAAGAACCGACCGGGTGCCATCTTGGAAATGGCGTCGAGATCGAGGGCGACCATGGCGGCAAAGCGCGTCGCGCGTCGCGAAGTGCGGGTGCGCCGTGGAGTTGCTGTGTGAGCTATTGGAAGGATTTGTGTTCTCTGGTTGGTCACCAGAGCCGCGACTTTTTTGAGGGCTGGATGACACAAACAGTGCATCGAATGAATGGACAAACGAGGACATGATTGAATGGTTGATTTTTACCAAGATCTTGTAATACACACAAATTTTCAAAATTTTTGTTTTTATTTTTGGAGGTGGAGGGGAGAGGATGTCCGTCGCCGCAAGTTGCGAGAACGGCGGAGCCCAGACGAGAAAACACCAGAACCTACTTCTTGACCCGATATCTGCCAACAACCATGGCGTGGTCACGTTCGTACGGCTCTAAAGTGAGCTGTTCTGATGGCTTAAATCCTTCCGTTTGCAATTTTTTGACTTCTCTCGCAAAGACGGCTTCGGGCGCCGCCGTCGAGTCGATGCACGACGCCTTGATAGAAATCATAAAGTTACCGCCTTGCTTCAAAAAGTATTGCGCGTTGAGACCAACGATACGCGCTTGGTCAGGTTGCGCTACATCGGCAAAGATGGTGTCAACCATGCCAATCAACATGCGGTATTTTTGCGGGTGACGCGCGTCTTCGATGATGGGAATGACGTTGGTGCGCTTCTTTGCCATGTTGACCAAATCGCGACCAGAACGGTGGGAAAACTCTACGGCGTATACGGTACCTTCCGGACCGACGAGATCAGAGCAGTGCGACACCGTGGTACCAGACGCACCACCGAGGTACAACAACTTGGTCCCGGGCTTGATGTGAATGTTGTCGAGACCGCCGAGAATGCCCGCGGCAATCTTCGAACGGAACGGGTTCCACACGCGGTACTCCGTCTTCGTACCATCAGCCTCATCGACAGAAATACGCTTCTCACCGTACACACTTTCACCGACGACCATGTTTCTCGTCACGAGCGCATCCTCCTTGCCCCGCGCGACGAAGACGCCTTCGTGACGATGCTTTTCGACGACGACTTTCGAGCCACCCTTCATGCCGCCTCGACCGCCGCCTCGGCCGCCGCCTCGACCGCCACCGCGTCCGCCGCCTCGGCCACCGCGTCCGCCACCTCGGCCACCGCCGCGTCCGCCATCTCGTCCTACACGCGAAAAATAGAAACAGAGTCAGTACGTCAGCGCTTTTTAGTCACTGGGACAAAGACACAACGCGAGGCGGAAATTGGCAAATTCACATCGGATTGCGCCCGCGCCCGTCGCATCCGAACTCCATCGCCCACTCGCGACGCGCGCAAAACACGCCACGAAACATCCCGCATCAATCGCCGCGCTCACACATCGCGAATTCGCGCACGCACCTCCGCCTCGTCCACCGCCGCGGCCACCGCCACGGCCACCGCCGCCGCCGAAACCTACACCGCGCGAAACACATCACCGCGGATGGCGCGTCGTCAGTCATCCAATCGCATCGCATTCGCCGCGCACACATCGCACATAATCTCGCGCATCGCACCACCGCCCGTGCGCGACGTCACCGTCGTCGCGCGCGCGCCTCGAACGTCGCGGCACGCCGTCAACGAAAATGCAGCCGCCGATCGAGTCTCTCGGCGCGAAATCGCGTCACGCGCGGCGTCGGAGACGTTACACGCGCGCGCGAACGCGTTCGAACGGGTGACGAAAAACGTATACGTACCGCCTCGGCCACCGCCGCGTCCCATTGGTGATCGCATGGTCGCTGTGTACGTCGCGTGCGCGTAGTGAACGACGGCGGAATGCGCGACGGCGCCACGTGCGTAGTGTTTACATTGGCGGCGTCAACGTAGTGAAGGCGCAGTTGGCCCATGTGATGGATGTTCGCGCTGCGTCGGGGACGACTCCGGGGACGACGGCGACGCCGCGGTCGATCCATCGAATGCATAAATAATGGTGTTGGATGTAAATTAAATGTGTGTGTGAGAGAGAGAGTCCGTGGCGGGATGCGTGGCGCACACCGCGCGCGGTGGTGTCAACGCGTCGCGCGAGCGAAGGAGGCGCGCGCTTAGACCATGGCGATGGCGTCGATTTCAATCTTCGCGCCCTTGGGGAGCGTGGGAACTTCGACCGTCGCGCGCGCGGGTGGGTTTTCGGGAAAGCCTGCATGATTGGTACAAACAAAACCACGCGTCAGTGTGTGTGTGTGTGTTCGTGAGTGACACGAACAGAACGGCGTACGCGACGCGCGAGCCGCGGGACGCGCGCGACTAATCGAGCGACGGAAACGACACGTACTCTTGGCATAAATCGCATTCACCGCCGCGAAATCACCCATGTTCGTCACAAAAATGTTACACTTGACAACATCCGACATGTTCGCACCAGCGGCCTTTAAGATTTCGCTAAGGCTCAACATCACGCGTTCCGTTTGGGACTCGACGTCGTCGCCCACAAAGTCACCCGTCGCCGGGTCTAAACCAATTTGCCCCGACACGTAAATCGTGTTCCCGTGCTGTGAGGCATCGTAAAACACGCATCCGTTGTCAGTTACTCTCGCGCATCGCGCCTTCGCGTCGATTCGCCGCGCATGGGCGCCATAAACGCACCTTGATGGCTTGGGAGTAAGGCCCCAACGCGGCGACCGCTTTATCGGTGGCGATGATTTGCTTGCCGGCGCGCGCGACGACGGAGCGCGTGCGCGCGGAGGACGCGATGCGACGCGCGGCGGTTGCGGAGATGCGTGCGGTGGATTGCGCGAACGTGGACATGTCGGAGGTTGTGAGATGTGCGTGGATAACTGAGGACGGACCCCTGTGTCTTTTTAAGAAAGAGCGTTACGTTACAACATGAACGGCGTCGATGGACCAGACCTGACGACGCGTGCCTGGATGCGTATTACTGTAGGATTAGGCCTACTCGTGAGTCCATCGCGAGGTGGATATATGCATACCGTGTACACATATATTTACTCGACGAGACGCTTGCCCGCGCGTTCGTCGGCGATGAGGTCGTTGAAGAGCTTGCGGAGCCAGACGGTTTTCAACAAGCTCTTGATAATTTGCGTGATGGCGATGGTGAACCAGACGCCGACGACGCCGTATTGCGGCGCCAGTGTGGCGGCGAGGGGAAGTCGCGAGAGGTTCAGTAATAACGCACACACGAGCACGGGATAGGTGACGCCAGTGCCGGTGAACGCGCCCTCGACGGCGCATTCGAGCGCCATGAAAGAGACGAGCGGGAAGTTCCAGTACATGTACGTCACCGCGCGCGATGCGACTTCGGCATTTTGAGTGAGCATCCCAACGAGTTGTGGGGCGAAAATCATGAAGAAAATTCCAAACGGAATGAGCGCGAGGGAAGCGATGCGAATGGCGCTCCATCCGGCGTCTCTCGCGCGCGTGGCGTTGCGCGCGCCGATCCATTGGCCGACAATCGTCGACGCACCGATTCTAAACGCCTCAGTCACAGTGAATGGAATGTTTTCGAATTGCTGCCCGAGACCCATGGCGGTGATCGCGAGCGGGTCCACGCTGTTCAACGTTCGGCCCATGCCGACGTACACCATGGCGAAGACGATGCCTGCGATGGCGACTGGACCGCCCACCATGACGATGTCCTTCAGCGCCTTCCAATTCGGCCGAGTCCACGGCACTTGCACCTTGAAATTCTTGACCAGCATATGATAATACAATACAATGCCCACGCAGTTGGAGATGCTCGTACCCACGGCGGCACCGGCGACGCCGAGTTCAGGAAATGGCCCAACGCCGAAAATAAACAGGGGATCCAGCACGATGTTGCACGCCACCATTAATAACGTCACCCAAAGCGCAGGTTTCATCGACCCAAACCCACGCAAAGTCGCTTCTAATACATTACTGAAACACACGCCAATAGAACCGATCAACGATGCCTGTAAGTGCTGCTGCGCCACCGCGAACGTCGCCGCGCTCGCGATACCCAACGTCTTCGTGTACAGCGTGGTGTGCGGCACCAACGCTAAAAGTGCAAAATACGTAAATAACGCCCCGTACAACCCGTCACGAAGCACCGCGCCGATCGCCTTGTAATCTTTCGCCCCCACCCGCGCGCTCACTTTGCTGTGTACGCCGTAGCCCACGATTGCGCACACCAAATACAACATCCACCCGGCAAACGCATTCGAGCACAACGCGCTCAAGTCGTCGATCCCGAGTTTACCCACCCAAAACGTATCGGTGAGTGGAAACAGCGATCGAAGCAACCCAATCACGGTCGTCGGCCACCCGACGTACCAAATCGCGCGCGTCGTGCTCATCTTTAATAGTTCTGGTAAGTCCTCCTGGCTGTCGCCGGCGCCGTTTGCGTCCGCGCTCGCGCTCGCGCACCACCCGCGATCGACGCGCGCGCTCCCGCGTCCATTGCGCCCTCGCGTCGACGACGACGCGCTCGCGTCCTCAAGCGCGCCTCGCGCACCGAACACCGACGTTGGTGGCGCGGCTGGTGCGCAGCCAACGGCCCGGGCGCGCGTTCCGCACCCCTGACGCGCGCCGCACGCACCCCCCGCGCGCGCCCGCGCACCGCGCGCATCGCGCGAACGCGCCGCATCATCTCGGGCGAACGGCGCGCGCGCGAACGGCGCGCGCGACGACGCGACGGATGCGGTGGCGCGCGACATGGTGTGGCGGCAGTCTCTCGCGCGCGGCATCGGTCGACGCTTCGTCGCCAGCAGTTGACGCGCGCCGCGATCGCGCGCGAGTGGTCGTCGACAATGTTTTCGTGCTTGCGCTGCGCGTCGGCGAGGGGCGAGAACGCGAGCGAGGGCAACGTGCGGGGCGTGAGCTCGCCGTCGTCGTCGTTCTCGTCGATGGGCGAGACCAAGGATGAGTACGGGTTTACGATTTCTTCGAGCGCGCGTCACGCGGGTGAGCCGCGGATGATGACATCGGCGACGATGTCGGCGTCGGATGCGCGGTTTTGGGCGCGCGTGCGCGAGGATGCGTCGGTGCTGCGCGAGGGCGGGAGCTGGGCGAAGCGCGCGATCCGTCGAGGCGTGCCAAGAGATTTACGTCAAGACGTGTGGTTTGAGTGTTCTGGCGCAAAAGAGATGCGTGAAAATGCACCGTCAGTGTCGTATTATCAAAACTTGCTCCTCATGAAGGTAGATGAGAAGGTGACGGATCAGATTGAGCTCGATTTGGCGAGAACGTTTCCAGAGAATGAAAACTACGAACGCGGCAACGGCGCGGCGGGAGAGGGTGGGAACGACGTGCTCCGGCGGATATTGTTCGCGTACGCCAGGCATAACCGTACGACGGGGTACTGTCAAGGTATGAACTACATCGCAGCGTTTATCTGGATCGTCATGGGTGATGAAGAACGCGCGTTTTGGACGTTTACGGCGTTACTCGACAAGTTGCTCCCGAGCGACGTTCACGCGAGCGATATCAAAGGCACGATTTCGCAGTATAAAATCCTACACAAGATATTAGACACGCAAGCCCCAAAAATAGCCAAGCACTTGCGTGCGGTAGACGTAGATCTGGTGATGATTGCCAGTAAGTGGTTATTGTGCCTGTTCGTCGAGTCGTTGCCGGCGAGCACGACGGCGCGAGTGCTCGATTGCGTGTTAGCCGAGGGCGAAAAGGTGTGGTTTCGCGTCGTCATAGCCATGTTAAAGCTATACGAACGCGAGATTCTGGCGTGTGATAACATGCCAGACGTCATGGTGGCGTTGAAGGAGCTATATAGGCATCAAACCGACGCCGATGAGCTATTGAACGCCGCGTTTTCGCTCCAGCTGTCGAAATCGACGATTCGAGGCCACCGAGCGGCGGTGCAACGAGACATGGTCGAAGAAGCGGAGCGAAAAGCCGCGGCGCGCGCGGCGGCGTTGAGCGCCATATCTAATCGTGATGCAAAGAAGCGTTAGCATGTAACTAATAGTCCGTCCAGCAGCTTTCGCTTCAGTGCGCGCCTCGCATCTTCACTCCCGTCGCGCGCCTCGTCATGGCGGTTGATTTAGATGAAATGCCACATGAGTCACGGCTGCTACGCTATCGCTCGCTTCTCGAGAATCCCGCGCCGTTGCGACGAGAGTTTTGGGACGCCGTCGTGCTCACCTCGAGCTCCCGCGAGCAATCTGCGTGTTTCAGCGAGCGCCTCGACGCGCTCTTCGACTCAGGCGCGCTTCCAGGTGAGCGCGAGCGATACGTGTGCGTCGCCGATCCCCCGGGCGGTCGCATCGGATCGGGTGGAGCCACGATTCGCGTCGCTGCGCTCCTCGAGGATTGGTTTGGAGACTTTTGGCGCACAAAGAAGATTTTCGTGCTTCATACCGGTGGACACAGCGAGCGAGCGCCGCAGCACGGTGCGTGCGGAAAAGCTTTTGCTGAAATCCCTATGGATGCCGCGGGCGTCGGGATGCCTGCGACGGTGTTGGAGGCCCAGCTGGTGCAGTTGAGCGCATTCGCAAAGGCGTTACCGCCAGGAATTTTTGTCTCCTCGGCTGACGTACTACTCGAGTACGGAGACGCGCCGTTGTCGTACGATGCTGACGTATATGAGGCTATGGAACGCGGGATAACCGCACTGGGTCATCCAAGCCCGTTGATTATTGGCTCGCAACACGGAGTTTTTTGTTGCGACGCAAAAGAAGTAGAAATGCGAATGGAGGCCGTGCGTGCTGGAAATGATCAAACGTCTCTGAGACCACTCATGAGCCATAGGTGTTTGCAAAAGCCGAGTACCGAGGCCATGCGCGAGGCAGGGGCGGTATTATTAGGATATGAAACTGAAAGCGATGAATGGGTGCTGACTGATAGTGCATTTCACATCGGCGTCGAGGCGTGCGAAGCACTCATCGCGCTTGCGAAAACGAAAGGGGACGTCTTAGCAGAATGTGAGGTTGATGCTTATGGTGATTTCATGCAACCACTAGGCCGCAAGGCGGACACGTCATACTTGGATAGAGTGGACCATTTGGCAAGCGTGAC
>Ga0181607_10000706_pt1 | contig 28968 bp, 20 predicted proteins | sample 041ome_9_FD_132420 | JGI IMG/M metagenome (GOLD analysis project Ga0181607, IMG submission 132420) | Coastal salt marsh microbial communities from the Groves Creek Marsh, Skidaway Island, Georgia - 041413US metaG (megahit assembly) | ecosystem: Environmental > Aquatic > Marine > Intertidal zone...
CCGTCGGCTTTGGGGCACGGACAGACCCCGCGGAAGCAAGCGATACAATCGGGCCGGAATACACCTTTGGCCTGCGGATGCGAGAGGCCGTCGACGGGCCGATCCTGATCATCAAGACCGCCTGGGGCGGCAAGTCGCTGCACACTGATTTCCGACCGCCCTCGGCAGGTCCGTATGAGCTCAACGAGCAGGAGCAGGAAGCGATCGCCAAACGCGGCCTCAATGTTGATGAAGAGGCGGCGGCCCGTCGCGAGCGGAGCGGGGCCTTCTATCGTCTGATGGTCGAGCATGTCGAAAAGGTGCTCGCCGACCCTGCGCGGGTGGTGCCGGGCTACGACCCGCAGCAGGGCTATGAGCTGGCGGGCTTTGTCTGGTTTCAGGGCTGGAACGACATGGTGGATGGCGGCGTGTATCCCGACCGCGGCACCCCCGGCAGCTACGACGCCTACAGCGATCTGCTCGCGACCTTCATTCGCGATGTGCGTCGCGACCTCGAGGCTCCCGAGATGCCATTTGTGATCGGGGTGATGGGCACGAACGGGCCGATCGAGAATCTCGAGCCACGGTATCAGCCGATCCATGGCGAGTTTCGCAGGGCGATGGCGGCTCCGGCGAAGCTTCCAGAGTTTCAAGGCAGCGTGATCGCCGTCCAGACGGCCCCCTGCTGGGACATGCGGCTGGATGCTGTCGCGAAAAAGCGGGATGCGTTGAATGGCCGCAAACGGCAGCTGGAGCAGGCCGTCAACAAGGGCGAGATCAGCCAGGATGATGCTGCGGCTGAACTGGACAAAATCGCCACCGAACTCGCCACGCCGGAGATCCAGGGGCTCTGGGAGCGGGCAGCGTCAAACGCCGCCTACCACTACTTCGGCTGCGGCAAGACGATGGCCCTGATTGGACAGGCGTTTGCCGAAGGCCTGCAGTCGATCAGCCGTGATGCCAGGTAAGGCCATAGCCGAGTCGAAGTTTGGTACGTCGGCTGGTCCTCGCCGTATCTGTTTTCGAGACCGAAACGAGAGCTCCACTTCACGAGTTAGCGAGAATGGGGCGTCTGCAGGACTTCCACGGCGTCGCTAACGGTAAAGCTTCCGGGCTTCTGACGCGGTGGGAACTCGTTGAAGGTTGCCAGAAACTCTCCCGCCATCTTCTGCGCTGGCATCAGGAGATAGAGCTTGCTGAGCGACCAGTCCCAGTAGGTGTTGCTGGTGATCTCCGCTCGCTCATAGGGGTCGGTGCGCAGGTTGAAGATCAGGGGTGCCCGGGTCTTTTTGAATGTTTCGACCCAGATCCGGGCGGTACCTTCAACGGGCATGTATGCAAAATGCATCTTCCAGTTGTCGTATCGCATCGCCAGGAGGTCACCCTCGTCGGAGAAATAAAAGAACTCATCACGAGGGCCGCGCTGCTCTTCACCAAGCAGGAATGGCAAAAAGTTGTAGCCATCAAGATGAACACGGAAAAGATGGCCGTCGGCGTCATGTCCGACGAGCAGCTTTTCCTTCACGTCAGGTTCGCCAGCCGCGGCGAGCAGCGTGGGAAGCCAGTCGAGGTTTGACATGATCTCGTTGGAGATGCTGCCGGCCTTTATTTTGCCCGGCCAGCGAATCAGGAATGGGGCTCGGTAGGCGCCTTCCCACCCGGTGTTCTTTTCACTGCGAAAAGGCGTCATGCCGGCGTCTGGCCAGGTGTTCATGTGAGGCCCGTTGTCAGTGCCGTAGATCACGATCGTGTTGCCTTCAATGCCGGCAGCGGTGATAGCATCAAGCACCGTGCCGACATTGTGGTCGTGGTCGATCATCACGTCGTGGTAGGCCGACTGCCACCGGCCAGCCTGCCCCTCACTTTCGGGCTTCTCGTGCGTACGAAAGTGCATATGCGAGAAGTTGATCCAGGTGAAAAACGGTTTGTCTTCACTTGCGAGCAGGCGGATCGTTTCGGCAGCACGTTCTGCCATCTCGTCATCAATGGTTTCCATCCGCTTGCGAGTGAGCGGACCTAAGTCTTTGATCACCTGCTTGCCAACCCGGCCAAACCGTGGATCTTCAGTCGGGTCATCGATGGTGCTCGCACGGCACTCGAGAATGCCACGTGGCCCAAAGGTTGCCAGGAATGTCGGATCCTTGGGATAGTCTCGGTCTTCGGGTTCCTCCATAGCATTGAGGTGATAGAGGAAGCCGTAGAACTCATCGAAGCCGTGCACCGTGGGAAGATGTTCATTGCGATCACCGAGATGGTTCTTGCCAAACTGAGCAGTGGCGTAGCCATGGTTCTTGAGCAGCTGAGCGAGTGTGGGATCCTTGGCGGATAGTCCAAGCGGTGCGCCAGGGAGGCCGACTTTTGTGAGCCCGGTACGGAACGGATATTGCCCCGTGATGAACGCGCTGCGGCCGGCGGTGCAGGATTGTTCTGTGTAATAATCGGTAAAGAGCATGCCAGCATGGGCAATCGAGTCGATGCGGGGCGTCTGGTAGCCCATCAGGCCTTTCGTGTAACAACTGAGGTTGGATTGCCCGATGTCGTCGCCCCAGATGACGACGATATTTGGCTTGTCTAGCGGCTCTGCTGCGTACGACTGCTCATCGGTTACGAGCAGCAAGACACCGCACAGCAACATGGCTGCTTGTACGATGAGTCTGCATTCACAAACAGGTGATTGAGGAAGCATCGTCACGGCTTGTTGGCCTCCGTGTCTTCGTGGTGCATGACCCAGTCGCGAACCATAGCAACAAACTTTTCTGCTTGGTCCTGGTAACAGAAGTGGCCACAGTTGGGAAAAATTGTGAGTGATGATTGGGGCAGCATGCGTGCCAGCCGTGTGCCGTTGTCAATAAAAAGCAGTTTGTCGGCGTCGCCCCAGAAGACCTTTGTGGGCAGCGTGATCTTTGTGAGTTGCGGCTCCAGGCCCGCGAGCGACTTGGGATAGTCGATGAACCAGCGAAACATGTTGTTCATGCGACCCGCCAGGCCGGCGATGTAGTCGCTGGTTTCTTCTCTCGAGGGCTGATAGTTGACGTAGCAGAGTCGGTAGGCCCCTTCGATCCCTGCACCGGGCCCGGCCACCCGCATCACCGTTCGCCAGAATGCAGAATGAATAAGCTTCTCAATCAGGCTGCCGTTGCTGCTGGCGACCAGGCAGGGGCCATCGCCGACAAGGATGCTTGCGGCCTGGCAGGCGGGGGAGGCCGCATAGGTCAGCGCGGCCGGCATGCCAATGTCGGGGCCGACGATGTGGGGTCGCTTGATACCCTTGGCTCTGATGAACTCGGCGAGAAACTCGGCCTGGCGTGTGAACGACATCCACTCTTCACCGCCCTCGCTCCCACCAAAGCCTGGCAGGTCGTAGGCCACGAGTTGAAAGTCACGGCCAAGCGGCTCCCAGATTGAGTCAAATGCAAGGATGCTTTGGGGGAGCGGATTGAGCAGCAATACCGTTGGGCCATCGTCGCGTCCACCGCGTGCGAATCGCACGTTGACTCCCGCCACGGTGTCGAACTCCAGCGGAATCTGTGGAGCCGTTGTTCGGGGTGGCTGCCGATCAGGCGATGCGGCCTGCAGGAGCCGCATCATCGGTCGTTCGGGTGAAACCAGCATCAACGCCGAAGCATTCAGGCGATCGAGCCCGTTGATGCGATAGGTGCGAGGTTTTGCCATGGTTTTGTGTCACTCCTGAAGTGGGCGATGGTATCAGTCGTTCTCTCTCGTCGGCTGCGGGCTATCCGTATTTGGCAAAGCCGGCTACGCTGAACCTAGCCGCATTCAACCACGACCTTTCGATCCAGCGAGAGCGATGACGCGTCACCGAGAATCGTTTCATGATCTCGACGCGATGACTCGGCTGTTTGGCCGTTGGAACGGGTCTTTTCTCCAGCTCTCCCGAGGAAAGTTTGCAGCCGAGGCGGGAGTTGCGCAGGGAAGGAAGTTGCGGTGCTTTCAGGTGCAGGCCAATCAGCACGTGAGAACTCTCGGAGGAGCGGATGGCACGACCTGCACACTGATTCCTGTGACAGGGCCACTCGGGGAGTGTTGCTGGCAGCAGCGGCGGGTTGCTGCTGGCGAGGTGATTCTTCGCGGTTGTGATATTCCCTACGACGCCAGCATTGAGCCAGCCGCGAAAGTCACGGCATTGCTGGTCTCAGAGCATCAGCTTCGAGAGGCGCATCAGTCATTGATGGGTCGAGAGATCGCCCGTCGTTTATCGGGATGGCATTCCCTACACGTGGCTCCCGTCCGAGTTCCGCGACTGCTCACGCGAGCCGGGGAGTTTCTGGCTGCATCGGCTTCGACAGCTGTGGGGGCTGCTGTCTGCGAAGATGCCTGCTTGAGAGAACTCGTGGCATGCATTGCGGATGGGCCCGCAGAGATCAGGCCGCTGGCATCCCGGGCGGCACTCGTCAAAACCGCCCTGGAGTTCCTCCACAGCACACTCAATCGCCCCGTTTCGAGTCTGGAGATCTGCCAGGCTGTGCGAGCGAACGACCGCACGTTGCGGTTGGCGTTTCAGGAGAGGTTTGATGTGGGACCGGTCGCCTATCAGCGGATTCTGCGGATGCACGCGGTTCGCAAGGCCTTGAAGAACGGGGAAATGCAGAGTGTTCGAGAGGCAGCGTTGATCTTTGGGTTCACGCGACTGGGGAGTTTTGCTGCGGAGTACCGAATCCATTTTGGTGAGCGGCCCTCAGAAACGCTGGGCAGCCGACCGAGCGGCGGCTGATATCCGCATTCGGCAACGTTGTGCACGGCAGCCTCCCATACACTCGTGCTGATGTGCTGCTCGACTTCCGCAATCTCAAACACACGTTCGCAATGCACCACCCACCGAACAACCTGACCTCTGCAGTTTCTGTGGTCGTCGATCTTCCGTATGAACGGTTTGATCTCGCCGGTTGGCTTCCTCACTTCACAAACGAGGAGTATCTCGCCTGCACGCCTGGCACCAAGGCGCATCGGCAGATGTTTGTCTACCGAGGCGATGATGGAAAGAACGTCTACCGCAATGACGAGACGTGCGGCGGGATCTTCATGACGCAGCTCTATCGAGAAGCGATCATGGAGCGAGACCATGTCTTGCTGGTGAGCCCACGGACCAAAGGCCGGTTCCTTGAACGGGTTCCCATGTCCTTCCAGATCACGTGGGACATGAAGGTTGAGCCCTTTGGCGAACAGCAGAGCCTGTTTACCTGCGGGATCGGGAGTCGCCTCAACCTGCTCTACAGGATGGCCAGTCTTTTCATCTGCCTTCAGTTTTGGGCAGATGCCCACTGCGAGGAAGAAACGCCACACTTTGCTGAGAGCGCAGCGAGGTGGGCGACTCGAAACGAGAGCGAACGTCCGGCGTCGTTTGTGAGCCCGACCCGAGGTTGAGGCCGTATGCTAATGGGGCCGCTCTCGTAGCGGTGAGCGTCGGTACTTCTGCCGGCGAAAGGTGGCTCTAGAGACGGGTCTTTACGATGACGCTCCTTGATCGTTTTCTTTCCTACGTTCGCATCGATACACAGGCGGATGAGCATTCAAACGCGAGCCCAAGCACGGCGAAGCAGCTGAACCTCTGCCGCCTGCTGGCGAGTGAGTGCGAGGCGATGGGGCTTGCCGATGTGTCGCTCTCGGAGCATGGCGTGGTGATGGCGACTGTGCCTGCCACCGTGCCGCACGACGCTCCAACGATCGCCTTGGTTGCCCACGTCGATACGTCTCCCGAGACCTCTGGAACCAACGTGAAGCCAGTCGTGCATGCCAACTACGACGGGTCTGACCTTGTTCTCCCAGGTGATCCTTCAAAGGTGCTGCGGGTCGCCGACAACCCGGAGCTGACGCAGCTCGTTGGTGGCACGATCATCACATCCGATGGCACGACTCTGCTGGGGGCGGATGATAAGTCGGGTGTGGCGGTGATCATGGCAGCGGCCGAGCGGCTGATCACGAAACGGGAGGTGCCGCATGGGCCGATTCGGCTGGTCTTTACTTGTGACGAAGAGGTGGGCCGCGGGACGGAGAACCTCGACGTGCCGTCCATCGGAGCGATGGTCGGTTACACCCTCGATGGCTTTGGCCAGGGCGTGATCAACGCAGAGACGTTTTCTGCTGACCTGGCGGTTGTGACCGTGACGGGGATCAACACCCATCCGAGCGTGGGCAAAGATGCCCTCGTCAACGCGATCAAGATTCTCGCTGAGTTTCTCGACCAGCTCCCCAAAGAAACACTCTCTCCAGAAACCACTGAGGGCCGCGATGGCTTTGTGCATCCCTACGCGATCAGCGGTGGCGTCGCGTTGGCCGAAGCGAGGATCCTGATTCGCGACTTCGATGACGCTGGTCTCGCAGCCCACGCGGCACTCCTAGAGTCGATCGCAGCGGAGCTTCACCAGGCCCACCCCAAGGCCTCGATCGATGTGGTGGTCACACCGCAGTATCGCAACATGCGAGAAGGGATCGCCAAGGAGCCGCGAGCGCTGAGCCTCGCTCTGGAAGCGATGCATGCGGCGGGCCTTGAGCCGACCGAGTCGCCGATTCGCGGTGGCACCGATGGCTCGTTGCTGACTTCCCTGGGCCTGCCCACGCCCAACCTCTCAACTGGGGAGCACAACCCACACTCACCGCTGGAGTGGACATCGCTTGAGGAGATGCACACGGCCGTGGGTGTGCTTGTCAAGCTGGCTGAGCTCTGGGGCCGCGAGCGAGTGTGAGTTTTGAGATGCCACGTCGGCAGCCTCGTGGCATACTGAGTAACGCGAGGGGTTTGGGGTGTATGGCAGCAGACTGCAAAGGGAATGAAGATGCAGAACCGAAACGACTGTCTGGCAGGTGAGGCAATGGAGCAGTCCGACCCGCGGTTTTCACGGCGTGCGCTGCTGGAGGTTGCAGCGGCTGCTACTGCGATGGGAGTGGGGCAGGCTGCCACCGCTGCTGAGGCCCCTGCTGCTGCCGGCAAGGTGGGGCCAAACGACCGAATCCGCGTGGCGATCATGGGGGTGAACGGCCGTGGAGCGGCACTTGCTCGAGGCTTTGCTGCAGACCCTCGGGCTGAGGTGGTCACACTCTGTGATGTCGATCAGCGGGTGGCGGGCCCGCTGGCGGAGTCGATGGGCAAAAGCGGTAGTCGAACTCCACAGGTAGAGGGAGACATCCGCCGTGTGTTCGATGATCAGGATGTTGATGTCCTTGCGGTGGCGGCGCCAAACCACTGGCATGCTCCGGCCACAATCCTGGGCTGTCGTGCGGGTAAACATGTGTATGTCGAGAAGCCGTGTAGCAACACGGCCGAGGAGGGAGAACTCGCTGAGGCTGCTGCCCGTGAGTACGGCCGCGTGGTGACGATGGGCACGCAGAGACGGAGTTGGCCCGCGATCCAAGAGGGGATCGCCAAGGTGCATGACGGGACGCTTGGGCAGGTCCGCTTCTGTCGATCGTGGTATGCCAACCGTCGCGGTTCGATCGGCTCAGTGCAGCCGACGCCGCCGCCGGAATGGCTCGACTGGACGCTCTGGCAGGGGCCTGCTCCAGACCGACCCTTCAAGAGCAACATCGTTCACTACAACTGGCATTGGCATTGGCATTGGGGCAACGGTGAGCTTGGCAACAACGGCGTGCATGGGCTCGATCTTGCTCGCTGGGGGCTGGGTGTGGATTTTCCCTTGACGGTGACCGCAACGGGTGGCCGCTATCACTTTGACGACGACCAGGAAACGCCCGACACCCTGAACGTTGCATACACCTTCCCCGGCGAAAAAATGATTACCTGGGAGGGACTCAGCTGCACCCCAGATGGCATGGATCACACCGGTTTCGGTTCCTGGTTTATCGGCAGTGAGGCGTCGCTGGTGCTCACAAGCCGCGGTGGCTGGCGGCTGACTGATCCCAAGGGCAAACTGATCGAAGAGGGGGACGGCGACGGCGGTGATGCCGTTCACATTGCCGATTTCCTCAACTGTGTCAGTGATGGTGGAAGGCCGACTGCTGATATCTCAGAAGCTCATCGCAGCACGCTGCTGTGTCATCTCGGCAACATTGCCTATAGGACCAACGGCAGCCTGACGACTCGTGGCGAAGATGGCCACATCGTGGGCAATCCAGATGCCGAAGCACTCTGGGGTCGGGAGTATCGCGAGGGCTGGAACATCCGCGGCTAACCACCGGTCCTCGGCATGCGTCATTATAAAGGGTCGTCGTGACGACCTTATGGCCGTGTGACGACTTCACCGTCCGCTCGGGATGCGAGGCTCTTGTGCACCAACGGGTCGATAGCAAAGGCGATGGTCTGCACGCTGCCGTCACAGAAGGCGACGGTGAAGGTATCGGCGTGAGCACTGCCGTAGGCTGTTGGCCGTGAAACGCCAGGCTCGTCCTGTGCAGGAGCGGTGGCTGCCCAGCGGATGATGCTTCCGGAATAGCCAGCGAGCATCGGGGCAGCGTCGCCGGCATCGGATGGGCTGTCATACCCCTCAGGCATCACGTACTTCTCTCCCGCTAGGTAGGTGTTGGAGAGCCCGTCTCGGATCTTGGCAGCCACGACGCGGCTCATGCGGTGTACCAGGCCATCCTGGAGATCGGGGAGTCCAGCGTCAGGGCGGCTGAGCTTGAGGATTGGAGGATCACGAAGCCACTGGTCTCCTTCATCGAGGTCTGCCGGGTTTGAGACAAACGCCGGGCCTTCGCAGGAGTCGCAGTCGCCGAGTGAGTCATGAGAATGCTGGGAGTGGCCGCTGAGAATCGCAGAGGCCGGGAGTTGCTGGGTAATGCCTTTGGTGGGATTGCCTGGTGGACGATGACAGATCGTGAATCGTGTCTGTTGACCGTTACGTCCTCGGGAGTTGCCCGAAGACGAAGCAGCTATCTGCAGCAGGCTGAGTACGGATTCCAGAGGCGGGCAGTTGGCGGACGCGCCGCCGTTGGCCACATAGTCGGTGCGGGTTGCTTCATTGAGTGAAAGGCTGCCGCTGCATCGACCGGAAAAGATTTTCTGCGAGAGCGGGATCGGGGCGGCTGTTCTGCGGCTTGGGCAGGCAAAGGTGGGGAGCGGGATCGACGCCAGTTCGGTGTAGGCTGCGGTGCAGTCACTTGCGGCAAGTTGCTCAACAGAATCGTGGAGTGCATCCTGCTCGAGGTAAGGCAGGAGTGCATAAATCCAGCCGCCGGGCTGCCGCGTGCCACTTCCTCGCTCAGCGATACCCATCCAGCGGTCGCCCCATCCACCTGATGGGAAGTGTTGCAGCGACGACTCGTGGTGGAGCATCGCCTTAGCAATCTGGCTGGCGTTGTTCTGGCAGTTGAGCAGACGGCTCGTTTCGCGTGAGCGTTGAACGGCCGGAATCGTGAGGCCCATCAGCGTGCCAAGAATGGCGATGACGACGAGCAGCTCGACTAGCGTGAACCCCCGGGGCGTACTCTGCTTCATGCGCGCAACCTCTCTCAAAATGAGAAAACGGTCTCAAAACGAGAAAATGCCTTGCCCCGCAAGAAAATAGCATGTTCGACGCGATTGACAACTCTTTCGCCGTTCCGTGGAGGCGCTGGTCTCCTTCCGGGAGCCTCTTTTGGAGGACTCAGAGAAGAACAGGACGGGCCTTGCGTCCGCGTGATACGCTCGGCTGCTCGAGTTCGCGGTTGAGGTCGCGAAACGACTGCAACGACTGAAAAAAATGGGGAGTACGGGGGAATGATGACACGATTTCAAGCGCAGCAGCCTTCTCAATGGTCAGTGACCAGCCTGTGCCAGCTCGCGGTGGTTCTCTGTGCCGGAGTCCACGCTACGACGGCGGCTGCAGAGGAGTCGATTCGCGTGGGAATCATTGGCCTCGACACGTCGCATGCGGCCGCCTTCATGAAGCTCTTCAACAACGCCGATGCGGCAGACCACGTGCCGGGATGTCGGGTGGTGGCGGCATATCCCCAGGGGAGTCCTGATATTGAGTCAAGCGTGTCACGTGTTCCCCAGTACACGCAGCTGATGGAAGAGGCGGGTGTCGAGATCGTTGATTCGATTGACGACTTAGTCGCCAAGGTGGATGCCGTCCTGCTGGAGTCGAATGATGGGCGGGTTCACCTGGAGCAGGTGGCTCCGGTGTTTGCAGCAGGCAAACGGGTGTTTATCGACAAGCCGCTGGCTGCGTCGCTGGCGGATGCGATTGCGATCTTCAAACTGGCGGAGGAGCATGACACGCCTGTGTTCAGCTCGAGCGGCCTCCGCTTTGGTGCGGCGACACAGGCCGTGCGGGCCGGTTCCGTTGGGAAGATCTACGGGGCAAGCACCTATTCCCCCTGTTCACTCGAAGCAACACATATGGATCTCGCCTGGTATGGGATCCATGGGTGCGAAGCCCTCTACACGATCATGGGAACCGGCTGCCAGCAGGTCACGCGGGCGCACAGCGATGACCTGGAACTTGTGACTGGCGTCTGGGACGGAGGCCGTATCGGGACATTCCGCGGGATTCGGGCTGGCAAGGGTGGCTATGGTGGAACGGCCTTTGGTGAAAAAGGCATTGTCGAGGCGGGCGGCTTTGATGGCTACCGACCGTTGGTCGTTGAGATTGCCACGTTCTTTGCCGGAGGCGAGCCACCGGTCGAGGCTGCAGAGACGATAGAACTCTTCGCCTTTATGGAAGCGGCGGACGAAAGCCATCGACGCGGAGGGGTTCCGGTGACGATTGCTGAGGTGATGGAGACCGCGACCGCCGAGGCAGACAAGCGGCTCGCAGCACTCGGTGCAGAGTAAGCGATTGCCGATCGACGGCTGCACGTCGTCTCGTTCCTACGACTTTCGTTTTTTCCTTCCCGGCTTCGTGTTCGCTGCCTTGCGGACTGGGAGTTCGGTCGCTTCGTCTGCTGGTAGGACCGCGGCGAATCGTTGCTTTCGTGTGGCATGCTCTGGGTTGGCCGCCAGATTGGTCTGCTCGAGAGGATCACGGCTCTGGTCGTAGAGTTCTTCTGAGCCATCGGCATAGCGGATGTATCGCCAGTCACCGCTGCGGACTGCGTGGTTGCCGCGTCCGTGTGTGGTGATGGCGGGATGCTCCCAAGCGAGCGAAGGCTCTCGCAGCAGGGGTGTGATATCGGGACCTTCGAGATGGTCTGGTCGAGAGAGTCCCGCGAGCGACACCAGCGTGGGAAAGACCGAGAGATAGTCGACGGGGCGGTGGCACTGGTGTCCCTCCGGTGTGAGCCCGGGAATCCGCCAGACAAACACGGTGCGGGTCGGCTCCTCCCAGAGGGCGAACTTCCGCCAGTGCGATTTTTCGCCAAGGCTCCAGCCGTGATCGCTCCAGAGCACGACGAGGGTGTCGGCTGCATGGCCTGACTTCTCCAGGCCGTCGAGCATGCGGCCAACCTGATGGTCTGCAAAGCTGCAGGTTGCCAGGTATGCCTGCACGGCTTCCTTCCAACGACCGCTGTCGAGGATGGCTTGATGGTCCCCCTCTGGCCTGGCCATTTTCACTCCCGCAGGCGGCAGGTCATCAAGGTCGCTCGGCGTCCAGGGCGGCAGCTGAATCTCATCGAGCGGAAACTGGTCATACCACTTCTTCGGCACGCTAAACGGCATGTGTGGCTTGACCAAGCCGCAGGCGATGAAAAACGGCCGATCACTCTCTTCGTGGAGTTTGTCGATGCACCAGTCGACGACCTGGTGGTCGGGCATCTCCTGATCACTGCCGGCGAGCGGAGAAAACTTGATTCCGCCGACGCCGTCGTTTGTCGCAGATGGATGGCGAGCCGGGGTGGTACCACCGCCATCAAAGTAGTCGTCCCACACTCCGCCACGGTCTTTTGCTCCGTGAAAGATTTTGCCGGCACCGTAGACGCGGTAGCCGCCCGCTGCGAGGTGCGAGTTGAGCAGTTTCGCTTCGTCGATGCCGACGTGCCAGTTGTGTGGGTTGGTGTAGCAGCCTGTTGTGCTCGGCCGCATGCCGGACATCAACGAGGCACGTGATGGATTGCAGGCGGGCGCGGTGCAGTAGGCAGCGGTGAACGAAACTCCGCTTGCTGCGAGTCGGTCGATATGGGGGGTGTTGGCTTGGGGATGACGACCAAGGTGCCCGACCCAGTGGTTGAGGTCATCGATCGCTAGAAACAGGATGTTGGGTGGGGATGCCTCCGCCGCCTCAGCCCAGTGTCCAAAAAGGCTCAGAGCGATTCCAAAAGCGACGGACGCCACAGGTGAAAGACACCGCATCGTGAAGAAGACTCCTCAGACTCAGTTAGTGTTGTCGTGAATCCGTCTGACCGCTTTGGCGAACGTCCACGCGTCCATCAGCAAATGCGGTGATATCGAGCACTTCGCCGTGAACATGGATTCCTCGGACGGTGAGAGATGGCCAGGTGCTTGGCAGCCTGGGCTGAATGGTCCAGCCATCCGCTGTTGGTGCAAAGCCGAGAAAGCCGTCGAGCATCACCTGTGGCACCAGCACGCTCTCCATAAACTCGCGGTCGAGGCCGAGGCCGCCGGGTGGTCCACCACCTTGGAGCGTGCCGCGACCAGGCTTGGCGTAGTAGGCACGATAGCCGCCCTCAGCCTGCACCTCACGAAACCAAGTCACGATATCCTGCAGGCGATTCCAGGCGTCCTCAGGGCCACGTGTCTTGAGCCGTGCCATCAGGTCGTGATAACTAAACCCGAGCACAGCACCGCCATCCTGGACCTGGTTCCCCCACGGGATGTCCTGTGGACGATGCCAGGGCCAGGTGTAGGTCTCGATGTTCCGTTTTGTTGTGGCCCGTGGCCCAAACCGCCAGTGGTAGATGTCACGGCCGGTTGAGGTGTCGCCGTCGATCATGCGGCTGCCATCGATCCAGGCAAGAATCGTTTCAGCCTGTGCGGGGCTGGCCATGCCATAGGCGATCGCTTCGAGATTGACGAACGTAAACCCGTAGTCGTACGGCCTGCCATCGACGTCGATCCAGCCGACGAAACGGCCTTTTGTGGCGTCCCAGAACCGTTCTTGAAAGTCTTCCCGCATGACAGCGGCAAGGCTGAGCAGGTCCGCTGATCGGCCTGGCTGCTGTTCGACCTCCCATTCAGGATGGGCGTCGATCGCGGCTTCGATGCGGGCCATCCAGCCGAAGGCATCGGCGGCGTAGATGGTGGCGAGCGCATCGTGCCCACCGAAGGGCAACAGGTCCCAGTAGTTGTTGCCCACGCCAAGCCCAAACCGCTGCTGTGTGCTGCCATGGCCGTCTGGAATAAGACCGCTGCGACCATCGTGACCAACCCAAGAGACGAGCACATGCTGCTGCTCGTGGATGGAGAACTCCTCGATCGTGTAGTCGATCGCCTGCCGCATGCGACCGATGTTCGCCCTGAGGAATGCGACATCGCGTGTCCAGAGAAACAGTTCGCTCGAGCCGCGAACGAACAATGAGCCGGTGATTGGATGCCTGGTGTCGATGGCTGTGATCAGCGACTTGAGTGTCAGCCGGCTGCCCTTCGCGTGGTCAAACTGCAGTCGGTACTGCACGACACGGCCTTGATAGCCGGCCTCGCGATGAAGAGGCACATTCACATACCGGAGTCCGTCCTCATCAGACAGCGGCGGAAAGACGGCATGCCGCTCAGGCAGCCAGGCGGTCTCCCCCTCGAGCCGCCAGCTGATCGCAGGCTGGCATTCCGAACCGAGGCCTGCGGCAGCCCATTCCAGGGTGACGAACGGAGCCACGAGCGTGTCGCAGGAAAATGCAGGTGTGGTGATCGTGACCGTGTCGGCAGTGCCTTTGAGCTCAAGGCCACGGGCTGGGTCGATCCCGCTGACCTCTGCGCCATCGATGTCCCATCCATCAGTGCTCGTAAGTGGTGAGAGTTTGAAGTTTTGGATCGCCCACACGTCACCAGCGGTTGAGAAATGAAATCCCACTCCTTGGCTCTGCTGCCACGCAGGGAAGGGCCAGCCCTCGCTGTGGGCCATGCCGCGATGCTGCTGCATCGAGATGTAGCCCTCGTCACTCATGCGACGATTGAGGAACGAACGGCGGTAGCGATCGGAGGCTTCCGACCCAGTCCAGAGCGTGGCGTGGGGCAGCCATGCATCCCAGAGCGTGCAGTCGCTAAACGCGTGGGGCTGATGGACCGCAAACAGGTCGTTGAGAGCGGCGGTTGCCTCTGCCTGGCCAGGGATATCAAAGCGAGCCGGCTCCTCGGCAGCTGCTGAGGTGAGAATAAGCGCAGAGCTGACGAGCAGGAGGAATACCTCGCGCCGGCAGGGGAGGAAGAGGATGTGCTTCATGGTGTGTCAGCGTCATTCCTTCAGCCGCGCTGGCCGCGCGGCTGCAAACGATCGGAGGGCCTCGTCGATCCCGGCAACGGCATGCTTCGCGGCTTGGTCGAGCGTCTGTTCATCGAGCGGCTTTGCTTCCTCTGGGTCAGCGGCCACATCGTAGAGTTCACCGCTGCGATATCGCTTAAAGCGTCCGTCAAATACAGACTCAGCGATCGGGCGTGGTCCCTTGGCTGGTATCCGTGGTGAATACCAGGAGTAGATCCACTCCCGCGGAGCGGCTGGCGTGCCTTGCAGCTGTGGCAGGAAACTGATGCCGTCGGTGTTTTCGAATGCTGCGAGACCTGCCGCTTCGGTGATCGTTGGCAAGAAATCGACCGTGGTCACCAGGTCATCGCAGACACGAGCTGCCGGCACCTTGGCTGGCCAGCGGACGATACAGGGCACATGTGTGCCGCGATGGGTGGTCTGTCCTTTGCCGCCTTGGAAGTCTTTGCCTTCAAACCGGCTGGTCACGGTGCGATGTGTCCCGTTGTCACCCAAGAAGATCACCAGCGTGTTGTCGTCAACGCCGGCACGCTCCAAAACGCTGAGCACATTGCCCACCATTGCGTCGGCATAGGCCACCATTTCACCGAAGTGCCGAAGGTTTCGGTGCACCTTTTCACCTTGGGCCTTTGGGTCCCAGTCTGGACTGTCGGGCGTGGGCTGAAAGGGGTCATGGGTGAGGATCATCGGGTAGTAGAGCAGGAAGGGCTCACCACGATGCCGCGTGATGAAGTCACAGGCGAACTGATTGATCAGGTCTGGGCCATACTCGCCCTGGCGATAGTCTTCTTCGGTGCCGTTGCGTTCGAGGCCGGGGTTGGCGTATCGCGGTGGACGACGCGTCTGTTGCCAGAGGAGTGACTCGTCAAAGCCAAAGTGGTCTGGTAGGCCCGGCTTCTTCCCAAGCTGCCACTTCCCACAGATTCCTGTGGCGTAGCCTGCGGCCCGAAAGATGTGGGCAAAGGTCCGCTCCGATTCGGGCAGGATGCCGAAGTCGTCGTAGTTGCGAACATTGGAGAGCCCGGTCATCAGTTCGACACGGGTGGGTGTGCAGAGGGGTTGCACATGACACCGGGTGAAACGAACCCCTTCAGAGGCAAGGCGATCGAGGTGTGGTGTGGTGTACGACTCGCTGCCGTTGGCTGCCACGCACTCATAACCGAAGTCATCGGCCATGATCAGGACCACGTTGGGCCGCTCCTGTTGGGCCACTGCCTCCGCTGGGTGTGCCAGGCTGAAGATTCCGGAAAGAGAGAGCAGCAGGCATGCAAGGAGTGTCCGCATGCAGAGGTGAGATGTATTCATGAGAGCACGTCCTTTTTCATCCGGGTGACGCGGTGGATGACATCGTGCATGTCGTCCGCGGACACACCGACATCTTTGAGTGTGGTGAGGAGATGTTCACGGAAGCGTTGGAAGTGATGCAGCGTGATCCCGCGGCCTGCGTGAACCTCTTTGAGAGGCTTGCCCGAGTAGGTGTGTGGTCCATCAACCGCTGAGGAGAAAAGCTCCCGCTGCATCGAAATCAGTTTGTCCATCGACACGTCTTCAAAGAACGGTGCCAGTTCGGGGTCTTCCAGCACGTGGGCGTAGAAGTCCATGAGCAGTCGTTCAACGCCGTGTTCGCCGCCAAGGCGGTGGTAAAGCGTGGTCTGATCGCTGGGGGTTGGCATGCGAGTATCTCGGGGAGCCTGGAGGGAGAGGAGCAACACCACTGGTTACTTTAGCGTCAGCGGAGATGCTCCGTCGTGTTGTGCGGCGTATGCTGGAGGTCTCGGGAAGCTGTTGGCAGAGGGTGCCGAGGTGGGCGGGAATAAACGCCCAAGGGAGAGAGACCCAGGGGGGAGAGTTGTGCCACAACAGGTTGTGCTGCCGCTGGTCTTGATCGCTGTGGTGCTTGGCAGCATGGCCAAGCAGACGGCGGCCGCCGATGCTCCGGACTTTGTTGCGGAGATTCAGCCCCTTCTGGTGGCACACTGCTACGAATGCCATGCCGGGGAAGCCGCCGAGAGTGGGCTGCGGCTCGACATCAAGAGCGAGGCGTTTCGGGGAGGGGACGGCCATGGCCCCGCAGTGGTGGCGGGAGATGCCCAGGCGAGTCCGCTTGTGCAGTTCACGAGGAGCGACGATCCACAACTGCAGATGCCACCGCCGGAGGCCGTCTCAGCGAGATTGACCGCGGAGCAGCAGGCGTTGCTGGCAGCCTGGGTTGACGCTGGAGCCGTCTGGCCTGAAGGCGTCGATACCGCGGTGCTCGCTGATCGACGCGACCACTGGGCCTTTCGTCCAGTGGTGCGTCCACAGTTGCCTGATGTGGATCAGCCGGAGTGGGTGAGGAACGGGCTCGATGCCTTTATCAAGTCCAGGTTGGAGGCCGTTGGCCTGAGCCCATCGCCGGAAGCCGATCGTCGCACCTGGCTGCGGCGTGTCACGCTCGACCTCACGGGCCTTCCACCGACGCCGGAAGAATCTGTGGCCTTTCTCACAGACCAGACAGCTGATGCGTACGAACGGGTGGTGGAACGGCTGCTGGCGTCACCGCGGTATGGCGAGCGGTATGCACAGCACTGGCTCGACATCGTGCGGTATGCCGACACGCACGGCTATGAGGTCAACACCGAGCGGGTGAATGCCTGGCCGTATCGCGATTGGGTGATCGACGCGCTGAACAGGGATCTCCCCTATGACCACTTTGTTCGTCAGCAGCTTGTTGGTGATGCCTTTGGAGAAGATGCTGCGACCGGTTTTCTGGTGACCGCGGCCGTGCTGCTGCCCGGCCAGATTGGTGCAGATGAGGCCTCCAAACGACAGGCTCGGCAGGAGGCACTTGCCGACATCATCATCAATGTCTCAGACAGTTTTCTTGGGCTCTCGGTTGGCTGTGCCCGCTGTCACGATCACAAGTTTGATCCTGTGGCCCAGCGTGACTACTACACGATGCAGGCGTTCCTTAGTGGCGTTCGCTATGAGGATCGTCCATACCACGCACCCGCTGCTGAGGCGGCACGGGCACGGATCGCGGAACTGAAGCAGCAGCAGGCTGCCGCGGAAGCTGAGCTGGCTGCCGAGCCGACCGACGAGCGTCGCGGGCAGCTTGAACACGACGTTGCGGAACTCAAGAAACAGCTAACCGCCGAGACAGTGAAGACGCGGGTCTTCGCAGGCAGTTTTCAAAAGCCGGACGAGGTCTTTCTGCTGTCGCGGGGTGACCCTGAGCAGCCTGGCGACCTGGTGTGGCCACAGAGCTTGGCTGCCTTCGATGACCAGCTGCAGCCAGTTGGCCTGGGGCCGGGAGCAGGCGATCAGACGCGGCGGCTGGCGCTTGCCAACTGGATCACGCATCCCTCCCATCCGCTGACCGCCCGAGTGATGGTCAACCGGCTCTGGCAGTGGCACTTTGGGATCGGTCTGGTGGAGTCAGCAAGTGACTTTGGTCGTAATGGCACGCTCCCAAGTCATCCCTTGCTGCTCGACTGGCTCGCCGCAGAGTTTGTGGCCAATGGCTGGTCCGTGAAAGACATGCACCGACAGATTGTGCTCTCGGCGACGTATCGTCAGGCTGGCGGGCCTGGGCAGCCCGAGGCAATGGCGATCGATGCTGACAGCCGGCTGCTCTGGCGGTTTCCTTCACGGCGGCTTGAGGCGGAGGCGATTCGCGACAGCATGCTGGCGGTGAGTGGTCGGCTGAATCTTGTGATGGGGGGCCGAGGCTTTGACCTCTTTCGGAGCCGAGGGGGTCTCTCGGGCTTTCCCCCGATCGAACAGTTTGGGCCAGAAGGCCGTCGGCGGATGATCTATGCCCACAAGATTCGGATGGAAAAGGAGAGCGTATTCGGTGCGTTTGACTGCCCCGATGCTGGCCAGACGCTCGACCGTCGTCGTCGGTCGACAACTCCGATTCAGGCACTCAATCTGTTCAACAGTCCTTTCACGATCGATGAGGCTGAGGCCTTTGCGGCGAGAGTGACGCAGGAGGTGGCTGGTGCCGGTGCTGACGACGAGCACGTTGACGAGCAGATCGGCCAGCAGGTTGAGCGTGCATTTCTGCTGGCAGTGGCTCGAGCCCCCGATGATGTCGAGCGGGAGGCCTGCTGTGCGGTGGTCCGTGAGCATGGGCTTGCCAGTCTCTGTCGCGCGTTGCTGAATACCAACGAGTTCTTGTTTCTGCCGTGAGGCTGTCTGTGATGAACCAACCGCTTTCATGTTCAGGCCTGCGGCTGCTCAATCGCCGGGGCTTTCTCGGGGAGACCGCTGCAGGCCTGGGGGGGATTGCGCTGGCGAGCCTGCTGGCTGAGCAAGGTCTCCTGGCGGCAGAACCGATTCGGCCGGTGATCGATCCGACACAGCCGCATGCGGCTCGGCCTCCGCATCACGAAGCCAAAGCCAAGAACGTGCTGGTGATCTTCTGTGCTGGGGCGGTCAGCCAGCTCGAGACCTGGGACTGGAAACCAGAGCTCGTCACCTGGGATGACACGCCGCTGCCGGGTGGGCCAGAGGTGACCTTCCAAGGGCCTGCAGGGAACCTGGCGCGACCGCAGTATGCGTTTCGACCACGCGGCGAGACCGGCAAGATGGTCTCTGATCTGATTCCACACCTTGCTGAGTTAACGGACCGCTTCGCCTTTGTGCATTCACTCACCAGCCGTACCAACACCCATGGACCAGCGGAGAACTTTCTCTCAACCGGCTCGGCTTTCGACGGCTTTCCGAGTCTTGGCGCGTGGGTGACGTATGCGCTCGGAAGTGAGAACCAAGATCTCCCTGCGTTTGTATCGATCCTCGATCCGCGGGGTGTGCCACAGGCCTCGAGTAACAACTGGGGCCCTGGCTTCCTGCCGGCAGAGTTTCAAGGCACAACGCTCTCGGCAGCAGCGCCCGTGCGACATCTCAAGGTGGCAGGTGACGTCTCGACTGCGGCTGATCAGGCGACGCGGGGCCTCCTGCGGCAGCTCAACGAGCGACACCTCTCTGAGCACCCGGCTGACGGGGCCCTCGCTGCAAGAATCGCCAGTTACGAACTCGCTGCTCGGATGCAGCTCTCCATGCCTGAGGTCGGAAGCCTTGCAGAGGAGTCGCCCGCCACCTTAGAGGCCTACGGTGCCAACGATGCCGACGCCACGAAGGCAGCCTTTGCCCGCAACTGCATTCTCGCCAGACGACTGATCGAGCGAGGTGTGCGGTTCGTGCAGTTGTTTAACGGAGCCTACGCCAGCGGAGGAGAGCTCAACTGGGATGGTCACCAGAAACTCAAGGAACAGTACGACCGGCATGCGATGATTCTTGATCAGCCTGCGGCCGCCCTGATTCGTGACCTCGAGCAGCGTGGACTGATGGAGGAAACGCTCGTGGTGTGGTGCACTGAGTTTGGCCGGATGCCGTTCTTTCAGAAGGGAGCGAAGGGGCGTGACCACAACCCTGATGGGTTTACCTGTTGGATGACCGGCGCGGGAGTGCGGCAGGGAGTGAGCTACGGCAAGACCGACGACCTTGGCGTGAAGGCGGTTGAGGACGTCAGTTCACTCTACGACTTCAATGCAACGATTCTGCACCTCTTAGGCCTTGATCACACGCGGCTGTCGTATCTCCACAACGGCTTTGAACGACGACTGACCGATGTGCATGGCCGCGTGCTGCGGGAGCTGCTCACCTGAGAAGAGGTGTATGCTTCAGGGAAGCTGTGTCAGTTTGATCTCCCGCACGATCATGACGAGTCACGCAGCCAGGCCGCACAAAGACCATAGAAGCACTCGCCTAGAAGGATGCCTGCTATGCACGCCGCGAACACACCACGCAAGAACCAGCTATTTCCAGCGACGAGTAAGACTCTCTGTCAACGCATGCTGATGCTGGCGGCAGCCGTGCTGGTTGCTGGCATGTCTGTAAACGCAGAGGCCCAGTCACCTCGCTCTCCGACACGGAAGCCGAGCCCCGCCGAGATTAAGCGACTCGATACACAGCTCAATGAAGCTTATGGCGTCTTTATGAATCAGACGGTCGATCTGATCACGTCGTACGAAAACCTCGGGCAGTTCGATCGGGCAAAGGCGATCGTTGAGGCGCTCGGGAAGCTCGACCCTGACAATGAGAAGATGAAGGCCAAGATCGCCGACCTCGAAAAACAGATGCTCGAAGCGGGTGTGTTTGAGGTTGATCTTGTGCCGGGTGATGGCTGGCAGGCCGTTGGTGCGGTCAGCCAGGGCGAGGTGGTGCGGATACAGATTTCGGGAGACTACCGCTTTCAGTCAGCAGGTATGACCAATGCGGACGGCATCACCGACAACAATCCAGAAACCGACTTTATGCGAGGCCTTCCGCTGGGCGCCGTGATGGGGGTGATCGCGCCCCCAACGTCGCCCGGAGAGAAGAAAGACAACGAGAAGCCACGGCCCTTTGTGGTTGGTGCCAACTACGACAAGCGAGCGGACAAAGACGGCGTGCTCTACCTGAAGGTGAATCTGCCGGTGGGCTCAAAATGCACAGGCCGACTCGAGGCAAAGATCACTGGTCCGCGTCGCTAGGCGAACGTTCGCGAACTTCGAACGTCCGTAAACGGTCAATCCTCCACAGAAACGTGGTGTTGTTTGTACTGGTGACAAGCACGTAGGACGGGAAGTAGTCGATACGAACGGCCTCCACTTCCCCACCGGCTGAACGCGTTGTGGTGGGGGTCTCGAGGGTGACGAGATCGTAGCTGACCTCAAAGCTCCCCTCGACCATGGTGGCTACGGTCTGACTGCTAGGCCGCCGCGGCATCGAGGCTACCAAGCCGGCGACAGTCATGATGAGCACGCAGACCACCAGGATCGGGCCTAGTCGGGTGGAACGGGCTCCACCACAGACTGCCTCATCGGAAGGTAATGCTGTCGACATTCATCAGTCCTCCACGGTTCTGGGCGTTTTGGAACACGAGGTAGAGGTCGCCACGTTCGGTGCTGGGAACAAGCTCTATCTGTTTGGTGCTGAAGGCCTCCCAGTCACCATTCACTTCCACCGGTGTTGAGCCGAGCAGAGGCCCATCGAAACTGCCGAAGCGAACTTCCACGGTGCCACCCGCCCCGGCACTCGCGGCCTGAATGGAAATTGCGTTCACTGTGGCAAGGTTGATATCAGTAAACCGCAGAAAGCCGTCGTGGTTGATTGCACCCATGAAGGTCTTGCCTTCGGCACGATCGGAGTTGAGCGGCTGGGTGCCTCGATACTCGTCAGCGGCTTCCGCCTGAATCGTGCGGCTGCGAAGGGTGACGGTGGCCTGGCCTGTGAGCGGGGGGATCGTATCACGGCCGAGGTCGGTGTAACTCGCCACAAAAGTGATGGCAGCGGCCTCGGCATCGACAGGCACATCGTTAACGAAGCCCTGATACTGGGGGTTCACGCTGTCGGCGGTCACGGAGTAGACGTAGGACACCATCTGCTGCACTTCAGCCGGGGTATGTTGGCTGTGGGGAAGCATGCCCACCTTGCCCCAGACGCCGGTTGAGCCTTTGAGCACCCGGCTGACTGAGTCAGCGAGCGCATGCGGCTGGTCACGATACTTGTCGGCGACCTCGAGAAAACTTGGGCCCACGAGGCGGCGGTGTGGGGCATGACAGTTGAGACAGTCGCTCTTCTTGATCATCGCAAGCCCCGCTGGCACCTCGGCGGTAGCGTTCTGGCTTTGTTGAGGAATCGCCTCGACGAAGAGTCGCGTGGCCGCGGTTGCCTCGATCGGCTCCCAGGACTCGTCGCCAGCCTCTTCGAGTTCGTCGAAGTCGCTCGCGCCATCTTCAGGGTCGCGAACTGCCAGCCGATAGTGGAGAGGCTCACCTGGCGTAAAGAAGTCGCCATCACGCGGCTCGAGAAAACGGACAGATGGCAGCGTGTTGCCAACGACAACCGGGAGCGACGTGGTGGACCGCGAGCCAGCAGGGTCGCGAACCTCAAGCTCCACGGTGTAGACACCAGGGGTGTCAAATGAAGCCGTGACATCTGAGGTCTCGCCGAGCAGACGTCGAGTCGGGTTTTCACCGCTGCTGACGGCTGTCCACCGATAGAGCAGCGGGTCACCATCACGGTCAGAGGAGCCGCTTGCCGAGAGGCTGACAGAAAGGGGCTCGCGTCCGACAGCCCCTTCGGCTTGCGCGACGGCCGTGGGCGTGCGGTTGCCCCGGATGTAGTCGATGCGGACGAGTCGGGCGTCTGGGTTTACACCCCACGTCTCTCCATACTCAATCACCAGCAAGGAGCCGGCATGGTCAAACACCATATCGATCGGCCGCACGAAGGTGCGGTTGGGGAGGAACTGCTCCAGACGTTCAAAGCCGCCGATGGAGTCGAAGTGGATGGTCCAGAAGCCGTTTCGTGACCAGTCGTACGCGAAGAGGGCGTCGTCAAACGCCTTGGGAAACTTGGTCGTGGCGTCGAGGTCATCTCGGTAGTGGTAGACCGGGCCAGCACAGGCCGTGCGGCCGCCCGATCCGGCTGCCGGAAACTGCTCGCTCGCTCCTCCGGGATAGAAGACCATCGCGGGTTGCGCGGGGGGCAGAGTGGTGCTGCCGGTGTTGTTGACCGAATGGTTTTGTGGGGCTGCAGGGTCGAGCGGTGGACCGATCTCACCGGTCTCAAAGTTGATGATCGGATAGGCGAAGTTGTTGCCAATGAAGTATGGCCAGCCAAAGTTGCCTGCTTCGCGAGCCTGATTGATCTCGTCGTAGCCGCGGGAGCCGCGAGGGCTGTCACCGCCTGCGTCGGGCCCAACGTCACCCCAGTAAAGGTTGCCGGTTTCAGAGTCGACGTTGATCCGCCACGGATTGCGGCAGCCCATCACGTAAATCTCAGGGTGGCCGATAGATCCATCCTTCGGAAAGAGGTTGCCGTCAGGAATGGAATACGTGCCATCGGGTTCTGGCTTGATACGGAGAATCTTGCCGTTGTAGTTCTTCGTGTTGCCTGCTGTTCGCTGGGCATCCCAGGGTTCGCGATCCTTCCGCTGGTCGATCGGAGCGTAGCCCTGTGAGTCGTCAAAAGGATTGGTGTTGTCGCCGGTGCCGATATAGAGCGTGCCGTCGGGACCAAACTCCAGTGAGCCCGCATGGTGGCAGCATTCCCGTCGTTGCTCTTCATATGTGAACAGGACCTTTTCGCTCGCGAGGTCGAGTCGGCCGTCGACGAGTGTGAAGCGGCTGATGTGCTGTCCGGAGAACTCTGGAGGTGAGTACTGCAGGTAGAGCCAGTGGTTTTCGGCAAAGTTGGGGTCGAGCGCCAGACCGATCAAACCGTTCTCTTGTGCGGTGGTCACCTCGAGGCGGCCGATCTCTTTACTGCTTCCAGTTGCCGGGTCAATAACCTTCAAGACCCCTCCCAGCTCGATCATGTAGATCTCGCCATCCGGCCCGAGATCGAGCTCCATCGGCTGCGTGAGCCCTGTGGCGATCTCATGGACTTCAAAACGCTCCAGTTGGTAGCCCAGCTGCTCGGCAGCGAATGCATTCGTGGGCACGGCCGCCATCTGCAGGCCGCCTGCGAGAGCCGCGAGCAGGCAGGAATACGCGATCAGTTGGATTCGTGAAGGAGCATCGAGTGCAGGCTGACACATGCAGGCAGTCTCTGGGAGAGGAAGCGGGACGAAAGGTGGGACGACGCAAACGTCAGGTCCCTCATGGGAACCGCAGGAAGTCATTGTGAGCGGCACCGCAGCAATGCACTGCTCATGCCTGAGGTGGCTTCATAAAAAGACGACTTTATCATGCTTCCGCAGGCCAGTGCTGAGCAATCTTATCTTTGAGGAAGGCCACGCTGCGAGCGAGCTGGTCGATGCCTTCGACGCCATCTTCAATGCTGATCCAGCTGGAGAAGCCCTGGCCAGAGAGCAGGCTGAAGATTGTGTCGTAGTCGTTGAGACCCTTGCCGATTTCGCCATGACGAAGCCGTTTCGCATAGCCTTCGGCACCTGACTCTTCACGTCGAAGGTCTTCGAGAGTGCCCTCGATCAGGGAGCGATCGCTGGCATGCATCGTGACCACCCGCGGCAGCACACGACGTAACAACTCGATCGGATCATCTCCGGCCAAGAAAGCATTGGACGGGTCGTAGTTCACGCCAAAGTTGGGATGATCAACTGCGTCGACCAGCTGGCAGAAGACTTCCATCTGCTGGGCGAACTCCGGGTAGGTCCAGAAATCGTCCTTGTAGTGGTTCTCGAGGATCAGTGTCACGCCATGGTCTGCGGCATGAGGCAGACAGGCGTTGATCGACTCTGCCGCCAAAGCGACGCCCTCATCGATGGAGAGTTCTGGTCGGCGTTGACCGGAGAGCACACGGCAGTAGCCGCCGCCAAGCGTATGAATCATTTCAATCCATCGCTTCTGCTTCGCAATTTCAGCCGCCCGGAAGTTGGCGTCGGGATGGGTGAAGTCGGGAGAGCAGCAGAGCATGGGGATCGACATGCCACGCGACTCCACCAGCTGACGAAAGCCGGGCCAGGCGGCCTCGTCGGCCATTTCCAGAAAGCCCGCATACCACTCCAAGCCATCAACACCCAACGGTGTCGCAAGGTCGACCCAGTCTGCGATCTTCATGCTGCCGTCACGGCAGAGCTGCTGCATGTAGGCCTTGGGGAATGCGGCGAGTTGTGGTGCAGGGATGGCAGCCATCTGGTGGGTCCTTGTCGTGAAGTCGTTGTCCGGACGTGTTCAGGTTGCGGGAGGTGCCGGCACCGTGTCGATCGTCTTTGGCGGGTTGCGTCCGATGAACGGGTGCTGCTCAAGGTCGACAACCTGGCCGCTCACGGGGCCGCTCTCTTCGGCGAGCCAGTAGATCGCTGCCGCGGCAATTTCAGCCGGAGCAAGCAGCCGCCCTGCAGGGCAGAACTGCCGCGGGAGATGGCTTGGCCAGTCGTCTGCTAAGCCATGCGACCGCTTTCGCAGAATTTCGTTTTCTGTGAGCACCCATCCGGGATTGATCTGATTGACCCGCACACCATCTTCGCGAAACAGCGTGTCGCCAAGGTTGCGTGTCATTGTCATCAGTCCGCCCTTAGAGATGGAGTAGGGCAGGAGATTCTCTTCCCCGCAGTAGGCGTTGACGCTCCCGATGTTGAGCACGCAGCCGTGAACTGCACGGAGGTGCGGGAGCGACGCCTGAATCAGCAGCAGCGGAGCGAGCGTGTTGACCGCCATCGTGCGGTGGAATCGCTCGGCATCGGTCGTGTGAATGTCGCCGGTTGTGATCACCGCGGCGTTATTGACCACCGCATCGAGTCGCCCAAACGTGGCTATGGCAATGGTGGCTAATCTCCCAGGACAGCCCTCGGCAGTCAGATCTTCTACGTGGCCAACTGCCGTGGGGCCTGTTCGATCTGCCTGCTCGCTTCCCGCCTGATTGAGCGCTGCGGTCACATTGGCAACAAGTTCTGTCTCAAGACCATGCACAACGACACGACCGCCCTCCGCGACCACCCGTGTTGCAATCGCCTTGCCGATACCCGTTGCGCTGCCGGTGACCAGCACTACTTTCTCTTTGAGCCGCATGGCATCCTCCACTGATGGTCGTTTCACGCCAGCAGCGTCTCAGCGTGACGTCATTTGCTCAAGCCCCCTCCGCTGGCGGCTGCCGGGGAACGGATACGGCGGTTAAGAGCTGGCCAGGAAATCCTGGGTTACTTCGCGACGCCCGTCTTGGGGTCGACGTTAATCGAGAGAGTCTCGTTGTCGTCGGTGTAGAAGATGTAACCGTTGAACATCTCATCGTATGACTGGGCACCGTACGGCACTGTTCGGCTGGGGTCAGGATTGAATGGATTGAAGGCGGAGTTGTCGAAGTGGGCAACGGCGCCGAGGTTCGTGCCCTTAGGCAGCTTCACGGTGCCTGGAGGGCATTCGTAGCCGAGCTGCCAGTCGAAGCTGAAGGTGGGAATCATCAGGAGCGTTTCCTGCGGCTGGCCGGGCCGCTCGGCAAAGAAGGTCATGTCTTTGCCGCGGAGGTGCATGTGGGTGAACATCCCCAAGAGGCTTGCGTCGCGGTCGAGTGTGGTGACGGATCGGACCGCGTGGGCACCGTCGCCGGGTGGAATGGCGAGGTCGCGCGGATCGAGCAGGACGTGGTAGAGCCGCTTTTTGATTTCACGCCTCGGAAACCGCAGGCCAACCGAGATGCGGCACCGCTCGGGCTTGCCAGTCGTTGTGTAGTGGATCTGCAGGATCAGCCCTGAGAAGGCGGGCACGCGGTAGGAGACCGCTTCATCAAAGTGCCCGAGGTCGAGCGGCTGTCCGCCAGGCACGTGGCCGGTGATGAAGGTCTCGGCACTCGCGCCGGTGGGCGTCACGTAGGCGAGGTTGCAGTGGTGCACCACCTCTGGGTTGTCTGGCTTGATCTCAATCGCTTCGAGCCAGGTTTCCTGCAGGAAAACATGGGGCAGCATCACGTACTGATACGGGATGTAGCCGGTGGCCTGCACCTCCTGGTCATCGGCCATGGTGACCACGAGGTCGGGTGTGCCGATTCGCCACTCAGGCGTGGGCTCGGGATCTGCCGCGGGCTCGGCAGGTGACTCGCCTTTGGGCCTTCCCAAGCGAACCCACTGCAGGATCTTTTCTTTTTCTTCTGGCGAGAGCGATGGATCGTTTTGGAAGGTGCCGTAGTCGGGGTGTGCGCTCCAGGGAGGCATCCGTTCGTCGCGAACAACTTCCGCGATCATCTCCGCGTGCGCGGTCACGTCGTCGTAGGAGAGCAGCGTGAAGGGAGCAGCCGTGCCCTCGCTGTGGCAGCGGGAGCACCGCTGTTGGAGGATGCTCGCGACGTCGCCATGGTAGGTGGGCGGCGTCTTGGGCTCTGTTTCCACCGGTGCAGTAATCAGGCAGCCATCGGCGGGTGTGCTTACTACCGACACGGCCATGCCTGCAAGCAGCTCATCGAGGGCGGTGGCCAGGTCGCGGCGGGTCGGCTGTGGCCTGGACCCGCCCAGGCGATCCTGGTCGTCGATGCGGCCCCGGTAGACCAGCCGCCACTCGCTGTCGAGCACCGCCACTTCGGGAGTGCGGTCGATCCCCAGCCGCGCTGCGCAGGCGAGGCCTTCGTCTTTCACAAATGGAAACGACGCCTCAAACTCGATCGCCTGAGCGGCCATGTCTTTGAGCGTGTCGGCCGCACCGACGTTCACAGCCACGAACTGCACGCCCTTTTCTCGATAGGCCGCATCCAGTTCGATAAGCTTGGGCATCACGCGTCCCACGAGCGGGCAGTCACTCGTTACAAACGCCAGCACAGTCGCCCGGTGTTCGCCGAGTTCGTGTGCCGCGCGGACGAGGCCGCGGATGTCTTTGAAGCGGAGGTCGGCAACCCTGTCGCCGATCGCGGCAGCTGACATGTCTGTCTCAGCAGCAGCGGCGGTATACACCGCGAAGCAAAGAGCCCACATCGTGAGGCCGAAGCGAAGCAGTTCTGGAATCTTCCGTTTCATTCGTCATCCCTTTTTGACGCTCGCGATCTCAGCGTTTTTGGTGGCCCGCCACGCATCGAGTGTAGCCCGAAGCGGCCGCTCACGATGAAGGCTAAAGGGCGAAGGGACACCGATGTTTAGGAAGAACGAGCCGGGCCACGGCGGGCCGCGAACACCTCTCCGCCGATCACGACCTGCTTCACTGCAAGACGCTTGGAAAGCACCAGGACGTCGGCCAGTTTGCCGGCCTCGAGGCTGCCTACGTCGTGGTCGATCCCGGCCCGTTCCGCCGGTGTGAGGCTTGCCATTCGCACGACATCTGGAAGCGTGGCAGAGGAGAGCCGGTGCATCTGCCGCACCATGTGGGCCATGCCCACCACGCTGCTGGCGAGGCTCCCGTTGGCCCGCCCGACGCGTCCATCGCTCTCAAACCAGCTGCCGGATCTGGCGGATCCAAAGCGGTAGCGACCGGCTGGCATGCCCATCGCACGGCTGGCATCGGTCACGAGGCAGAGTCGTGTCGGCCCCTTCATGCGGTAGGCGAAGTCAAGCAGTTCACTGGAGAGGTGGTGCCCATCGGCGAGTACCTCAGTGCTCATCTCAGGGTTCGCAAGCACGAACTGCTCCATCGACGCCCGCATTGGGGTGCCGAAGCGAGCGCGGAGTGAGACCACGGAACTCATCGCACACCAGAAGTGATCGACATGCCGCATGCCGGCTTCAAAGGCCTTCTGCATTTCTGCCCAATCGGCATTGGAGTGGCCGCAGGTCACCAGGCAGCCGGATCGTTGAGCCGATCGGTAGAAAGCCTGGGCGGCAGGAAGCTCTGCTGCGCACGTGGCAATTCGCACGAGGTCGTCGGCGAACCAGGCCTTGTATTCAAGTGGATCGGGCGAGCGAGCGACGTCGGCGGCATGACAGCCGGTTTTGCCCGGGGCGAAGTAGGGGCCGTAGATGTGCACGCCGGCAATCCGCGAGCCGTGCGAAGGCTGCCACGCGTTTCGGACCCGTCGGCAGGCCGCGAGCATGCCGCTTATCTCATCTGGTGTGGCCGTCGTGGTCGTGGGAAAGAGTGTCGTCGTGCCTTCGAGGATGTGGGCTGCATTGGCAGTACGGACCGCTTCGTCGGTTGCATCCATGAAGTCGGCCCCGCCGCCGCCGTGCACATGTAAATCGACAAAGCCGGGTGCGAGGAAGCCGCCGCGAGCATCGAGCACACGCGATTCCCGCATGAGTTTTTGGGAAGGCGGCCTGCGAAGCACCTCTTCAATCCGGCCCTCCTCGCACACCACGCTGCCTCCCTCAACCACG
>Ga0181607_10000711_pt1 | contig 28883 bp, 37 predicted proteins | sample 041ome_9_FD_132420 | JGI IMG/M metagenome (GOLD analysis project Ga0181607, IMG submission 132420) | Coastal salt marsh microbial communities from the Groves Creek Marsh, Skidaway Island, Georgia - 041413US metaG (megahit assembly) | ecosystem: Environmental > Aquatic > Marine > Intertidal zone...
ACCAGTCACCAATTGGAAGAACCCCAAGGTCAAACCCCGCAACATATTCTGGAGTTTTTGATCAAATTAGAAATCTTTTTTCTCAAGCTGAAGAATCTAAAATTAGAGGTTATAAACCTGGAAGGTTTTCATTTAATGTTCCTGGAGGGAGGTGTGAATATTGTAAAGGTGATGGAAATATTAAAGTTGAAATGTATTTTTTACCCGATATTTATGTTGTTTGTGACGAATGTGAAGGTTCTAGATATAATCCTGAAACTCTATCTATTCGCTGGAAGGGCTATAACATTGCTGAAATTCTTGATTCAACTGTTGAGAATGCTCTTCAAATATTCGAAAACCAACCCAGTATATTTAGAATTATAAAAACTTTAGATGATGTTGGATTATCTTATATAAAACTTGGCCAAGCAGCTACTACATTATCTGGGGGAGAAGCACAAAGAGTAAAACTTGCAAAAGAACTAAGTAAGAGATCTACTGGGAAAACAGTATACATTCTTGATGAACCTACAACAGGCCTCCACTTTGCTGATGTTGATAAACTACTAGAGGTTCTGCATCTTTTAGTTGACAAGGGTAATACTGTCATAGTTATTGAGCATAATCTTGACGTCATTAAGAATTCAGATTGGATTATTGACTTAGGTCCAGAAGGAGGAGAGAATGGGGGAAATATAGTAGTAGAAGGTACACCTGAAAATATTTCAAAATCTAAATTGTCTTTAACTGGCCAGCATTTAAAAGAAGTACTTAAAAATGGATAAGTTAGACAATAAACAAATACCTGATAAACCTGGAATATACATATTTAAAGATAAATACAGAGAGCCTATTTATGTTGGAAAAGCAAAAAACTTGAGAAAAAGAGTTGTTACGTATTTTGGTAATAACACTTCATGGAAAATTAAACGATTAGTCAATGAAGCAAAGGAGATATCTTTCGTAGTTTCACAAAATGAAGCCAATGCATTACTGGCTGAGTATTCATTTATTCAAGAATTTAAGCCTAAATATAATGTTCAATTTAAAGATGACAAGTCATATCCCTATGTAACCATAAGCAACGATTTATGGCCAAGAGTTTATGTTTCAAGAAATATAAATAAAAAAAATATAAACTTCGGTCCCTATCCATTTATAGGTGCTGCACGACGTTCTTTAGACCATTTAATAAATATATTTCCAGTTAGAACATGCTCGAATAATACATTTGAAAGACATAAAAAATTAAACAAACCGTGCTTACTTTATGAAATAGAAAAGTGCGCTGGGCCCTGTGTTGACTATGTATCTAAAGACGAATATAAAACAATGATTGACAACATTAAAGAATTTTATAGAGGTAATTCCGATCAGTACATTAATGACAAAATACAAGAAATGAAATCTCAATCAGACAATCAGGAATATGAGAATGCACAAAAAACCAAAAATATCATTCAGCATTTAGAAAATGCAAGAATTAATCAAACATTAATGACAGCAAATGATAAAAATGTAGATGTTATTGGAATTGATATTGGAAATTATGATGTAGTTTTAACATGTCTAATTATCCGAAATGGAAGGATTACCGGCGAAATTAAAAAGAATTTAGAACCCATCGACGTTGATGATGTCGAAACTTATTTGCCTCAAATAATTATCAATATGTTTGAAAACCATACACCATCAAATGAAATTCTGATTAGTCATGAGTTTAGTTTGATAAATGTTATCGAGGAAAAACTAAAACAAAGGTGGAATAAAAGTATTAAATTAGTAAACCCAAAAAGAGGATGGAAAAAAGATTTATTAGCTACAGCAATTGAAGATGCAAAAGAACTTAGAAGGGTTGCAGATTTAAAAAGAAGATCTGACCTAGAATTTCGATCATTATCTTTAGAACAGTTAAAAAATAAACTAAATTTAAAAAATATTCCATACAGAATTGAAGCGTATGATATTTCGAACCTCGGTGATAAATTTCGAGTTGGTTCAATGGTTGTTATGGAAGACGGTTTAATAAAACCTTCAATGTATAGAAAGTTTCATATAAAGACATTTAAGGGTCAGGATGATTTTAAATCAATAGAAGAAGTCATATTTAGAAGATTAAAACGACTCACCAATACAAGTGAGCAAGATCAAAGTTTTCGTAGGTCTCCAGATTTAATTTTAATTGATGGAGGAAAGGGTCAATTGTCTAAAGCAAAGGGTGTAATAGATCATTTTCAACTAGATATTGATGTATTGGGATTAGCTAAAAAAGAAGAAGAAATTTATTTGCCATTTTCAAAAAACCCTGTTTTATTAAATAAAGACTCAGAGGCTTTGTATGTATTACAAAATATTAGAGATGAAGCCCATAGAGTTGCGATAAATGAAAATCGAAGACTACGTTTAAAAGATTTAGATATTAAGAATTTATTATCAATTAAAGGAGTTTCGGACGAATCAATTAATCAATTAATTATTAAGTATAAGACACTAGATAATATCTCTTCAGCATCCCTTAATGATCTAGAAAACCAGTTAACGAAAAGAGAAGCTGAAAAGGTTTTCAATTACTTTAGTTCATAAATAACATCCTTTTAATTTACTATTTCAATCTAGAATGTTGATAAGTAAAATAAACACGAGGAATTTATGGCATCAAAAAGACCCGAAGTTTTACTGTTAGTCGGCATGTCTGGCGCTGGTAGATCTTCTAGTTCAAACGTATTTGAAGACCTTGGTTATTATGTAATCGAAAATCTTCCAGCTGATTTAGTTGAATCTGTAGTGAATTCCAATGATGTAACTGAAACTAATAAACAATTAGTACTTACAATTGATGCAAAAGACACTTCTGCACAATCTGAACTTAAGCAAAGTATTGATAAATTGAATCAATCCGGTGTTTTAACGAGAATAATATTTCTTGATGCAGATAATGAAACACTATTAGAAAGATATGAAGAAAATAGAAGACCTCATCCAATGGGGAAGGATTCAATATCTCAATCTGTAAAAGCTGAAAGAGAGTTACTAAAACCAATTAGAGAAATTTCTGATCAAGTTATTGACACTACAGATATGAATGTTCATGAATTAAGAAAAAGAATAATTGAAGGCTTCCAAGACGACACTTCAAGTCAAGATCTCAAGATTTCCGTTACTTCTTTCGGGTTTAAAAATGGTACTCCAAGAGATGCAGATATTGTATTCGATGTTAGATTCTTACCTAACCCCCATTGGAGGGAGGAACTAAGAGCATCAACAGGACAGTCGCCAATGGTAAGAAACTATGTTTTATCTTTTGAAGATGCACAGGTCTTTCTAAATAAAATAAAAGATATGGTTGAATTTTTACTTCCACGTTTTATCTCAGAAGGAAAGTCATACGTCGGAATAGCAATTGGTTGTACTGGTGGAAAACATAGAAGTGTTGTTATGGCTGAGGAAGTTACAAAATGGCTTAAAGGTGAAAACAATGATGCTGTCGTCCTTCATAGAGATATGAAGGAATCATAACTTGTACTTCTCTATATATTCCAAGATTAAAACTTTTCATACCTTGATCCAAGAAAACTTTCAATGACAGAAATGAGATCAAATATTAATGATTTAGGAAATGTTTTAATTAGATCTGATTTAAATGTCCCAATAACAAATGGCAACATTACCGATGATTATAGAATTTATAAATCTTTGGAAATATTAGATAAAATAAATAATTATTCAAAAACTATTACTTTTTCAAGTCACTTGGGAAGACCTAAGAAAAAAGACTTAGATTTCACTCTTAAACCTGTAGCTAAAAGAATGTCGGAAATTCTTGATAAAAAAGTAAATTTTATTGATGAACTGTACGGTAAGAAAGTAAGAGAAAGTCTAGAAAGTGCTGAATATAAGATAAATCTACTTGAAAATTTAAGATTTGATGAAGGTGAAGTTAATAATAATGATGAATTTGCAAAAAATATAACAAATTCTTTTGACACTTATATTTTTGATGCATTTGGAGCATCACATAGAAATCATTCATCGGTAGTTGGTTTTGGAAAATATTTAAATGCCTACCAAGGACCCTTAATGAGTAAAGAAATTGAACAGTTAGATAAATTATTAGCTAACAAAAAAAATGGATATGTAGTTTTACTCGGAGGAGCAAAAATTTCTGACAAACTTAACCTAATTGAAAACTTACTTCCGAAAGTTGAACATTTATTAATAGGAGGAGGTATGTGTTTTACATTTTATAAATCAATGGGTTATGAAATTGGAAAATCTTTATTAGAAAATTCATTTATATCAGAAGCAAATAAACTTTTAAATTCTGAACATGGTCATAAAATTATTCTTCCAACAGATTTTGGAGTCACTGAATTAATTGAAAGTGAATCAAGGGAAGATTTAAATATTGAACATTTTAATAATTCGCATATTGGTATTGACATAGGCCCAAATAGTATTGCTTTATTTTCAGAGTATTTACTTTCATCTAAAAATATATTTTGGAACGGACCAATGGGTATATTTGAAATTGATAATTTCAGCAAAGGAACAAGAGAGTTAACTAGAATAATTGCTAAATCTTCTGCTTATACATGTATTGGAGGAGGAGATTCAGTAAGTGCTATAAATAAATTTTCAAATTTAAAATATTTTAATCACATTTCGACTGGAGGAGGTGCTTCCTTGGAATATCTAGAAGGAAAAAAATTACCAGGAGTAAATATTTATAATTCTCTTATAATTTGATAATGAAAAAAATAATAATTGGTAATTGGAAATTAAATCTTGATCATTTAGAAGCTATTCAACTTTTACAAAAAATTAATTATTCATTACCAGAAGATATCGAAGAAAATATTGAAATTGTTTTATCTCCTTCATTTACATCTCTTAGGTCATTACAGACAGTAATAAGCTCTGATAAGCTTAAAATAAAACTTTCATCACAGAATGTATCACAATATTCTTCTGGAGCTTATACAGGAGAAATATCTGCTGCTCAGTTAAAAAAATTAGATATTGAATATGCAATAGTAGGACATTCCGAAAGAAGAACATTATTCAATGAAGTTGACTCAGTAATTAATGATAAAGTTAATAGACTAATTGATAGTGAAATAGTGCCAATATTTTGTTTTGGTGAGTCAATAGATGAGAGAAAATCTGGTACTTATTTAAATTTTATTGAAAATCAAATTAATGAGGGATTAAAGGGACTAAGGAAAGATAAGGTCAAAAAATTAGTTGTTGCTTATGAGCCCATATGGGCGATAGGCACTGGTGAGGTAGCCTCACTTGAAAATATTGTTGAAGTTCTAGATTATGTTAAAAATATGATCAACAAAAAACCATTTTTTAATGACGATAATATTAAATTTATTTATGGTGGAAGCGTATCGCCAGACAATGCTGAAGATATTTTAAATTCAAAGATAGTTGATGGTGCATTGGTAGGTGGAGCATCTTTAGATCCTAATAAGTTTTTGGATATTATTAAAGCAGTGGAATTATGAACTTAGTATTTGTTAGGCATGGACAAAGTATTTGGAATTTAGAAAACCGATTTACAGGTTGGGTAGATGTAGGATTATCTGATAAAGGACAAGAGGAAGCAATTCAGGCAGGTAAAACATTAAAAGACAGAAATTTTATTCCTGAAATATGTATGACCTCTTTTCTTAAAAGATCAAAGTCAACTGCAAGTTTAATAATTGAAAATCTAAATTGCGAAGACCCATTACAAATTGAAAGAAAAGAAATTTGGCAATTAAATGAGAGACATTATGGATCGCTACAAGGATTAAATAAATTAGAAACTACAAAAAAATACGGAGAAGATCAAGTTCATTTGTGGCGTAGAAGTTTTACTACTGTCCCACCCCTTGCTGAGCCTGGATCTGAATATGATCCAAATACAAATTTAGTTTATAAAGGAATTGATAATGAGTTACCACTTGGGGAATCTTTAAAAGATGTTGTAGACAGAGTCTCCATAACACTTAATAATATTTTAGAATCAGCGATTAAAACAAATACTCTTGTTGTTGCGCATGGAAATAGCATCAGAGCAATGGTAAAAATATTAGATGACCTCAGTGATTCAGAAATTGTTGATGTAAATATTCCTACTGGAATACCACTAGCGTATAATATTACTGAATCATCAGTTGAAAAAATTGGATATTTAGAAGATGAAAAAATATTAATAAAACTACAGAAAGAAGTTGAACTTCAATCTAAATTAAATGGTGAGGAAGGCTAATCTTTTATCTATGGATACAATTACTGCAATACTAATAACAGTCCACATTATTATTTCAATAGCTTTGATAGCTCTCGTACTACTTAACAGTGGTAAAGGTGGGGGGTTATCTGATATGCTTGGCGGACCTGGTTCATCAGGAAATATTGGCCAAACATTAGCTGAAAGGAACCTGAGCAGGATTACAGCTGTAGTAGCTCTACTTTTTGCCGCTACAACTCTATCCTTATTTTGGTTTCTTGATTGAGTTTGCGCGGGTGGCGGAACTGGTAGACGCGCAGGATTAAGGATCCTGTGGGGTAAAACCCGTGGAGGTTCGAGTCCTCTTCCGCGCACAAACTATGTACAAAAATATTACAGCTATAGTAAATGATCCTGACGTAACTTTAGGAACTATAACACCCGAAATACACTTAGAGTACGCATGGGATGTTAAATGGGATACATTACCCCTTAGTAATAAATACATTATTCTTGGTGGACACATGGGTGCTTACGATACAGATAAATTTCCTTACTTAGATTATGAAAAAAAGTGGTTAAAAAAAGCAATAGAAAACAAAACACATATCCTAGGAATATGCTTAGGAGCGCAGCTGATTGCAGATTCTATGGGTGGAAGAGCATATCTTGCTGATCAAATTGAATTTGGATTTAAAACTTTAGATTTCTTCAATAACAATAGTATTTACGATAGTTTCAAAAACCTAAAGGTATTCACTTGGCATAGAGATACATTTGATTTACCACCTAATGCTGAATTAATTGCACAAACTGATTTACCTCAAATTTTTACATTAAGTAATGCTGTTGCTTTACAGTTTCATCCTGAAATAGAATTAGAGTTATTTAACCTATGGTATTCAAGCGATGTTTCAAAACAGGAATTAAAAGGTTATCCAGTCGATTCCGAGGTTTTGTATTTAAATGATAATTTAAGTAAGTTGAGAATTAATATGAATGAATTCCTCAATCAATGGATTGCGTTATAAATTTTTTAACTGTTTCAGTACAAAATTATTAAGAATTTCATATTTTTTATATAAATCATTTTCATCAATAATTAAATATCTTGTATTAAGGTCTAGTGGGGTAGTAATGCACAGTTCATGTAACTTCCTTAACCTGTTCTCGTTATTTACTATAAATTCAGGTATTGCCAAGTTGATACCACTTTCAATTAATTTAGCTATTAATCTAGATACATATTTTTCTAATGTTGCTAATTCATCAATACTAGGTGGTAAGCCAATCTCATTAAATTCTTCAACCTTGCTGAGGGGATATTCAGAATTAATTGATATTTTTTTTAACTTATGAAGCTTGAGGCATTCAATGATTATTAATTGTTCAGCATTAGATATATCTTGATGTTCAATAATTCTAACTTCTGAGACTGTTTGATGTAATTCCTCTAAATTTTTAGAAACTAAAAAATTTTTATCATCTTTAATTGCATCTCCTATTAATAAAAGATACCTGGGTTCAAAAACCCTCAAGGCAGATATTTCAGTAGGGAAATAATTAATACCTGCACCAAAAATTGGAAAATCAACTAACATTATTGCTGTTAAATATCATAAGAGACTTTTATAAATAATGAGAATTGAAGACGAAATAAAATTAACTTTTGACGATGTCTTGATAAGACCAAAAAGAAGTACCCTGATATCGAGGTCTGAAGTTCACCTTGAACGATCTTTTAAATTTAAACATACAGAGTCAGTATGGAATGGTGTTCCTATTGTATCGGCAAACATGGATACAACAGGAACATTTGAAACCGCCATATCACTCCAAAAACATAAAATGATTACTGCTATTCATAAATTCTATACTGTTGATGATTGGAAGAAAAATATTTCTGACTTAGATCCTAACTATATAGCTGTAACCGTTGGCCAATCTGACGATGATTTAGAACTAGCTAATAATATTTTTAATTTAAATAATGAAATTAAATTTTTGTGTATTGATGTAGCTAATGGTTATCGAGAAGACTTTATTAATGCTGTTAAAAAATACAGAGACACATTTAATGAAAAAATTATTATAGCTGGAAATGTAGCCACAAGGGAAATGACAGAAGCTTTGATACTTGCTGGTGCAGATATTGTAAAGATTGGAATTGGCCCCGGCTCTGTTTGTACTACTAGAAGTGTTGCAGGGGTAGGATATCCTCAGCTCTCGTCTATATCAGAGTGTTCTGATGCTGCTCATGGATTAGGTGGACATGTAATGGCAGATGGTGGATGTAAATTTCCAGGAGATGTTTCAAAAGCTTTTGGTGCAGGAGCAGATTTTGTAATGTTGGGAGGTATGTTTGCTGGTCATGAAGAATCTGGTGGAGAATTAGTTTCAGATGATGATGGTGTTATGTATAAAGATTTTTATGGTATGTCTTCAACTAAAGCACAGCAAACATATTACGGAGATTTAGCAGAACACAGAGCTCCTGAAGGAAAGAAAGTAAGATTAAAGTACAAAGGGCCTATAGACACAACAATACAGTCAATTCTCGGAGGAGTCCGATCGGCATGTTCATATGTTGGTGCGAAAACCTTAAAAGATCTTCCAAAATGTACTACTTTTATTAGGGTGACTCAAACTACCAATGAAATATTTACAACATTTGAAAATCATTGAAGGTAAAAATCTACACTAAAGAAAATTGCATTTGGTGTGACAGGGCAAAGGGACTTTTAAATGCACACTCAATTGACTTCGATGAAGTTGACTTGTCTAATGATATTGAACGGCTAAATTTCTATAAAAAAATAGGCGATAATGTAAAAACAGTTCCTCAGGTTTATATTGACGATAAAAGAATTGGAGGATATCCACAATTAAAGGCATGGTTGAATGAGTAATCAGGATTCAGCCAAAACTGTTTTTCTTGCTTTGTCAGTTAATTTTTTTATTGGAGTAATAAAATCTTTTGTGGCAGTAATAACGAGTTCAAGTGCTATGTTTTCTGAAGCGGTTCATTCTTTTGTTGATTCATTTAATCAATTTTTATTATGGTTTGGTATTAAACAATCTAAAAAAAATAATCCAAAACTTTACCCACTAGGAAGAGGTAAAGAAGAATATTTTTGGACACTTGTTGTTGCTGTCTTAATTTTTACAATTGGTGGGTTGGTATCTCTTGAACATGGAATTGAGGCCCTGAGTCATCCTAAAAAATTAGATAATTTATTTATTTCAATTTCAATACTGTCTGTATCAATTTTGTTAGAATCGTATGTTTTAGTTAAAGCTGTGAAAAAATTAAGAAAGAACAGAGATTCAAAATCGATATTAAAGCTATTAAAACAATCAAATGACGGACCTTTAATTGCTATTGTAGTTGAAGATTTTGCAGCTACATTGGGGTTAATATTTGCGCTTATTGGTACGCTACTAACATTCTTTACGGGCAATTCCTTTTATGATGCTGCTAGTGCAATATTAATTGGTGTTCTATTAATGATTTCTGGTCTTTTCTTAGGTTACGAAATGAAGCATTTAATAACTGGTGAGTCTGTAGATGTAAATATTTCAAATGTCCTACAGTCAGAAATTAATAAATTTGAAAAAGTTAACAGAATAATTAGAACAAATTTAGTATCAGTCGGTGCTGATAAATATTTGGCAATTGTCCATATTGATTATCTTGATTCATTAACTGATATTGATATTGTGGAACTAAATAAAGAAATACAAACACAAGTAATAGATATTGAACCTAGATTTTTACACTTATACTTAATCCCTGCTTAAATAAAAACATGGAAGTTAAAAAAAATCATTTATCAGATGAACAACTAGAAGTTACACAAAACTGTGGAACCGAGCCTCCATTTTCTGGAAAATTACTAAATGAAAAAAGAGAAGGAACATATTTGTGTGTTGTTTGCAGGGAAACCTTGTTTGAGTCAAATACAAAGTTTGAATCAGGTTCTGGTTGGCCAAGTTTTTTTGATGCAATAGAACATAAAATAAACAAAAAAAAAGATTTTTCACATGGAATGGTGAGAGTCGAAATAACATGTGCTTTTTGCCACGCACACTTAGGTCATGTTTTCAATGATGGACCCGCACCTTCTGGACAGCGTTATTGTGTAAATTCACTTAGTATGGAGTTTTTACCAAATGAATAAAGTATATGTTGATCAGAACTGTTCTATTTGTTCAACCTATGGCGAGTGGATAAGTAAACAAAATAATCAATTAGTGATCGAAAGTCATGAAATGTTATCTAAACATGAGTATGAATTAGATACTTTAGTTTTCAAGACATCTTCAAAAAATTATTATTATTCAGATGCCGTAATTATGTCAATCGCTTCATTAGGAAAATTTTATAAGCTTATTTATATTTTAAAAATATTTCCTAAAAAACTTCGAGATCATGTCTATAAAGTGCTTTCTAAAAATAGATATTTATTTAATTGAAATATATAAACAAACTTAAACAAAATAAATTGTTTCGAGCTTTTATCATTTTTTCAATTTTCCGCTTTTTCTATGGATTTTTTATAGTTTTCACTTCCTACTTCATTACAACAAGTTTTGATGAAGGCTTATTAATAAGTGCTGGATTTTTAATAGTTAGTGTTTTAACTTCAAGAGTATTATTTAAGAAGTTTAAATTAAAATTTAATCTCTAAAATTACCAAAATTTAATGGAGTTTCTATATCTGAATCTTTAATTAAAGTAATTGCTTCTTGTAAGTCGTCTCTTTTTTTGCTTGTCACCCTTATGGTTTCATTTTGATAAGAACATTGAATTTTTTTATTATTTTTCTTTAACAATGTAATTATTTCTTTTGAAGTTGATTGGTCAATTCCTGATTTTAAATTATAGATTCGTTTTACTTCAGAAGGTAATGTCTCATCCTTTACATCCCCTAAAAATTTTATAGAAACATTTCTTTTTACAAATTTTTCTTTCAATACCTGTTCAGCAGCAAGCATCCTATCTAATGTACTACTTTTTAATAAAATAGAATTTTCCATTAAACTTATCGATGTTTTCGTATCTCTAAAGTCATATCTATTAGATATCTCTCTATGGCATTGGTCAACAGCGTTAGTTACTTCTTGTTTGTTGAATTCTGATGATATATCAAATGTTGGCATATTTGTACTATAACTATTTTAGAATTCTATTGGCTAAAATCATCCCTGCAAATGCTAATAATACAGATAACAATATCGATAACAGTAAATAAATTATCGATTGTAAGTTGCTTTCATTTTGCAGATTTATTACATCATAAGAAAATTGAGAAAAAGTTGTAAATCCACCAAGAACCCCAGCAAGAAAAAATATATTAAAATATTCATTTTTATCTTTTGCAAAAATAATTAAGAAGCCAAATAAAAACGAACCTATTGTGTTTACTAATAGAGTTCCAATGTGATTGAACGTGTATATTTGGGTGACTAAATTAACTATATATCTAAGAAGTGAGCCAATACCTCCTCCCAAAAAAACTAATAAACCATTAATTAACATTGTGTTGCCTTATTGCTTCATACATTACAATACTGACTGAGTTTGCTAAGTTTATGCTTCTAGAGTTAGATTGCATGGGAATTGTTAGTTGATCATACTTACTCCTAATGTCATCGGGTAGTCCAACTGATTCCGGACCAAATATTAGAAAATCATACATATTCAAACTTGAATTCCAATATGGCTCCGTTGCCTTTGAGGTAAGGCTACATATTTTAGCCCCTTTATTAATATCAATAAATTCTTCCCAAGTTTCATAAGTTTTAGCAGCTGCTAAGTCATGATAATCTAGACCAGCTCTTCTAATTTTGTTTTCTTGCATATTAAATCCAAATGGCTTTATAAAATTAACAGGAACACCAGAATTAGCTGAAAGCCTTATTATTGCTCCTACATTTCCTGCTATTTCTGGACTGTAAACAACAATTTCCATTATCTAATTATATTGGTATTTAAGTTACTTGAGCTATGTAAAATATTTATGTGAGAGAAATTACAAAATTATTTATACCAAGTTTTAAGTCACTTAGACATGTTTTTAATGAGACAAATAAGACTTCTATTTCTAGAGAGAGATTTATTGATTTTTTAAAAACATTTGGCCTACTACTACTGGTTATTAATTCTTTTTCCTTTTTAGATGTTAATTATTCAGGAGGAGAGTACTTAATAATTAACAATTCATATATCTCATCGAATATGACAATTATTACATGGTTTACGGTGGGGTTGCCTATATTTATATTCTCTATGGGATTTACCAATTTGATTGCTTGGTATTCGAATGTTGGCAGAGATGGCAGCCAATGGAATTATTTAGTAGATAGAATAAATAGTTTATTAGGCCCAGTGTTAGTTTTAATTTTTTCTGTTTCTATAGCGCTAAATGTCCTACTAAGAACTAACGTAATACCAAATTATCTTACTACTACAGAAGATGGTGTTATTTCACTAGTTGAATTTACTTTATGGCCACTTTGGTTAGTTTCAATTTATATGGTTATGGTTATGTTCGCTCCACTAACAATATTCCTCCATAAGAAATATCCTTACTTAACTTTAGCGGTATTCGGATTAGCTACTTTTTTTATTGACATCATTGAAGTGCCAATAAATTATTCCTATATTCAGGTATTTAATTATCTCTTCTTTTGGTTGACCATACATCAGTTGGGCTATTTCTACGCAGATGGAAAAATACAGATTTTAAATAAAAGAATTTATTTTATATTGGCTTTAGTTTCTTATGGTTTTCTTTATTATCAAGTATTTTTTAGCAAAATTTTATTAAATTTTGCTAATTATAGATTAAATTCAATTGGTAATGAAGACCCACCATCAGCATATTATTTAATTGTTTCTTTAGCCTTTATATTTTTCTTGATTTCACTTCAAACTTATATTGATAAATTATTGAATAATAGAAAAGTTTGGTTACTTTTTTCTCACATTCATTCAAATATTTACACAATATACTTATGGCATCTTATTTCATTAATATTTGTTCTCTTGTATAACTTAAACCCGTTGAATGTAATATTTATACATGTATTAGTTACGTTTGTGTTTGGCAATTATGAAAGATCGCAATTCAATCTTTCTCCAAATCTTGTCCAAAGAGTAAATCCTCTTCAGCCATGGCCAACACCAATAAAAGCAAGATTTTCATTAAATAACTTTAGCCTTGCTTGGGTTTCTACATTTTTAATTCTTTTGGGAATTATTCATTTGACACTTGGTGGGATTGGTCAAGACGGCTTCTTTAACATTAGAGAATTTTATTTTTTAAGAAGTAATACGTTCGAAGGTATTGGAAGAATTTTGATTGGTGTTTTGTTACTAAACACCACCGTGAGGGGATTAGAATTCAAAAATAAATTATTATTATTGGCAGCATTATTTATGATTATATCTATGTTTACTAGACAATTAATTGATGAATCTATTACTAATTTTGAATATGCATTTACAATCTCTATAGTTATTTATTTTCTTTATTTACTCATACCAAAAAGTAACTATAAATTATCCTCAAAGGTCAAATAATTGTGAATTTACCTAAAGGAGAAACCAGACAAGAGCTTTTAAATAGGGCATTTCTATATGTTTTATTTATAGCTATCTCTGTACTGATATTTTTAAGAGTTAAATCCTTACTGTTCGATCTATTTGTAGCTGTAGTTTTAGCCGCTTTAGCAGAGCCTGTTGTTTATAGGTTATCAAAAAAAGTTAATAGAAAAGTTTCTGCTTTTATAGCTGTATCAATGATTTTACTAGTTATCGGTGCTACTTTTTTTTCAATTATACCAATCATGGTTCAAGAAATTTATTTCCTTTCATCACAAATCCCTACTTACTTTGATAATTTTATAACTTACCTTAATGTTGAGGGATTTGCAGTTTCTAGTCAGTCATTAGATTTAGAATCACAATTTAATTCACTTATAAAAGATTACGGAAGCACAGTAGGTTCAAGTGTAGTTTTTGCTGGTCAGGGCTTGTTGAGAACACTTGGACACATTTTTATTATTTTCTTTTTTACGTATTATTTGATAAGTGAAGGTGATGGTTGGAGAGTAAAACTTAAAGAATCACTACCTGAAAACTTATCAAATTCTATTGACCAGGTTTGGACTATTGGGGTCTCAAAAGCTGGTGGATTTATTGTTGCAAAATTTATACTTGGAATCTTAGCAAGTATAGTTTTGTCTCTTGCCTTTTTATTAATTGGGCTACCTTCGCCAATAGCACTTGGTGTTTCTGCTGGAATTTTATCACAACTTATACCAGTTGTTGGGACCTTTTTAGGTGGATTGGTACCTTTTATTGCTTCTATTTCTCTAGGAACTACTTCAATGATTGCAACTGTTGGCGTTTTATTAATCTATCAAGTTATTGAAAACTACTTTATAAGTCCTAAGGTAACTAAGTCAACAATGGAAATACATCCAGCAGTTGCTGTATTTTCAACACTTTTTGGAGCTTATACCCTGGGTGGCGTTGGTGCTATATTAGCTCTTCCAGTTGCTGCAACAGTCCAAGGTGTTCTTGGAATAATATTAAAGAACAGAATGAGTTAAATTTTTATGTTTAATTTACCAACTTCTGCCATAAAAGCTTTAGACAGTCTTCTTGAACATGTTCAGGAAGAAACAGTTGAGCCTATTGAAGAGTCAATAAAGGGATTAAGGAAAAATTTTAAAGCTGGGAATTATCTTGCTATAGCAACTCTTTTTATTCTCATTGGTGCTTCCATGGTTTCAAGTCAAGCATTTGAGGGTCAATTTTTTATTCAAGCACTTATATATTTTTCCTTTGCGCTGTTGGCATTATTAAGCTTCGGGATTATTGTTTGGAGGATTTTGAAATGAGTTCTTTTTCAGAAAATTATGATAATTTAAAAAATGAACTAAATAAAGATCAATCTAAATTGATATCTCTTTTATTCTTTGGCATTATATTGGGAAGGGTTTACGAAAAGTTTTTAACGATAAAAAAATCGATAACAAGAAAATTTAAATGAGTAAAAATACACAAAAAATTATAGTTATTATTGTTTCATCGGCAATGGTTATAACCCTTTTGTTACCTCTTTTATCAGCATTATAAATTGAGCTTAGATAATAAATTAGTAGTAGTTAAAACTTCTAAAAGTAAATATCTTGCTGTAATAGACGTAGAAAAAGAATTTATTACTAATGAAGGAAAATTTTCATTTTCAGTTATTAAAAACATTCCATCTAAAATTCATTCCTCAACAGGTGTTGAATTCAAAATTTATTATCCAACATATAAAGAATTCGTACTTTTGATGAAGAGGGGCCCACAAATAATTTACCCAAAAGATATTGGACAGATTATTTTAGAAGCTGACATACATAAAGACAGTAATGTTTTAGAAATAGGAACTGGTTCTGGAGCCCTAACTTTATATTTATTGAACATTATAGGTACCGGTGGTTCTTTAATTTCATTAGATGTAAGTAGAAAAAATCAAAGAAGAGCAAAAAAAACTATAGATAGATATATGTCTACTCATGATTTTAAAAATAATTACAATCTTGACTTCATTACGACTAGCTTGGTGGATTTTAACTATAAAGAATATACTGAAGTAGTTGATACAGTAGTTACAGATGTTCCTGAACCATGGGAATTTTTTGAAAATAATATTGTTACTAAAGATTTGAAATGGGTGTCGTACCTTCCTTCTATAAGTCAAATTACTAAGTTCAATGAGGTTTTAATCAATAATAAATTTGAAAATATTGAAGTTAAAGAAGTTATTCTTAGGGATTGGGTTGTAGATAAAAAAATAGTAAGGCCAAGCAATAAACTTGTGTCTCATACGGGATTTATAATTTCTGGACGATATATAAAATATTAAGGTTCAATCATAATGCACTCACCAGGGCATTCTTCAGCTGATTCAACTACAGCCTCTTCTTGTCCTTTGGGTACATTTGCTAATCCTTCAGCTCCGCCAACATTACCATTTTCTTCGGAGAATATCTTGTCTCCTTCTTTCACGTAGAACAATCCATCGTCTAAACCGACAAACACATCGGGAGCTATTTCTTCACACAGGCCATCACCTGTGCATAAATCTTGATCAATCCAAACTTTCATAATGTATATATTACAATAATGTTGACTTAGTATTAATTTAAAAATAGAAAAATTTTTGATATTAGGTGTTTTATTAAAAAAATAGGTGTAATTAACGTAATATATGAAAAATGTAATAAAACGATCAATACAATTATTAAATCTAGTAAGCAATAATAAAACAATATCAACAAATGAAATCAAAGATAGTATCTCTGATTATAGAGATTTATCTGATCAAGCATTTCGAAGATCATTTGAAAGAGATAAGTCACTTTTGAGGTCTTTTGGCTATCTTCTTGAATATGAAAACGATAAATGGGGTTTTGATCAAGGCTATTCACTTGGGGGTTCATATGTATTTAATAAAATTAAAAAGGAATCAAAAATTGACATTGATGAGTTTATTGCAAATTATTTAATTGTAAAAAGAAGTTTAAATTTAGAAATTGAAGAATTAGTTAATCCAGAAATATTATCAAAAATTCTCTTAGCTACAAATGACAAAAAGAGATTGGGATTCACTTATTTATCTAAATATAGAAAAGTAAAACCCCAAGGAATCAGATTTCATGATGGATCATGGTATCTTGCAGCTTTTGAAGGTCAGATATTAAAAACTTTCAAAATTGAATATATAAGTGATTTAAAAGTTGGAAACAAAGAAAATTTATTTAACACTACGGATGAGCCATTTAATTTTTCTTGGGAAGATTCAAAAGCGTTTTTAAATATTTGCATTTCATTACCAAAATCTTTATACATAGCTAACAAAAGTGTCTTTTCTCATAAATTAATAAAACATGAGCAAAATGACGAAATTCATATTAGAACAAGTGATACTTATGGCTTAGTTAAATTCTTATTAATTTGTGATGGTTCTTTTGAGCTTTTATCTATTGATAAACCTGATTTAATCAAGGAGATTTTAGATGAATAAAAGATTAAATATTAAATTTATACAATCGTTTCTTAAAACCATAAAAAACAAACCCTTATGGCTTATTGATAATCTACTTTTAGAACTAGAAATTTCAGAGAAAGAATTATTTTATATTTTAACAATTGTATCTGATATTTATACAACCTCTGGAGAAACATTTATAGATTATGAAATTAATGAAGACAAAAAGGAAATTAATTTTAATTTGAGTGAAAATGTATCCGAATTCCTATCAATAAATGATGGAGAATTATTTAATATATTTTTTCTTTTATCTACCGACGCAAACTTACTATCTCTACAAGAGGAAAATAAATCAATTAAAGATTTTTCTAATATTTTAGCTAACTATTTTTCTCTGGAAAGCACAGACTATGATGAGCCGCTACGCTTACCTTTCAATGATCAGCTAAATGTAATAGAGTATATTAAGTTGGGATCAACTAATTCAATATTTTATAAAATCAAACCAATTACTTTAAAAACAAATTCTGATGGCATTATTCTTGAAGCATTTGATGTTGATGAAAATTCAATTAAGTCCTTCTTAGTTGAAAGAATCGTGAATATAACAGATGATTCTGAATATTTAGAGTCATCAAAAATAAAAACAAATACTATTAAAGTTGAATTTGATTTATTGGATGAAAATTTTCTAAACAAATTGGGTAGTAGAATATATGAATGCGTAGAAGGGAAATTGTATATGGAATTTTATTCATATGAGAATGCTTTGGATTATGCCATAAAGAATTTACTATTCCTTGAAGTTGCTGCACCTTCTGATCTTTTAAATGATATTAACAAAAGAAAAAATAATCTTATGGAGATGTTGTGAGTTTAGTAGAATTTTTAATTATTCTTTTTATTACCTTAGGCGTATTAGATAAGTCAAAGGTACAAAAAATTTTAAAATATACGTCTCGATTAAGTAGCCAGCAGGGAAGGGATGTAATAGGCGATAACTCAATAAATCAGAAATGGGTTTGGCTGGAAGAAGAATAATTATGAGTAAAAAGCCTTTTTTTGATCACTTTAAAGAATTGAATATTCGGATTTTTGCATCCTTGACTGTTGTGTTATTTTTCGCAATTATTGTTTATGCAAACTATTCAACTATTTATAATTTCCTTGTCCAACCACTCTTAATCGCAGGGTACTCAAATGCAGACTTAGTTGCTTTTACAATATATGAAGGGTTTCAGGTAAAAATCTCAAATACCTTATTAGTTTCTTTAGTTCTATCTTTGCCAGTATTGATAATTCTCATAGGTAATTTTATTAAACCTGCAATAAATAATTTAACAAATTTTGCTTATGTAATGTATATATCATCATTCCTATCTTTATTTTATTTTGGTGTATTTGCTGCATATCAAACATTACCAATAGCTATTGATTTCCTTCTTTCGTTCAACGAATCTGACTTTATATTAAGAACACAAAATTATTTTCAAATTTTATTTCGCATAACAATGTTATTTGGTCTTTCTTTTCAAATACCTCTAGTTATATATTTTTTAATAAAAAAAGGGATTTTAAGCATATCTATATTCACAGAAAATAGAAAAGAATTATTCTTAGTAGTATTAATTTTTTCTGCGGTACTAACACCAACAGGGGATCCATTAACACTATTTGCATTTGCGATACCGGTTTATTTACTAATTGAATTCGTTTTATTTCTTAATAGAAATAAATAAAGAATGTTTCAACTAGATAAATTTCAAATCGACTCGATAAATGATATAAAAGATTTAAATAATGTTCTTGTGGTAGCTCCAACCGGTTCCGGAAAAACTTTGATAGCAGAAAAATCAGTAGAGTATTACATACAAAATAATAAAAGAATAATTTACACAACTCCGATCAAAGCACTATCTAATCAAAAATATAATGACTTTAAAAATCAAAATATTGATGTAGGTCTATTAACTGGCGATAGGTCAATTAATCAAGATGCGAATCTAATAATTGCTACTACTGAAATTTTAAGGAACATGATATTTTCAAATGATTCCCGATTAGCAAATACAGGATTGATAATTTTAGATGAAGTACATTACTTGGGTGACAAAGAAAGAGGGACTACCTGGGAGGAAATATTCATCCATGCACCGATAAATATTAAATTTTTATGTCTTTCTGCAACAATAAAAAATAGGAATGAATTTCTTGAATGGATAGTCTCATTAAGAGGTCCTACATCATTAATTATATCTGAAAATAGACCAGTTCCACTTGAAATATCACTAGTAGCCTCAAATAAAGTAACAAAAAAATTCTCAATAATTAAATCAACTAAAAATAAAAAAAATAATCCAATTTTCAGATTTTCAAAACAAAATAATAATTATTCTAACCCTCAAGGTCACCAGATAATCAAATATTTAGATGACATGAATTTACTACCTTGTATACTTTTCTATTTTTCAAGGGAAAAAGTAGAATCAAAAGCAAGACAATTAGCTAACTCTTCATCTGTTACACATTTTAAAATTAAAATTAAGGAAAAATTTGATTCTGTTTTTAGTGATTTAGAAAATGAAGAGTACACTCTCTTAAATTTAGATGAACATCTTTGGATGTGGTCAAGAGGTGTTGGGTTTCATCATGCTGGTTTAGCACCAATTGTTAAAGAATTTGTAGAGTATCTATTTTTAAATAAATATATAAGTTACTTATATGCGACAGAAACTTTAGCTTTAGGAATTAATATGCCTGCTAAATCCATAATTTTAGAAAGACTTTATAAGTACGACGGAGTAAAAACAAGATTAATTACACAATCGGAGTTTCTTCAACTTACTGGACGTGCAGGTAGGAGAGGAATTGATGAAAAGGGTTATGCATTTCTCTCATTTGATAAAAATATTAATAATGATTGGTATACCAACCTTTTTTCACTTGAATCAAGTAACCTGAACTCTGCATATTCTGTTAATTATTTTTCAATAGTCAATTTAGTTAATCACCATAGTCTTGTAGATGCAATTAAATTATTAAATAAAAGTTTTTTTATATTTCAGAAAAAATACAAAACAGAATTACTAGAAAAAATATTTTATGCAAAGCACAATATTCTTAAAGAACTTGGATTTCTTGATAATCATAAAGGGAGGGTACTTGCAGAAACACAAAGAGACAACTTAATACCCGCTATATACCTGTACGAAAAAATTTCTAATAAAACTGATGATTTCTATCTCATGTTTTTAGCATCAGGAATAACTAATGATGTCCGAAAACTATCATTTAATGAAGCTTATGAAAATGAATATTCATCATTTGAGTCATCATTAGAGCTATTAAACAAACTAGAAAATATGAATAATTTAAAACATTATACAAATATAGATTTGCAGTGGTTTGATATTATCAATGAATATAAGAGAAGTAAAAATATTGAATATGTCGTAACAAAGTTTAATTTAAATATTGGTGATTTTATAAAAGTTGCAAAAGAGATATCTGAATTATCTAAAAAACTTTATACCTTATATGATGATGAAGAATTTTACAAGATTTATAAAATGTTTGATAATAAATTGATACAGAAAACAATGTCATGAAAACATATGTTGTGATACATAATAAAAATTCACGAGGTAGAAATCTCAATGAAGAATATATTAATAAGCTTTTTGAATCAAATAATCTACAGCATATTTACGAAGCAACTAATTCTTATGATGAATTGGATCAAAAAATTAAGTTATACAGCGATTCATCTAAATATCAATACTGCACTATCGGAGGGGATGGATCATTAAATGCTTTAGTTAATTCACTCATGATAAATAATATTTCAAACCCTGAAGTATCCGTATTACCTGCGGGTAGTGGCTCCGATTTTATTAGAACATTTGCAATACCACAAAAAATTGAAGATGCAATAAGACATCTTTGTACAGAAAATTATTATGAAATAGACGTAGGGATAGTTAAAAATCAAAATAAAGAAAAATATTTTGTAAATGTATTAAATATTGGTTTCCTAGCAGACAGTGTAGAAACAAGTGAAAAGTTTCCTAATATAATTAGAAAATTTAGATATCCAATAAGTTTTTGGTTAAGAATTATTTTCGCATCAGCTACTCAAACATACATTAGTACAGACAGGGGGGAGTTTAACGGTAGTGCATTTAATATATCTGTTTGCAATGCACAGTATTTTGGTGGTGGTTGGAACATATCCCCAAAATCTAGCTTGCAAGATGGATTGTTTAATGCTCAGATATTTGCAGTTACTAAATTAAAAGCAATGAAAATATTTTTTTTGGCAAAAAAAGGATTACACCTTAAAGAACCAAGCGTTCTTGTTAAAAAAACTAGCAATATTAAGCTTATGACCAATCAAGCTATAGAAATTGACGGAGATTATTTTGGGCAAGGACCTGCCGAGATATTTATTAAAAAACGTGCCATACGTTTTAAAATTTAGTAATATTTAAAAAGCATAAGGGAGATTTATGGCAAAAAAAGAGACAGAAGAAATCGAAGAACCTACGCTTGAAGACCTCGAAGAAGACTCAGAGGAAGTAGAAGCTCCTGTTGAAGAGGAAGAAAAAGAAGAAGTTGAAACCGAATCCTTAGAAGCCCGAGTAGAAACAGAAAAAAAATCAGTCGAAGATGGTGATGAAGCAGAAGGATCATTCATGTCTGTTGACGCAGCTGAAAAAAGAAATGTTAAAAAATCTGATCTAAATCTAGATACTACAGCTGAAGACATTAAAGAAGATGAGTTTACTTGTTCTGTTTGCTTTATGATTTTAGGAAATACTCAATTAGCAAAACCAAGATCAAAAGTTTGTTTAGATTGTGTATAAACATGTTGATCTTAATAAAGAATTCTTTGTAAGTCACACAAGTAGTGTTGACATAGAATTAGAAAATAATTTTTATAATGAAATGTCATTAATTGATAAGAAATTAATTGATTACTACAAATCCATAACTTTTAAAATACAAAAATTTTATACAATCTCATGTGAAGATACACTTATTGGTTATGCAAAAACATTTTCTGAGCATAACTATATATTTTTACCTGAAATATATATATTGAATGAATTTAGAAATTTAGGATTAGGAACTTTCTTGCTTCAATGCATAAGAAACGATCTAAAAAACAGTCATTTCCCTTTAAGAACAGTCACACTTCCAAGTGATAGAACAGCAAAAAATTTTTATGAAGCAAATGGAATAACAGCGAGAATTTTGTTGATGGAGGAAAAGCGTGATAAATTTAGCAACAGATCTTGATGGAACTATTTATATAGATAATAAGTTAATTCCCGGAGTTGCAGAAGTTTATAACAGATTAATAAATAATGAAGTAAATGTTTATTTTATTACTAATAATAGTTCCCAAAGTCCGAACACAATTAAATCAAAACTTGAACATTTGTTAGATTCAAATATTAAAGAAGAAAATATTATAACTCCACTTTTAATTTTTAAAACCTATTTTCAGAATAAACAAAAAAAATATTTCGTACACGGATCTGAAGCTTTAATTAACTTTTTAAATAAAGAAAATTATAATTTAGTTAATTTGGAAAATTGTGAAATAATTTTAATTGGTAGGAAAGAATATTTAGATAATGATGAAGTTGAAAAAATTATTTATGAAATAACGAAAGGAAAAAAAGCATATTGTTTCAATCGTGATATTTCTTTTCCCTCTAATGGTAAAGAACTTCCTGGAAATGGAGCAGTTGTTAGAATTATAGAGGACGAACTTGGGATTTTAATTGATTCCTTTGGTAAACCAGATAAATTTTATCTTAAATATTTTACAGATAATAATATAAAGCTTGACTACGTGGTAGGTGATAGGGTTGACACGGATATCTACCTTGGTAATAAATTAAATACCATTTCAATTTTAGTAGATTCCGGTGTAGTAAATTTTGCTTCTGATAAAAACGCAGATTTTAAACTTAATTCATTTTCAGAAATAGAGTCTCTTATATTTTGAAATTTTTAATACAAAGTAGCCTATAATAAATCCACCTACATGTGCTTCCCACGAGATGTTATTTGTACCAAAAGCAATAAAAATTTGAGATATGAACCAAAAAAACATAAAATATTTTGCTTTTAAAGTAGTTGGAAACAAAATACCAAATGGAACTAAAACTAGTAAACGTGCATTAGGAAATAGGTATACATAAGCACCCATTAGTCCTGAAACTATTCCTGAAGATCCCACAACAGTAATTAAACTATTCTGATTTAATAACACATGAAATGAGATACTTAAAACACCAACAAAAAGTAAAAATAGTAAAAAATTTATTTTACCTAGCTTATCTTCAACATTGTTTCCAAATATCCAGAAACTCCACAAATTTCCCAAAATATGTAAAAAATTAGCATGAAAAAAATTTGAATAAATCAATCCTAGATATACATTTTTAGAAGGAAATATCTCACTACTATTAATTAAATTACAATTATTTTGGTAATACTGTTCTATTGATATTGGATACCCAGTAACTAATTCACATGGTATAGCTGCATATTTATAAAAAAAATTTAATAATTCAATATTTGTTTTTGGTTGTATTAATACATAAGTCAATACAACAGAAATTAGAAAAACTCTTGAAATAATTGGAGCATTTTTTGCTGGATTTATATCTGATATGGGTATCATTTTATGAACATTATAAGTACGGTGTAATATAAATATATGAAAAAGATAACAATAGTTTCATCAAAGAAATATATTAGATCTACGCAATTTAAAAGCCTAATTGCCACATTAGAGTCAAAAAATATAACATATGAATATATAGACCTAGATAAAACACAAGATGATTTTGAAATAAATTCAGATTCCATAATTCTTGGACTTGGTGGAGACGGAACTGCCTTGAGAGCAATGCAACTAGGTTGGATAAACAAAGTACCTGTTCTAAATATTGGTTCAGGAAGAGTTGGCTATCTTGTCAATTCACTAGAAGGGATAGATATCACATCACTTCTATCAAAAACTAATCGGAAGTATGCAAAACCTAGGACGCCAATTATTCAAAATCAAGAAAAAAATTCTCCAGCTTTTAATGAGGTAGTTATTATTAAAAATTCACCTACTAGATTGCTAGATTTAGAAATTCAAACTTATGAACAGAAAGTTAAATTAAGAGCAGATGGTATTATTGTTTCAACATCTTTAGGATCTACAGCATATAATTATTCAGCTGGTGGTCCAATTGTTCAAACAAGTATGGATACTCTTATAATCACTCCAATTTCTCCATTTACAAAATTTCCAAGATCTATAGTTCTAGACAAGGAAAGTTCTATAAAAATTAAAGTTGCTAAAAATCAAAACTACTCAATTCAATTTGATGGTATTGAAAGCATTTCTAGAATTTCTAACGAAGATGAATATTATGAATATTTATTATCTGAAGAAAATTTAGATGTATTTTATGAAAAAGATATTCCAAAATTAGATTTATTTTTAAATCAAATACTTAGATAATTCTTTAATTTAAATATATTCCTGTTATTATTTTCAGGTGACCAAATACATATTTGTTACCGGCGGTGTAGTCTCTGGTCTTGGAAAAGGGATTACTTCAGCATCCCTAGGGAACTTGCTCAAATCAAGAGGACTTTCAGTTGTTAATCAAAAATTAGATCCATATATAAATGTAGATCCTGACACCATGAATCCATTTCAACATGGTGAGGTATTTGTTACTGAGGATGGTGCTACTACTGATCTTGATTTGGGTCATTACGAACGATTTACAGGAGTAAATTTAAGAAAAGATGCCAATGTTACAACTGGAAGTATATATAGAAAAGTCATTGAAAGAGAAAGAAAAGGGGACTATCTAGGAGCAACAGTTCAGGTTATTCCTCATATTACTGATGAGATAAAAAGAAGAATAAAAGGAATTTCAAATGACGTGGATGTTCAGATTACTGAAATAGGTGGTACCGTTGGTGATATTGAAATTTTACCTTTTCTTGAAGCTGCAAGACAAATTAGAAAAGAGTTTGGTCAAGAAAATGTAATGTTTGTACACGTTACCCTTGTGCCATTTATTGGTCCAAGTACTGAATTAAAAACAAAGCCAACGCAACATTCTGTATCTATGTTAAGAAGCTACGGTATTAGCCCTGACTTAATTGTTTTAAGATCTGATAGAGATTTAACTGATGAGATTAAAAGTAAGGTATCTCTCTTTTGCGATGTTGATTTACATAATGTTATTAACGCCCCAGATCTTAACGATATATACGACGTTCCTCTTAAAATGCTTGACGAAGGTTTAGATTCTGCTGTAGATAAGAGATTAAAATTAAACACTCCAGAACCCGATTTAACTAAATGGAAATCAATGATGTCTTTAAAAGAGGGTGTTACAAAAAATGTAAATATTGCGATACTGGGTAAATACTTTGGTCTTCCAGACAGCTATATGTCAGTAGTTGAAGCATTAAAACATGCATGTTTGCAAAATAAGGTTATATTAAATCTTCATTGGATAGATGCAGATAATTTTGATATTGAAGAATTATCTTCATTAGATGGAGTTGTGGTTCCTGGTGGTTTTGGATACAGAGGTATTGAAGGCAAAATTTCAGCAATAGAGTACATTCGAAAAAATAATATTCCTTTCTTAGGTATATGTCTTGGTTTACAGTGTGCAGTTATTGAGTTTGCAAGAAATGTATGTGGCATATCAGATGCAAATTCATCTGAATTTTCAAAAAATTCTAAAAATCCTGTAATTGATATTCTTCCTAATCAAAACTTAGAAAAAGATGATGTTGGAGCCTCTATGAGGTTAGGGACTTATCCGTGCAAGGTTATATCTGATACCCACGCTCAAGAAATATATGGTAATGAGATTGTTTATGAAAGACATAGACATAGATATGAAGTTAATAATAAATACAGAAAAGACTTGGAAGCTAGTGGGTTAGTATTTAGTGGAGTCTCACCAGATGATGACCTGATTGAAATGATTGAGCTAAAAGATCACCCATTTTTTGTTGCTTCTCAATTTCATCCAGAATTTAAATCAAGACCATGGGATCCAGCTCCGATGTTTAATTCATTTATAAAAGCATCAAAAGAAATAGATATTTCAACAGAGAAAATTGATGACTCATCAAAAGTTAGAGATTAAAGAATTAATTTCATCTTTTCAAGATTATCTAACTTACGAAAAGGGACTTTCAGAAAACACAGTATACGCATATAAAAGTGACATAATTAAATTTACTCAATATGCTGATTTGAATAATTTGAATAAGAATGTAATTTCTAAATACTTTTTTGAGCTATCAGAATTTAATTATTCAAATACTTCAAAACAAAGGATGTATTCATCTATCAAACAATTTTTAAAATATTTAAATAATATTGGTTTTGTTGATAATTTTGAGATTGAAAATATTAAATTTAAATCTGAACTTAAGCTTCCCGAAGTTATTAGTGTTTCTCAAATTGATTCAATGATAAATTACTACAATCACAATTCATTTTTAAATTCAAGGAATTTGACAATTATTGACTTTATTTATTCAACAGGTAGTAGAGTTTCTGAAATAATTAATGTTAATATTTCTGATATTGATACAAAAGAATCATTTGTCCGTCTTGAGGGAAAAGGCTCAAAGCAAAGAATTGTACCGCTAGGCTCCCTACTTGTTAATAATTTAACTGAATATATAAAATTACGCGATTCAATTGAGAATCTTGAATCAAGTAAATTATTTTTATCAAAATCTTATAAAAAACTTGATAGGTCAGCAATTTTTAGAATTGTTAAATCAACTGCTTTGAAACTTGGACTAGATGTTGATTTACATCCACATACCTTAAGACATTCAGCTGCTACACACATGCTGGAAAGAGGGTGTGACTTAAGAACGGTACAAGAATTTCTCGGACACAGTTCAGTTTCAACTACACAGATATATACTAAGGTAACAAAAGAATTTTTAGAAGAAGCTTTTAATGAAAGTCATCCAAGATCATGAAAGAATTTTTAATCAAAGCAAGAAGAGCTATAAGATATTTATTCTATAAGAATGTTTCGATACAAGACCAATTAAATGTATCAAAAGTGCTTGATGATTCTGAGTTAGAGTTACTTTTTTGGAAACTTTCAAAAGCTGATAGGCATCATTCAGTTGAAGTGATGAATAGATCAATGAAAAAAACATCAAACAATGACATTTTAAAACTAGCTTTGTTACATGACATTGGTAAATCTATATCTGAATATTCATGGATATTTCGAATTATGACAGAACTTGGACTAATAAGATCTTTTAAATCAGAACTTTATTTAAACCATGAAGACATCGGATATGATCTCCTAAAAAATCAAGATTTTAAAACAGATATTTCAACATTTTATTTTAATAATTTATTAAATGATAAAAATGAAGTTTTGGATACAACTGATTATTAATGAAATTAAATTATTTAGTTGAGAACCTACAGTCTTTATTAATAAAATACTCGTCTTCAAAAACCCAGATTGAAGAAAATTTGTACGAATTATTTTCTAGTTTAGATGAAAAAAATTCTAGTAATGAAATTGAAAATCTTTCTGAGTTTGTATTGTTAGCGGCTTCTTTATTCGAATTAAAAGCAAAAAGAATGCTTCCTCAAGATGCAGATGTTGAGTGGATTGAAGAAGTCCAAGTTTTAAAAGATAAGGATTTGGCATTTGCCCGTCTATTACAATTTAAAGCCTATTCAGAAATTGGTATTGCCTTAGGTTCAAGAATAAAAAAGCATGAGAAGCGAATTAATGCATTCAAGTATTACGCCACTAAAGACCTTTTCCCTAAACCAGATATTGATTATTACATTGATGTTGATAGATTTACCAATATTGGTAATGAAGTATTTCGTAGATATAGAACTATTGAAGGTTTCAAGCACATTGATAAAGACTTACCTGATTTACAGGACGCTATCGACAATTTTCTTGAAGTCGTAAATTTAAGAATTTCTACTTCTTTTGATGAGACTATTAAAAATCTTGAATCATCTGAAGAAGCAATTGCCTTTTTTCTTGCTCTTCTCGAAGCTGTCAGATGGGGTTTTGTAACTGCTGTACAAGATAATGAAACTATTAATATAGAAAAAAACAATGAATTATAAAAAAATTATTACAGCAATACTATTAGTCAGTGATGGGCCTGTTGACCACATTTATTTTGAAGAAAATTTTAATATTTCAAAAACAGAGCTACTCAATATATACACTGAAATTAATCTAGATTTAAAAAATAATGATTTTGGATTTGAGATAAATTTTAATGATATCGAAGCAGATTTATTAACATTGGAATCAGTTACTAAGGACCTTAAAGACTTTAAACCCCCTTCGATATTAAGAGGTTTGTCTACACCAGCGCTAGAAACTCTATCAATAGTTGCTTATGAACAACCTGTTACTAAATTAAAGGTTTCTGAAATCAGGGGAGTGGAATCAGAGTCTTCTTTAAAAACTTTAGAAGCAAGGGGATTAATTAGTAAATCAGGTACCTTAGATGTTCCAGGTTCTCCACATCTGTATGTAACAACTAAA
>Ga0181607_10000723_pt1 | contig 28729 bp, 14 predicted proteins | sample 041ome_9_FD_132420 | JGI IMG/M metagenome (GOLD analysis project Ga0181607, IMG submission 132420) | Coastal salt marsh microbial communities from the Groves Creek Marsh, Skidaway Island, Georgia - 041413US metaG (megahit assembly) | ecosystem: Environmental > Aquatic > Marine > Intertidal zone...
ACTCCGGGTGACACCTCGATGGCCACTCGCAAGGAAGTCGAGAAACAGATCGCCGGGGGTGGGGCACGAGTGGTACGGTAGGACGGCGGCCTGATCCCGACACCTCGCGTGACCGTCGTCCATGTCTCTGGCTCTTCACTACGTCCGCAGTCTCGAGGAGATCGTCACCCCAGCGGAGGCGTTTCTTCGCCGTCAGCAGGGCGATCTCTTTGCTAGACCGCGAGTTGTGGTCCCCACTGCCGGAGCGAAAGCCTGGCTGGAGGCGGAGCTCGCCCGCCGCCTTGCCGCCTCGTCGCCCGCACGAGCTGACGGGGTCATTGCCAACGTTGAGTTCGTCTATCCCGGCACGATCTCACGACTGCTCGAGCCCGCCTCCACTGACGGTCGCCTTGCCACTGAAAACGATCCCTGGAACGTGGAACGGCTGACGTTCACGATTCTTGAAATCATCGCCGGGGAGAAGAGCTACGCCTCCCGGATTGAGCGGGCCGGCGGACCGCTGCTGGCGGCCCGGGCTATTGCGGATCGCTTCGATCATGAACACTTTCGCCGGCCCGGCATGATCCTCGCTTGGGAAGCGGGACGTGCCGAGCTTTCACCAACGGCTGATCTGTCTGGTGACACGATCGCAACACCACTGGCCAGTCGTGATCGCTGGCAGTACGACCTCTGGCGAAAGGTTCGTTTACGGATTGGCCAGTCGAGCCCGCCGGCCCGCGATCAGTTGGCACCTGGTCCCGCCGATGCCGCCGTTCTCATCGCTGGCCTGCAGTCCCTTTCACTGCATCAGATCCAACTCCTCCAACGACTCTCCGAACTGCCCACATCTGACGGGAGTCCCTGCACCGTTGAGGTCGTGCTGGTGCATCCCTCGCCAGTACGGCGCATCGCTTGGGCGACGACGGCTCCCGTCCCCTCACCTGGCGTGCCTCCTGTTCGCCGTGAACCTGCCCCGGATGAACAGCCCGAGCCGAACCTCGATCCGCAACACACAGTCGACCCACTGGTCGAGGCCTGGCTCCGTGGCAGTCGCGAAAGCCAGTGGCTGCTCGCCTCTCAGGGACTGCTGCCGACACACGCCAAAGACACCACACCTGCCACCCCCACAGCCGACACACCGCTCCTCGCCAGGCTTCAGCACACCGTCGCGGCCGGCTCCGCATCAGCTGCTCCGCACGAACAGCCTCCCCATCAGCCCACCGATCACTCGCTGCTGATTCACCGCTGCCATGACCTCAGCCGGCAGGCAGAGGTATTGCACGACGCGATTCTGCATGCCTTCGATGACCTGGAAGACCTTGCTCCTCACGAGATCGTGATCGTCTCTCCACAGATCGCTGCCTTCGCCCCTCATCTCGAGGCAACCTTTCATCGCACCGTGAAGGGCCGCGGCAGCCTGCTCGGCAATCACGATGGAGAGATCAGTCTCCCACTGGTGGTGGCAGACCGTGGCATTCATGAGGTCAGCAGCGGCGCGGAACTGCTCGCAGCGGTGCTTGAGCTTGCCGGCTCACGCTGCTCCGTCGATGCGTTGCTGGCGGTCGCCACACATCCGCTGGTGCTTGATCATCTGCACCTTGACGATGACGCGGTCGCCAGCTGGAGACGCTGCATCGAACAGACCAAGATCCGCTGGGGGCTCGATGCGAAGCGGCGTGAACGGGCTGGGCTGGCGATGCCCGAGCTCTCAGCCCACTCATGGCGGCTCGGCCTCGAACGCATGCTGCTTGGTGCTGTGGTCTCGGAGGGCACTCCAGAACCGGTGCTCGGTACTGTCGTACCCCTGCCTCATGTGGAAGCGGCGGAGGTCACCGGCCTTTCGGCACTGGTGTCGATTTTCCAGATCATTGACCTCCTCGATGCAGCCACCAGCGCACCACAGCCGATCCACGCCTGGTGTGACCTGCTCGAAGAGACACTCGCCTCGCTCGCTGGCGAGGACACCCCCGAGCTGGGAATCCCGATGCAGCAGCTCGACGCCCTCCGCAAGGCAGCGACACATGAAGGTTCCACCTGCAGCATCGAGGTGCCCTACCACGACATCAAGACGCTGCTCACAGCCCGTCTGACCGCTTCAGCTGGACGACAGCCGTTGCTCACCGGCGGGATCACTGCCACCTCGATGATCCCCTTGCGGAGTGTGCCATTTCGCGTGGTCTGTCTGGCAGGATTCGACGACACGGCGATGTCCGCTGCTGAACAGGAGAGTGAAGACCTCGTCGCCCGACAGGACCTACTGGGCGACACCGACCCGCGGCTGGAAATCCGACGAGGGCTGCTTGACGGGCTGCTCTCAGCGAGCGAACGGCTGGTAATCACCTGCACCGGCATGGATGTGAAGAACAACGCGACACTTCCATTGGTCACGCCGCTGGCCGAGCTTGTGGACTGTGCCGGGCGGCACGGTGCAGAGACTGTTGTTCGTAACGGTGAGTCGCACAGCAGCATCGAGATCTTCCATCCAAGGCATGCCTGCAGCCGACGCAACTTCACCTCTGGAGGTGTTCTCACAGGACCAGACCGCTGGAGCCATGACACCGCCGCACTCGCGGCCGCCGAAGCCCTGCGGCGAGAACAGCCCACGCCTCCACTGGCCACAACCTCGATCGAACCGCCGAGCATCATCGAACTCGAGTGGCTTGCCGCGTGGATGCACGATCCGCTCTGGCCTTACATCAGCAAAACACTCGACATCAACGTCTGGCGTGATGACGACGTGGAGATCCCGGCCACCCTGCCTCTGGAGCTTGAGCGGCGAGAAACCAAGCTGCTGCGAGACGACTACTTAGAGCGTCTCCTTGCCACCAGCGACCGGGCCGGGCTAGCGGCGGTCTGGTCAGCAGCCGTCCAAGCGAACGGGGATGTCCCGGTGCTCGGCTACGGTGGTGATGTGATTGAACACATCGTGCAGTTCGCCGATGCGTTGCTCGCCACAGCAGCCGATCTCCAGACACCACTCGATGCCCGTCAGGCGGAGTTGGTGCATCTCGAACTCGGCGGCGTCACCCTCAGTGGCACGCTCGACTCGTGGTATCCCAAGACAGGCAGCCTCGTCTTCGTCAGACCAGATGCCCAGTCCACCCAAAGCTTTTCCTTCGGTCGCGTGAAGAGTCAGGCAGCAGCCGAACTACTCGCAGCCCGTGCCAGTGGCCATCCGGTAACGCAGGCTGTCATCTTCAGCGAACGTGACAAATGGCAGCCTGGCCAACGCTCTGCCAAAGGTGCGTTGGTGAGCCCGGTGACCACACGCCGGGTCGTGCTTGACGACGCCATCGATGTTGATGCCGCAAGACAGATGCTCACCGCTCTGGTGACGCTCTATCGACAGGCTGCGGTCCGGCCCCACGGCCTCTTCCAAGACACCGCTGGCCTCGTCGCCACCGACCGCCACGCCGCCGCCGAAGCCTTTGACGCCTGCCTCACGTCCCGCAGCTATGCCAGCAGCTACGAAGCGGTGGTCCACGGGCTCCACCCAGACTTCAACGAGGTCTTTCCGGAAGACGACCCACGCCTCGCGTTCTTTGCGGAGTTCAGTAACCTGACCGCCATCCGCTACCGCAATCCCAAGTATGTCTACAACGCCCCACCACGCTCCGCTTGATCTCGCCAACGATCCGGTCTGTCATGGCCTCGTCGTCGAGGCGAGCGCCGGTACGGGCAAGACCTACTCCGTGGCTGCAGTCGTCACCCGTGAGCTCGCCCTGCGTGATGACCTGAGAATCGGCCAGGTGCTGATTACCACCTTCACCCGCAACGCAGCCGCAGAGCTGCGGGATCGCGTTCGCCGCCGGCTTGTGGACACCGCCGCCATTCTGCGTCTCGGGACCGACGCGGCAGGCGACGTGATCGTCGAGCGGCTCCGCGACGGCACTGTGAGCGATGTGGCGACTCGGGCCAGCCGTCTCGAGCAGGCGGTCGCCGAGTTTGACACCGCCACCATCTCGACGATCCACGGAGTCTGCAGCCGCGTCTTGAAAACGGCCGGCTTTGATGCTGGCTCAGTTGTGGAGAGTGGTGTCACCGAACGGATCATCGCCGAGGTAGTCAACGACGTGGTCGTGAGCCACTCCACGGCGACCCACCGCTGGGATGAAAAAAGGATCGTGCCGCTGGTGACTGCCATGTTGGCGGATCCATTTCTGGAAGCCTGGATTGATCGCGACAGCGAGAGCCTCTCACCTGCGGATCAGTCTCGGCTCGAGGTGCTACACGAACTACTCCAGGAGTGCGTGCGACGCGTACAGGCAGCCACGACGTCTCAGCCGGGCTACCACGACCTGCTTCGTATCGCCTACGCCCTGGTCACCGATGAGAAACGGATCGACCTTCTCCTTGCGCTGCTGCAGCGGTTCAAACTGGCGATCGTCGACGAAGCCCAAGACACCGACCGGCTGCAGTGGGCCTTTTTTCGACGCCTGTTTCCGGGTGGGGACGGCCGAGCCTTGATCAGCGTTGGCGATCCAAAGCAGGCGATCTACGGCTTTCGAGGCGCCGACGTCCGGGCCTACGTCGCCTACGCCGAGCAGGCCACCACGCACCGCACACTGACGACCAATCGCCGCTCCGACCAGCCGCTGCTCGATGTTCTCAATGCCAGTTTTTCGGGACAGACGTTTGGTCATGGGATCGCGTATCTCGAGGTCAACGCCCCAGCAAGCCGACAGACATCGCAGCTGAAGGGGGTCCCCAACTGCGTTGAGTTCATCGAACTTGGCGAGACCTCAAGCCAACAGAGCCTCACCAAGCCCGTGCTCGGCAAGGTGGTTGAGCTGCTCGACGACGCAAAACTGGTCGAAGCAAAACTGACGGTGCCTTCAGCAGTCGGCTCTGCGAAATCAAAGACACGCCGGGTTGAACCGAAAGACATCTGCGTGCTTGTCCGCTCGGGCAACGTTGGCCGGCTTGTGCAGCGTGAGCTTTCACGAGCGGGCATACCGGCTGTCACCGGTGGCACCTCAAGCGTGATGACCAGCAGCATGGCGGTCGAGATTCAGTCGTTGCTCGATGCCCTTGAGCAGCCTTCCAACACCGGACGCGTTCGCCGAGCGGCCGCAACCGTCTTCTTCGGCCATTCTCTCGCCGACGTTGGGGCACTGACCGACGAAGTGCTTGGCGATGTGCAGGACCGGCTCTTCGCTCTGGTCGGTGTGCTCAGCAGTAAGGGCGTCGGCACCCTTGCCGCGACCTTGGAAGCAGATATCGACACGATGCAACGCATCGCCTCGGGCCGGCAAGGCGAACGCAACATCACCGACTTCTTGCATATCTTCGAGGCCTTGGATTCCGCCAGCCCCCGTCGAGGCTGCACCCCCGAGCAGGCCCTCAAACTCTTCAGCCGGCTCGCCGCGATGGACGACAGCCATGAGCTCGTCAGCCGTCGGGTCGAGAGCGATGCCGATGCTGTGAAGATCCTCACCATCCATGCCGCGAAGGGGCTGCAGTTTCCCTGTGTAATCGTGGCTGACCTCTGGAAGACGGCCGCGCGAGGCGGTTCGGTCTCTCCGATCGTGTTCTATGATGCCCAAGGCGTCCGTAGGCTCGACCTTAGCTTTGCCATCGGCCAGGCCTCCGCCCATGCGAAAGCTCGTCGCCAAGCGGCTGATGAAGAAGAGTCGCGACGTCTGCTCTACGTCGCTGCTACCCGTGCCGAGCATTCCCTGACCCTGCTGGTTGCCCGCGGCAGTGCCACCAAGAACGGTCCGGCCCCAGAGAGTGTTCTTGAGCAGACGATGCCGGTTCCCGAGGGCATTTCGCTTGTTCCACCAAGTCGACGCACCGAGCGAACACGGCCAGCACGGCCGACCAAGCAGGAACCACTCGATATCGCAGCCGCCCCATTGGTGAAGAGAACGTTTCGCCGCATGTCGTTTACGTCGATGACAGCTGCCAGTGGTCGTGGCAGTCTCTTCGCCCCCGAAGGAGCCGGCCACGACGAGCCGGTGGCCGCTGAAGAATCGCTCAACGCTGACCTGCTGCCCTCAAGCAGTTCCAGCAGTGAACTTGCCGACCTGCCGGCTGGTGTCACGATCGGCAGCGTCTTTCACGCCCTCTTCGAGAGGATCGACACATCACATCAGCCTCTACGCGAAGAGGTGGAACGCGTCGTGGACGAGCAGGTCACCAGCCGTGGGCTGCGGCACTGGAAGGACCCGCTGATCCAGATCACATGCAACGCTCTCGAGACTCCACTCGGCTGTGAACTTGGCGACCTGACACTCGGCTCGATTCCCCCCGCAGATCGCCTCAGTGAGATGGAGTTTTCGTTCGGCATGGCATCCCTCACTAACGGTGTCTGCGTCAGCGAGATTGGCCGCCTGCTGCAGGCCTCGCTTGCTGCAGAGGATCCCCTCCGCCCCTACGCTGAGCTGCTCACCGCGTCGATGGAACTCCCCGTTGGTGGACTGCTCACCGGTTCCATCGACGCCGTTGTACGTCTCCCCACCAGTACCGCTGCGGCCCCTCGCCTGCTCGTATGTGACTACAAGAGCAACAAGCTGCACCGCAGCGGCATGTCCGATCCTGTGCAGGCCTACGCTGCGGATCGCCTGCCCGCCGCCATGGCCGAGCACCACTATCCCCTGCAGGCGCTGCTCTACGGAACCGCCCTCTTCCGCATGCTCCGCTGGCGACTTCCCGACGCCGATCCCGATGACTGCATCGAGGGCGTTGTGTATGCCTTTATCCGCGGCATGCTGGGGCCGACGACACCTGTTGATCGTCTCGGCCGCCGCCACGGCGTGTTTTTCTGGAAGCCACCTCGCGGCCTCTGGCAGCAGCTCAGTGACCTGCTTGCACACGCTCCGACTGCCGGAGGCCCACGATGAGCCTGAGCCCTTTGGGCCTCCCGCCCGCACCGCCCGCGGAACTCGACCGTTACCGCAGCCACGGCGTGATCAGCCGGGATGATGTCGCCGCAGTCAGGATGTTCGTGGAGATGGCCGATCGGGATGGAGCTGGTGCCCCCGGACTGCTGGCATGGCTGGGGATGTGTCTCGCGATGCGGACCGTCCGCGATGGACACACCTGCGTCGACTTTGACCGCATCATCGAATGGGCTGCCAGCCTCGACCTCCGTGCGGCGGACGCTCCCTCCTGGCCAAGCGGCCCCGCCGCGTGGCTGCGTGAACTTGCCGCCGCGGATCGGCTCGTCGGCCCACCCGGCAGCCGCAGACCGTTTCTGCTCGACGCCACCCGGCTCTACCTGGGCCGTTCCTATGACGAAGAGGCCTCGATCGCGGAAGCGATTCGCTCACGGGCCCAGCACAGCCGCATCCGCATCCTGCTCGGTGGCCCTGGCACCGGGAAGACCACCAAGGTGGCCCGTGACCTGGTGGCATTTCTCAGCAGCCTGCCGCCAGACTCGCCCCATCCTCGAATCGCCCTCGCCGCTCCTACTGGGAAAGCCGCAGCCCGCATGACTGAGGTTCTGCAGCAGCGGTGCCAGGAGGCGGGAGGCTCCGAGGCGGTGGTTGCCCTCGTCACTGCTGAGCCGGCGCGGACAGTCCACAAGCTGCTCGGCTACTCGCCATTTCGTACCAACCGCTACCAGTACCACGCCCGCCACCCCCTGCCCTACGACATGGTGATTGTTGATGAGGCATCGATGCTCTCTAGCTCACTGATGCACCACTTGCTCGATGCGGTGCATCCCGAGGCCGAGGTGCGGCTGGTTGGTGACCCCGATCAGCTCGCCAGCGTCGATGCAGGCACAGTTCTTGGCGATCTCGCACTCTTCGCCGATTCGGCGCATGCCTCAACGGTCCTGCATCCACAGATTGAATCGTTGACCACCATCCACCGGGCTGAGGCCGCTGAGATCATCGCCCTCGCAGCCGCCGTCCGAGACGGTGATGTCAACGCCGCCTTGGAGGTCCTGCAGTCGGGTAGCAGTGCAGTCACCTGGGTCGATCCAGCCACGCGTAGCAGTCTTGATGGCGTCGTCGCCGAAGTGGTCGGTCATGCGGCACTTCTTCGAGACGCAGCTCGACGTCGTGATCCGGCTAAGCTGCTTGCCACAAAGAGCCAGCTGCAGGTGCTCTGTGGACATCGTGACGGTGTCATGGGAGTTGCCGGCTGGAACGCCCGGATTGAGAAGCGGTTGGCGGTCTCACCCAGCGATCCCTGGTATCCCGGGAGGCCGGTCATGATCACCCGCAACAGCAAGGCCCTGGGGCTTGCCAACGGCGATGTCGGGGTGGTCTTACCGGTCGGAAAAAGAATGGAGGCAGTCTTCGGAGCCGTCGGGCAACCCAGCTCCGTCCCGGTGACCAGACTTGAACATGTCGCCACCGTTCATGCCCTGACGATTCACAAAAGCCAGGGGTCTGAATACGACCATGCCGTAGTCGTGCTGCCGGATGAACCCAGTCGGATTGTGACCCGTGAACTGCTTTACACTGGGATGACGCGAGCCCGCCGCAGAGTCACGCTCGTGGGATCGCGGGAGGTGATTGAAGCGGCCATCCGCACTCCTATTCGCCGTGCAACAGGACTCGCCCAGCGACTCGCGTGAGAGCCCATGACCACCTTTCTGCACACTGCTGACTGGCAGCTGGGGAAGCCCTTTTCGCGGGTCGAGGATCTCGATCGACAGGCAGACCTGCGGCGACAGCGGCTCGACACGATCGACCGTATTGGCGAGGTCGCCCGCGAACAGGAGGCTCGCTTCATCCTGGTTGCCGGCGATGTCTTCGACAGTCCGCGGCCAACCGACCGCCTGATCTCCGCAGCCCTCGAACGCGTGGGCCACCTCCCGGTGCCGGTCTATCTGATTCCTGGGAATCACGACCATGCTGGCCCAGGCTGTCTCTGGGAATCGCCGCATTTCCTCAAGGAGCAGCAGCTCCTCGCTCCCAACCTGACGGTGCTCTTGACCGCGGAGCCTTTCGAGCGAGACGACTGTCTGCTGCTGCCCTGCCCACTACTCCGTCGCCAGTCTTCAGGCGATCCCACAGGCTGGATCCAGAGCCTCGACTTCGACCCGTCTGATGCGCGGCCCCGCGTCGTGCTCGCCCATGGCAGCACCGTCAACTTTCAGGCTGATCTTGATGATGAAGACGAGCCCGGCCAGGCGAACTTCATCGACCTCGCACGGCTTAGCAGCCAGCATGACGAGATCGACTACATCGCTCTTGGCGACTGGCATGGCTTTGTGCAGGCAGGTGAGAAGGCCTGGTATGCCGGCAGCCATGAGACCGATCGGTTCCCCAAACACGGCCAGCTTCCAGGTCATGTCGCCTGCGTCAAGGCAGTTCGTGGAAAGGCTCCTGAGGTGCTCCCGATCCCCACCGGAGCGATCGCCTGGTTTACGCATGCCAGCACGCTACTCGACAGCGGAGGCCCAGAACATCTCGATAACGAGCTGAGCAGGCTCTCTCGTGATGCTGGTGTCACCCGGGTGGTGGCAAAGCTTGAACTCGATGGACATCTCGGCCTCGAAGACCTCGGGCGACTCGATGCTCTCCTCCACACCTGGCAAGCGAGGATGGTCCACCTCCGGGTTCACAACCGCGTGAGCCTGCAGCCAACCGACGCCGAGCTCTCCTCACTTACCGGCCGTGCCGAAGATCCTTTAATCGCCCGCGTGGCGGCGTCCCTTGCCACTGAGAGTGGGGGTGACGACGAGGAGGCCAGAACCGCTTCCCTGGCATTGATGCTGCTCTATCAGCAGGTCACTCAGCCGGAGGCCGCCACGTGAGACTCCACTCCCTGAGTCTGAAGAACTACCGTCGTCACGAGCTCCTCTCGATCAACCTCGATGCCCAGCGAACGCTGATTCATGGCCCGAACGAGATTGGCAAGAGCACGCTGATCGAGGCGATCCACCGGTGTCTCTTCTACCGCTACAAATCGAAGGCGGCAGGTCTTCTCGAACGGATGCAGCCACGCAACGGCGGCGATCCAGAAGTCACCCTCGAGTTCTCCATCGGCCCCACACGCTACACACTGATGAAGCGATTTCGAGGACCGAGTGGCTCGCGAGCTGTGCTCAGCGACACCACCGGCACTCGCTATGAAAATGATGCGGCAGAAGAAGCTCTGCAGAAGCTTCTCGGCGTCGAAGAGATCCGTGGCCAGCAGGCTGACACCTTCAACGCCCAGTGGGCCCACCTCTGGGTCTGGCAAGGATCTGCGACTGATGATCCCGGCGGCACACTGACCGAAACGGCAGGCCGTCAGCTCCGCGAGCAGCTGCAGCAGCAGGAAGGGCTCGGCGTGATTGCCTCGCGGCATGACGACGCCGTCAAAGCTGTGTTTGAGAAGCGGTCTGACGAGATCTTTGGCCGCGGTGGCAAGCCCAAGAAAACCTCTCGGCTCGCACAGACGGATACACGACTGGCCGCAACACAACAACGGCTCAGCGAGATCACCAGCCAACTGAACGCTTTCCGCGAGGCACTCGACAAGCTGGCGCGTGCCGACGACACCATCCTCCAAAGCAGCCATAGCAAACAGCAGGCCGAGGAGGAGCTCGGGCCAATCCAGCGTCAGCTCGGTGAGGTCGCTCGCCTTGAACAGCTCTGTGTGCAGCAGCAGACAGCCCTCGACGACGCGGCCAATCAGGTCGCCCGGCTCGAAGTGAGCGATGCAGAAATCCGCGAGCTCACGGCCGACCTCGCCGTTCTCGATGCGGATCTTCAGCCGGGAGAAGACGCCCTCGCCCAACTGGTTGAGCAGCATGCAAAGGCAGCCACCGCAGCGACGGATGCAGCACAGCAGCTGGAAGATCTTCGCCGCCAGCTGGCCAGTCTGCAGGAACGACGCGACCTCTACGCCGCACAGCGTCGGCTGATCACCTCGACACGTGACGCTGAAGAGCATGCGGCCCTGGTCCACCGGCTGAATACCGCACAAGACCGTGCCAACACGTTTGGCCGAGAACTTGATGAGATTCCCGCTCTCGATGCAGAGGCGGTTGGTCATCTCACAGAGCATGAGCAACAGCTCGCTCAAGCCAAACTGGCCGTTGAGCTAATGGCGACCAAAATCACGGTCGTCAGCTCATCGGCTGAGGTCTTCATCAACGGTGAGGTCCTGCCCACCGGAAAGCCCCATACCATCACCGACACCGCCCAGCTGGCGATTGAGAGCGACTCTCTGCTGGAAATCAGTCCTGGCGGCGGAGACTCACTCGCTGCTGCTCGACAGGCGGTGCTCGCAGCGGACAGCCGGCTTCGTGAGGCACTCGCCGCCCTGAGCGTCAGCAGTGTGCTGGCGGCCCGCGAGCGGCTTGCGCTGCGTGACAAGCTTTCCCTGCAGCAGACGCACCACCAGAGCGAAGTCCACACCCTGCTCGGCGGCCGCTCTCTGGCGGAAGTGCTTGAGCAGGCACAGACCAGCCGTCAGCAGCGTGCCGAGGCCGCCGAACGCGTGTCGGCTCTCCAGGCTCAGGATGACACTGGCTTCGTCGACGGTGACCTGCCGAGCGACCTCGACCAACTCCGCAGCCTCGAAAGCCCGCTCGACGAGAGCTACCAGGAGCTCCAGCAGACACTGCGAGAGCAGATGAGGACCGTTGAAGAGATGGCCTCCGCCAAGGCGTCACTCGCTTCGGCTCTGCAGACAGCAGAGAACCGGCTCAACAACGATAGGCAGCAGCGATCGACGCTCTTCCAGCGGCTCTCGACGCTCGAAGAAATCCATGGCACTTCCCACGAGCGAGCAACGGCCCTGCTGGCTGCCCGTGAAAAAGGGCAGGCAGCGTCCGTTGCCGCAGCCACCACACAACAGCAGCTCACGGAGCTCAACAAGCCTGCCCTTGAGGCCGATCAGGCACGTTTCACACGAGTGGCTCAGCAGGCGGAGGCCGCACTGCAAAGTGCTTTGCTCTCCCAAGCGACCGCCCGAGGCACCCTGCAAACATCTGGCACGGTTGACCTCCATCAGGCGCGAGCGGATGCCGAAGCCCAGGTGGAAGCTGCTGAGCGTGATCACACAGCTGCCCAACGGGAAGCAGCAGCCATTCATCTGCTTCACACCCGTTTTGAGCAGTTCAGCCGAGAGCGAGCCGACCAGGTTGCTGCGCCGCTGCGAAAGAAGGCGGAAGACTATCTCAGCATGATGTTCGGCCCCGGCACAACGGTCGCACTAACCTTGCACGAAGCGACACGCGATCTCGATCTGCGGGTCACCCGACCGGGTCCCGGGGCAGACAGCTTTGCCTTCAGTGAACTCAGCGGCGGCACCCGCGAACAGGTCGCCGCTTCCCTCCGCCTGGCCATGGCCGAGATCCTCGCTGCCCGTTTTGATGGCTGTCTGCCAATCGTGTTTGACGACGCGTTTACCAACAGCGACCCCAGCCGGATTGCCATGCTGCAACGGATGCTCGATCTCGCTGCCAGTCGTGGCCTGCAGGTCATCGTCCTCTCCTGCAACCCCACCGACTATCACATGTTGGGCGCCCACGAAATCGACATGCGAAGTATCGCTGCGTCGGTGCATTCAGCTGCCGCGTTCTCGTAGCGGCAGCATCTGCTAAGGGGAAGCTCGAAGTCGGCTCAGTATCGACTCGAACCACCGCCGTGCCCCCGTCACACCCGCACGCGAAACCGCATGGCATACTTAGGAGTCCTTCAGGGGGGATTCCGTGCCATGAAAATCAAGCGAGCGGTGATCACGGCCGCCAGTCGTGACGACCGACATCTGCCACTGCAGCAGCTTGTCGACCGAGATCGGCAGCCCAAAGCAGCGTTAGCAATCATCGTTGAAGAAGCAGTGGCCGCCGGCGCCCACGAGGTTGCTGTCGTGATACGCCCCGGCGATGAGGCAGCCTTTCGCGAAGCCGCTGGCCCGGCAGCCTCGCGTCTTGAGCTGATCCCTCAGCCCACCCCAGCAGGCTACGGCGATGCCCTCTGTCAGGCTCGAGCGTTTGTTGGCGAGGAGCCTTTCCTGCACTTTGTCGGAGACCATCTCTACGTCAGCGATGCCGAAAAAGTCAGCGACGGGGAAGCCGCCACCTGCAGCAAACAGCTGGTAGCGGTCGCCGAAGCCGAAGAGTGTTGTGTCTCCGCCGTACAGGCCACCCGTGAGCATATGCTGCCCTACTTCGGGGCTGTTGGCGGGCAGCTCGTGCCAGGACGTCGCGGCCTCTACACGATCGAGAAAGTCCTCGAGAAGCCAACACCGACTCTCGCCGAACAGGAGCTGACCGTCCCCGGCCTGCGTGCCGGACACCATCTCTGCTTCTTCGGCATGCATGTGCTCACACCAGCGATCTTTGAACTGCTCCACGCCTGCGGTGAGCACGGCCAGCGGCAGCTCTCTCCTGCCCTCGCTGCTCTCGCCAGTCGCGAGCGGTTCCTGGCCCTTGAACTCTCGGGCCGACGCTACAACCTCGGACTCACCTACGGCCTGCTCACGGCCCAGCTGGCACTCGGCCTGGCGGGGCCCGACCGCAGTGAGATCCTGGCGCAGCTGGTGGAACTTCTGGCGAAGCAGCCAGCCGGAGAGTGAGCATGCATCCGCACCCAACCCTGCAATCAACGCATTCGCGACTTGTCCCACTGATCACTGCGGCAGATCCTGCGGTTCGCAATCAGAGCATCGAAAGCATCTGCCACGAGCTCACCACCGATGAGCTGCTCGCAGAATGTCGGGCGCTCGAGACCTTCCGTCATCAAAGTGACAACCTCTACGAGCGGGTTCGCGGGCTGTTCTTCCTGTATGCGATCCATCGCTTCTTTCTGCCCGGCACGCTCAAGGCCGCCGCTGCCCTGATTCCCTATGCGGGCTATGAACACCTCCTCGACCGACGCTTTGAGGAAGCGATCCACGTCTTCCTCCATCAGCAGGAGCGTCAGGGGCCCTCCGATGCCGTCTCGAGCAGCCTCGCGTCGGCCTACCACGACCTCGCCCTACAGACCCTCGCAGATCAGGTGCGTCGGAGCGTGCGGTCGCTCGCGGGCAACCGCTGGATGTTTCGCATGGGGCATCCCGCTGACCATCCGATGCGAATCAGGCCGGAGCTCCTCTCAGCCGCAGCCGATGCTGCCTCCGGTGACATCTTTCCACTGCTACGAGAGACCACGCCCGTGCGAATGGACCTCTCCCATGCTGGCTGGAGCGACATCTTCTTTCTGGGCATGGACTATCCCGAGGCGGCACGCGTGCTGAACATCTCTGTCGACCTCGCGGTCCACGGCCGAGACGCCACGCCGAAGCCCCCTGTGGAGGCATACCTGCGGGTCATCGACGAGCCGGTCCTCCGGCTGACCAGCGTCGACCTCGCTACCTCAGCGGAGATCACCGACGTCGCCGAGGTCTTTGACTTCGCCCGCGACTACCTCGGACTGCTCAAGGCTGCCGTGATTGCAGCTGGTATCGTGCCTTCCGGCCTGGAAGGCTCGGGTGCGTCGATGGCAGCGGTGCTTGAACGGCTCGTCGGACCAGGGCTGGGGCTGGAAGTTGTCAGCAGCGTCAATAATATCCCCAAAGGTTCAAGGCTGGCGGTTTCGACGAACCTGCTGGCGGCATTGATCGCAGTCTGCATGCGAGCCACCGGGCAGACAAGCTCATTGGAAGGCACGCTCTCGGAAACTGAGCGGAGGCTTGTTGCAGCCCGGGCCATCCTTGGTGAGTGGCTCGGCGGCAGCGGCGGCGGCTGGCAAGATTCCGGTGGTGTCTGGCCAGCTGCCAAACTGATCCGGGGGGTGGCTGCGACCGCGGCCGATCCCGAACATGGCATCAGTCGTGGACGACTTCTCCCACAGCATGAGCCCGTGCCACTTGGAGGCAACCTGGAGGACTCACTCGTCTTGGTGCACGGCGGGATGGCCCAGAACGTGGGGCCGATCCTCGAGATGGTCACAGAGAAATACCTTCTCCGCAGCGGCGAGGCCTGGCAGGCCCGTGGCCAGGCTGGCCTGATTCTTGATGAAATCATTGCGGCTGTGCAGTCTGGTGACATTCCAGCGATCGCCGATGCCACCACCCGCAACTTCTTCGGCCCCGTCCAGACGATCATTCCCTGGGCAACCAACCGCTTCACCGAGACTGTCATCAGCCGAGTACGTGAGCGGTTCGGCGAGAAGTTCCTCGGCTTCTGGATGCTTGGTGGCATGTCGGGGGGTGGCATGGGGTTCATCGTCACTCCCGATGCCAAGCCGGCAGCGCTGGAAGCCTTAGGAGAGATTCTGCGGCAGACGAAGAGCGAACTGGAGCATGCGTTACCGTTTGCGATGGAGCCGGTCGTCTACGACTTCGCCATCAATCAGCATGGCACCCGCTGCAGCCTGCTGCAGGGTCCGTCTGCCTTGATGCCGGCAGGCTACTACGCCCTCACCGTGCCCAGCCTGCTCAAGGCAGATCAGCGATCACTCCCACGATCACGTCGCGGTGAACTCGATGCCTTTGCGGCCGCCTGCCGCACCGAGCCGGAACTGGTCGGCATGGTCGACACCCTGTTTGACAGGCTCTTCCCGCGTAGCATTCGTGGCGATGGTGACCAGAGTCTGCGAGATCTCCTGACACAACTGGGCTTTGATGCGGTCCAGCATGAGCAGATCCGCGGTGATCTCGTGCACGGCCGGATTGGGCTCGCCCAAAACCGACTGCCGCCCTCGACCCGGATCGACGACGTCGATGAGAAAGACGTCTGCTGGGTTGGTGCCCACATATCCCCGCCGAGTTCTGCAGCTGTCCTCAGCGATTCATCCGCCCAAGCGGCTGGCGATGCAGCCCTTGCGGCTGGGGAGGTGGCCGTCATCACGCTGGCTGCTGGTGTTGGCAGTCGCTGGACTCAAGGTGCGGGCGTCGTCAAAGCCCTCAATCCGTTCTGCCGTCTTGGTGGGAGCCATCGATCGTTTCTGGATGTCCACCTGGCCAAGTCGCGGAGGCGTGCTCGTCAAGCAGCCGCGCGAGTGCCGCATGTGGTCACCACCAGCCACCTCACCCATCAGCAGATTGCTGCGGTCTATGAAACAGCCGCCTCTGATCACGACGTGCCCCTGTTTCTCTCCCCTGGTCGTTCGGTCGGCCTGCGGCTGATCCCCACCGCCCGTGATCTCCGTTTTGCCTGGGATGAGCTCTCCCACCAGACACTCGACGAGCAGAAGCAGAAGATGCGTGAGAGTCTGCAGGCCGCCCTGCTCGACTGGGCGATTTCCACTGGGGAAGGAAGCGACTACACCGACAACCTACCACAGCAGTGCCTGCATCCGGTGGGACACTGGTATGAACTTCCCAACATGCTTCGCAATGGTGTGCTTGCGGCGTTGCTCAAGACGCAGCCGCAGCTGAAGTGGCTCTTCCTCCACAACATCGACACCCTTGGAGCAGACCTCGACCCCGCCATTCTTGGTGAGCACATCACCGGTGGCAGCTGCCTCTCCTACGAGGTGATTCCCCGACGGATCGAAGACCGCGGCGGCGGTCTGGCCCGTGTGAACGGCCGACCACGGCTCGTCGAGGGACTCGCCATGCCTCGTGAGCAGGACGAGTTTCGGCTGCGGTTCTACAACTCGCTCTCCACTTGGATCGACATCGATCAGCTACTCTCATTCTTTGGACTCGTTCGTACAGACCTCAGCGACGAACCGAGAGTCGCCGCCGCAATCCGTGAGGCAGCGTCTCGCGTGCCGACCTACGTCACATTGAAGGATGTGAAAAAACGCTGGGGGCACGGCCAGGAAGATGTCTTCCCTGTAACACAGTTTGAGAAGCTCTGGGGTGACATGACGACGCTTCCTGAAGTTACGAGCCGATTCTTTGTGGTCCCTCGTCTGCGTGGCCAGCAGCTCAAAGACGTGGACCAGCTCGACGGCTGGCTCCGTGATGGCTCCGCCGCATACGTCGAATCACTCTGCAGCTTCGACTGACGCAGCCTCGTGCTGCTGCCAGAGATCGATCCTTGCCTGCAGTCGGCTGACAACTGCCTGCTGTTCGTCGGCAAGGTCGCGTGTTTCCTGTGGATCGGTGCTGATGTTGTAGAGGTGGTCTGCCGCCTGATCCCACTCGTGGACAGCCCGGTAGTGGGTGGTGTCGATGCCATGCACCCGATGGATCAGCTTCCAGTCACGCTCGATGCACCAGAGGTACTGCAGTGTTGCCATGGGGTCCTCTGGTGTCATGTTGTGAATCGCATGAGTCACTCCAAACACCGCATCTCGCCGTGCCGTGGCCTCCGGATCTGTCAGATTGATCCCGGGAAGATCTGCTGGCATCGCACAGCCTGTCAGAGCCGCCAGCGTTGGAAACAGATCGATCGCTGAGGCAAGCTGTGGCGACCGCTCTGCGGGCACCTTCCCCGGCCAGCGAATCATGATCGGTGTGCGGATGCCACGCTCGTAGGGCGACCCCTTACTCTTCAAGGCAAACTGCGACCAGGCCTGCTGGGCAGGGTTTTGTCGATTGGTGCTGCGGGCAGCCCAGCCGTTGTCCGCAAGAAAGACCACGATCGTGTTGTCCGCAACCGCTCGCCTGTCGAGATGCTCCAGCAGTTCGCCGCAGGTGGCATCAAACCACTCACACATAGCCGCATACTTCGCCACATCGTCTGCCATCCCAACCGCACGGTATTCGCTAAGCAGGTCTGCCGGCGGATTGTGGGGTGTATGCGGCAAGAAGGGCGCATACCAGATGAGAAATGGCGTGGTCTTCTCCACAGCCTCGTCGATAAAGGAAAGGACCGGCTGCATCCCCTCACGACCGATCTTCAGCCCCTCATCTCCATGACGACCAGCCCGGGCTGGATCGCCATGGGTCATGCCATGCGTAAACCCACCATCTCGCCACGAGCCTTCCCACCACTTGCCCGATTGGTGCGCCATGTAGCCCTCGGACACAAGCGCCTTCACGAAGGTTGGAAAACGTGAAAATGCTTGCCGCACGGGCAGATCGAGAGCGGCCCGATTGTGACGCCCATCGACATCGTTGCCGGTGATACGGTGCTGCAGCGGCTGCCGCCCGGTAAGCATGGACGCCAGCGACGGCCGGCACAGCGGAGAGGTCACATAGCCCCGCTCAAACACCAAACTCTCAGTGGCCAGTGCATCGAGATGAGGCGTCTGAATCTGCGGGTGTCCCATGAACCCGTAGTCGGTCCAGGCTTGGTCATCCGAGATGATCACCACCACATTGGGAGCCGATGGCTCCACTGGCTCCACAGCCACGGCGGTTCCCCCGGCAAGCCCCGCTGCAAGCAGCGGCAGCACCCACCAACTCGTCGGCAACCCCCAAGTCCACAAAACGCTGCCGTGACGCATGCTCTCTCCCTTCGGTGGTCTACCGAGTCCGCATCTGTACCCGTGGTGGATCCTATCCGAGCGGTTACCGGCAGCGGACTAAAAACAGGCGAATATCCGCTCTTTTTCGCACGAAAAAATCTTTCGCAACGCTGCCGTCGATGCACCGTTGAACCGGTATGAGATCGGTTGCCAGACACCTGAGAATCACCACCCGTGCGTACCCGAAAAGTCCTCTCGACCTCTGCCCTCGTGCTCATTCTCGTGGGCCTCACTGCCGCCTTCTTAGCTGACTCCGGCCGGGCCCAGCCTGTGCATCGCAGCCGCGTTGGTGAGCCTTCCACGCTGCAGGTTTTTGCCAACCTGCTCTCCCCATCCACGCTCCCGTCGGGAGGTATTCAGCGTCTCTCCATCGGAGCCGTGGCTGAGTTTGATCTCAACCAGGATGGTCGCCTCAGCGAGATGGAGACCGCCCGCGCCACCGCCATGATTCGTGAGAATCGAAAGGCCTACGACCACTACGGGGAATGGCTGTCGAGCCTGCCATCATGGCTGCGGCGATTCGCTGGTTATCCTGAGGCGGACGATCTCGGGCAGGAGTTTGACCGGCACTGATCCTGCCGAGAGCACTGCTTCGTGGTAGCGGCCGAGGTGGAACGCATCACCCTGTTCGCGTTGGATCTCTGTCCGCAGTCGCATCATGGCGGTGCGGCCAGAGAAGTAGGTGGAGAGCTGCACCGAACTCTGCTTCGCTCGCACCACCTTCAGTCGTGCCTCACCTTCTGTCTGATAGGCGTCTCGGACGAGGAACGTCAGCGCCTCATCATCTGACCAGCCTGAGCAGTGCATGCGGTGATCAAGAATCGCATTGGCGACCGCTCGCAGATAGAACTTCAGCTGATTGAGCCTCAGGGCCAGGTTGCCATCTCCATAGCCCTGGTCGAGCATCATCCGCTCGGTGTAGACGGCCCAGCCTTCGATGTAGGTTCCACTCCCGATCACTTTTCTCACCAGAGACGGAACCCGGTTGGCGTATTCCAGCTGCACGTAGTGGCCGGGGTAGGCCTCATGGATCGTAAGGATCTGCAGCATGTGTCGGTTGTATTCCTCAAGGAAGCTCCGCACCTTGTCTGCTCCCCATGTCACTGGCGGGGGACTGATCGCGTAATAGCTCGCGCCGGCAGGATCCAACGGGAGCACCGGATCAAGGTAGGCCAATGAGTTACCGCGACGAAACGCAGGCATTTCAATGATCTCGCAGCGATCAGGGTCAGGCAGTGCCAGCAGATCACGCTCACGAATAAAGTCGCAGATTGCAGCGACCGTCTGCCTCGCATCACGTACGAGTGTCTCTGGCTCTCCGTGGTCACGGCCGACTGCTGCGGTGACCTCCGCGATCAGCTGACGCCGCCCGGCTAGGTCATCGGGTGGAATCGGCTTCCCGGGAAACCGCTCCGCCCACAGCTGCCGCGCGATCACGGCCATCTCCATCTGCACCCGGTCAAACTCCTGCTCCGCCTCAGCGAGCAGTTCCTCTGCCGTGATGCCCATATCCACCACCAGTTCAAACTTCTTGGCAAACCGCTCAGCACCAATCCGCCACTCCCCAGTGGCACGCGGCTGAAGTTCTTTCTCAAGGAACGTCTGATACTCCTCCAGCAGTGCAACCACCTCCTCGGCAGCTGCCTTGAGCTCCGCCTCCTGCTTTGTCTCTCCGACCAGCAGGAACAGATCGTTGCGGTAGAAGGCAATCGCCCCGCGATTCTGCCCGATCGCGGTGGCAAGCACCGACGCTGGTGGGTGCGTAAGAGTTTTCTTTGCCTCCTCCACAACTCGCGGCAGCTGCTTCATGCGGGCGATCGCATTGGTAACGTTGATCTCCATGGGAAGTGTCGACTTGGCCACCAGTGAATACACGCTGTCGCTGAGGTAGCCACCGTAGACGCGAGGGTCATCTTCAAACGGCTGAAAGTTCTCCGTCAGCCAGATCGACCTCCGCAGATCATCACGCAAGATCTGGTAGTCGAGGGCATCGTCAACCGACAGGCTGCCGTCGGCGGCCGCCTTGCCAAACCGCTGATCGAGCGCCGCGAGGGTATCGCGATCATGGGAGAGCCAGCGGCTCCGCGCCTCTGCAGAAATGTCATCGAGCTGAGCATCAAAGCGGTGGTCACCGAGCGACGTTGCCAACAACGGCTGCATCGCAAACGTCTTCTCGAGGTAGTCTCGATAGAACTGCTGCAGATCACTCTCCCCCGGCTCGTCAGCGACTGCCTGCGAAACAGACGCGATCATCATGCCTCCCCACGCCACCACGCACGCCGTCATCCAGATCAACGAGAAGACGCTGCGTGCTCCACACGGCCCCATCGCCGAGTGCCTGACGCAGACGCCATGCTGGCGGACGACATTCGGACCGATTCGGAAGACTTCCGAATCGTCCATGCCTAAATCCTCCACACGCCACGCGTTCATCCCGGATGCAGCGGTGCTCGATGCGGTCATAAATCGGATCCTCAGAGGTGTCTGTTGCGACATGAGGATACACTCGCGACCTATCGATGTTGAACGATCACCACCACCCCATGCCTGCTCGCCTTGGAGCCACCCATGAAGTCCCTGACACGGCATCTCACCTTCACGCTCCCTCAGCGAATGGGCTTTGAGAACATCACCCCGACCGTTGCCGAACTGGTCGAGGAGTCAGGCGTGCAGGAGGGGCTCTGTCTTGTGAATGCGATGCACATCACCGCCAGCGTGTTTATCAACGACGATGAAACGGGCCTGCACCGCGACTACGCAAAGTGGCTCGAACGGCTCGCCCCCTTCAATGCCAGCCCGTCGGTGTACGATCACAATCGCACGGGCGAGGACAACGCCGACGCCCACCTCAAGCGGCAGGTCATGGGACGAGAGGTGGTGGTGGCGATCACCGATGGACGTCTCGACTTCGGCCCCTGGGAACAGATCTTCTACGGGGAGTTTGACGGACGCCGCCCCAAGCGGGTGCTCGTGAAGATCATCGGTGAGTAGCTTTCCGACGATAGACTCTTCTCGTTCCCCCACCGGTTGCCCACCGCAGGAAGCCCTCATGAACGCCAGGCTGCTCCTTCCCACCCTCTCTCTGCTTGCCACCTTGGCAACACCTGCCCTGGCCGCGCCGACCGTGGCAGGCTTCGAACGCTTCGGACGTAGCGAAGGCGCCGACTCGATCGAGGCGGGCCTGCTGCTTGCTGGCGAACTCGGCTGCACGACCTGCCATCGAGCAGGTGAGCATCAGCTGCCCCACCTCTCCACTGCGTTGCCACCCAGGCTCGCCGGAGAAAACGCTGACGTCGGCCGACGACTCCGTCCTGAGTGGCTTCGCAGCTACCTCAGCGACCCGCATGCTGCCCTGCCGGGTACCACCATGCCCGACATGCTTGACGGGCTGACTGATCGTGAACGAGAAGACACGGTTGAGACGCTGACACACTTCCTCGCAGCCACTGGCGAGTTTGACGACTCGGGTGTCGCTGGTGGCCAAAATGCTCGGGCCGACGAGGGCCGCAGGATCTATCGACGGGTGGGCTGTGAGGTCTGCCATGGGCCACTCGATGGCTCACCCACGCTGCCCGATCAGCGTCCGCTCGGCGATCTTGCAGCCCGCTGGTCACCTGCGGCGCTCGATGCATTTCTCAAGAACCCACTCACAGCCCATCCGTCAGGCCGCATGCCTGCTGTTCCACTGAGCGATGACCAGCGTCATCACCTGGTCGCCGCCCTCGTCGGCGGGCTCTCCGGGGCTGCCGACGTTCCCGACGTCGTGGCGTTTGAAGGACGCGCCTGGCGGACTCTGGTCGACAGGCTTCCCGACCTTGAGAGCCTGGGGGAGCCCGACACGGTCGGACCGGTGCGTCGTTATGACATCTTTGACTTCGCTGGTGTCAACGAGGCCGTCGTTGTGGTCCTCGACGGCTATCTCCACGTACCGCGGGCAGGCCGCCATCGCTTCTTCCTCTCCAGTGACGACGGCAGTCGTGTCAGCGTTGGAGAGACTGTGGTCGTCGAGTACGACGGCATCCACCCCGCGGGAGAACGATCGGGCGAGATCACTCTGGCCACGGGTGTGCATCCGATTCGTATCGAGTACTTCGAGGCGGCGGGACAGGAGTCGTTCAACCTCGAGGTGGCCGCCCCTGGCAGCCCCCGACAGAGTGGACTGGCCCTGATCACGCCCAGCCCCGATGGAACTCCGTTCGCTGCCGCACCCTCCGAAGATGACGACGTATTCCGTGTCGATCCGGTTCTGGCGGCTGAAGGTGGTCGTGCCTTTGATCGCCATGGCTGTCGGGCCTGTCACAGTGATATGCCAGCGAGTGATCCCGGAACCGGCCGCACGGCGGCTCGTGACTGGAAAGCCGTACCGCTGGAATCGTTGACATCCCTGGAAACGGGCTGTCTCGCGGCCTCCCCTCCTCAAGGCCTGCCACACTACGACCTTGATCCGGCACAACGGCAGGCACTCCGTGCAGCACTCGGCTGGCTGGCGAGCGAGGCGGCAGGCACTCCTCCGACTCCCGCCACGCGACTCACACGACTGCTGACTGCATCCAACTGTGTGGCCTGCCATGCTCGTGACGGTCGTGGTGGCGTGCTGCCGGTGGGCACTCCGGTCGATGAAGATGGCGAGCCAATCCTGCGGGATCCTCTGCGCGACCAGCTCTTCACCTCATTCGTCCAAGAACTTGGCGATGAAGGCCGGCTCCCGCCCACACTCGATGGCGTGGGCGACAAGTGTCGGGCTGAGTTTTTACAGGAGGTGCTTCGTAGCGGTGGCCGTGACCGGCAGCTGACCATGGCCACCCGCATGCCTGCCTGGCAGACTGCAATCGCTGATGAAATTGTCGCCCTGCTCGCCGCTGATGTGAAGACGAAAGGCGGCGTTCCCTCGCTGGCAGACTTCACTGACGCAGAGATTGCGGAACAGGGCCGGCATCTCTCCGGTTCACGAACCCTCGGCTGCATCAAGTGTCATTCGTTTGCCGGTGAGAAAGGTCAGAGCCTCGGCGTGATTGACATGACACGGTTTCCCCAACGACTGCGGCACGAGTGGTTTCTGGCCTACGTGGAAGATCCGCAACGATTCCGCCCTGGCACGCGGATGCCTGCCAGCTGGCCGATGGGGGCGAGCTTCTACCCCGACATTCTCGACGGTACCGCTGCGGGACAGATCGAGTCGATCTGGCGTTACGTCAGTTCGGCAAGCCCTCGTCCACCAATTGGCGCCGGCTCGAACACGATCGAACTCGTGGCGACAGACCAGCCGGTGATTTACCGCAACTTTATCGAAGACGCTGGGCCTCGGGCGATCGGGGTCGGCTTTCCCGAGCAGGCCAACATCGCCTGGGATGCTGAGAACTTCCGGCTCGCCCTGGCGTGGCGAAATGCCTTTATCGATGCCGGACGGCACTGGACTGGCCGCGGATCCGGCTGGCAGCCGCCACTCGGAGATGGCGTGGTCACGCCCGACGCGGCGACTGCCGTCGCTGTGCTCCCCAGCGCCGACGCTGCCTGGCCAGCTCTCTCACCACGCGCGGCCGGTGGACGGTTTCTCGGCTACGCCCTCGATGAGCAGGGGCGGCCCATCTTCCGCTGGTCTCTCAACGACCTGCATGTCGCCGAAGCCTTCACCGTCACCGCTGAGCAGGCATCACCAAAACTCAACCGCGAACTACAGGTCACCTCTGCTGCTGGAGAAGGCCTCACGATCATGCGTGCGGCACGCGGTTCGGCGATCACTTCGGTGTCCGACGGCTGGTGGAACATCGACGACCGTTGGTATGTCCGGCTCTCGGGGCCTGACCTTGAGTCGGCGGCTGTGTTCCACAGCGACGGTGCTGACGAGCTACGGGCGACGCTCCGGCCTTCCGCCGACGGCCCATCTGTCATCCTGGAGGAACTGTCATGGAACGCCCCTGGCTCCAACTAACCCCCGTGGCGTCGGCAACCGCACGGCTGTTCGTGCTCGTTCTGCTCGCAGGTTTCATGACGAGCAACGGATCGGCTGCGGATGACGCTGCTCCCGCTCCGACTGAAGCTGACATCTACACGATCGACACGCTCATCATTCCCGAGGAGGCATACCTCGAGGTTGGTGCGCTCGCTTGGCTCCCGAATGATCGTCTCGCCGTTGGCACCCGTCGTGGCGAGATCTGGATTATCGAACACCCCGCCGCCGAACAGCCACGCTGGACCCGCTTTGCCCACGGCCTGCATGAGGTGCTCGGCCTCGCCTGGAAACCAGACGCAGCCGCCAGCCCAGATGGGGGCTGGCTCTACGTGACGCATCGACCGGAGGTCAGCAGGCTTGCGGATCACAACGGTGACGGTGTCGCCGATCGCTACGAAACGGTCGCTGATGGCTGGGGCGTGTCAGGCGACTACCACGAATATGCGTTCGGCTCAAAGTTCGACGCCAATGGTGATATCTGGGTCGTGCTCTGCCTAACCGGAAGCTTCTCGAGTGAGGTGCCGTTTCGTGGCTGGGCTGTTCGCGTTACTCCCGATGGCCGCACGGTGCCAGCTGTCTCAGGCATTCGTTCACCCGGTGGCATCGGCTTCGACAGCAAAGGCCATCTGCTCTACACCGACAACCAAGGTCCCTGGAATGGAACGAGCATGCTCAAACATCTCGTCGAAGGCGACTTCATGGGTCACCCCGGCGGCTTCCGCTGGTATGACCTCGCTCCCAACCTCACCAAGCCTGAGGAGCCCAAGAGTGGCACACGCTGGGCAATCGAAACCGAGCGGATTCCTCAGCTGAGGCCGCCGGTTGTGATGTTTCCCCACGGCATCATGGGCAACAGTGCCGCTGGGATCGCCTGCGACCAGAGTGACGGTCGCTTCGGTCCTTTTGGCGACCAGGTGTTCGTCAGCGACCAGTCACACTCCATCCTGATGCGGTGCTTTGTCGAGGAGATCGACGGCGTCCTGCAGGGAGCCTGCTTCCGTTTTCGTGAAGGCTTCAAGAGTGGATCGCTGGCCCTCCAGTTTGCCCCAGATGGCTCGCTCTACGTTGGCGGCACCAACCGTGGCTGGGGCTCACGAGGCGGCGGTGACTACGCCCTTGAGCGGCTCTCGTGGACCGGCACGACTCCCTTTGAGATCCTCGCCATGCGAGCGGTGCCAGGCGGCTTTGAACTGGAGTTCACAGAGCCTGCCGATCCCGACAGCCTCCGCGATCTGAGCAGCTTCAGCATGAAGAGCTTCACCTACATCTACCAGGCGGACTACGGCAGCCCGGTCGTTGATGAAGAGACCTGTCCCATCCGCTCAGCCACGCCAAGCCCAGACGGCCGCCGCGTCCGGCTGGAGATTGAGAACCTCCGCGAGTGCGTCATCCATGAGCTCCACGCTCCCGGTGTCAAGAACGTCGCAGGTCAGCCTCTCCTCCACAACACAGGCTGGTACACGCTTAACCACCTCCCGTAGGTCTCCCTTCTCTCTCACACATCCCGAGCGTTCGTCTGGGGGAAAAGGGCGGGCTATAATTAGTGGATTCGCTTCATTGAGGATGCACCGATGCTGTTTCGTTCCTTCACCACCCGCGGCGCTGCGGGAGTCATACTCGCCGTCGTACTGACGGCGAGCGTGACGACCGAAGGGAGCGAGTCAGACGGTGAGGCGATCTATCGGGAACACTGCCAGAGCTGTCATGGTGAAGGTGGAGCAGGGAGCGACGCGTCACCCAATCCACTCGTGGGCGACCGCTCGGTCTCACAGCTGACGAGCTACATCGCCGACACGATGCCAGAGGGTGAACCCGAGGCGATTGTGGGAGCGGATGCTCGAGCGGTCGCTGCGTATATCCATGCGACGTTCTACTCGCCGATCGCTCAGGATCGGCTGCGACCAGCACGCGAAGAACTCTCACGGCTGACGGTTCGTCAGCATCGCCATGTGCTCGCTGATCTCCTGGGGAGTTTCGAACGACCAACCTGGAACCTGACCGACGAACGAGGCCTGCAAGCTTCCTACTACAAAGGTCGCAACCACGATCGCCGTCAGCTGGTGTTTGAGCGGGTCGACCCCATGGTCAACTTTGACTTTGGACTCGAAGGTCCAGACCCTGAACTATTCGAGCCGGGGCGATTTGCGATTCGCTGGGTGGGCTCACTCGTGCCTTTTGAGACAGGCGAGTATGAGTTCATCGTGCGGACCGCTCACTCTGCGAAACTCACCGTTAATGGTGGCTGGGAAGATCAGCCGCTGATCGATGCCTACGTGAAGAGCGGGAACGACACGGAGTATCGGGGTCGCGTGTTTCTCCTCGGAGGCCGGACCTATCCTCTGCGTCTCGAGTTCTCCAAAGCCAACCAAGGGGTGAACAACGAAGACCGTGAGGTGCCAACAAATGCCTCGATCGAACTCGCCTGGAAGCCACCACACGGCGTTGAGGAAACGATCCCCGAACACTGCCTGCTGCCGCTGCAGAGCCCATCGGTCTACGTGGCCACAACCCCTTTTCCTCCTGATGACCGCAGCATCGGTTACGAGCGGGGAACACGCATCTCCAAGGCCTGGTTCGATGCCGTCAGCCAGGTTGCCCTCGAGACGGCTGGGCATGTTCTCGAGCAGGTTGACCGGCTCGCGGGCTGCAAACGAGACGATCCCGAGCGACGCGAAAAACTCCAACGATTTGCCGGCATCTTTGCTGAGCGTGCCTTTCGTCGTCCGCTCAACGACGAGCTCACACAGCGGGTGATCCAGCAGCCTTTTGCCGAGGCTCCCGATCTTGATGCAGCGCTCACGCGTTCGATCTACCTGACGCTCACCTCGCCTCGGTTTCTCTTTCGCTCGCTTCCTGATGAAGCCCAGCAAGGGGATGCCTACGACACCGCGGCCCGGCTCTCATTTGGGCTCTGGGATTCTCTACCGGATGAACCGCTGAGCAAGGCGGCTGCCAGTGGCAAACTCGCGAGTGACGCTGAGATTCTGGAGCAGGCCGAGCGAATGCTGCGGGATCGCCGTAGTCGTGCCAAGCTCCATGACTTCCTGATTAGCTGGCTCGGTGTCGACCAGCCGCCGGAACTGCTTAAAGACGCGTCACAGTTTCCCGAGTTCACGCCACGGATAGCGGCGAGCATGCGAACGAGCCTTCATCTCCAACTCGATCATCTGCTCACCGACGCCACCAGTGGCCGAGCGAGCGACTTCCGCCGCCTGCTCACCGCCCCGGAGGTGTTTCTCGATGGACCGCTGGGGGCGTTTTACGGCGTCGACGTCCCCAACGCCCGAGCCTACCGTCCGGTCACACTTGATGACGGCCAGCGGGCCGGAGTGCTGACCCATCCCTATCTTCTCAGTCTGCGGGCCTACACCGACGACACCTCCCCCATCCACCGTGGCGTTTTTCTCACACGCAACATGCTCGGCAACGTGCTGAAGCCTCCACCGGAGGCGGTGACACCGTTGGCCGCAGATCTCCATCCGGATCTCACCACCCGTGAACGCGTCGACCTGCAGACCGCACCGGTGGGCTGCCAGAGCTGCCATGCAATGATTAACCCCCTGGGCTTCTCGCTGGAGAACTTTGATGCCGTGGGCAGGTATCGGCGTGAAGAGCAGGCCGGCCAGGCCACCAGACCGGTCGACGCCAGCGGCTCCTACGTTCCTCGTGATGGGGATCTAGTCACCTTTGATGGCGGCCGAGAGCTCGCCCGATTTCTTGCGGCCAGCCCCGACTGCCATGAAGCCTTTGTGGAGGACCTCTTCCACGCATTAGCCAAGCAGCCCACAAGGGCGTGGGGTGAAGACACGTTGCCTGCCCTGCAGCAGCGTTTCGCCGAGAACAGCTATGACTTTCGCATGCTGGTCGTCGATAGTATGAAGGTAATCGCAAGGCCCGCGGCCGATCACAGCAGCCGCGTTGCCGTCAGCCTGGGAGAAACTCGATGATTTCACGACGTAGCCTGCTGAAGCAACTCGGGGTGAGTTCGGCCGTTCTGCCGTTTCTGGGCAACCTGCCCAGTTTTGCCGCAGCCGCCACCACGCCGCGGAAGCGACTCGTGATCGTGTTTAGCCCCGACGGTGTGGTGAAGAAAAACTTCTGGCCAACCGAACCCGGCCCGTTTGGTGACACGCCACTGCCGGCGATTCTTGAGCCGTTCACGCCATTCCGTGACCAGCTGCTCACGCTCGAAGGGGTACACAATCGGATTGCTGGGGATGGTGACGGCCATATGCGAGGCATCGGCTGCCTGCTGACCGGCATCGAACTGTTTCCTGGCAACATCCAAGGCGGCAGCGACACCCCCGCCGGCTGGGCGAGCGGGCTCTCGATCGATCAGGAGCTGAAGAACTTCTTCCAGTCGAACCCAGCCACGGCGACCCGCTTCGGGTCGCTTGAGTTTGGCGTGCTCGTTCCCGATCGTGCCGACACCTGGACCCGCATGGTCTACGCCGGCCCCAACAAGCCGATCGCGCCGATCGATGATCCCTATCAGATGTATGCCAAGCTCTACGGTCAGGTCAAAGACCGCGAGAACATGCAGAGCGTGCTGGATGAT
>Ga0181607_10000726_pt1 | contig 28694 bp, 28 predicted proteins | sample 041ome_9_FD_132420 | JGI IMG/M metagenome (GOLD analysis project Ga0181607, IMG submission 132420) | Coastal salt marsh microbial communities from the Groves Creek Marsh, Skidaway Island, Georgia - 041413US metaG (megahit assembly) | ecosystem: Environmental > Aquatic > Marine > Intertidal zone...
ACAGACGTAACCTTTTGTTCGTGATCCGGCATTAACGGTTATTAAACCTATGGATTATACTTTTGGACCATTCGATGAATGGGCTAGGAGCGCCAGCCATGGGTTTAGCAACGCGCTTATCTCAACATTTAAGGCCGGTATCTAAACTGGTGCTGATCTTCTACTTGGCAGGATGTGTGCCGGTTTGGACCGCAATCGACTATCACGCCTATTCGCCAACGCCGTATGGTCACACTGTCAGGACGCTACCAAACAGCTTATCAAGCAGCTTGCCAGATAGCATACAGCCACGTTCTGAGGGCATTCTATCAATCACCACACCGCCACAGTCTGGCATGGCCGCAACCACCGAACCACTTGCCAAGTTCAATTCGCTGATCGGGATGGAAACCCGTCTGTTGGCAAATAATTGGGTGATGACAAGGTTTTTCAGTTGGCCCGAAAAATCACTGAAGGACAGATTCAAGACAAATATGCAGGATCACGGCAATGCGTTTTTCGGCATTAACCGGGCGGTTGAGCGCACCATACCGTATAAGACGTTCACACGACCCTATAGCGGGGCAATTGCACTTGCAGTGCAGTTAAAGCTTACCCATTTTTGTGATAGCGGATGCGATGCTTCACCATTTTCGGGTAGCGGATTTTTCCGCATGGATTTTGAAACTGACACGGCATCATTAAGTAACATTGATCTGCAAAATCTAAAATCACACCGTTTAACCGGTCGCATGGTTTTTAGCACTGCTGAAATGATCAATAGTTTATTTCTTGACGAAAATGCAGATTTCTATTTTCGGCTTGATGATGGCAGCGAACGGCGTTGGCGCGCACAAATTGGCGGGGCCTTAGGGTTGACCCCGACGCCTAATGTGACAGGTGTCTTTGGTGCAAGCTCTGGGCATAACGGCACAGGTTTGATTGGCCAGTTTTCAAGCCAATGACGAACGTGCCTCTGGCATAGAAAATTGCAACTCTGCAAGGGTGCGATAAAGCGCTGAGTCGTTCAGCAATGTTTCGTGGGTACCAACCGCCTGAATCTGACCACGATCCATCAATAAAATACGTTCAGCCTGCACCACTGTTGCCAGACGGTGGGCAATCACCAGACTGGTCCGGTTCTTCATCAAATTTTCAAGCGCATTTTGCACCGCCGCTTCAGATTGCGCGTCAAGCGCACTCGTAGCTTCATCAAGCAGCAATAGCCGCGGGTTCCGCAAAATGGCGCGGGCAATGGCAATGCGTTGACGCTGCCCGCCTGACAAGCGCACCCCCTTTTCGCCGACCAATGCCGCATAACCGCCATTTATTCCGGTGATAAAATCATCAGCCTGTGCCTTTTTGGCAGCATCGACAATCATCGCATCAGTGGCGTCCGGCAACCCAAATGCAATGTTGTCACGAATGCTTGACGAAAATAACGCCGCATCTTGCGGCACCAGCCCAATGTGATTGCGGATATCATCAATCGCCAAATCGCGCAGGTCCACACCGCCGATCGATATTTTGCCCGAAAGCGGATCATAAAACCGCAGGAGCAAGTGAAAAATTGTCGATTTGCCAGCGCCGCTAGGCCCAACGATGGCGACCCTTTCACCAGCCGCAATGGTAAAACTTACATCGCTTATGGCTGGCTTTTGCAAGGCTGAAGGATAGGCAAAGGCAACATTGTCGAATTGGCAGGCGATAGGAAAATCGGGGTCAAGCCGTTGCGGGGACAGCGGCGCCGGCAGGGTAGCTTTGGTCTCAAGCAGCTGGGCAATCCGTTCAGCCGCCCCAGCCGCACGTTGCAGATCACCGGCCAGCTCTGACAAAAACCCGGTGGCGCTGGCAACCAAAAACGCATAAAAAATGAAGGACGACAAATCACCCGGGCTAATACGGCCCGCCATCAGATCTTGTCCGCCAATCCATAAGATGACGCTGATGCCAGTAAACACCAAAAAAATCAAAATGCCACTGAGCACACCGCGCAACCTTACCCGGGCGAGGCCGGCATCCAGACTTTGACTAACCGCATCATCAAACCGCTCACGCATGTATGACTCGCGGCCAAAGGCCTGCACCGTCTGGATGGCGCTCACAGTTTCTTCGGCCTCTACAGCCACATCGGCAAGCCGGTCTTGCGCGCGCCGTGAGGCCAGCCGCAAGCGCCGCCCCATAACAATCAGCGGCAACACTACTAGCGGCACAACCACAAGCACAACCAACGACATTTTGGCACTGGACAGCACCACCATGACAAGCCCGCCAATCAGCAGCAGGAAATTGCGCGCCGCCATTGACAAGGTTGAGGTCATAACCGTTTGAACAACTGTGGTGTCGGTGGTAATGCGGGCCAACACATCGCCCGTTCGGTTGTTTTCAAACCAATTTGTCGACAAAGTCACGACATGTTCAAAAACCGCGCGGCGAATATCCGCCAAAACCATTTCACCGATTTTATTGACCATGGTGGTGCGCAAAAAACTGCCAAATGCCAGCGCCACGGCGATTAGGGCCGTTGCCATAACAGCACGGTCAAGCAGCTCTGGATCGCCCTTGCCCAACCCTTCATCAACAAGATAGGCCAGCCCCCGCCCCATACATAACAGCGCGGTCGCAACCAGCGTCAGGGCCATGATTGCTGTGGCAATGCGGGCCTTATGGGGCCGCAAATAGGGCCAGAATACCCGCAACAGCGCTTTGCTTGAATACTCCCGTGACACCGCTATGTCTGGCGCTGTGCTGTCTGGCTGTGGTGTGTGGCTGCGCATCTAATGTCTCTACCCTATAGCCCCCACCATAAAGGCGACAGATTTTCTTGGTTGGGGGCTTGCTAATAATCGCCAGAGAGGATATACCACCTGCGCTATTGGAAGGCGAGACAGATTCCGCCGCATAGCATTCGAACATAGGACACCCCCCTATCTAACCGGGGGCAAAACCGGAGACCGGCATGAAAAAAGATACGCACCCTGATTATCATGAAATCAAAATTGTGATGACCGATGGCAGTGAGCGCACAACGCGGTCAACATGGGGCAAGCCTGGCGATGTGCTAAAGCTTGATATCGATCCAAAAACCCATCCAGCATGGACTGGCCAGCACCGTATTGTTGATTCGGGTGGTCAGGTTGCCCGCTTTAACAAGCGTTTTGCCGGGCTTGGCATCAAATAATAGAGGCTATACGCCGCTGTGGCATAATAAGAGCCGGCCGCTTGGGCCGGCTTTTTTTATACGGTGGTATTATGCATTGCCCAGTTTGATTGCCGCTTGCGCTGCCGCGAGGCGGGCAGCTGGCACCCGAAATGGCGAACACGATACATAATCCAATCCGACCTCGTCAAAAAACGCGATCGAATCGGCATCGCCGCCATGCTCACCACAAATACCTAATTTAATATCGGGCCGTGTTGACCGGCCACGTGTAACACCCATTTCAACAAGAAATCCAACGCCGGCACGATCAATCGACACAAAAGGATCAACCGGGTAAATGTCAGCATCAGCATAATGATGCAGAAATGATCCGGCGTCATCACGGCTGATGCCAAGCGCCGTTTGCGTTAGATCATTGGTGCCAAATGAGAAAAACTCAGCTTCTTCGGCAAGTTCATCTGCACAGATTGAGGAGCGCGGCAATTCCACCATCGTGCCCACAAGATAACGCACAGTGACCCCAGTTTCTGTCATAACCGCCACCGCTGCCGCGTCAATTTCCTGCTTGCATAAAGCAATTTCACGGGCAGTCGCCGCCAACGGTACCATGATTTCTGGGCTCGGCACCGCACCAGTTGCTTTGGCAACAGCACAGGCCGCCTCAAAAATAGCCCGCGCCTGCATCCGGCATATTTCTGGATATGTCACCGCAAGACGGCACCCACGATGGCCAAGCATAGGGTTCGATTCAGATAGCTTTACGGCCCGTTGACGGGCGGTTTCAACAGTCACGCCAGACACGGCAGCGACCTCAGCCAGCTCATCTGCTGAATGCGGCAAAAATTCATGAAGCGGCGGATCTAACAGCCGAATGGTTACCGGCAGCCCAGCCATGATCGTAAACAGTTGTTCAAAATCCTTGCGCTGCATCGGCAAAAGTTTCGCCAGCGCCGCTTCGCGCCCTTCGGTATCATTCGCCATAATCATCTGGCGCATCGCAATAATGCGGTCTGCGTCAAAAAACATATGCTCAGTCCGGCACAGACCAATACCCTCGGCGCCAAAATCCAACGCCACTTTAGCATCAGCCGGAGTTTCAGCATTGGCGCGCACCCCGAGCCGGCGGCGCGCATCAGCCCATGCCATAATGGTGCCGAATGCGCCCGACATTTTTGGCTGGATGGTCGCAACCGCCCCGGCATAAACATCGCCGCTAGCCCCATCAATGGTGATCACATCACCTTCAGACAGCACCTGGTCCTGAATAAAGATTTTGCCGCCAATCTCGTCAAAACGCACATCACCAGCGCCCGACACACAGGCCCGTCCCATACCGCGCGCCACCACCGCCGCATGACTGGTCATACCGCCGCGTGCCGTCAAAATGCCCGCCGCAGCATGCATGCCATGAATATCTTCCGGGCTAGTTTCAAGCCGCACCAGAATGACCGTTTCACCAGACGCAGCCAGCTCTTCGGCGCGGTCAGCGCTCAGCACAATTTTGCCGCATGCCGCGCCCGGCGATGCTGGCAGACCACGCGTCAGACAGCTTGTTTCTGCATTGGGGTCCAGCGTCGGGTGCAGCAATTGATCAAGCGCATTTGCATTGACCCTGCATAAGGCTTCGTCGCGGCTAATCAATTGTTCTTCGGCCATTTCAACTGCCATCCGCAAGGCCGCTTCGGCGGTGCGCTTGCCACTGCGCGTTTGCAGCATATATAGGGTGCCTTGCTGAACAGTAAATTCAAGATCCTGCATATCACGATAATGCGCCTCTAGACGGGCACGCACCTCGTCTAGCTGGGCAAACACTGCTGGCATGGCTTCTTGCATGGATGGCGTGGTGCCACCGGATTTTTCGCGTGCGGCGATGGTCAATGGTAATGGGGTGCGAATACCCGCCACCACATCTTCGCCCTGTGCGTTAATCAAAAATTCGCCGTAAAAACTATTTTCACCGGTCGATGGATCCCGCGTGAAGGCCACACCTGTGGCGCAATCATCACCCATATTTCCAAACACCATGGCCTGCACATTCACGGCAGTACCCCATGCGGCCGGAATATTATTGAGCCGCCTATACGTGACTGCGCGGGTGTTCATCCAACTGGTAAATACCGCACCGATCGCGCCCCATAATTGTTCCCACGGGTCTTGCGGGAATGGCGCCTCTACTTCTTCCAGCACGATGTCTTTATAGCGTTCAACCAACGCAACCATATCATCGGCCGTCAAATCAGTATCATCAAAGTGCCCGCGCGCACGCTTCATATCTTCTAGCGCGTCCTCAAACAGCCCATGGTCAACATCCATCACAACATCGCTATACATCTGAATAAAACGGCGATAGCTGTCATAGGCAAAACGGGTATCATCTGCATGGGCGGCCAACCCAGCCGCGGTGACATCATTCAACCCTAAATTAAGAACGGTATCCATCATGCCAGGCATCGAGGCCCGCGCCCCAGACCGGACCGACACCAACAGCGGGTTAACCGGGTCGGCAAATTTGCTTCCTGTTTCCGCTTCAATTTTGGTGATTGCGGCCCGCACCTCAGCCTCTAGCGTGTCGGGATAGCACCGGCCATTATCATAAAAATAACCGCATACATCAGTGCTAATGGTAAAGCCGGGTGGCACCGGCAAGCCGATACCACTCATCTCGGCTAAATTGGCACCTTTGCCACCTAGTAGGTTACGCATAGAGGCATCGCCATCGGTGCCTGACTTGCCAAAATTATAGACCCACCTTGTCATGCCATTACCCTTCTATTTTTGCAAAATCCGCGACCACCAACATTTTTTCACGTATCATTGCCAACAGTCCGAGACGGTTTAAACGGATTGCCGGATCATCATCATTAACCACAATAGTATCAAAAAACGCATCGATTGCCACGCGAAGCTGGCCCAATGCCGTCAATTGCATCTCGAACCCAGCGGTGCCGTCCGGCACTTCGATCAAAGCTGTATGCAAATCTGTTTCGATGGCATTGAACAAAGTCGGGTCTGCGGCTGGCGCAAAATTTTGCTTGGCCTTTTTTTCCTCAGCCGACAGCATACTGCTGACGCGGCGCCACCCGGCCATTAACCCGGCGCCATTGCCATCAGCCAAAAATGCCGCCAACGCCTGCGCCCGGTTTGCCATTAACCGCACATCATCATCGCCCGAATCGGCCAACGCGGCCGCCACAACATCATGGCGCATATTCTGATCACGCAAATACACCCGCAACCGGTCACGAATGAACGGCAAAACATCATCATCTGCAGCCGCAAATCCGTAGGACGCAGCGGCTTGATCTAGTAATGCGGTCAACGGCACCGACAAATCGCCATCAAGAATAATGCGAATGACACCAAGCGCCGCGCGGCGCAGCGCAAACGGATCTTTTGACCCGGTAGGCTTGGCCCCAATGCCAAAAAACCCAACAAGCGTGTCAATTTTATCAGCTAGTGCCACCGCCTTGGCGGTGCCTGTTACCGGCACATCATCAGCTGGCCCTTGCGGGCGGTAATGCGCGGCAATCGCATCGGCCACGTCATCATCTTCGCCATCATGGCGCGCATAATAACCGCCAATGATGCCCTGCAGTTCTGGAAACTCACCAACCATGCCGCTGACCAAATCAGCTTTGGCAAGACGCCCGGCCCGGCCCGCCATTTCTGAGGCACAGCCGTCAATAAACGGCGCTATCGCAGCGGCCAGTTTTTCCAGCCGTAAAGCTTTGTCATGAAGATTTCCTAAACCTTCATAAAATGTTACCGCCTGCAACCGCGGCAACTGGTCCGCAAGTGTGGTGTTTTGATCCTGCTGCCAGAAAAATTCGGCATCTGCTAGCCGCGCCCGCAACACACGCTGGTTACCAGCCATAATCACCTTATCGCGCCCAGCATCGGGCTGGCGATTTGAAACAACAATAAAATAGGGCGAAAACGCCCCGGCGGAATCTTGCAAGGTGATATATTTTTGATGCGTGGCAATTGTGGCTTGCAACAGTTCGGCCGGCAGCTGCATGAACCGGTCTTCGATGCGGCCAAGTAAGGCGTTTGGCGTTTCAACCAAGCCAGCGATATCCTGAATATAGCTGCCAAGCTGGGTGTCATCGAGTACACAATCAACCTTAGATGCCAGCGTCTTTGCAGCATCAATGATGGCGGCGATGCGATCTGATTGGTCAATGATGACATGCGCTGCCGCCAGTCGTTGTTTGAAATCCTCAGATGAGGTAACACCGGTGAGGCTGATATTATCAGGCGCCTCAAAATAATGCCCACAGCTGGTGGCACCAAAGGCCAATATATGGCCACCGCCAAGATCCAGCGCGCCGTCAAGCGGCTGTCCGTCAAACAACACATTTATGCGGTGCAGCGGGCGTACCCAGCGAAACTGGCTGCGACCCCATCTTTGACTTTTCGGCCACGGGAATTGCACTAAAATATCGGTGATAACGCCGCCAAGCAAACTGGCGGTGGCACCGCCCGGAAGATGGCTGCGCGCAAAGAAAAACCGGCCTTTTGGGGTGTCTTCTTCGCACAGCGCGTCACGCGCCAAACCCGTTGATGCCACAAAGCCAGCGATTGCCGCTTCCGGCGCATCGACCCGCGGACCCCGCTTTTCGATTGTGCGGTCTGGCTGGGCCACAGCAATGCCGGTCGCATAAACCGCCAAATGGCGCGGCCCACACATGCCGTGCACAGCAGCAGCCTCACCCCCTACGCCAAGCTCGTCCAACGCCTGTTTCACAGCCGCCGCGAAATGCCGCGCCGCCATCGACTGCATGCGTGCCGGAATTTCCTCGCCAACAAGTTCAATCAATAAATCAGCCATGTTAACGTGCCTCGCCTTCGCCCATCCAGGCCTCACAGCAGCCACGGGCCAAGGCCCGCACCCGGCCGATATAAGCGGCGCGTTCGGTGACTGAGATGACCCCGCGCGCATCTAGCATATTAAATAAATGGCTTGCTTTCATACATTGGTCATAGGCTGGCAGGGCCAGCGGTTTGTCCAACCCCAAAAGATGTCCACATTCGGCTTCAGCATCACGAAAATGCTGCAATAGCATTTCGGTATTGGCATGTTCAAAATTCCAGCCCGAAAACTCTATTTCAGCGCGTTTGAAAATATCACCATAAAACTTGCCGCCATCGCTGGCAGGCACACCATCCCAATCAAGCTCATAGACATTGTCGATGCCCTGAATAAACATCGCCAAACGTTCTAGCCCATAGGTAAGTTCCAGCGGCACCGGCTGGCACTCAATGCCGCCCACCTGTTGAAAATAGGTAAATTGCGACACTTCCATACCATCGCACCATACCTCCCAGCCAAGCCCCCACGCCCCAAGCGTTGGTGATTCCCAATCATCCTCAACAAACCGAATGTCATGATCATCAGGGTTTAGACCAATCGCCTTTAGCGAGCCAAGATAGAGCGCCTGTGATTCGGCGGGGGATGGTTTAAAAATCACCTGAAATTGATAGTAATGCTGTAAGCGGTTTGGGTTTTCACCGTAACGGCCATCAGCCGGCCGCCGCGATGGCTGCACATAGGCAGCACGCCACACCTCATCGGGGCCCAGCGCCCGCAATGTCGTAGCGGGATGAAATGTCCCGGCGCCAACCTCCATATCATAGGGCTGCAAAATAACGGCGCCATTTTGCGCCCAATAATTCTGTAGATTCAAGATGATAGACTGAAAATCAGTTCGGATCATATGACTTTGTGCCGCTGTCATCAGTCAGCCACCTTTTTTACCATTGCCTCGGGTCAAGATCATGGCCGCAAAGTAGCCGTAAATGACACTAAAAAGCAAGCCGAACAACCGTTAATAGGGGCAGTTTTCGCGCCCGCAATTTTCACCACTAACCCACGCCGCACAGGTTTTACATTCCCGTAAATCAACCGAGGCATCATCATCAGCATGGGCGCGGCCGGCGTCTGGCGCGGCGGTGCCATTGTCATCACCTTGCGATTTTTTGTCGGCATCGCGGATCGCCGCCTGCCGCGTTTCAAAAATACGAAAGGCGGTCCAAACAAGCCAGATGATAGCGGCCAACCCAATAAGTTTTGGAAGTGATGGAAGCATGGCAGATCTTTCCTAGGTAAAAATGTCTTTCCTACGCGGTATCTTAGGCGCAGCGCCGGCTGGTTTATAAACCATAGCGTTGGAAATGGGCACGCTCAATGGCTAAGGCGGCCACATCAGCAAGCGCATGAGAAGTGCGCTGCGCCGCCGCCCCGGGGCCACCAAGCGCCAAGAGTTTACGTTTTGGTTCGATCATCACAAACCGTGTATCCTCACCAAATCTGCTGCTGATAACGTGCCGGTAATCACCAAGCCCGTCCACAAGGCCAAGATCCAGCGCAGCTTGCCCGGTCCAAAAAGCGCCGCTGAACAAATCTTTGCGGTCACCTTTCAAACGTGACCCACGACGCGTTTCAATATGCGTAATAAATTGTTGATGTATTTCAGTTTGCAGTGATTTCAACCGCGCCACTTCATCATCGCGTTCAGGCTGAAACGGATCAAGCGTCATCTTGGCATCACCAGCGGTATAGACCCGCCGGTCAACGCCAATGCGCTCTAGCACCTTATCAAAGCCAAAGCCGGCCGAGACCACACCGATGGAGCCAATGACCGAGGCCGGGTTGGCAAAAATTTCATCAGCCGCGGCAGCCAGCCAATAGCCGCCGCTGGCAGCCACATCCTCGCAAAACGCAATGACCGGCACATCCGCCTTGGTCGCGAGCTGGCGAATACGCTGACCAATCAGCGATGATTGCACCGGCGACCCACCGGGCGAATTAATCAACAGCGCAACGGCCTTGGCGCGTTTTATCGCAAACGCCTTTTTCAACTGCGGCTCAATCGATTCAAGTGACAAACCGCGCCGTCCCAATGATTGGCTAGCGGCGATCACACCGGCAAGTCGCACCACCGGCACAATCGCCGTTTTGCGACGCCAGAACAATAAAGAGGATAAAGCGCTCATAGCTGACCTTTCTGTGCCGACCTGACCTGAACGGAGTTTTGCACGTGTTACTTCGCCCGCGCCGGATGCACCATATACAGGGCATCCCCCTTCATAATGCGCTGTGCCGCCTCGGTAAAGCCACCATCATCATTATGCACAATAAGGCCAGGCAAAATAGCGCCCGGGCCGGCCACCGCTTTGCGTACCTGAACGATAACCCGGCTAGCCGGGCTCATCGGCCGAGACCATAACGGATATAATAGCGTCTCGCCGGCACCCGCCGCAGCAAACAAGGATATCAGCTCGGCACCGCGATCAGCGCGGCATATAAAACTGATGCGGGCGCGTGGTTTAGCGGCCCATACCGCAGCCTTTACCCAGTCTTTCAAATCGGTATCATCGCCCATATGCGCGGTGGCGCGCGCCGGATGGCGCGGCCGTGTGCCCGCCGCATAATGATAGGGCGGGTTGCTGATCACATGATCAAAACTGCCCGCCAACAGCGGCGGCATTTTGGTGATATCAGCACGAATTACCCGCAGCCTGTCATCAACCCCATTAGCAACCGCATTATATTGCGCCAACGCCACCATCACCGGGTCAATTTCAACGGCGGTTACTTGCACCTGATCAAGGCGCTGGGCGATGCACAGGCTGATGCCGCCAACCCCGGCGCCAAGATCAAGCACCCGGCCACGCCCTAGCGATAGGCTGGCGGCTGCTAGCACCGCGTCGCTTCCGACCCGGTAGCCGGCCTTTGGCTGGGTAATGCGCACCTTTTCAGCCAGCAAATGATCCTGCGTCACATCAATATCTGCCGGCAAAGCCACGTCGCCGGATGGCAAAGGCAATATGTCAGTCATCATAAAACTCCCCGGCATCCTGCAAAATTGTTTTGGCGGCAAGCAAGCGGGCATCATCGACCATAAGCCGCCGGGGAAACGCCCCAATGCCCGCCTCTAATGCCGATATATTAGCATCAAACACCTCTACATGAATACCAGCGTCGCGCAGCAGCACTTGTAAAAATGACAGGCGCACAAGATTTGTCGTTTGTAACAAGGTCACCATCGCTATACATTATGCCCGTTGTTGTGGCCAAAAGCCTATCTATGTTATGCCCCTGAGGCAGTTTAGCACATCATACCGGTTTCGGATCATAGTGGTTTTGATTATATAGGTTTTTGCTTGCTGCTTGTCTCATCGGCGGGTAAACCTCGCGGTATGAGCGTGATCATAGGCAATTTTGTGATGGGTAAGGAGAGTCCAGCCAATGTGTGCCGTCCCTAAAACCACTGCACCATCGCTGGCACCGCTGGTTGATTTGCTGGCTGATGATATGCAGCAGGTCAATGCGCGGATTGTAGAGCGCATGCACAGCGACGTGCCGTTGGTGCCGAAACTGGCCGGCCATTTAATCGCGGCGGGCGGCAAGCGGCTGCGGCCGTTATTGACATTGGCCGGCGCCAGAATGATGGGGGGCAGCGCGCATGCCATCGGGCTGGCGACCGCGGTTGAATTTATTCATTCGGCAACCTTGCTTCACGATGATGTGATTGATGAATCGAAATTGCGCCGCGGCCGTGATACGGCGAATGCGCTGTGGGGAAATGACGCATCTGTTTTGGTGGGGGATTTTCTGTTTGCGCGGGCTTTTGAACTGATGGTTGAAACCGGCAACATATCTGTTTTAGGGCAGTTGAGCCGCGCCTCGGCCCGCATCACCGAAGGTGAAATCAAGCAAATGACAATCGCCGGCATGCCAGATACACCGGCCGCCGATTATCTTGATGTCATTCAAAACAAGACCGCCATTTTATTTGCCGCTGCTGCGGCTGCCGGGGCCGAAATTGCCGGTGGCAGCGAGGCTAGCGTTGCCGCGATGCATGACTATGGGCTGCAGCTGGGCATGGCCTTTCAAATCATGGATGATGCGATGGATTATGCCGTTGCCGCTAGCACCATGGGCAAAAATACAGGCGATGATTTTCTTGATCAAAAAATCACCCTGCCAGTGATTTTAGCGTATGCTGACAGCACCCAAGATGAACGGGATTTTTGGCACCGTACGATGCGGAACGGGCAATTTGCCGAGGGGGATTTTGCAGTCGCGGTGGGTATTTTAGAGCGTTATGATGCGATCAACCGCAGCATTAGCGCGGCTGGCGGCTATGCCAGTGCCGCCGAGGCCGCATTGCACGGCCTGCACACCACCCAAAATAATACCGCAGAACATGCCCATTTGCATGATGCGCTGGTGGCCGCTGCACAATTTTCCGCGCACCGCCAGACCTAGCCCCGCAACAACGCCGCAATATTAGCCGCGCGTTCCGGCACCTGGCGGGCCCATTTGCTGTGCAGAGCATGGCTGGCGGCGTGCTGCCAGTCACCCGCATTAATCGCGGCACGCATTTTTTGGAATTTTGCCAGACGCGGCGCCCCCAAATTAAAGGCCATAGACAGCAAGGCGGCCTGCCGCACGGCGTCATAATCGCTAAAGCCGGTAAACAGATTTAGACAAATTTTCTGGGCCAGCTGCATATCATTGCGAAAAAGATAGCTAATCTCGTCAGGCGCCAGACCACGATCTGTGAGATTACGGCCAATGCCGATGGTCAGCTTGCCCACCGTATCCACATAGGGAAAGGCGCGGCAACCTTCATGCTGTCTGACCAGATCACAAGCGGTTTTGGAAATTGCGGGCATCGGCATCAGCTATTAACGGCCTTTGGCAGGAGAAGCGCTACGAAGGTCCAGAAATTGCGGCAGTATTTTTTCAGCACTGCGCCCCACCACATAGCCGCCAAGCCCGATTTGCAACAAGGTCCATGCCTCGGCAGATAGGCGAAACACCAACAGACCAAAACTATCAGCCACCACCAAAGCCAAAAAGCTGAGCATGGTAAGCGGCCGCCAAATGCGTTGCAACCAAGACTGGCCCTGCGATTCTGCCGCAATCAAGCGGGCGCTGGCGGCAAGTTGTTTTTGTTCAAATTGCAAGGCCAGCATCAAGGTTTCATTATGCAGCCGGATAATTTCGGCCTATGCAGCGGCGCGTTCTTCTGGCGCGCTATGCAAGTCATCGATGATTTTGCCAAGCGGCATAAAGATACCGTTGATCACCGCCAAGAATGATGGATCTGCCATAATTACCCCCTTGTTTATAGCTGGCCCGTTGTCAATCCAGGCCGCCAGCCAGCACGATAACGCCAAGCGCCACTAACAGCATCAGCCCTTGCACGCACCAGCCCACCAGCTGTTGCAATAGGCCAAACCGCAGGCGCCGCCCATTTGCCAGCGCCGCCCGCAAATCTGCCAGATCATCTCTGGCTGCAGCATCGTCAAGGCCAATTTCGGCAAGCGCGTTGCGGGCGTGGCGGCGTGCCAGACTGGCCATCATGTCGCGGTCTAGCGCGGCGCGGCTGATGTGTGATGACCAGCCGCCAAAGGCATTTTCCGGGGCATTCTCAAAGCCAGCCACATCCGGTTGTTCCGGCGCCAAATTGCTGTGATCCGCCGCGCCCTAGACACGGCCACGCCGCCGACAACGCTGAAACAAGCGTCGCGTGCCATTGGTATGAACGATGCCTATCTTCAACAATTCCTTAACCGCGGTTCTCCGCGTGAACTGCCGGAACGTCTACGCCATAAGCTGGCAGATTTTTTAGGCATCGCCCAAGAACATCTGCTGCCAGACCATCTTCGCCGCGGCATCAGTGGCGCCCACCCTAGGCTTGAAATGACAAAGGCCGTACATTTTGTCGATGTCGCTGCAAGTGCCGGGGCGGGCACTCTGGTTGATGCGCATGACGAAAACAACAATCAGCACTGGCATTTGCCAAAACAATGGCTGCATAATATTGGCAACGGGCAAACAGACGCGCTAAAACTTTTGTCGGTAAGCGGCGATTCGATGGCGCCAAAATTACTTCATGGCGATATTGTGATGATTGACACCGCCAAGCGCATCGCCTCTCCGCCCGGAATCTTTGTCTTGCATGATGGTCTGGGGCTGGTGATCAAACAAATTGAACCCATTCCGAACACAAACCCGATGACCTTGCAGATTTGTTCAGAAAACCCGGCCTACAGCACTTATGAAAGATCAACTGAAGAGGTGCATATTATTGGCCGCGTGGTATGGTTTGCACGCACCATTTGACGTGGTAATTTTACCGTAACCAAAACCCCACCTGATCGGCCTTCCGGTTGCGGTGAAAAAGGATTGACTATGGCCTCGCGACCGCGCCGAAAATCTTCCAAACGGACTCCCCGCAGTGACGGGCGCCTGCCGCGCAATGCGCCGCCGATTACCGTCACCATCACGCATATCGGTGGTCGGGGCGATGGGGTTGGCACAATCCAATATGCCCATAATTACAATGAAGCTGAATACAGCGTTTTCATTCCGGCCAGCTTGCCCGGCGAAACGGTAATCGCGCAGCCCCTGTCAATCAGCAATCAGGGCATCAAGGCACGTATTTTAGAACTGCACAGCACCGTACCAACCCGCCAAACACCGCAATGCAATGCATTTCCAGCCTGCGGTGGATGCAGCTTTCAACACTGGTCAGAAGATGAAATTGCAAATTGGAAAACCACATTAATAACTAGCCATCTAGAGCGGACCACTATAGCCGCCGGAACCATCAGGCCGGTGCAGACCTCGCCATTGCACAGTCGCCGCCGGGCCAGCTTTCATATCAAACGGTTGGCTGATAGCGCTGTGGTGGGGTTTCGCGAACGGATGGGCGAGCATATCGTTGACCCGGATGGCTGTGTGGTCATCGCGCCGGCATTGGCCCGCCTAAAAACCGTATTGAGCGATTTTGCGACACAGCATCTGCCCATCGGCAGTAATCTGGATGCACAGGTGAATTTGCTGACACCAGAAGATGACACAACCAGCCCGGCTTTATGCGTTTACTTACGTAACACTACGACGCACGCGCTGTGGACGCCGGATCTGCAAACGGCCTTGTGCACCTGGGCCGCTGAACAGCGCCTTGCTAGATTATCAATTGACGATCATGGCAGCCCATTAACACTTTACGCCCCGCAGCCGCCGCGTGTGACATTTGGTTCGCTCGCTGTTACGCCGCCACCCGGCGCATTTTTACAAGCCACGCATGCCGGTGAGCATGCCTTACAAGCGGCGGTTGCCGAAATTATTGGTGATCATACGCATATTGCAGATTTATTTGCTGGCTGTGGCACCCTAAGCCTACCGCTGCTTGGAAATCTTGCCGGGCTTATCGCTGTTGAAGGCGATGCCAACGCGCTGGCATCCCTGAAAACGGCTGTTGACACAGCTGGTCTTGGCGGTCGGCTCCGCACCGAACAACGCAACCTGTTTGACGCGCCGTTATTGCCCGCCGAATTTGACAAAATTACCGCCGTCATTCTTGACCCTCCGCGCAGCGGGGCGGCAGCGCAATGCCAGCAACTAGCCCAATCAGATGTCACAAGCATCGCCATGGTTTCCTGCAACCCCGCAAGCTTTGCGCGTGACGCGGCGCTGTTGGTTGCCGGCGGCTTTCAACTTGAATGGGTGCAACCTATTGACCAATTTACCTTTAGCAACCATCTCGAACTTGTCGGAGCATTCCGACGATAAGGGCGCATAACAAACAGCCAAGAGCACAGCAAAAGTGAAAAAGAGATCACTCACCATTCATGGACACCGCACCAGCATTTCGCTTGAAGACCCGTTTTGGACGGCGTTACAAGACATTGCCATGGCCCGCGGCCAGTCCCTTGCGGGCCTGGTGCAAATGATCGATAAAGAACGTTCTGGTGGCTTATCTTCAGCAATTCGGCTATTTGTACTGGCTGAATTACGACAAAACTGCGCCGCCACTGAAACACCCAAGGACCGCTAATTGATTTAAAAAATCAAGGTCACTTTAGGAGAGACTGCGTCATGCATATTGCAATCTTGGAAACCGGCCGGACCAACAAAGCCATGCCCGCCAGATTTCACAATTACCCTGATATGTTTGAAAGCTTGTTTAACGGGCAGCCTAATAACAGTAATTTTCGCTTTTCAATTGTGCCGGTGATAGATGATGTTTTCCCAGACTCTGTCGAAGACTATGATGGCTATCTGATTACCGGTTCGGCTTATGGGGTTTATGATGATGCCCCTTTTATCCCAAAATTGATGACCTTAATCCGCGAGATATTTGGCGCCGGCAAACCGCTGGTTGGCATTTGTTTTGGCCATCAAATCATTGCCCATGCGCTTGGTGGACATGCTGCCAAATTTTCTGGCGGGTGGGGCATTGGCACTATGCAGGTAAATATTGTTGGCAAGGCTGATTGGATTCCGTCTGATGCCAGCACATTTGATCTTATCTACGTTCATCAAGATCAGGTTGATGTTTTGCCAGACAATGCGGTGCGATTGGCCGAGTCTGATTTTTGCAAAAATGCTGCCTTTGCGATTGGCAAGAATGTGTTTGCGCTACAGGGACATCCTGAATTTACCGCAGATTACACCAACGCGCTAATTGATATTCGCGAAGACAAAATTGGCAAGGAGCGCGCTGCAGAAGCCCGTATTTCGCTTCAAAACCCGCATGATGGGCGCCGTGTTGGCAGCTGGATTCTTGATTTCTTTACAGCCCATGAAGTGTCGGCATAAAATGGCTGAAGCGGCAATTACAGCGTTGTTATTTACCGGCTCACCACAGCAGGCAGGTCATATATCATGACACTTGTTATTGGCCTCGATACCGGCGGAACCTACACGGATGCCGCGCTTCTAAACGCCAAGGCTGGCACTGTTTTGGCCACTGCTAAGGCTTTCACAACACGCGAAGATTTGTCACTTGGGCTGGGTGACGCCATTGCCAAAGTGCTTGCGGCCTATGACGGAGAAGCTGCTGATATCGGCATGGTGTCACTATCAACAACATTGGCAACCAATGCCGTTGTAGAGGGCGTTGGTGGGCGTGTTGGACTGTTTTTGATTGGCTTTGATGACAAGGCCCTTGAACGCGCTGACTTGTCGCGCGCCATTGGCCAAGACCCGGTTGTGTTTGTGGCTGGCGGTCATCGTGCTGATGGCGGCCCACAGGAACCCCTCGACAGCGCCGCGCTTGAACAAGCCGCCAAACGGATGGCGCCAGATGTGTCGGCGTTTGCGGTTGCTGGGCATTTTGCCACGCGCAACCCGGCCCATGAAACTGCAGCCCGCGATATTTTGCGCACTGTGACAGGCCTGCCTGTGACATGCAGCCACGAGCTATCATCTGCACTTGGTGGACCGCGCCGTGCCCTTACTGCTGTTTTGAACGCGCGCCTTGTTAATCTTCTAGAACGCCTTATTGCCGCCACCGAAACCATCATGGCACAGCAAGGTTTGGCTTGCCCGCTGATGGTTGTTAAAGGTGATGGATCGCTTCTTGAGGCCAGCTTTGCCCGCACCCGTCCGGTTGAAACGGTGTTGTCCGGGCCCGCTGCCAGCCTATCCGGCGCGGCGTTTTTAGCCGGCACACAAAGCGCGCTTGTCGCTGATATTGGCGGCACCACTACAGATATTGCTTTTTTACACAATGGTGCGCCACGGCTGAAATCTGAGGGGGCCTACGTCGGGGGCTGGCAGACCATGGTTGAAGCTGCTGAAATTCGCACCTGCGGCCTTGGCGGTGACAGCGAAGTTACGCCGGTGCTACGCGGTCCGGTCAGCGGGCTTAATCTAGGGCCGCGCCGCGCCGTACCTCTGGCATTGATGGCGCTAAAATACCCGCAGATCAAAAAGCAGATGCAAGACCAGCTTGACCTGCCAGTGCCAACCGCAACCGATGGCCGCTTTGTATTTCCAATTATGCCCGATGGCGTTCCTGGTTGGCTTACACGCTCTGAAGCCCGACTGGCTGAAAAAGCCATCGCCGCTGGCCCATCGGCAATCCCTGAACTGGCCGCCACACAACTTGCGCTTGGCGCGGTTGACAGGTTGATTAGTCGTGGCCTTTTGGGACTTGCTGCCTTTACCCCTACCGATGCAGCGCATGTTACTGGCGCCTTTAGCGAATTTGATGCTGATGCGGCGGCACTTGGTGCCCGGCTCATTGCACGCCAGCGCAACGGCCGCGGTGAACCAACCGCCTCCGGCCCTGAACAAGCCGCCAGCATGACCCTTGGCGAACTGCATCGCCGCTCCGGCATCGCGCTTCTTGATGCCGCCCTTGCCCATCAAGGCGGTGGTGAAAACGCTGTTAGCCAAACCCCGCTTCTTGCGCAATGTTTAGCTGAAAAGCCAGCGAACACGTTCCCGCTTGTGGGTATTTCCGTGCAGCTTGGCACCAGTTTGGTCGCACTTGGCGCATCAGCCGCCACACATTACCCGCATATAGCCAAGCTATTAACTGTTGACCTTACCGTGCCACAGCATGCCGAAGTGGCCGGCGCAGTTGGGGCAGCGGTGGGATCAGTCAGACAGCGCGTGATGATCACCATAACCCAGCCAGCTGAAGGCAAATTCCGCGTGCATCTTCCTCAAGGCCCTCTCGATTTTAGCGTTATGGCGCAGGCTCTGGAAAAAGCCCGCGACGTTGCCGGAGCGCTGGCAACTACCCGTGCCACCTCGGCTGGCGCCAAAAATATTGTTGTTGATATCACCGAAGATGTCAAACTTGTGCCGCTGTCAGCCAACAAAGACTTGTTTATTGAGGCATCGGTGCACGCTGCCGCGGTTGGGTCAGCCGGCTAAACCCTAAATGGGTTAGCCATTACGCCGACCATTAAAAAATACGCTGTTTCATTGTATTGCAATCAGCCGCAAAAGTTTTTGTATTGCTAAAGCGCTTTTTGATGCTGCGCAACGCCCCTTCAGGCTTTACGTCACGCACTTGGTGATCATGCCAGGCAATTGATATATAAACTGAAAATCTATTTAACCGCAGTTCCATAGTATATAGGGACTCCGGCGTGAGCGCCAAAGGATCATCACCAACAAGCGCATTGACCATCTGGCCGCGCGCTTCATTTTGGGTGATAACAAGCTCATCTTCACTTGCCGCAAAAACCGTCACTTGGCCATTATCTGCAGCGCGTGGGCGCGGCGTTAATTCGATCGCAGCTAGTCTTGTACTGCGCTCAAATGGCAACAATTTGACCCGCCTCACGGCAAAATCATCCGCCTCAACCGACAGATATAACGCGCCATCATATTGCTCGGTTTCAACCATTCCGCCAATCGCCGTGCTGGTTTCAAATTGACCATCACATACCAGAAACACTGTTTTTGCTAGACTCGACACTGGCGCCAACATCAAGGACATCACCCCCAATGCCACAAAAATGCGTATGTTATTTTGCACGCCCACCATTAATCGCCACCTAACCATACGCCACACACCTTGCTGGTTTCATTAGCGACAAGTTAATTAGATTAATAATTTAAACCAAGATGTGGGTGAGATGCCCCGAAGACTAAGCGGTTTGGTCGTCTTTAGGCCAAGCTGAAATTAAGCGCCATCATAAAAGCTGCGCAACAAATCAAGCGCGGCAGCGGCGTTATCACTGTTAACATTTTCCCAAAACTGGTCACTGCCAAGATCAGAAAATCCATCGAACGCTTCCAGTTCCGAGGCGTCAATATTTTTAAAGCCCATTGACCAGTCACCAAACATGCGGGTTTCAATTTTATCTTCTTCGACCACAATAATGGTATGGTGACGATCATCGCTAGAAATTCTGCGCCAGACATCGTCTATGGCTGCTTCGCGCCCTTCCAGAACCTGCACAAAATTACCCCGATTATAGTCAGGGTTAAAGCGATAGATCAGCAATCCGCTAATACCTGTCTCTTGGTTTCTACGGCGGCTATGCTCAAGTAGCGCTTTTAGCTCCTCGGTGCTAAACGGTTCTTTTGCTTGGCTGACGTATACGATATATTTCATGTCCTACATAAACCTCCTGTCAGGCTGCGCGCATAATTACAATAGCGTTTCCAGACTGTCCATCGACAATTTCATCCAAGGCGCCGCATCCATAAGGCTTGTCGACGAAAACATCCCCAGATCACTACCTGCAGCCATAAAACAACAATGTAAATACCGGCCTTCAGACTATTTCGGCGATGACACAACATCCGCCACGGGCTGCAAAAACGCAAAGTCGCAGCCTTCATCAGCCTGCAAAACCTCTGCTGCGTAAACGCGGTCATAGCCACGCCGTTGTTGTGGTGGCACAATATCAGACGTCCACGCGTTACGGCGACGCGCCATTTCTTCGTCATCAACAAGCAATTCAATTTGCTTGGCTTTGACGGATAGGCGAATGCGGTCACCAGTTTTAACCAACGACAACGGCCCACCAACAGCACTTTCCGGCGCTACGTGTAGCACAATCGTTCCAAAGGCAGTACCCGACATGCGTGCATCGGATATACGAACCATGTCTTTGACACCTTTGGCACTAAGCTTTTTGGGAATCGGCAAATACCCGGCTTCAGGCATGCCTGAGGCGCTTTTGGGTCCGGCATTTTGCAACACCATAAAGTCATCTGCCGTTATGTCGAGGTCAGGATCATCCACCCGCTTCGCCAAATCTTCAAGCGATGTAAATACAACGGCGCGGCCTTCCTTTTCGAACAGCCGTGGGTCGGCAGCAGAGCGTTTCAAGATCGCCCCACGCGGTGCCAAATTCCCGAATAGTGCCACCAGCCCGCCTTGCGGTTCCAGTGGTGCGCTGGCTTTGGATATGATCCGGTGATCAACATAGCCGGGATCAACCTCGAGCCTATCGCCAAGCGTTTCACCTGTAACGGTCAGTGTGTCCAGATGCAAAAGCGGCTTTAGCTCGCGTAGAACCGCGCCAATGCCGCCAGCATAAAAGAAATCTTCCATATAGTCAGAGCCCACCGGCTTTAGGTTGACCAAAACAGGCGTGGTGTCCGAAAGCGTGTTAAGCCGGTCTAGAGATACCGAAATCCCAAGCCGCCCGGCAATCGCCGTCAGATGTATGATTGCGTTTGTCGAGCCGCCCAGCGCCAGTAACACGCGCATGGCATTTTCAACAGATTTTTCGGTGATGATTTGGCTGGGTCGGATCGGGTTATGGATCATCCGCGCCGCGGCAAGGCCGGACGCCTCTCCAGCCCGCAACCGATCGGCGTGAACCGCCGGGATTGCCGCTGTTCCGGGAAGCGAAATCCCCAATGTTTCGGCAATGCAGGCCATAGTTGATGCCGTGCCCATTACGGCGCAGGTGCCCGCCGTTGTGGCAAGTCGCCCTTCAACTTGATTAATTTCTTCGGCTGACACTTCTTGGGCCCGATATTTTCCCCAAAACCGGCGGCAATCTGTACAGGCGCCAAGGCGTTCTTCACCATGCCGCGACGTCATCATCGGCCCAGCAACCAGCTGTACCGCGGGTAAATCGGCTGATGCCGCGCCCATCAATTGGGCCGGAACAGTCTTGTCACAACCGCCCATCAGCACTACCGCGTCCATTGGCTGCGCGCGGATCATCTCTTCGGTGTCAATTGACATTAAGTTACGGAATTTCATGCTCGTGGGGCTAAGAAACACCTCACCAAGCGAGATCGTTGGAAACTCAATTGGCAGCCCGCCACCAAGAAGAACTCCCCGTTTAACGGCATCTAACAATTCTGGGAAATGGCGATGGCAATTATTAAACCCGGAAAAACTATTGGCGATTCCAACAATTGGCTTTTTTAGCACGTCCTGGGAATAACCCATTGACGATGCGAAAGAGCGCCGCAGATAAATCGAAAAATCACGATCGCCATAATTCGTAAGACCTCTTGCAAGGCCTTGTTCTTTATCAGTTGTCATCTATGTTTATTCCACCAGCTTAATTTTAACATATTTTGCATCTAAATAGTCTTGGATGCCCAAACTGCCACCTTCGCGCCCAATACCGCTTTCCTTGACACCGCCAAATGGCGCTTCAGCCGTGGCAAGCAGCATTTCATTGACACCGACCATACCCACTTGAAGATCCTCATAAGCGCGGGTAGCGACGCTTAGGTTATTTGAAAACACATAGCCAGCTAGCCCAAATGGCAGCGCATTTGCACGCGTAATCACCTCATCATAGTCACGAAATGTGGTAATCGGGGCTATTGGCCCAAAAGGTTCCTCACGCATCACCAGCGCATCATCTGGCACCCGGCCAAGAACCGTTGGCTCAACAAAATAGCCCTTGTTAAAACCGGCTGGCGTCTGCCCCCCGGTCAAAAGCTGGGCGCCGCGATCAATCGCATCTTGTGTCATTTTCTGGATAGTATCTTGCCCGCGCTTGTTCGCCATTGGCCCGACTTGCACACCGTCATCAAGCCCACGCCCGATTTTCAGTGATTTAGCAACCGCCACAAAGCGGTCTGCAAAGGCCTCATAACTGTTTTCATGCACGTAAAACCGGGTAGGCGAGATACATACCTGACCACAATTTCTGAATTTTGTGGTGGCGCACACCTCGGCGGCACGTTCGGCATCAAAATCGTCAAATACCAAAACTGGTCCATGGCCACCAAGCTCCATCGACACCTTTTTAATGCCGTCTGCAGCCAATGCCATAATCTGTTTTCCAACCGATACTGACCCGGTGACGCTGACTTTGCGCACAATGGGTGAGTTTATCAATTGCTGGGCGATGGCATTTGAATTACCGGTTACCATATTCACCACACCGGACTGAATACCGGCATCGTGACAGGCCTGCACCAGAGCGGCACAACTGGCTGGCGTTTCGCCCGCGGGCTTGATGATGATGGAACATCCGGCTGCCAGTGCGGCGGCTATCTTGCGTGCTGGCAGCAATGCTGGAAAGTTCCACGCTGAAAACGCCGCAACCACACCAACCGGCTGGTAGATCACCGCCATCCGGCTATCGCTGGTGCGCGATTCAATTACCTGACCATAGATCCGCTTAGTTTCTTCCGCATACCACTCAAATTGATCGGCCGCGGCGCCGGTTTCGCCCATGGCTTCGGCCAAAGGCTTGCCGGTCTCCAACGACATCAACCGCGCAATTTCGGCCTGCCGCTCACGGACCAGATCGGCCACTTTGCGAATTTTGGATGCGCGGTCCCATGTGCCAGTCCGGCGCCATACATCAAAGCCAAGCTTGGCCGCCGACAAGGCCGCATCAATATCATCGCTAGTTGCCGCAGCAATTGTGCCGAGCGCCTCTTCGGTTGCCGGATCGGTGACCGGCTTTGTTTTGCGGTCCGATGCCGGGCGCCACGCACCGTCGATGAATAGATTTATATCTTTATAAATGGTCGCCTCCCTAAATACTAACAGACAAGTACTGATCTTGTACGTCCTTGACCCAATTGCCTACATTCCAAGATCCGTAGGCGCCCATGCCCGCAATCGGGTCAGTGCCCGCATACACCGGGATATGGATCAGTGAAAGTCCGTCATGCGCATATGCGGCCTCTAAGGCTGCATCCAACTCGCTGCGGCTAAAGCCGCCATGCAAGGCTTTGACGCCATCTACCGCTGCCGCCATCGCGACATAGTCAACAGCTACCCCATCATTGGTTTTGAACTCTTGCCCATATTGCGCATGTTGTAACCCGGTGATAGCGGCCATGCGGCGGTTGTCAAAAAGCGCAACCATGCCGCGCACGCCATGTTCTACCGCGTCTATCAATATCTGCGGGTTCATCATAAATGACCCATCCCCGGTAAAGGCAATGCCATATTTTGGTGACTTCACATAGGCACTGCCCAATAAAGCCGAGCCAGAAAACCCCATAAAGGACGCACCAGTTTCGGTGTAGGTTTGGCTAGGGATGTCATCTTCGACCACCTGAAACCCGTTCGCCTGCACATCACCCGCATCAAAAAACTTGATCGCACCCATGCGGTTTGCAAATGATGCGACCGCGTGAATGGCGGCTGGCTGGGTCAAAACAGGCCGCTGCCAGACTTCATCATCCAGCGGTTCTGCATTTATTCTTTGGCCTTTAAACTGTGTCCATTCGGCTTTCTTGGCAGCACAGTCCTGCAACCATGCCTTGCGCAGTGACGCACCACTATCCTGCGCCAAACGGTTCAGCAATACCTCAATCACCGCGGTGATATCCCCCGGCAGACAGACTGTGTTGGCGTAATGCGCCAGGTCATCAAGGTCACCGTTAATATTTAACACCGCCGTCGCATTTGGATAGCCGATGCCCGAGCAATCTGCCTGACAAACCGCACGACTACCAATCATTATGACGGCATCGGCATTCTGCATTGCGTAATTCCCGGCAATCGACCCTTTGGAACCGCCCACATGCATATTGTGAATATCAGAATCTGGCAAAACACCGGTGGACCCCGGCGACAAAACGACCGGCACACCAATGTGAGCCGCCAAATCACGAACCGCCTGAAAATGCTTGCGGGTGCCTCCGCCGGCTTTAATCACCAATCGTTTTTTCGTGCGCACTAACTCCACTGCGGCGGTTAAATCATCTGAACGGGCTGGCGCCACAACCGGAACATGACTACGCTCTGGCAAAGTTGCGAGATTGACGCCCATAACCTGTGGTTGCGTATTAATTGGCAGCATCACAAAAAATGGTCCAGCTTTATAGGGATGATGCACCCGAGACGTACCGCGGCGCAGGCATTCACGCAACGCTTCGGGCGTGTGCAGCGTATAAGACTCTCCCATCAAGGCTGTCATTTTTCCAAAAATGCCCTGTTCCGGCTTTGGAATCTGCTGCATGTTGTAGCCTTCGCCTTGGGTCGTTTCATCACCGTAAATATGGTAGACACCGACCCCGTTTGATGCCGCTGCTAGCGAACCTGCCATGGCTTGCAAGCCCCCCGGACCAATCGACGTAACAACCGCAGGTGTCTCGCCATAAACCCATGCATATGCCGTAGCCGCATGCGCCATTTCCACCTCATTACGGCAGTTGATAACCTCGACCACGCCGGCCGCATTATAGATCCGCAAAACTTCACCAAGGTCGGTTGAACCATGGCCAAAAATCACGAAGTAACGTCGCACCCCTTGATTTAACAAGCCGATGACCAGAGCCTCTGACAATGTCATATGAATGGCATTGCCATTCACGTTCTCAGAAAATGCCTCACGCACTGACTTCCCAGCGAGTTGGGCAGCCCGGGCGCACATCATGTTTTCGCTAACATCTGGCATTTCATTCTTATCACGCATCTTGTGCCTCTGTTGTAGGGACGGATTTTGTTTTCGCCTTCATTTCTCGCATTAATTGCAGTCCAATAATCAGAAACTGCAGTGCGAAGAAAACCAAAGCGGTTGGCGATGTCAGGAAGATGTCAAAGCTACCCTCAGACAGCATCATCGCAGTGCGGAACTCATTCTCCAATGTTGGCCCAAGCACCATTCCTAGAATAATTGGGGTCACAGGTATACGGATCAGCACCATGACATAAGCCAACAGGCCAATCACACCCATTGTATAAATATCAAAAACGCTGTTGCGGATCGAAAATGCGCCGATGGCACAAAGCACGAGAACCACAATCGCCAAAAGCTCGCGCGGTACGCGCAAAACATGTACAAAAATGCGAATGCCGACAAACTGCAAGCCGAGCACCCAGATATACGCCAGCAACACCGCTATATACATTCCATAAACATCAATAGCGTTGTTCATGAACAGGGCTGGACCCGGCGTGATACCGTGAATCATCAACCCAGCCAGCACGATGGCGGTTGCAGGATCGCCCGGAATACCAAGTGAAAACAATGGGATTAGGGTTCCACCAGTCACCGCATTATTGGCTGTTTCCGGGGCAATAACACCCTCAATATTGCCCTTTCCAAAAGTGTTTGGCTGCTTTGAAAAGCGCTTGGCATGATCATAGGCCAAGAACGCGGCAATCGGGCCACCGGTGCCAGGGATTGCACCAATTGCCGTACCCATAGCAGAACACCGGATCATAAGCCATGCTTTGCGAATCAGCAGCTTTATGCTGGGCAATTCGGCTTTGACCTTTGCGACCCGGGTGACGCCCGGCCGATCAGATGCCCTGCCAGAAACAGCTTCAATCACAAAGGGAATGGCAAAAAGCCCAATCATAGCAACAAGTAAATTAACGCCTTGCTGCAAACTGACAAAGCCAAAGGTCAGACGCTGCACCCCGTCTATCTCATCGATGCCAATGGTCATGAGCATAAGACCTAGGGCGCCAGAAATCATGCCTTTGAGCAGAGAGTCCCCACAAAGACCGCAGATCATAGACATGCCAAACAGCACCAAAGCAAAAATTTCTGCTGGCCCAAAACCAATTGCTAAGCGGGACACCAAATCGACCGAAACGATCATCACGATAAGGCTGAAAATACCGCCAAACACCGAAACGATTAAAGCAGTTCCCAAGGCAATCGACGCCTCGCCGCGTCTGGTCATTGGATGCCCATCAAGAACAGTCGCCGCCGCAGACGGCGTGCCGGGAATGCCAAGCAGGATAGCCGAAACTGACCCCCCCGTCATGCCCCCAATATATGTCCCCAGCAGCAAGCCGATGGCCGGCACGGTATCCATACTAAAGGTAATCGGCAGCGCCAACGCCAGCGCGACCGTAAAGGTCAAGCCAGGAATCGAACCAAATATAAGCCCCACCAGCGTACCTAACCCAACCGAAGCAATCGCCATCGGCGTGAGTGCAATAGTTGCGGCTTGCAGAAACAGTTCCATCAGCCTACCCCAGATTTATCCACATACCATTCGCCATATAAATGCCGAAAATTTTTTCAAAAACGAGCCAGCAACCGAAGGTAACGCCAAACACCATACCAGCCAGCAGGCGGGGCGACCGCACCCGCAGATTTACCACCATCAAAAGCAGCACAATCACCGGCGTAGCGAGGGTGAAGCCAATTTTTTCAAGCAGGAAGCCATAAAGAATAATTTCGCCAAAGACAGTTATCGCAGGCCACCAGTCTATCTGTGCCCCAGCGGTCTGTTGTGGGCTTTTGGCGTCGCCGTCTGTTGGGTTTTTATGTTTGCCGATGAACAGACGCATCAACAATAGCGCCGACAAAACTAGGAGGATCACCCCAAAGGTAAGCGGAAACGCGCGGGCGCCAATTTCGCCGCCACCAAAACCGGGGGGGATGGTGGCAATGACCAACCATGTCCACACCGCCGCAACCACGACAAGGATGCAACTCAGGACGATATTTTGATCACGGTTGGTCACTGTTTTTCCTATGATTTTTGCTTATTTGGCCATGCCAAGTTCTTTGAGAAGCGCCCCGTAAAAGGCATCGTCTTTCTCAATGACCTTACCAAAGTCGGCAGCGCCCAAAAAGGCAGCTGAAAAGCCAATATTGCCAGCTGCTTTTTGGAATTCAGCACTAGCAACTGCGGCCTTTGCAGCGGCTTCCAACGTGGCAATAGCATCACTAGGCGTGCCAGCTGGTGCAGCCAGACCGCGCCACATAGCAATGTTCACATCAACGCCCTGTTCCATGGCAGTAGCAACATCAGGAAGCACGGAGACGCGCTCGTCACCTGTTACCGCCAACACGTTCAACTCACCCGCTTTTGCGTAAGATGCGAACTGCCCCGGCCACTGGATGGCAGCGTCAATTCTGCCGGCCAAAAGCTCAACCGGCGCCTTGCCTTTGCCGTATGCGATGTAGGCCACTTTGTCACTCACACCCATCGCATCAAAAAGCGCGGCAGATGTCAGATGCGTAAATGATCCCTTGCCAGAAATACCGACCTTTAGCTTACCATCCATAGACTTTAACCCGGCAGCAAGATCAGCCAGATTTTTCCAGCCAGTAGAGCTGTTCACAGCCAGTGCCGGGATCTCGGTTGATACCCGTGCGATAGGCGCAAACGCTGTATAGTCAAACGGCACGCGGCCGGTGTGACGGGTTGTGTTGATAGAATTTGAATTCCATACGATGCTGTAGCCATCTGGCGCTGTCGACACAACGTGCGAATAGCCCACTGCACCACCGCCGCCGGTCCGGCTTACCGGCACCACAGGCTGGCTTAGTTCTTTTGACATTAATTCTGATAGTAGCTGGGCGATTGAATTGGCCGTTCCCCCGAACAATACCGTCATATCAATAGGTTTTTCTGGATACGCCGCATGCGCAACGCCCCCAAATGAAATTATAGCTGTCGTAAGAGCCGCTACAAATTTAACTTTAATAGACTTAATGAGTTTCATTTTTTCCTCCCCGTTGGTTGTTTGTGATGAAGCTCGTTTTAGGCACTCTTTTACTTCACTATTCGTCTTAGCGTCCGGCTGCAGAGCCATTTGCGAGACCTGCTAGCGTTCCAGAATCTGGCGTTCGCAGCAATTCAAGGATTTTTTCTGGCGTGGCGGGCAGTGACTTAATCCGCACGCCAATCGCATCATATATTGCGTTCATAATAGCCGGTGCAGTTGGCACCAGCGCCGGCTCGCCGATGCCCTTGGCCCGCAGCGGGCTTTTCGGATCAGGGTCTTCGACAATGGTGCAATTGATTTGCGGGATATCCAGTGATGTCGGTAGAATATATTTGGCAAAACCATGCGTAATCGCGTGGCCCTTTTCAGTAATATATTCTTCCATCAGTGCTTGGCCGAGGCCTTGCACCACA
>Ga0181607_10000728_pt1 | contig 28652 bp, 28 predicted proteins | sample 041ome_9_FD_132420 | JGI IMG/M metagenome (GOLD analysis project Ga0181607, IMG submission 132420) | Coastal salt marsh microbial communities from the Groves Creek Marsh, Skidaway Island, Georgia - 041413US metaG (megahit assembly) | ecosystem: Environmental > Aquatic > Marine > Intertidal zone...
CCCAAGGATAAGCCCGCCCGGCACCCCAATAAAGCCCGAGGCTGGTGTCACCGTGGCAAGACCAGCCACCATGCCGGTAACAATGCCAACTAAAGACGGACGGCCAAAGCGGATCCATTCAATAAGCATCCAGACCAAAGCTGCAGTTGCGGCGGCGATGTGTGTCACCAGCAAGGCCATGCCGGCCCCATTACCGGCAGCCAGTGCCGAGCCGCCATTAAAGCCAAACCAGCCAATCCACAGCATGCTCGCACCAATCATTGTTAAAATAGGGCTATGTGGTGGGTGAAGTGCTTGTGGGAAATTGCGCCGTTTGCCGACCACAAGGGCGCAGACAAGCGCGGCAGATCCAGCCGTGGCATGCACAACAATGCCGCCAGCAAAATCCATCACGCCCCATCCAGCCATGATACCACCGCCCCAAACCCAATGCGTCACCGGTGCATAGACGATTAAAAGCCATAGCGCCGAAAACCATAAGATAGCGGCAAATTTCATGCGCTCGACATAAGCCCCAATGATAAGCGCTGGTGTGATAATCGCAAAGGTCATTTGAAATGCCGCGAAAACCGATTCAGGTATGGTGCCAGCGGCGTTGTCCAACCCCAGATTGACCATGAATAGGTTGCCTAAATCGCCAACCCAGGCGGCATCGCCTGAAAACGCCAGCGAATAGCCAGCCGCCACCCATAAAAGCGACATTAAACAGGCAATCGCAAAATGGTGCATTAGGACAGACACGATGTTTTTTGCCTGTACTAAGCCAGCATAAAATAGCGCCAGCCCTGGTAAGGTCATCATCAATACCAGCGCGGTGGCTGTCAGTATCCATGCAGTGTCGCCGCTATCGATAGCGCTAGCTGCCAATGCAGGACCGGGCAGTGCGCCAAAACAAAACACAGCGCCTAGCGCCAAAGGTAACATTCGCATTTGTTAAACTCCCGATCAGTCGTGGCGCATCAAAAGCTGAGGCGGCATTGCATTCCAGCGTCAGTCTGTTCATTTGGGCGTGTGAATCAAGAAAAATGCCTCAAAATTATGCAGTTATTTAAAAACTGATAAAAAATAACGCAACATCAGCGGTGTTTGCCTAAAAAATAATCATTAATGGCTGGTGTCGCTGAGGGCCAATAGAGCTCAGATACCGCCAGCCATGTAAGTTGCTGAATAAGTGGCTGTATAGTTTGACAGATAAATAGCCGGGCAAAACTGTTGCTGTCGCTAAATTAATCGGGGCAGGGCGGTGCTGGTTATGGTCACTAAGGATAAGGCTCAGACAGAGCAGTGATGTTAGATAAATGAGTCAAAATTTATAAATTCATAACAAGTCTCAATAAGACACTTTCAGATTATGAAAAAATGGATTTATCTGGCAAAAAATTGGAGCGGCGTGCGGGAATCGAACCCGCTTCTCTAGCTTGGAAGGCTAGGGTAATAGCCAGTATACGAACGCCGCGTCACAGTTTTGTATGGCCGGTCGGCCACGCGACAGCCGTTATGCCATCAACTTGTCGGTTGGTCTAGCTATTTTTTGGCGCGGCGCGCGCTGGCAAACCGAGTTTTGCCAACCAATGGCGCTGCTGTGGCAATCTCTGTACATTAATTTTAATTAATAAAAGCAATATCTTATATGTATAGATGTGGCAATAGATCGTTGACCTTGCCGACATGGTCGGTCATCATGGGGCCACGCCTCGTGCGAAAGTCTGTTTCTGTTTCCAAGTATTTTTGATGGTTTTGTTGAGTGTGTGCGGCCCGGTATTTTTTTGGGGCGCATGGTGGGCGCACAAGGCATCACTGGCATTGCAAAATGGTTTGCGATGCACTGGGTCCAAGGAGAAACAGGTATGAAAAAGAGCGTTTTATTGGCCGTTGATGGCAGCTCTGGTGGGGCACACGCCTTACAGCATATTCTGGCATTTACCGACAGTGCTTCGGTAAAGATCGTGTTGGCTTATGTGATTGAATGGTCACCCTATTCATTTAACACGCCGGAAGAAAACGCCGAACGCCATAAGCGTCGTGAAAGTGAAATATCACGGGCGGAGGCAGGGGTCATAAATCCAGCGCAAGATAAATTGCAGGCCAAAGGCTTTCACGTTGATGCGGTGGTTCGGCATGGTGCGCCTGCCGAAACGCTTATCAATTTGGCACATGAACATGATGTTAGCGAAATTATTATTGGCCGGCGCGGGCAGTCCGGGATCAAGGCGCTGATATTCGGGAGTGTTGCTGGAAGTCTCATTCAAACCTCACCAATTCCGGTCGTGGTGGTGCCATAGCTGGCACCGCCGGTGGCGGAATGGGTCGCCCCTATCGGGCGTATCTCTCACTATAGGAGTTTTACGATGATTAGATTCTTGCTACTTATGTTGCCGTTCTCGTTACTTGTAACGCCGGCCTTTGCTGGCATTGACGAGACCATCAACAGTATTACCGCGCCAATAGCCATTTGGGTTGGCTCCGTTGTGTTTTTCAAAATACCATTGCTTGGCGCGCAATTACCCCTTGTGGTGTTGTGGCTGATCGCGGGAGCGATATTTTTTACATTCTATATGCGGTTTATCAATTTGCGCGGTTTCCGGCATGCCATTGAATTGGTGCGCGGTGATTATGCTGACCCCAAAAGCGCTGGTGAGGTGTCGCATTTTCAGGCGCTGGCCACAGCGGTGTCAGGTACCGTTGGTATTGGTAATATTGGCGGGGTTGCTGTTGCCGTGACGGTTGGCGGCGCTGGTGCCACGTTCTGGCTTATTTTGGCTTGATTTTTGGGCATGTCGACGAAATTTGTCGAATGTGTTTTGGGGGTGAAATATCGTAACGAAAACCCCGATGGGTCTGTGTCAGGCGGCCCGATGTATTATCTGCGCAAAGGCTTTGCCGAACGCGGCATGAACAGCTTTGGCAGATTTATCGGTGGGTTTTATGCTATTGGTATTTTTATCGATGCTTTGGGCATTGGTAATATGTTTCAGTCTAATCAGGCTTATGTGCAGTTGAACCATGTGTCTGGCGGAATGCTTGATGGGCTGGGCTGGCTGGTTGGCATTATTTTGGGAACCGTTGTGTTTTTGGTGATTGTCGGCGGTATTAAGTCTATCGCCAAGGTAACCGAAAAAATCGTGCCCTATATGGCAGTGTTTTATTGCCTGTTTGCGGTGATTGACATTGTGCTGAATGCCGCATCTTTGCCGGCCGCTATTGGTAATATTTTTACTGGGGCGTTCAGCCCGGAAGGCGTTGCCGGCGGCGCGCTGGGAGCGATGATTATTGGTTTCCAACGGGCGGTGTTTTCAAATGAGGCCGGTATTGGTTCGGCGTCAATCGCGCACTCGGCGGTACAAACCGATGAGCCGGTGACCGAAGGCTATGTGTCGTTGCTTGAACCATTTATTGATACGATTGTGATTTGTACAATAACCGCATTGGTGATTGGCACGTCAAATGTTGCCCAACCCGGCTTTGCTGGCGATGCTACCGGGGTAGCGATGACGTCGCTGGCCTTTGAACGGCAATTCTCATGGTTCCCAATCCCGCTGGCCTTTGCCGCAGTTTTGTTCGCGTTTTCAACGATGATTGCGTGGTCATACTATGGGCTGAAAGGCTGGACATATTTGTTTGGCGAGGATGAAAAGACGCAAAGAATTTACAAAATCATTTTCTGCGTGTTTGTTGCGCTTGGCTGTATGGTGCAATTGGGGCCATTGCTGGATATTTCAGACGCATTTGTCTTTTTGATTTGTGTGCCGAATATTTTGGGAATGTATTTCTTGGCGCCAATCGTCAAACGAGAAATGGAAGATTACGCCAGACGGGTGCGTAGTGGTGAAATCAAAAAATTCAAAAACGCCGATTAACGTCTAGCCGACTCACGATTATTAAAAAGGGGCGCCATACAGTGCCCCCTTTGCCTTATATGGCAAATCTATGCAAAAATTTTTGGCGGCTGCTTAGCCCACAAAAGCGCGTTCCAAAACATAACTTGCTGGCGTATTGTGACTGCCTTCAACAAAACCGCGATCCTGCAAAATGGCCGCAACATCATGGTTCAGCCCCAGCGACCCGCAAATCATCACCCGGTCATTTTGGGGATCAAGCGGCGGTATCGCCAAATCGGTGAATAATCTCCCACTGTCCAGCAAGCTGGTAATGCGGCCCTGATGCTTAAACGCCTCACGCGTCAGGCTGGGGTAGTAGAGCAAACGCGGCGCAATCATTTCGCCAATAAGCGGGTGCGTGATGGCGGCGTTAACGCATTGCTGGCTAAAACCAAGATCCTCAAAATTGCGACAGCTATGTGTGACAATAACCTGATCAAATTTTTCATAGGTTTCGGGGTCACGGATAAGCGCGGCAAAAGGTGCAAACCCGGTGCCGGATGACATCAAAAACAACCGTTTACCAGAGGTCAACGTGTCTAAAACCAAGGTGCCGGTAGTTTTCGGGCGCAACAGAACATGGTCGCCAACGCTAATCTTAGAGAGCTGTGACGTCAGTGGACCATCGTCCATAATAATCGAATAGAATTCGAGCGTGTCATCCCAACTTGGGCTTGCCAACGAATAGGCTCGCAGCAGGGGGCGGCCGTCAGGCTGCATCAGACCTAGCATGGCAAACTCACCTGAACGAAACCGAAACGTTTGTGGGCGCTCAAGCTGAAAGGAAAATAGCGATGGGGTCCAATGCGTCACCGCGCGCACCATTGCGCTAGCCGCGGCTGCGTTTTGTGGGTTACCCGAAATGACACTTGAGGGGGTGGCGCCGCTTGGTGGGGCTGTTCGGTGCAGATTGTTCATGGGGCAACATCCAAAAATATATGGCGATATGACAATAATTAGGAAAAAATTCTTATATTTAAAGCTTTTATTCAGAAATTAACAAAAATTGTCTAATAATGATTTTTTATGAAATTAAAATGCGCAAAAGCCTGTGTTTGCCGAATGCAATATCATTTCTGGTTTTCGCGTACGGGGCGTCATTATACGGTATGATTATGGCGCCCAGTCATGCGGTGTTATTGGGGTTGGTAAATAGCTTGCCCGGGTTCAAAATCTGTTTTGGGTCCAACGCCGCTTTTATTTCGGTCATCACGTCAACCGCGGCACCCAATTCAGCCCGCAAATAGCCGGTTTTGCCTTGCCCAATGCCATGCTCGCCGGTGCAGGTGCCGCCAAGGGCGATGGCGCGTTGGGTCAGGCGCGATGAAAATGCATCAATTTTTTGCTGCATTTCGACATCATCAGGCAAGCATAAGGGCAACACATGAAAATTGCCATCGCCAACATGGCCAACAATCGGCGCAATTAATCCATTCGCCTCAATATCGGCAAGTGTGTCATCAACACATGCTGCCAATTGCGATATCGGCACGCAGACATCGGTCGGGTTGCCGGTGGCGCCCGGAAACAGGGCAAAGGCAGCCCACAGCGCGTCATGGCGGGCTTTCCACAGGCGGGCGCGTTCGTCTGCATCGGTTGACCACACGAACGGCACTGACGAATGGTCGGCGCAAATCTGACGAAAGCGCTCTGCATCATCCTGCACTGAAGCTGGCGAGCCATGAAATTCAACAAGTAATAATGGCGCTTCCGGCAGGGTTAGCTGAGAGTAATCATTGCAGGCCCGCACTTGCAGCGGGTCCAGCATTTCTATGCGCGCCACTGGAATGCCAAGCTGTATGGTCATAATAACCGCATCACAAGCGGCCCTAATTGATGGAAATGAACAGACCCCGCCGGCGATCACCTCGGGAATGCCGCGCAGGCGGATGGTCAATTCAGTGATAATGCCTAGCGTGCCTTCTGAGCCCACAAACAAACGAGTCAAATCATAGCCAGCCGCTGACTTTCGGGCGCGGCTGCCGGTGCGGATGACGCGGCCATCCGCCAAAACCACTTCAAGGCCGAGCACATTATCTTTCATAGTGCCATAGCGCACAGCATTGGTGCCTGATGCACGAGTGGCGGCCATGCCGCCAAGGCTGGCATTAGCGCCCGGGTCGATTGGAAAAAACAGGCCGGTATCGCGCAAATAGGTGTTGAGGGCCTCGCGAGTCACCCCGGGTTGGATCACCACATCAAGATCTTCCTGATTGACCGCCAGCACCTTGTCCATTTTAGAGGTGTCAATCGACACTCCGCCAAATGGCGCGTTTACATGCCCTTCCAGCGATGATCCGGTGCCAAAAGCAATGACTGGGCAGCCGGCCTCGTGGCAGATCGACAAGGCGTCTTCGACATCCTTTCTGGTTTCGGCAAACACCACAGCTTCAGGCGGTTGGTTGGCAATGCGGGTGGTTGTGTGGCCATGCTGTTCCAAGATGCTGGTAGCCGTTGATAAGGCCTCGCCAAAACGCTGTTTTAAAATATCGATTGCCTGATGAGTCACGCTATGTGTCGCGCTGTCTGCCACGTCTTTAACTCCCCTCTATTACGCCGCTTTTCCAAATAATATTGGCTTAACATAAAATCGATTTCCCACCAAATGCAGGAAACTGCCATACCGGCGCTTGTTTTTGATGGCTGCTTAGGGCTTTTTTAGCGACGCGATATAGGTTTTTACGCGGCTTACAAGGCCTGGGCGGCTCGCGGAAAGCACAAGTTCAGCCATATCGCTATCAAGCTTGCTATCATCACGGCAATTTTTCAGCCATGCGCGACGTGATATATCATCTAAAATTTTGGCTTTGCTGGTGGCGGTGTCGAGAAGTTGCGGCCATTCGTCAACAGCGGCAATGCTGGTTAAAAACCCACATGCAAGCGCATAGTCACAATCAAAAACCCGCGATGTCTGTAAAATGTCGCGGGCCGCATCAGGGCCAATTAAAGCGCTTAATCTGCGGGTGCCAAGGACAATGCCGAATTGCAACCCGGGCATCCGAAAACTTGTGTCGGGGGCGGCAATACGGTGCGTGCAGGCGGCGACCAGATCTGCACCAGCCCCAAAACAGCGTCCATGTACCAACGCAAGAAAAGGCATTGGCGCGGTGTAAATAGTTTGCAATAAGGTTTCAATGCGCACAAACCGGTAGAGCAAATCTGCATCGGTTTCGGCATCCAGACCAGACAGATCAAAGCCCGCTGAAAAAGCGCGCCCGGCGCCACGCACAATTACCAGTTGGCTGTTTTTTGCGACCGCCTCGTCAAGGCCCTGCAACAGCAATTCAACCATGTCGGCATTTAACGCGTTCAGCTTGTCGGGGCGGTTCAAGATAAGTTCAGTCACCGCATCTTTATGCGTGATAACGACGGGCTTGGTGTCATTTGTGGACATGTGCGGCCTCATTTGGTTTTGATAAGCCATTCATCAAACACAGCTTCGTTATCCGCCCCTAACGCAGGTGGCGGTTGCATGTCATCTGGTTGAAAGCCGCTTATCGATACAGGAAAGGCAATGGTTTTCGTAGTGCTGCCATTTGGCAATGTCAGGGGCTGGACCAGCCCCATATGCGCAACATGCGGGTCATTCAAAATGTCGGCAAAGTCATTTATTGGCGCACATGGCACATTGCGTTTGTCCATCTCGGTTAGCCATTGCGCGGCTGTTTTGGTTTTGAACAGCGGCGCCAACACCGCAACCATCGCGTCTTGGTTGCGGGCGCGCAGAGCTTGTGTGGTAAAACGCGCATCGCTGGACAGTTCAGGCAAGCCAACAGAGTCTGCTACCTCATGCCATAATTTATCATTACCAGCCGCAATCACAAAATAGGTGTCGGCCGCTTCAAAGGCTTGATAGGGCGCATTGCGAGGGTGCGCAGACCCCAGCTTGACCGGCGCAACATTATTGCCAAAATATTCACTTGTCTGCAACGCTGATACGCCCAAAAGGCTGCCCAGCATTGAACAATCAATATGGCTGCCTTCGCCGGTTGCCTCGGCTTTCCGCAAAACCGCCAGAATGCTGTAGGCGGCGTATAGCCCAGCGCAAAAATCACCAACCGGCACGCCGCATTTAACTGGCGCGGCGCCGGGTTCGCCGGTAACGCTCATAATTCCGGCAATACCCTGCACGGTCACGTCAAAGGCGCCTTTGGTGGCATAGGGGCCGGTTTGTCCATAGCCGGAAATTGAACAGTAAATCAGTTTTTTGTTGATGGCGCGCAAATCATCATAACCAAGGCCCAGCTTTGGCAAAACTCCCGGCCGATAGTTTTCAATGACAATATCGGCAGCGGCGGCAAGCGCTTTCAATTTCAGCACATCGTCAGGATTTTTCAAATCAAGCGCAACACTGCGCTTGTTACGGTTTACCGAAGCAAAATTTTCACTAAAGCCCGGGGCATCATCAGATGCACCGTTAAGCGGTGGCCATTGCCGCATCCCATCACCGCCGTCAGGCCGTTCAATTTTAACAACATCAGCGCCAAGATCGGCAAAAAGTGAGCCAGCGAAAGGGCCAGCTGCAATTTGTCCTAATTCAAGAACCCGAATGCCAGAAAGCGGGCCAATGGCGGCGTTGTGTGATGCGGCAGTCATGCTTATATCATCCATAGTCAAGGTGTCATCCATATGTTAGGCGATTTGACGCGCCAGGGCATCCCATCATCGCTTTTTCAACTATCGTAAATCTGTCACCCAATGTGGCAAAGCTACTATATGCGGCGCCATCATGCGGGTATCTATAGGCTGGCAAACTATCGGTCATTCGGTGTATATAGCCAAGCGTAAATTTGATCTTATTGATTGATGCGCTTCAAAAAAAAAGGATGGACTAGGTGAGGGCTGTTATTTTTGACCTTGATGGCACGCTGATTGACAGCGTTGGCGATATTCATGCCGCGCTAAACCAGATGCTGGCCGCCGCCGGGGTAGGGCCGCTAGACGTGGCAACGGTCACCGGCTTTGTCGGCAAAGGTTCGGCAAATCTTGTCAAACGTGTCATTGATGCTTGTGATCTGCCAAATGATGCCGCCAGCCATGCCACATATTTGGCCGAGTTTTTAGATATTTATACAAAAAGTTCGGCTGAATTCACGACTGTTTTTGACGGTGTGCATGATGTGTTGTCGGCATTTCAAGACAGTGGCATTGCACTTGGTTTATGTACTAACAAACCAGAGCGCCCAACCCATGTGGTTTTGGAGCATTTTGGGTTAACACGGTTTTTTACGTCAATTGTGGGTGGTGACCGGTTGGCATCTCGCAAACCTGACCCTGCCATGCTGTACCTCGCCATGGCAGAGTTAGATGTTGAAAATTGTCTATTTATTGGTGATAGCGAGGTTGATGTTGCGACCGCGCGGGCAGTAGCGGTGCCAATCGCACTCTTCACGAAAGGCTACCGAAAAGCCTCGGTCGACGAGCTTGCCCCAAATTTTGATTTTGACAGCTATCAGGACCTGCCCGCTATTGTGGCACAGCATTTTTCGGTCAATTGTTGATTTTTTCCAAAAAACCGCCGCACCAGCAATGATGCGCCCTTCTATGAAAGTGAAATTTATACCATGCTAAAATTTTATTATGCTAAGAAATCAGCAGCTTATGCGCCGCATATCCTTTTAGAAGATGTTGCTGCAGATTATGAGGCTGTCCAAATTGATTTTTTAGGTGGCGAGCAACGGTCTGATGCCTATCTGAAAATCAACCCAAAAGGGCGGGTGCCAGCCTTGGTAACTGAGCATGGTATCCTGACCGAAACTCCAGCCATTCTTGCCTATATTGCCCAGACCCATCCAGATCACGCGATGGCGCCAACGACGCCATTTGAATTTGCCGCGGCGCAAGCCTTTAATTGTTATATTGCCTCGACCGTGCATGTCGCGCATGCGCACAAGCATCGCGGTGCGCGCTGGGCGGATGATGCTACGGCGCATGAACATATGCGCGCCAAAGTTGCGCAAAATATGGCCGAGTATGCGCAGGTCATTGAAACCCATTATCTGCAAGGGCCGTGGGTATTGGGGGAAAACTATTCGATGTGTGACCCATATTTGGCGTTGATAACACGCTGGCTGGGCGATGACGGGGTTGATGTTGCGCAATTTCCAAAAATTGCTGCGCATGATCGTGCCATGCGTGAACGGCCATCGATGCAAACGGTGCTGCGGCTGCATGCCTGAGAGGTATCACATAGCCAGCATGGGGCGTTGTTAGGGCGATAACAGAACTAACCGACTGCGATAACCATACTCATGCCGCTGGCTGCATGTTCTAACATATGGCAGTGAAACAACCAAAGCCCCGGATTATCAGCCCTAAAGACAAGCTTTGCTTTACTGCCAGCAGGCATCAGCCAGGTATCGCGCTGTCCAGATGGGGCGGTGGCGGTGGGGTCGTCAAGCGTCACCCAAAAATGATGACCATGCAGATGCATCGCATGCGGCCAGGCAGTATCATTAAACACCTCTAGCGCGACAAGCTGTCCCAGCGGCACCTCGGCAAGAGTTTCGCTGTAGGTGCCAACCACGCCGTTAAATGCCCATAGTTTTTTATGGTCCTGTGCCAGCGTGCGCAACGGCAAAATTTCGCCGTCAAGACGGGCCTCGGCAAGCGTCCCCATGGCGCCGCCCTGCATGTGAACGGGAATGGTGCGGGCCGTCTTTAGGTCTGGCATTTTTTGAGGCTTTGCAAGGGCTATAGCAGATTTTTTTAGGGTGCTACGGCCAAGCGAAGGCTCGACAATGAAGCTGCCAGCAGGATACGGCGTGCCAGTGCTGACATCTGTCAATGCGAGACTGTCACCGTCAAGGTCGATAATCACATCGGCGCGTTGGGCCGGCGCAAGGCTAATCACATCAACTTTTTCTGGGCGGCACACCGCACCATCCTGCGCGATTAGGGTTGCGGCATCGGCGTTGATTTTTATGGCAAATACCCGCGCATTGGCAGCGCTAATCAAACGCAGCCGCAGCCGGGCGCCTGCTTTGACAAAGAATTTTGGGTCAGATAGCCCATTGACGGTAAGCCAGTTACCTAACCGCCCGCCATGTGACCAATCATGCAAGCTGCCAAACGAAGCGGTGTCAATTTGTCCGTCTTGGTCAAGCCGCCAATCATCGATCATCAGGGTAATGTCATGGTCGACTGTCGGGTCATCATCATCGTCGATGATAAGCGGGCCATATAGCCCGCGCGCCACCTGTTCCCAGCCCATATTATGTGCGTGATACCAATAGGTGCCAGAATGTGGCAACGGCAAATCATATGAAAATTGCTCACCCGGTTGGATGGGGGCCTGTGTTAAGTCGGCGACGCCATCCATCGCGTTACTGCTGCGAATGCCATGCCAGTGCACCGTGGTGGCTGTGGCTAAATTATTGGTGACATTAACGCTGAGCCTGTCACCCTTGCGATAGCGCAACATCGGGCCCGGGCAGGACCCGTTATAGAGCCAACAATTTTTTGTGGGGGTGTTTCCGGTCAGGTTGGCCGTGCCCACACCAGTTGTTAACGCATAAGGCGCGCCCGCCATGGCCTGTGGCACACCCCAAGTTCCACCCCAACACACACCAGCTGCAGCCACTGTCACGCCAGACGCTGTTACTGATAAAAATTTACGCCGCTCCATATTTTCCTTGTAGCATTTTGCGGTGCCGCTGGCCAAGGCCCAAAAATCTGGTTTTGCGATTTTTATTTGCGCCAATGCACTGCCGCAATCGACCTGTCACTGCGGCATTGCCGCGCCACCACAAACAATCATGTTTACGCATATGGTCACTTGGCATTTGGAAAGAACAGCTGGGCGCCATTGCGGGTATAGCTCGCAATAAGGTTTTGTCCCTCTGGACCTGTCATCCACGCGGTGAACTGTTCGGCAAGGTCCTGTTTCACATTTGGGCACTGCGCCTTACTCACCGGGATGATGCCGTATTGATTGAATAATGGCGGGTGCCCTTGGAATAAAATTTTGTGGGTGCCGCGGTTTGCAAAAGCCAGCCATGTTGCCCGGTCACTAAGTGTATACGCGTCTGTTTGTACGGCAAAGTTTAGCGTTGCGCCCATGCCAAGACCAGTTTCCAAATACCATGAATTAGCGGCGCTGTTCGGGGCACGTTCAGCCAATGTCCACAACCGTAATTCTGCTTTGTTGGTGCCGCTATTATCGCCGCGTGAGGCGAATTTAGCGTTTTTATCGGCAACGCGCTGCAGCGCTGCGCGCACAGTTGGGGCGCTGCCAATCGCGGCCGGGTCATCTTGCGGTCCCAAAATGATAAAATCATTATACATCAAATCATGGCGTGCAGTCCCAAACCCATTTTTGACAAAGGTAACTTCGTCGCTTTTAGAATGGACAATCAAGACATCGCCATCACATCTTTCAGCATTGCGCAGGGCTTGGCCAGTGCCAACTGCGACTACGCGCACATCTACCCCGCTCGATTGCGTGTATTTTGGCAAAAGATAATCATAAAGGCCGGAATTTTGGGTCGATGTTGTCGATTGCACGATGATGAAGGGGGTTTCAGCAAAGCTGCTGGCAAACGGCACCGCACTGCCGATGAGGGCTAGCCCGATCAGAACGTGGTTTAAATGTGCAGAAAGTATTTTTGTGAGGCTGAAATTTGACATCATTTTATCAACTCTTCATGGTTACACGCTATGTCATTTGACCTGTTGTGGTATGAATGCCATCGCTAATGACATAAAAATCAGAGTGGGTAAAGCCCGTTATGATTTTTTTTGCATATCGGTTTAAGTTCTGCCGAGAACCAGAGGTTGACATATGAAGAACGGTACTAAAAATCCAGGTGTGAGAACCAAATTATTCGTGGCAAATGAAACCATTGGGGTTGGCAAAATAAAGCTATTACAATTGGTTGGTGAAACCGGCTCAATAAGCGCGGCAGCGCGCCAAATGGGCATGAATTATCGCCGCGCCTGGTTTTTGCTGGATTCGATGCAAAGTGGATTTTCTGATCCCTTGATCGAAACTGAGCGTGGCGGCAAGGCCAGAGGCGGTGCCACATTGACGCCGCTTGGGCAGGAACTGATCAAACGCTACACCGCGCATGCCAAGCTCATCGATTCGCAGTCGTCAGACATTTTGGTATGGTTGTTAGGTGTCCAAGCCAGCCAGCCAAGTGATCGTGGCGCGTCATAATCGAGATTTTGTAGGCTGGGCTATTGATTATTGCGCGTGCCGACGGGCAAATGGTGATTAAGCTGTGTTTCTATCTGGTCAATAAGTTGCTAGACTGGTGGCGAATGTCGTAAACAAAAAATAAGGGTAGCATTGATGAAATTTCCCGCATGGCACCAGCGGCCAGAAACATTTGATCCGGAAACGCACCGCGAGGGCATTCTTGACGGTCAGGCATTTATTCGGGCGGCAGATCAATTTATTTCACTTGCTAATCAACGTAATAAAAAAATTGAGGCAACCGAATTGCAAATGGTCATGCTGTTTGCGGCGGCGCGCTATGCGGCGCATGTTGGGAAAAATGTGCTGGACATCGATGATCATGAAGAATTTGTGACGCATATGACGGCGCAATACACCGATATGCTGCGTAGCCATCTGGCTGATCCGTCTGTGTGATCACCGCATGCGCTGGCAGTTTTATCTATAACCGTTATAGCCTTTACTATTAGGTTGGTGCTACCAACATACGCAGAAAATGAATCGTGCAATGTTTTGAGAAAAGTTAGGATGAGGTAATGAGTTCACAGGCGCAAGATGACATGTCCGCCGCAGATATGGCGGTGCGGAAATTTCTAAAGCAAGTCGGGGTAACAGCGCATCAGGAACTGTCAGAGGCGTTATCAAAAGCGGTGCGCTCAGGCGCGCTGGCGGCCGGTGCGACGGTGTCGGTGAGCGCGACCATCGAAAGTGCTGATTTGCAGCTGTCGCATGTTGTGACGGCAAATTTGCAGGCGCCAGACAGCGATGACTGAGCTAACCGAAGGCCAAATTCTTGCCGCTTTGGCAACCGTAACCGACCCCTCACAGGGGCGTGATATTGTGGGCCTAGGCATGGTCACGGCGATCCAAATTAACGGCAGTAACATAAGTTTTGCCCTGCAGGTGCCGCCGCACCGGGGCCCGGCCATGGAGCCGGTGCGCCGTGCTGCCGAGCAGACAGCGTTAAAAATTGAGGGTGTTACCAGCGCAACAGTGATGGTGACAGCGCATGCGCCCGCCGCTTCCGGTGCCGCGCAAAATGATCATGACGTCCCAAAAACCCGTGAAAAAATTTTGGAAAGCAAGGTGCGCCGGTTTGTGGCTGTGGCCTCTGGCAAGGGCGGTGTTGGCAAATCAACTACAGCCGTCAATTTGGCAGTTGCGCTGCAGCTTGAAGGGTTAAGGGTGGGCTTGTTGGACGCCGATGTCTATGGTCCGTCACAGCCGCGCATGCTTGGGGTTAGCGGGCGTCCATCGGCAGCGGGCGGTGATATGGTCAAGCCGCTGGAAAATTACGGCGTAAAACTGATGTCGATGGGGTTGTTAGTGCCCGATGATACAGCGATGATTTGGCGTGGCCCGATGGTGCAATCGGCGTTAACGCAAATGCTTGATGCGGTGGCGTGGGGGGTGCTTGACGTTATCATTATTGATTTGCCGCCTGGCACTGGTGACATTCAAATTTCGCTTGCACAGCAAGTGAATCTGGCCGGTGCGGTTATAGTGTCCACGCCGCAGGATATAGCCTTGTTAGATGTTGTCAAAGCCCTGACAATGTTTGAAAAAGCGCAAGTTCCGGTGCTTGGGATGATCCAAAATATGGCGTCATGGCAATGTCCTGATTGTGGCCGCACCGACCATATTTTTGGTGAGGGTGGAGCGGCGCGTGAGGCGGCAAAACGTGGCATTGAATTGCTTGGTGAAATTCCGTTATCCTTGGCGGTGCGCACCGGGTCAGATTCGGGAACGCCTATTGTGGTAGCTGAACCGCATGCGCCGCAGGCAAAAACCTATCGTATGATAGCCAAAAAATTGATGGATATTGCCGATATCCGGTACGAGGACACCGCATGACCCTATATTACGAAGACGTGCCGGCTGCTGATAACGACGCCCCGCAACTGCCACCACTGTTAAACGCTGTGGCGGTGCCAGCAGATCAAGACCTTCAGGCCAAGGCTATTGCGCTGGCCGCACAAGCTGATGTGGGTACGGTATTTTATTCTGAAGCCACTGACAAAATGCATATTGCCGTGGTGCTGGGACCGGAAGTGCCGTTGGCACAAGCCGGGCAAATGCTGTTTGCAATGATGATTGCTGTTGGTGATGCTGTTGGTGCGTTGGCGCCACCTGAAGTCGCTGTCAGCTATCAAATACCGGGGTTTGTTTTGCTGAATCGGGGGCGTGCTGGTGTGGTGCGCATGATGGCCAGCCCAGCTGCGAGCACGGCGGTAGCACCAGACTGGCTGGTGGTAAGTGCCGAATTGGTGATTGCCGATAGCGGGATTACCAATGATGAAGCGGCTAGCGTGCCACGCACAACAGGCGGTGTCGAGCATACATCGCTTGCTGAAGAAGGGGGCGGTTTTATTTCTCGCACCCGTATAGTTGAGTCCTGTAGCCGGCATTTTTTGGTTTGGGTGAATCGTTGGCAAGATGATGGCTTCCGGCCGCTTTATGATGCGTGGATGCATCGATTGGATGCAGCGGTACCGTTGGTGGCCGAGGCCGGCCTTGAATGGCTGGGTCTTGATGAAGACGGCGCTGTGTTGGTCAAGCTTGATGGCAAGCCGATGGCGATCCCGCCGCATGAATTGGAGACATTTTGCGGTGTGCCAGCCCTAGACCGGCCGCAACGGTAAATTATGGCGATGAAACTTGCGCGCACCATAAGATTTGACCGGTCTGACCTAAATGTTTTTCCCGTGGCAGCAGATGAGGGTGAGTGGGCGCTTGTCGGGACATTTTGTTTTGCGGCACTGCCCGCAGACGCTATCACCGGTAAAGTCAAACAGGCCTTTAGCAACGGGTTTTTGGGGTGTAAGTCTTTTGGATTTTCAACGCTAATAAGCGTTGTGACGGCCCGCCCTAGTGATGTCGCAATTATCGAAGACCAGCTGGCAAGCCATCTTGTCGAAAAATACGGGGCACCATCAAAACCCACCACCGCCGGCGCGGTTGCCAGCGAAATTAATTTTATGGCTGAATTATGTGACCCGCATCCAACAGGTACCCTATTGGCGATTCAGCGTAGCTGGGGTGATGATGGCATTCGTGAGGTGTTTCGCAGCCTACCAAAGCCGGACTCATGCGCCGAACAAAAGATTTGGACTGTCATCGAAGACGATCGTGATGACGATCATGATGACAACCATGGCCGCGACCAGCCCAACCCTACGGAGAGATAACCCCTGATGACCCATGATTTTTGGCTGACTTCTGGATGGCATTTGCTGGCGCGTGACGAAAATGGCTTTATGGTGCCGACAGTTGATTTCATGCGCGCCTATTTTTGCCGTGATGAAGTGGCGCCAGTGCCTGAATCTTGCCCGGCTGAAATGGTGCTCCACAAAAAATTGACTGATGATCCGTTTGCTGCGGTGGTGCCAACAGACCTGTTTGAAATTGCGGATAAAGATGTCGTTCACAATTATCAGGCGGTGTTACGATTCCGTGATTTTATATCGCATTACAACAGCTTGGAAGATGCCTATATGGCCATCACCCGTGGTGCGAAAATCCAGTTTCCGCCATTGTTTGTTGAACAGATGGCACAGATAATTTTACGTAATATTTTGGACGGGGAAACCGATCCCATGCAAATCCGCGCCGCCGAATTATTATTTCGGGATCAGGCTGTGACCCTTGATGATGGACGCATCATGGTGGCTGACCATGCCACCGTGCAAGTGCAGGTTGGTATGCAGAAAGCGCAAAATAATGGCGCCGCAGCCACCAATGGCGCTGCCTCGAATGAGGTCATGATTGATATTTTGGCAACAGAAACGGCCGATGAATATTGGCAACGCTCTGACAATTTCAACACCTCGGTTGATATCGCCTATACCCAACCAGCGTTGGATGGGCTGGCGCGGGTGCTGGAAAAATGGATCAGCCATTTTTTGCCGCTTTCGGTGCGCATTACGCCTATGGTCAAAATTGAGGATGAGGCTTGGGCGTGGCATGTCGGGCTTGATACGCAATCGACCGCTATTTTGAATGATTTATATCATGGTAAAGATGTTGAGGAAGAGCGTTTGCGGTGTATTTTGTGCCTGTTCAAGCTCGAGGCCGAAAACGGCTTTGTGCCGGATATGAACAATAAACCCATCTATTTGGGGTTGGCGATGGACAGTGCCGGGGTCGTGCGGCTAAAACCACAAAATCTGCTGGTGAATTTACCTCTGGCCACACCGTCTTAAGCGCTGCGCATTTTCGGGCGCGTAATGCTGGTTAAGGCGCGTACAGCTGGTCCGTCAATTAAGATAATCATCGGTTGTGCGCGGCTTGCGGCGCTCGGCGATATCCATGGTCTTGTCATTTTGGGCAAACATCGCTTCAACACGGCAATCTTCACACATTTTCAACATATCCGTGCGTGCGCCTTGCTGAAACATGCTGTGACCGCTCAAGCGGGTGATGATTTTTTCGATAGATTTTGCGCTGCCAAACGGCTTGCCGCATTCGGTACAGGCAAACGGCGTATCTTCGATCACCAGTTCGGCCGACATGGCGCTGTCAGCAAGGTTGAATTGCGGGGTTAGCGCGATCACTTTTTCCGGACATGTGGCGACACAAATACCGCATTGCAAACAGGCATCTTCGCGAAACAGCAATTGTGGCGCATCTGGATTATCTTGCAGGGCGCCAGCCGGGCAGGCGCTCACACATGACAGGCAGATTGTGCAATTATCCGTGTCAATGGTAACGCGGCCATAAGGCGCGCCGTCTGGCAACGCAATGGTGGCGTCTTTACTATTGTTGGTCGAAGCCAGACCGCGCATGGCCAATCTGACCATGCCGCGCGGTGTGCCGACTGGGCTAAAGGGGGCTGGTTTGCCTTTTGGTTTGATGGGGCTGTTATACAATATTTCGGCGACCGCATCTGGATCAGAGTCATCGATTAAAATGATCTGGTTTTTCGCGTGGACGCCAACGCCATCTAGCATCGCGACAGCCAAATCACATTGCGCGGCAAGCGGGGCGTTTTCGACCGATTTGGCTGGGTTGAGAAGCACAAAGACCTGCTGATAGCCAAGCGCAATGGCATTAACCATAAGGTCATGTCCGGCCCGTCCCATGGCGTGCATAGACACTGGGATCACATGGCTTGGCAAGCCTCGGCCATAGCGCGCCATCATCTCGATAACTTCGAGCCCATAGCTGTCATCATGCAGCAACAGGCTGGCAGATTTGCCGCCGGCTTCGTGATAATAGGCCAATAATTGCGCCATGCCAGACAGCAGCTGGTCAGCTGGCGGGTAGGCGGTTTGTGCCGCCCCTGATGGGCATACGGCCGCGCACAAGCCACAGCCACCGCAAATCGCCGGGTCAATATTAACATGGTCACCAAGGCTGGTAATGGCGCCGGCCGGGCAAACATCAAGACAGCGTGAGCATCCGCCTATTTTGTTGCGCGAATGCGCGCAGATATTATCATCAAAATTCACATAAATAGGTTTTTCAAATTCACCTATAAGGTGTTTGGCTTCACGCTCTATTCGGGCCATGGCAAGGCTGTCATCAGCGCGTGCCCGAAAATAGCCATCACGCTTTTCCCAGCCGCTGAAGAACGGCGTGCCGCCGGTAAGATCGATAAGCAGATCACAGCTTGTTTCAACGCCGTCTTGATGGGCGCCAAAAACGAGGTTTTCGCGACTATGTGGGGCAGCTTCAGCAAATTTGTTAATAACCAGATCAAAATTTGTAAAATGCCCGGTGGCTGATTGAATGGTGCCGGTTGTGACGAGCCCAGCGGTTGCTGATGCCGCGATCGTGTCGTCAGCATTGGCTATCATTACTGTGACCCCCAAGGTGCCATTTAACTGTGCCCCAAGGGCCAAGGCGGCATCACTGCCACCATTAGCGCGGCCCGCATCAGCATAAATCAGGCAGCGGCCTTGTGACAGCAGACTTAGGCTGCGTCCGGCGCGGTAGCTGTCAGCGGCATGCCGCATCAAAGCGGCCATTTTTGGCAGTGCCTTGGCAGATTCATCCGACCAGCCAGCCAGTTCTCGAATATTTACCGTTTGCGGTGCGTCATAGCCGAGCTCTTCAGCAAGGGCATCGAAGGTAGCGGTTTCTTGAGTACAGGCGACAATCAGTTTGGTCTTGCTATCACGCGCCGCGGTCATGGCAGCGGCTAGCCGGTCAGTTTGGGTCCGGCACAGCGACGTGGCGACGTCACAGCTGCCGGTGGCGCCACAGCTTTTGGCAAGTTTTTTGCCATCAATATCCATGGTGCCACCACAGTTGCAAACAATGACTTGGTCGTTAAAAAGCTGTGGCATTATGTTTCGTAACCCTTTTTGCAGCGTGATGAATTTCTATCTGCCTAACCTAGTGAACAAATTGGTAAAGACAAGGCTGATTATTGCTGCGCATGGACTTTGTTCCAATTTAGCCTTGCCAAAGGTGGGGTAAAACGGGAATAGTAAGGCCCGCAAAGGAGTGGTGCTTTGACCGATGAAATTTATGCAGAGTCTAAACATGTGTTATATGCGGTCCGGGTCATCATTGAACGCCAGAATATAGACAATGTGTGGCAGTCACACCGCTGGGTGGTGCATGACCTAATGCCGTTGGATATACGGGCAGGTGACGGGATGCCGCCAATCAATAATGCGCGGCTGGAGCGCCTGCGGGCTGACACTAATGATGTCGAAGCCAGAGCGCTTTTTAGTGCCGAGGCGTCACTCGACCTGCACCGGGCAGAGGCTGAAGCCTATGCCGAAAATTTGGCATCGTCAGAACCGGCAATCTATGTTGTGCTTCGTGAAAATGAAAGTGAAGATGATCACGATGATCACGATGATGGCGCCGATGTGCATTTGGCTGAGTTAAGCCTGTCGCCATATAATATTCAGGATATTGAGGATTGCGGCGAGGATCTGGTCGAAAAACTGCCGTTGCAAGGGCCAATTGCCGCATTTGTTGAGGCTTTTGTGAAAAATCATTTTAAGCCGGAGCCGTTCAAAAAGCGCCAGCGCGACCGCGCTCGAGGTGACGAGGATGATGGTAGGCGCGGCGATCCGCGGTTGCAGCGCGCTGGCGATGTGTTTCGCTCGCCAACTGGCAAGCCTGATTACCATTAACCTGTCATCATGTGGATGGTTATGGATATAATCGTAGGGGCACAAATCGCAGTGGTGCAAGTCGCAGTGGAACAAATTGATGACTAATAGTGATGATTCAAAATCGCGCGTTGCAAAAGGCACTGAAGGTACCTTTCTGTCGCGCTGGTCGGCGCGCAAAGCACAAGTTGCTCAGGGATTGCACGTTACTGAGGGGTTAGATGTCCCGGACGCGCGTGCCGAGGATGCAGCGCTCACGGTTGGCGACGCACATGATGTGGGCGCCGATAGTGATGAAGAGGCCGCGCTGACCGACACTGAATTGCTCGAAAAATATGAATTGCCTGATCCTGCCGAGGTAAATGACGAAGACGGGTTGGCCAGCTTTTTTGACGGCAAAACCCCGGAACGGTTGCGGCAGTTAGCGTTGCGACGTTTATGGCGTATCAATCCGTTCTTTGGGGTTGTCGATGAAATGGTCGAATATGGCGAAGATTATACTGATGCTGCCACCGTGATTGAGGGAATGCAAACTGCCTATCAAGCTGGAAAAGGCTATTTGCAAAAGGCCATGACCCCGGCCGAAGAGGCTGAACTCGAAAACGGTGCTAGTGCTGACGGGGCATCAGATGATGGGGTGCCAGAAAGCGAGGCTGCTGATGGTGAGGTCATTGAGGGTGATACGCCAGATGGCGAAACGCCCAACGAAACGCCCGACGACCTCCCCAAAGACAACCTGCCTGAAGAAAATGCGCATGACGCGGTGCCAGTCGCCGACCCGCAAAAACACGATGCGCAAGCTGTTGGCCTGGCTGACCCATCAGTGCATGATGAAAAAAAACATGAAGATAACGGCAAAAATGATGGTGGGGTATCAGCCGAAGCGATGCCATCACCGGTCCTGCCGCGGCCACAAAGAATGACATTTCGCATTAAAACAGAAAGTTAACACATCTGCTGTGATGTGGCATGGATGCGCCGGTCTGCTTTGCAAAATAGCAAAATAATGTTTTGAAAAATATTTGCGTTATTGTCTGGCGGCATTGCGTCCGCCGGGTAGCTGTGATAGCGTCTTGTATACATGGGAGTGTAATTTGAACCAAAGCGCGGCACATAGTGAGCAGATCGCAATCAGCGAAGAAGACGTGTTGCGCGCCGACATGTATGATTTTTTGGCGTCCCTGCTGCGTACCGAGCCAAGCGATGATTTAATCGAAAAAGTATCAGAATTGCGCGGTGATGACTCCCTTATCGGCAGCGCCTGTCGGACCTTGGCGCATCTTGCAAAAACCATTGATAACGGCCTGATTCGCAATGAATATGTGGCCATGTTTATCGGTGTTGGGCGCGGCGAAATTCTGCCCTTTGCATCCTATTATTTGACCGGGTTTTTAAATGACAGGCCGCTGGCCAATTTGCGCGCTGAGATGGCGACGATTGGTATTGAGCGTGTGGCTGGCGTGAAAGAGCCTGAAGATCATATCGCCAGCTTGTTTGACATCATGTCTGGGTTGATTCGGGGGCGGTTTGGCGCGCCGGCTTCAACCGCTGAGCAGGCGCGCTTTTTTCGCAAACACATTGAGCCGTGGGGAAGTTTACTTATGCGCGATATAGAGGCAGCCAAGTCGGTTGTGTTTTTTGCGCCGGTAGGCACCATTGGTAAAGCGTTTTTAGAGATTGAAAGCACAGCTTTCAGCATGGATGGAACTGGGTAGCGGGAAGCCCCGGTTTTGTAATGTCGCACGAATGTGTGTGACGCATTTTGGAGGGAAAGATGGACCATAAAAAAGCAGAAGATGCTGTTGCAGACCGCCGCGACTTTCTAAAGCGGTCGGTGGTGTCTGTTGCGGCTGCCGGTGCGGTGGCTGTGGTGGGTAAAGCGGCATCAGCAAGCGAGTTAGAGGTGCCGTCAGGCACCGGCTACCGTGAAACTGAACATGTGAAGGCGTTTTACGACACTGCACGGTTTTAACCAGAAGTACTTGCATTTTTAGGAGGATAACATGCTTAGAAAGAAGACGTCCGGGGTAGCGAGAGGCCCCCAGTCATCGTCTTTCATTGGCAAAGCAGCCGAAACGGTTGTTGATCGCCGCGCCTTTTTGCGTGGGTCGGGTCTTGCTATTGGAGGGTTGGCTACTGCCGCCGCAGTTGTTGGGTCAAATGTGACGCCAGCACAAGCCGCTGGTGCCGGCATGGCATCAGAGATCAAAAAATCAGTTTGTACGCATTGTTCGGTCGGTTGTACCGTCATTGCCGAAGTGCAAAATGGTGTGTGGACCGGGCAAGAGCCTGGTTGGGACAGCCCGATTAACCTTGGTGCGCATTGCGCTAAGGGCGCATCTGTTCGTGAAACCGCAAGCGGTGAGCGGCGCCTGAAATATCCAATGAAGCTGGTGGGCGGCAAATGGGCCCGTATGAGCTGGGATGATGCGATTAACGAAATCGGCGATAAAATGCTCGAGCTTCGTGAAAAGTCAGGTCCAGATTCAGTGTACTGGCTGGGATCTGCCAAGCACAACAACGAACAGGCCTATCTGTTCCGCAAACTTTATGCGTATTGGGGATCAAATAACGGTGACCATCAGGCCCGTATTTGTCACTCAACCACAGTGGCTGGTGTGGCAAACACCTGGGGCTATGGCGCGATGACCAACTCTTATAATGATATCCACAATTCGCGTGCGATTTTCATTATTGGTGGCAACCCTGCCGAAGCCCATCCAGTGTCTTTGATGCATGTTCTTAAAGCCAAAGAACAAAACAATGCACCGGTGATCGTTTGTGATCCGCGCTTTACCCGTACCGCTGCGCATGCTGATGAATATGTGCGGTTCCGGCCGGGTTCAGATGTGGCGCTGATCTGGGGTATCATGTGGCATATTTTCGAAAATGGCTGGGAAGATAAGGAATTTATCCGTCAGCGCGTTTACGGTATGGAAGACGTTTTGGAGGAAGTCAAAAAATGGACTCCTGAAGAGACTGAGCGTGTTACCGGTGTTCCTGGTACACAACTTAAGCGCGTAGCCAAGATTATGGCGAATAACCGTCCAGGCACATTTATCTGGTGCATGGGGGGTACGCAACATACCAACGGTAACAACAACACCCGTGCATATTGTGCGCTTCAGCTGGCGCTGGGCAACATGGGCACATCAGGTGGCGGTGCCAATATTTTCCGTGGTCACGATAACGTTCAGGGCGCGACTGATTTCTGCGTTCTGTCACACTCATTGCCTGGCTATTACGGCCTGTCAGCAGGGGCGTGGAAGCATTGGTCACGTGTCTGGGGTGAAGATGTTGAATGGTTGAAAGCGCGCTTTGACTCAATCAAAGGCAAAGATGGCAAGACCAAGAGCTTGATGAACATGAGCGGTATTCCGGTATCGCGCTGGATTGACGGTGTCTTGGAAGACAAAGACAACATCGACCAGCCTGACAATGTTCGTGCGATGGTGTTTTGGGGCCATGCGCCAAACTCACAGACTCGTATGAAAGAAATGAAAACCGCTATGGAAAAGCTCGACCTGATGGTTGTGATCGATCCATATCCAACGGTGTCTGCGGTATTGTCTGATCGTACCGATGGCGTCTATTTGCTGCCGGCAACAACACAGTTTGAAACCTACGGTTCAGTGACCGCATCAAACAGATCGTTGCAGTGGCGTGAAAAAGTCATCGAGCCTTCATTCGATTCATTGCCTGACCACACGATCATTTACAAATTTGCCAAAAAGCTTGGGTTTGCCGATCGTATGTTCCGCAACATCAAGGTTAATGGTGAAGAGCCATTGATTGAAGACGTCACCCGTGAATATAACGGTGGCATGTGGACAATTGGGTACACTGGCCAGTCGCCAGAGCGGTTGAAAGCGCATATGGCCAACCAGCATGTGTTCGACAGAACCACATTGCAGGCTGTAGGTGGTGAACTTGATGGTGAATATTATGGCTTGCCTTGGCCTTGTTGGGGCACAGCCGATATGAAGCATCCAGGTACACCTAACCTATATGATACCTCAAAGCCAGTGGCTGAGGGGGGCTTGTGTTTCCGGGCGCGCTTCGGGGTAGAGCATGAAGGCAACAATCTGTTGGCTGAAGGGTCTTATCCGGTTGGGTCGGAAATCAAGGATGGGTATCCAGAATTCACCATGGGTATGCTGAAAAAGCTTGGCTGGGACGGTGATCTGACAGCTGATGAGCGTCAAGCGATTGACGGCGTTGCTGGTGATAAGACCAACTGGAAAGTCGACCTCTCGGGCGGCATTCAGCGGGTCGCCATCAAGCATGGCTGTGCCCCATTTGGTAACGCGAAAGCACGGGTGAAGGTTTGGACATTCCCAGATCCAATTCCATTGCATCGTGAACCTTTGTACACATCACGTCGTGATCTGGTGGCCGATTATCCAACATATTCAGACAGAAAGCTGTATCGCCTGCCGACTTTGTACAAGTCGATTCAGGACAAGGATTACAGTAAAGACTATCCGATAATTCTCACATCGGGACGTCTTGTTGAATATGAAGGTGGCGGTGACGAAACCCGGTCTAACCCGTGGTTGGCGGAACTTCAGCAAGATATGTTTGTTGAAGTGAACCCGTTCGACGCCAATGGTAACGGCATCCGTGATGGTGACATGGTCTGGGTGAACACACCGGAAGGTGCGCGCATTAAGGTCATGGCAATGGTTACCGAACGTGTCGCTAGAGGGGTTGCGTTCCTCCCATTCCACTTTGGTGGTCATATGGAAGGCAAAGACCTTCGTGCCAAGTATCCAGAGGGATCTGATCCTTATGTGCTTGGTGAAGCGGCAAACACAGCCATGACATATGGCTATGACTCAGTGACATTGATGCAGGAAACAAAATGTTCTCTGTGTTCAATTGAGCGCGTATAAGGGAGGTACACATGGCTAGAATGAAGTTTCTATGTGATGCAGAACGCTGTATCGAATGTAATGCCTGTGTGACTGCATGTAAGAACGAGCATGAGGTTCCGTGGGGTGTGAACCGTCGCCGGGTGGTTACCATCCAAGACGGCAAGCCTGGGGAACGGTCAATCTCTGTTGCATGTATGCACTGTTCAGATGCACCGTGTATGGCGGTCTGTCCCGTTGATTGTTTCTACCAAACCGACGAGGGTGTGGTGTTGCATTCAAAGGATCTGTGCATCGGCTGTGGTTATTGCTTCTATGCGTGCCCGTTTGGTGCGCCGCAATACCCACAGGCAGGCAATTATGGATCACGTGGTAAAATGGACAAATGTACATTTTGCGCTGGCGGTCCAGAGGACGATATGTCTGAAAGTGAGTTCCAGAAATACGGCCGTAACCGTCTTGCTGAAGGCAAACTGCCAATCTGTGCAGAAATGTGTTCAACCAAGGCACTGCTGGCGGGTGATGGTGACCAAGTGTCAAACATCTTCCGTGAGCGGGTTGTGGCCCGTGGCTTTGGTTCAGGCGCTTGGGGATGGGGTACAGCCTATTCCATCAAGAGCTAGCTAGGTCAGTCTAAATTGGCGAACCCCTAACGTTTTGGGGGTTCGTCCCTTTGTATTTATGCCCGGTAGGCCGCTGGTAAAATCGCGGTATGTCTTGGCTTTTAAGAGGGTATGACTGGTGATTACAGGTAAAATTTTCGGGCTTATTACGTTGACAACCGTTGCGTTAGCACTGGTGTCATGTGCAGAAGGCGAACAAAACCGGGTTCTCAGCTATGAAAAGGGAACTTATCTTGGTAACGCTGATCAATCATTGACGCCTGAACAACTGCGTCAATTGGTGATCCGTTCACAAATGCAGCGCGTTTACTAAGGCTTGTGTGATTAACCGGGCTAGGGAGACCAGAGCAGATGTTAAGCAAATATTTTAGTGTATTGGCGATTTTGGCGGCATTGTTGTGTGGCAGCTTTGGTATGGTTGTCCCTGCCGCGGCGCAGCAACAAGGCGAGGTGCCGGGACAAACACTTGGGGTAAATTCTGACGCTGATTTGTGGCGTTTTGTGCGTACCGGTAACGCTGGGTCAACCCAGATGAAAAATGAACTTTCCGCAGTTATGATCCAATCTGAAGGTGATAACTGGCGTGCATTCCGCAATGGGCCATTGTCTAATGTTGGTGCTTATGCGTTGCTTGGTATTGTTGGCTTGCTGGTTGTGTTTTATCTGGTGCGCGGCAAAATCCGTATTGATGCAGGGCCGTCAGGTGAGACGATTTTGCGGTTTGGGACGATTGATCGTTTTGCGCATTGGCTGATGGCAGGTTCGTTTGTGGTGCTTGGTATAACTGGTCTTAACCTCTTGTATGGACGCTATATTTTAATGCCGCTTATCGGCAAGGACGCGTTTGCCATCTTTACCGCCTTTGGTAAATATGCGCATAATTATTTGGCCTTTGCCTTTATGGCTGGGTTGGCATTGTCGTTTGTTTTGTGGGTCCGGCATAATATTCCAAGCAAGGTTGATCTTGCTTGGCTAATGGCTGGCGGCGGCATTTTCAAAAAAGGCATTCATCCACCTGCCAAGAAATTTAATGCGGGTCAGAAAATTATTTTTTGGGCGGTTATGATTGGCGGCCTGTCGGTAAGTATGTCAGGCATTGCGCTGTTATTCCCGTTCCAGACCAGCATGTTTAATGATACGTTTGTGATGCTTAATGTAATTGGCTTTAACTTGCCCACAGACCTGACGGCGATGCAAGAACAGCAGATGAACCAGCTGTGGCATGGCATTGTGTCATTAGCATTGGTGACAATGATTATTGCCCATATCTATATCGGTTCAGTCGGTATGGAAGGTGCAATTGACGCGATGAACACAGGTCACGTTGACCGTAACTGGGCAAAAGAACATCATAATTTGTGGGTTCAAGAAGAAGACCAAAAGGCCAGCCCCAGACCAGCGGAATAGGCACTTTTAGGGCGGCTTAACCTGATGGGTGCATTAGATCTGAAAATCAGTGACGTCGGGCCGCTATGGGCCCGGCGTTTTTTCATTTTGTTATGCGGCCTATGCGGCATGCTGTTGTCTCCGGCTTTTGGGTTTGACCGCCACACCGCACATGGCGGCCCGGTTCGTGGTTTGGCGTTGTCGCCGGATGGTGCGCTTTTGGTCACGGCAAGTTTTGACTATTCGGCGGTGGTATGGAACGCACCGGATTTGGTCGAAACGGCCACGCTTTATGGACATGAAGCCGCGGTGAATACAGCGGCGTTTTCGGCTGATGGCAAAATGCTGGCAACGGCCGGGGATGATGGCACGGTGTTATTGTGGCAAGTGGAAGAGCTTGCCGCGGCTGACCCACAGCCGGTTAAGCTGGAAGGTCACAAAGGCAAAGTGGTGCATGTTGCCTTTGCCGCTGATAGCAAGACGTTGGCATCGGCAAGTTGGGATGGGTCAATTGGCATATGGCCTCTAGGTGATGGGGCGGTTGGTGCCAATCGGCCTGTACGGTTTATTACCGGGCATGATGGTCCGGTAAATGCGGTGCAATTTTCTGACGATGGCCAGTTTCTCTACAGCGCCGGTTATGACGGGCAGATTCGCTATTGGCGGCTGGCCAATGACGAATATTTGCGAAGCCCGGTGCGTAACGGCTGGGGTGTTTCGGTATTTATGGTCGATGAACAAGCCGATTTGATTGCATTTGGCGGGTCTGACGGGCAAATGGTGGTGCAGCGGCTTTCGGATGAAACACCATTGCTCCGCCTTGGTGATGAACGGGTGCCAGTTTTATCACTTTTTTATCGTTCTAGCGATAACGTGATCAGTTTTGGCAATGCGAAGGGACGGGTAGTCCTTGTTGATACAAATGACTGGTCGGTTGTACGTGATTTTAACGCTGCAAATGGCCCTATTTGGAGTTTGGTAATCTTGCCGGGGGCGGAGTCACTAGTTGTTGCGGGGCTTGATGATTTTATCACGCGCTGGCCTATTTATGATTTTCCGCCAGAATTTTTGGAAAAGCCGGGGCCGGCGCGCCGGTTTCATCCAACCAAAGAGGTTGCGAATGGTGAAAGGCAATTTGCCCGTAAATGCAGCGTTTGTCATACCCTGCAGGTAGATGGTAAACGCCGCGCCGGGCCAACATTATTTGGCGTTTTTGGGCGTCAAGCCGGCACCCTAGAGGGCTATCCTTATTCTGAGGCGCTATTGCAGTCTGACATTGTGTGGGATGCTGCCAGCATTGACCGTTTGTTTAAAGATGGTCCTGACGTGGTAACGCCCGGGACTAAAATGCCTATTCAGCGCATGAAAAGCGCGCAAGATCGACAAGACCTTGTGCGGTTCTTGCAATCTGCCACCAAAACAAGATAATAGTCATCCAAATGCCGTTAGCCTATAGGGGGCGGCCGTTGAAAGGAGAGATCGACATGAAGATGGTTCTGGTAAGTGGGGTCGTTGCGGTTGCTATCGCTGTGGTGGCATACGTCGTTCTGGTGAATTCGGGAATGGATTCTGCATCGGTGTTTTCTGGTCCTGATGTCAGGCTGTAAAAACGTTCTGATGCGTTAACAAATGCAAGC
>Ga0181607_10000729_pt1 | contig 28648 bp, 22 predicted proteins | sample 041ome_9_FD_132420 | JGI IMG/M metagenome (GOLD analysis project Ga0181607, IMG submission 132420) | Coastal salt marsh microbial communities from the Groves Creek Marsh, Skidaway Island, Georgia - 041413US metaG (megahit assembly) | ecosystem: Environmental > Aquatic > Marine > Intertidal zone...
ACGCGGCAGGATCACCTTTTCGGTGACCTCACGCAGCAGCGTCTCGACTGCTGTGTGCAAGGCCGAAATATCATCGCTCACGAGCGATAGTCCGCATTGATCGAGATGTATCCGTGGGTGAGGTCGCAGGTCCACACCGTGGCCTTGCCGTCGCCCAGGCCGATATCGACGGTGATGTCCACGTCTTGCCCGGCAAGGTGCTTCGCCACGGGTGCCTCGTCATAGTCCGCCAGCGGCAGGCCATCCTTCGCCGCCCAGATGCCGCCAAATGCGATGGAGAGCTTGTCGCGGTCTGCCGGTTCGCCCGCCTTGCCCACGGCCATCACCACGCGGCCCCAGTTGGCATCGCCGCCTGCGATCGCGGTCTTCACCAGCGGCGAATTGGCGATGGCCATGCCGATGCGGCGGGCAGAGGCATTATCGACTGCGCCCGTCACCGAAACAGCGATGAATTTCTGCGCCCCTTCGCCATCGCGCACCACGAGGTGAGCGAGCTGGCGGCACACGTCATGCAGCGCTGCCATGAAGGCATCCGCGCCCGCATCATCAAAGCTCGACAGCGGGGCATTGCCTGCCTTGCCGGTGGCGAAGGCCAGAATGGTGTCGCTGGTGGAGGTGTCGCTGTCCACGGTGATGCAATTGTAGGTCTGCTCGTTCGCGGCAGACAGGCACTGCTGCAGGAAGATCGGGTCCACCGCAGCATCGGTGAAGATATAGCCGAGCATGGTCGCCATATCGGGCGCGATCATGCCGCTGCCCTTGATGATGCCGTTCAGCGTCACCCGTACGTCGCCGATCATGGCAGAGGCGGTGGCACCCTTGGCGAAAGTATCCGTTGTACCGATGGTGTTGGCGGCATCTTCCCAGCTGCAAGGCTCAGCCGTCAGCGCGGCAGCGACACCGGCTTCCGCCTTGTCCTTGGGCAAGGGCACGCCAATCACGCCAGTCGAGGAGACGAGCACGTCAGAAGGCTGGCAATCCAGATGCGTGGCGACCTGCGCCATGATCTGTTCCACAGCCTCGCGCCCGCGATAGCCGGTGAAGGCATTGGAATTGCCGGCATTGACGATCAGCGCCCGCGCACGCCCCAGCTTCACCTGCTCGCGGCCCATTTCCACTTCGGTGGAGCAGCACACGTTCTTCGTAAAAACGCCCGCCAGCGCGGTGCCTTCTGCCAGTTCGGCGTAGGTCAGATCGCAGCGGTCCCAGGTCTTGTAACGCGCCTTTGCAACGCGCAAGGTCACGCCTTCGATTGCGGGCATGTCGGGGAAAGGCTGGGCCAGCGGGGAGGTTTCGATATCCATGTGCAGGCGCATAATGCCAAGCGTCGCGCGCTACAATCGGCTAATATTCAGCGCAAAGTAACCCGCACAAAGTAGACATGGCGGAATAGATCGCTATCTGGAGCCGTAATGCTTCGCCAATTGCTCACCCTGCTGGCTGTTCTGACCGGGCTTACCGCCACGGTTACGCCTGCGCATGCGCTGGATACTGGCGTGCAAGCGGTGGAAGTGGCGCACGACGTGGCGAGCTGCCACACGACCGTAGAAGCAGCGCAGCTCGGCTGGAGCGAAACGCAGATAATCGTATCCGAAGTGCGCGGTTGCCTGCGCCCGGGACCGGTGCTGGCATTCGTTGCCCCCAGCGTTTACCTGCAGGCTGACCGCGCGCGCGAATAGCGCCCGCCACTCAATCCCTACCGCTTGAATTGCAGCTGCCGAGCGCATCGTCGCGCTGGCGCGCACCCATAAAGATACGACAGGAATCGCCCCCATGTGGCAGAAAATCGCCAAATCCGTCTTCGGTTCGTCCAACGAACGCTACGTCAAATCGCTCGACAAGCTGGTGGCGCGCATCAACGCGCTGGAAGAGCAGCTGGAAGACTTCTCCGATGACGAGCTGAAAGCGCAGACCGCTAAGTTCCGCATGAAGCTGGAAGAAGGCCAGACGCTGGACGACATCATGCCCGAGGCTTTTGCCACCGTGCGTGAGGCCTCGAAGCGCGTGCTCGGCATGCGCCACTTCGATGTGCAGATGGTGGGAGGCATCGTGCTTCACCGCGGCGAAATCGCGGAAATGAAGACGGGTGAGGGCAAGACGCTTGTCGCCACGCTCGCCACCTATCTCAACGCCATCGAAGGCAAGGGCGTGCACGTGGTGACGGTGAATGATTACCTCGCCAGCCGCGACGCGGAACACATGGGCCGCCTGCACAATTTCCTGGGCCTCAGCGTTGGCGTGATCGTGCCCAACCTGCCTGAACCCGCTCGCCGCGAAGCCTATGCAGCTGACATTACCTACGGCACCAACAACGAATTCGGCTTCGATTACCTGCGCGACAACATGAAGGACAGCCGCGCCAAGATGGTGCAGCGCCCGTTCAACTTCGCCATCGTTGACGAGGTGGACTCGATCCTGATCGACGAAGCGCGGACCCCGCTGATCATTTCCGGCCCAACCGAGGACAAGTCCGAGCTTTACCTGGAGCTCGACAAGATCGTGAAGGACCTCGAGGAAGAGTATTACGAAACTGACGAGAAGGCGCGCACGATCCAGCTGACAGAAGATGGCGTGGAAGAGGTGGAAAAGCGCCTGATCGCCGCCGGGCTGCTGCAGAGCGACAACCTCTACGACATCGAGAACACGCAGGTCGTCCACCATCTGGACCAGGCCCTGCGGGCAGTGATCATGTTCAAGCGCGATACCGACTATATCGTCAAGGATGAGAAGGTCGTGATCATCGACGAGTTCACCGGTCGCATGATGGACGGCCGCCGCTGGTCGAACGGCCTGCATCAGGCTGTCGAGGCGAAGGAAGGGGTGGAGATACAGCCCGAGAACCAGACCATGGCCTCGATCACCTTCCAGAACTATTTCCGCATGTATCCCAAGCTGTCCGGCATGACCGGTACGGCCGCCACAGAAGCGGCGGAATTCTGGGATATCTACAAACTGAACGTGGTGGAAATCCCCACCAATGTCCCCGTGCTGCGCATCGACGAGGAAGACGAGTTCTACAAGAACACGCAGGACAAGTTCCAGGCGATTGCGAAGGCGATCAAGGAAAAGAACGAGATCGGCCAGCCGGTTCTGGTGGGTACAGTCTCGATCGAGAAGTCCGAACTGCTGTCCAAGTTCCTCGACAAGGAAGGCGTGAAGCACTCCGTCCTCAACGCCCGCATGCACGAAAGCGAAGCGCATATCGTGGCGCAGGCAGGGCGGCTTGGCGCGGTGACCATCGCCACCAACATGGCTGGCCGCGGTACCGACATCCAGCTGGGCGGCAATATCGAATTCCGCATCGAGGATGAGCTCGGGGCGATGGAAGACGGTCCCGAAAAGGATGCCGCCATCGGCAAGATCCGCGAAGAGGTCGAGGCTGAAAAGCAGAAGGTGAAGGAAGCGGGCGGCCTGTTCGTTCTCGGCACCGAACGCCACGAAAGCCGCCGCATCGATAACCAGCTGCGTGGCCGCTCTGGCCGTCAGGGTGACCCAGGCCTTTCGCGCTTCTACCTCTGCCTTGAGGACGATCTGCTGCGCATCTTCGGCCCGGACACGCTGTTCTCCAAGATGATGAACTCCAACCTCGAGGATGGCGAGGCGATCGGTTCCAAGTGGCTGTCCAAGGCCATCGAAACCGCACAGAAGAAGGTCGAGGCGCGCAACTACGAAATGCGCAAGCAGGTCGTGCAGTACGACGACGTGATGAATGACCAGCGCAAGGTCATCTACGAGCAGCGCGCCGAGGTGATGGATGCCGAACTGGTGGATGACGTGGTCGAGCATATGCGCGTCGATTCCATCAACGCCATCGTCACCACCGCGTGCCCTCCCGGATCCTATCCCGAACAGTGGGACGTTGCCGGCCTGAAGGAGCGCGTGGAAGAGGTGCTGGGCGAAACCCCGCCCATCGACGATTGGATGGAAGAGGATGCGGTCGAGCCCGAAATCATCGAGGAGCGCCTGCAGGAACTCGCCAACGGAAGGCTGGCCGCGCGCACCGAGCAGCTGGGCGAGGAGAGCTGGCGTCGGGTGGAAAAGAGCATCCTGCTGCGCCAGCTGGACCATCACTGGAAGGAGCATCTCGCCACGCTGGATGCCCTGCGCCAGGTGGTGTTCCTGCGTGCCTATGCCCAGAAGCAGCCGCTCAACGAATACAAGCAGGAAGCTTTCGGCCTGTTCGAGATGATGCTGGATTCGATCCGTGAAAGCGTGACCAAGATCCTGCTTACGGCCGATTTCCAGATGGCTCCGCCGCCGCAAGCGCAGCGCCCGTTGCCCGAGCTGCCGGAATTCATGACCGGCCATATCGATCCGCTGACGGGTGAGGACAATTCGAACGATGGCGACGGTTCTGCCATCCGCGCGCCGCTCTTCGGTGCGCTGGCAGGCTCTGCCATGGCGCAGGTCGGCCCCGGTGGCGCGGAAACGGTCGATCCCTATGCGGGCAAGGTCAGCAACCGCAACGCTCCGTGCCCCTGCGGATCGGGCAACAAGTACAAGCACTGCCACGGCGCGGTTTGATCCACAGCTGGCCGCCTGAACTTCTTGCCAGCACAGTAACGTTCGTTATTGTCGCTGGCGGGAAGGGGAAGGCCATGCAGATTACCAGGCTGGACCTGCCGCGTCGTTCCGTGGGCGAAGGCCCGGTGTGGGACGTTGACGAGCAGGCGCTCTATTACATCGATATCCTCGAAAAGATGGTGATGCGCTGGCATCCGGCCAGCGGAGAGCATCGTGAATGGGACGTGCCCGACATGGTCGGATCAATGGCCCTGCGCGAAAATGGCGGGGCCATCGTGGCGCTGGTGAACGGCATTCACGCGCTCGACCTCGATACCGGCGAGGTGACGCCGCTGGCGCTGATGGAACCGGAAAATCCCGACATCCAGCTGGCAGACGGCAAGGTGGACCGGGCCGGGCGCTTCATCTTCGGCAGCAGTCACCGCAAGGCGGCGGAACCTGTGGGCGGGCTCTACATGCTGGACAAGGGCACGATCCGCCAGCTCGACAGCAGGCTGATGCTGGGCAACGGACCGTGCTTTTCGCCCGACAACCGCACCCTATACCACGCCGACAGCATGGCGCATGTCATCTACGCCTATGACTATGACCTGGCGACGGGCGAGGCATCCAACCGGCGCGAGTTCTTCAACACCAGCGATTACGGCCCGATCCCTGACGGTGCGACGGTGGATGCCGCAGGCGACCTGTGGGTGGCAATCTGCGAGGGCGGCGTGGTGCTGCGGCTTACGCCGGAAGGCGAAGTGCGACAAGTGATCGACATGCCTACCATGCTGCCCGCCAGCTGCATGTTCTTCGGCGAAAAGCTGGACCGGCTCTTCGTCCCCAGCATCGATCCAAGCTTCCTTGGCCGCGAGCCCGGCGATGGCGACGGCTGGAATTACGTGATCGACGGCCTTGGTGTGCAGGGCCTGCCGGAGCCGCGCTACAATGGATAAGCGCCTTCCTCCGCTGCTGGTCGCGGTCTTCATCAATATTGCGGGTTTCAGCCTGATCCTGCCGCTGCTGCCGTTCTACGGACAGGTGTTCGACGCGCAGCCGTTCGAGATCGGGCTGCTGTTTGCCGCCTATTCCTTCGGCAACGTGTTCGGTGAAATCCACTGGGGCCGCCAGTCGGACGTGTGGGGCAGGCGCAAGGTGCTGGCGGTGACTACTTTCATCGCCGGCCTTTCCTATTTCGCCTTCGCCTATGCCTCCGGCCTGTGGGCAGCGATCCTGATCCGCATCGTTAGCGGCTTCTTTTCCGGCACGCTGAGCGTGTGCCAGGGCTTTATCGCCGATGTTTCCCCGCCTGAGAGACGTGCCAAGACCATGGGCTATTTCGGTGCAGCATTTTCGCTCGGAATTGCCTTCGGTCCGGTGCTCGGTGGCGTGTTCGCTGGAGAGGAAGCGGTGGCAGAGAGTTTCCGCTTGCCGATCTTTATCGCGGGCGGCCTGTCAATCCTCGCCAGCCTGTGGTGCATGCTCGTGCTGCGCGACGCGGTGGAGCCGAAGGGGAAGGGCGCGCGGCTGCCGAAATATTCCGCGGCATTCCAGTTCGTTTCGGGTGAGCCGCTGCTCTCGCGCCTGTTCATCATCAGCTTCTTCGGCATTGCCGCCTTCGCTTCGATGGAAGCGGTTTATGGCTTGTGGAGCGAGGCGAACTTTGGCTGGAGCGCCAATGACCTCGGCTTTGCGTTCCTCGCCATCGGCGGCGGTGGCTTGTTCGCCCAGCTGGTGCTGATCGGCCCGCTGGTGCATCGCTTTGGCGAGGCGCGGGTGATCGTGATGGGCCTGTGCCTGCTGGCGCTTTCCATGTTCCTGCAACCGGTGATCCGTCTACCGATTTCCGGCGTGCTGCTGATGGGCGTGCTGATGACGGGGCACAGCCTTGCCTTCCCCTCTGCCGGGGCGCTGCTCAGCCGCAATACCCCGCCCGAAAGGCAGGGCAGCACCATGGGCCTGCTGATGGCTTCCAACGCGATTGGCCGCATCCTCGCGCCGCCCATCTTCGGCTGGATATATGCCGTGCAGATGGATGCGCCCTGGTATGCGGGTGCGGTGATGATCGGACTGGTGATCCTGATAGCGTTGCAGGCGGTGAAGCTGCTCGACGCGCAAAGGGCAGCTGCTGGCTGATCTTGTGCTTCCGTTCGCCTGAAATTTACCATTTGCCGTCAAGGCTTGGCCGTTGGATCAAGATCAAGAGAAGGCAGTGCGATGGGCGCTTGGGGAACCGGCAGTTTCGAGAATGATGATGCGCTGGACTGGACTTACGACATCCAGTCGCCTGCCGATGTCAGCAAGGTGTTCGATCGCCTGAAGGAAGAAAGTGACGCCCACCCCGATGGTGGGGACATGTATATCGAGGCCGACTTCGCTTCCCAACTGATCGCCGCTGCCGAATGCGTGGCGATGATGATGGGTCGCGTGGTGCCCGATTTTCCGCCCGAACTGCGCAGTGTGCCGGCAGAAGCTGGCGAGCCGGACGCGCTGCTGTTCCATCAGGCGCGCAACGCCACGCTTTCGGTCATGCGCAATTCCGAGCTTGCCGAACTGTGGCAGGAAGCCTCCGAGAGTGACGAGACCAACCCCTGGCTGGCCGAATTGACCGCGCTGATCGAACGGCTCAATCCCGATATCGACTACGTGCCGCAAATGCCCGAATGGGATGACCTCGATATCGAAGAGGAGGAGCCGCAATGCGCCTTCTGCCGCCAGCCGGTGTCACAGAAGGACTATTTCGGCCTGTCAGTCACCGAATATGGCGATATCTTCGAAAGCTCGCGCGTCATGCCGATCCACCTTGGCTGCCTCAATTCGCGGCTGCATCACAAGACTGCGGTGATCGCCTTCCGCGATGATCCTGACCGGCCGATCGATCTCGACAAGCTCTGACACAGCGCGCCTGTTACAAATTGCGGCTTGCCCTCACACGGGGCTTCGATAGCCTCCTCGCAAGTTTTGAGGAGGATCGACCATGAAACGCGCCCTGTTTACCGCTATTGCCGCTTCGCTGCTCGCCAGTGGTTCCATCGCCCACGCCGAACATCACGAAGGTGCTGAAGCAGCCATTGCCGCCGCAGTTGCCGATGATCGCCGTCCGGAAGGCGACGTTGCGCGCGATGAACTGCGCAAACCGGCGCAGATCGTCCGTTTCGCCGGTGTCGAACCGGGCATGGCGGTGGCCGAGATTGCGCCTGGCGGCGGATATTACACGCGCATCCTCGCTGAAACCGTAGGACCTGATGGCAAGATCTACGCCCTGATGCCGGGCTTCTTTGCCACCCGCCCCGGAGGGCTGGACGGGATCAACGCGCTGGCAGAGGAATATGGCAATATCGAAGTGGTCGTGGTCGATGGCTATGACACGCTGGAACTGCCCGGCCTGGTGGACCTTGTGTGGACGACCGAGAATTACCACGACCTCGCCAATGGCGATATCGACGTGGTGAACGCATGGGCAGCCCGTGCGCTCAATCCCGGCGGCCTCTATTTCGTGGAAGATCATTCCGCACCGGGCACCGGCACCAGCGCCACCAGCACCATCCACCGGATAGACCCGATGGCCGTGATCGCACAGGTCACCGGTGCAGGCTTTGTGCTTGAAGGAACCAGTGACGTGCTGGCCAATCCGAACGATCCCAAGGACGTATCCCCGCGCGATGTGGAGCCAACCAGCGAGAAGTTCGCGCTCAGGTTCCGCAGCGTGCAGTAGGCCCGCGCGTTAGCCCTCCTTGGGCACGACCTTCGCGTAGTCGTCCGTACGGAACCAGCGGTTGAGCAGGGTTTCGAGGCGGACCAGTTCCGGCGTGCATTGGGGAATCGCGGAGGCGGGTTCGCCTTCTTCCAGTGCGTCTGTCACGGCGTTGCGATATTCGAACAGGTCGACATCGCCAGCCTGGCGGGCGAGGGCGGCCTTGGCGTCCAGCACGGTGTCGATCCGGTCCTGCGCTTCGCCCGCGTCGATCGTGCCCTTGCGCAGGTCCTTGATCGTTTCGCAGACATAGCTTTCGCAGGTCCACGGACGGTTCTTGTAAACCTGGCACATCTTGTCACACAGGCGCGGGCAGGGCTGGTTGAAGCTCAGCTCGCCATCGTCATACTCGATGACCTCGATGCCCAGCTTGCGGATGGTGCGTGCCTCGTCCTCGTCCACCACCACGCGGCCGAACATGGTGTTGTCGCAGCACATGCCGCAGGAAAGGCAAAGATCGCTCTCTGCCGGGTGGGATTTCGTGTCTGGCAAGAAAAATGGCTCCCCGAGTTGGATTCGAACCAACGACCAAGTGATTAACAGTCACCTACTCTACCGCTGAGCTATCGGGGAGCAGCCCGATGGGCAGGTGAGGGCCTATATGGGCGCGGATTCGCTTTGGCAACCCCGCTTTTTAACCTGCGGCATTTTCTGTGTGAAAAGCCGGAATCAGACCAAGAATTGTTCGGCCACGATCCGTTCGTCCAGCGCGTGGCCGGGGTCGAAAAGCAGGGTCATTTCCATGTCGCGGGCGATCTCCACGCGCACCTCTGCCACGTCGCGATATTCCTTCTGGTCCGCCACCACGGCCACTGGGCGCTTGTCGGGCTCGCGGATGCGGAAGGAAACCTGGCTGCGATCCGGCAGGATGGCCCCCCGCCAGCGGCGCGGGCGGAAGGGGCTGATCGGCGTCAGCGCCAGCATTTGCGAATCGAGCGGCAGGATCGGTCCGTGGGCAGAGAGGTTGTAAGCCGTGGAGCCCACTGGCGTTGCCAGCAACACGCCATCGCCGGCCAGTTCCGGGATACGCACCTTGCCGTTCACGCTGATCTCGATCTTGGCGGTCTGGCGGGTTTCACGCAGCAGGCTCACCTCGTTGATCGCGCAGGAGGAATGCACCCCGCCATCCTGGTCAATCGCTTCCATGCGCAGGGGGCAAACGGTGAGCGGCTTGGCCTTCTCGATCCGCTTGAGCAGCCCGTCACACCCGCGGTGCCGGTTCATAAGGAAGCCCACGGTGCCAAGGTTCAGGCCGTAAGCTGGCAGAATCGCGTCATTATCTAGCATCTGGTGCAGCGCATCGAGCATGTAGCCATCGCCGCCGAGCACCACCACGGCACTCGCTTCCTCAACCGGCACCCAGTTGATGCAGTCACGCATGGCTTCTGCCGCCTCGCGCGCACGGTCTGTCGGCGATGCGAGAAGCGCCAGCCGGTTCGTATCGATCATGTCGCAATTCCCACCCATGATTGCGGACACTAGTGCCAGCGTCCCGATTTGCAACGCAAGCTGCATAGGCAGGTGACGAATCCATGACACTGCGCCAGTGCCAGCCCATGCAATCTCCAATTCCCACCCATGAACGCCGCCGCAGGACAGATCGCCGATCAGACGGCCTGCACCCGCTGGCAGGCGAACTGGCGAGCGCGATCGGGCGCGGGGAAGTGGATGTGCTGTTCCAGCCGCAGTTCAGCTGCGCCGATGGTTCAGTGACGGGAGCAGAAGCTTTGGTGCGCTGGTATCATCCGCCGCGCGGCGGCATCGGGGGTGACCAGCTGTTCGGCATTGCCGCGCGATCCGGGCTTGCGCGCCAGTTGTCCAGATATGTGCTTGCCAAGGCGCTGGCTGCGGCCTCTGCATGGCCGGAACACATGCGCCTGTCGTTCAACATCACCCCGGCAGACCTTTCCGCGTCAGACTTCACCGATTGCGTTGCTGCTGCCCTTGCCAGATCCGGCTTTGCGCCTGAACGGCTGACGCTGGAACTTACCGAACAGGCGCCGGTGCATGACCTCGATGGCTCGGCAGAGCAGCTGCACATGCTGGTGGACCTCGGCATTCGCGTGGCGCTGGATGATTTCGGAGCAGGCTTTTGCAACTTCCGTTACCTGAAAAAGCTGCGGCTGCATTACATCAAGCTGGATCGCAGCATGGTGGAAGGCATCGGCCATGACAGCCGAGACCTTGAAGTGCTGCGCGGCATCGTGGCTATGGCCAACGCGCTGGACCTTGCGGTGATCGCCGAAGGGATCGAGATGAACAGCCAGCTGGAAGCCGTGAAACGCGAAGGCTACGCAAGCTGGCAGGGCTTCCTGGGCGCAAGGCCACTGGAAGCCGCACGCCTTGCCGAACTGGCCAAGGCCTAACCCTTCAAACCCTTCTAACCCTTCTTTTCCGCCTTCAGCGCGATCCGGCTGAGACCCTTGGTGAGCTGGAACAGGCCGTTCAGACGGCTCTTGGGATCGCCCCATGCGCGGTTGATCACCAGCTTCATGTCAGGCCGCAGCTTGGCGGTATCCTGCAGCCTGTCGACATAAGCGAGCAGGCCGGGGCCATCGGGGAAGTCGTCATTGTGGAAGGTGACAAGCGTGCCGCGCGCGCCCACGTCGATCTTGGCGATATGCGCGTCGATTGCCTGGTGCTTGATCTCAATAAGGCGGATCAGGTTCTGCGTTGCATCGGGCAAATCGCCGAAGCGGTCGATCATCTCGGCGGCGAGGCTTTCGATCTCGGCCTTGTCGCGCGCATCGTTCAAACGGCGATAGAGCGCCATGCGCACGGCCAGATCGGGCACGTAATCGTCCGGGATCATGATCGGGGCATCGACGGTGATCTGTGGCGACAGGCCTTCGCGGCTGTCACGCTCCAGCCCCATGTCGCCAGCCTTGGCGGCAAGGATCGCGTCCTCCAGCATGGACTGGTAGAGTTCGAAGCCGACTTCGCGGATATGGCCGGATTGCTCGTCACCCAGCAGATTGCCTGCGCCGCGAATGTCCAGGTCATGGCTGGCGAGCTGGAAGCCCGCACCCAGTGAATCCAGATCACCCAGCACCTTCAGGCGCTTTTCCGCCACTTCGGAAAGCTGCCTGTCTGCAGGCGTGGTGAGATAGGCATAGGCCCGGATCTTGGAACGGCCCACGCGGCCGCGCAGCTGGTAAAGCTGGGCAAGGCCGAAGCGGTATGCGCGGTGGATGATGATGGTGTTCGCAGAAGGAATATCTAGCCCGCTTTCCACGATGGTGGTGGCCAGCAGCACTTCATATTTCTTCTCGTAGAAGGCGCTCATCCGCTCTTCCACCTCGCCTGCCGCCATCTGGCCGTGAGCGGCGACGAAACGGATTTCGGGCACATTTTCGTGCAGCCAGTCGGCCACCTCGTCCATGTCCGAAATGCGCGGCACGATGATGAAGCTTTGACCGCCGCGATGATGTTCGCGCAGCAAGGCCTCGCGCATCACCATGTCATCCCATTCCATCACGTAGGTGCGCACGGCAAGGCGGTCCACCGGCGGGGTCTGGATGGTGGAGAGTTCGCGCAGGCCGCTCATCGCCATTTGCAGCGTGCGCGGAATGGGCGTGGCGGTGAGGGTCAGGACGTGCACATCGGTGCGCAGCTGCTTCAGCCTTTCCTTGTGGGTGACACCGAAGCGCTGTTCCTCGTCCACAATCACCAGGCCAAGGTCCTTGAACTTCGTCTGCTTAGACAGGATCGCGTGGGTGCCGATCACGATGTCCACGGTGCCTGCTTCCAGTCCTTCGCGCGTGGCCTTCATTTCGGCTTGCGGGACAAGGCGCGAGAGGCGGCCGACCTTTAGTGGGAAACCTGCAAAACGTTCGGCAAAGCCCTGGTAATGCTGGCGGGCAAGCAGGGTGGTGGGTGCGACCACGGCAACCTGCTGGCTCGCCATGGCGGCAACGAAGGAAGCGCGCAGGGCAACCTCGGTCTTGCCGAAGCCCACGTCGCCGCACACGAGCCGGTCCATCGGCTTGCCTTCCGCAAGATCCTTCAGCACGTCATCAATGGCGGCATCCTGATCGTCCGTCTCTTCCCACGGGAAGCGATCAACGAACTGGTTGTAGCTGGAGTCCTCCACCTCCAGCACCGGCGCCTTCTTCAGCGCGCGCTGGGCGGCGACCAGCATCAGCTCTCCGGCGATTTCGCGAATGCGCTCCTTCAGCTGGGCGCGGCGCTTCTGCCATGCTTCGCCGCCGAGCCTGTCCAGCATCGCGCCTTCTTCGGACGAGCCGAAGCGCGAGAGGACATCGATATTCTCAACCGGGATATAGAGCTTGTCGCCGCCGCGATATTCGAGGCAGACGCAGTCATGCTGGCTCTTGCCCACGGGCACGGGTTCAAGGCCGAGATACTTGCCGATGCCATGGTCGATATGGACGACAAGATCGCCGCGCCGCAGCGCCTGCAATTCGGCGAGGAAGGCGTCAGCATCCTTCTTCTTCTTGCGGCGGCGGACTAGGCGATCGCCCAGCAGGTCCTGTTCGGTGACCAGTTCCAGCTCGTCGTTCGAGAACCCGGTGTCGAGCGGCAGCACCAGCGCCACCGCCTTCGCGCGGCCTGATGCCTTGGGCGCGGACATGCCGAGCGCTTCCTGCCAGCTTTCGGCCAGCGCCACTTCGGTGCCGGCTTCCGCCATGATGGAAGCGATGCGGCTGCGCGACCCTTCGGAATAGGCCGCAAACAGCGGCCGCTTGCCCACCTTGGCCAGCGCGGCGAAGTGCTTGGCGGCTGCTTCGTAAGTGTTCTTGCCGGCAGAGCGTTCGGGCGTGAAATCGCGTGCGGACCTGAACCCGAAATCGACCACCTTGTCGGTTTCGGGTTCAGCGAAGATTACCGCCTTGTGGATCGGCTGCGCGGTTACGGCCGCGTCCAGCTCCTCGCGCTTCAGGTAAAGGGAGGCGGGGTCAAGCGGGCGGTATGAACCGGCTGCCTGGCCCGAAACCTCACGGCGCTGGCGGTGATAGTCGGCAATATCGGCAAGCCGTTCTTCGGCTGCCTGCAAAGCGCCGGCATCGATCACCACCTCGTCATCGGGCTTCAGGTAATCGAACAGCGTTGCCAGCTTGTCTTGCAGCAGCGGCATCCAGTGTTCCATGCCGGCCAGCCGCCTGCCTTCGCTCACCGCCTCGTAAAGCGGATCCTGCGTGGCGGTGGCTCCGAACATTTCGCGGTAGCGGCTGCGGAAGCGCTTGATGGCAACATCATCGATCAGCGCCTCGCTGGCCGGCAGCAGCAGGTGCCCTTCCACCGTGCCGGTGGTGCGCTGGGTCTGCGGATCGAACAGGCGCAGAGACTCCAGGTCATCGCCGAAGAAATCGAGCCTGAGGCCGCCTTCAAGGCCTGAAGGGTAGATATCGAAAATGGAACCGCGCACCGCGAATTCGCCAGTGTCCACCACCGTATCGGTGCGGCTGTAACCCTGCCGCTGGAGCAGGGCGATCAGGCTGTCATGGCCGATCTCGATCCCCGGTTTCAGTTCGCGAACCGCCTCGCGAATGCGGAACGGGGTGAGCACGCGTTGCAGCACCGCGTTGATCGTGGTGACCAGCAGTTGCTTCTTCCGCGTGCCCGATTGCAGGCGGTAGAGCGCCGAGAGGCGCCGGGCAGAAACAGACAGGGCAGGGCTGGCCCGGTCAAACGGCAAGCAATCCCACGCGGGAAATTCGATCACCTGCAATTCCGGCGCGAAGAACTGCGCGGCATCCGTCACCGCGCGCATGGCGGCATCGTCCGGCGCGATGAACACAGCACGGCCGGTGCTGGCGCGGGCGAGGTCTGCCAGCACGAGCGGCTGGCTGCCACGCGCGACACTGGCCAGCGTCAGCGGCTTTTTGGCAGAAAGAATGCGGGAAAAATCAGTCATCTGGCGGTCTGTCGTGCTCGGCGATAAAGGCGTGTGGTGCACGCGCAATTGCCCGCCGGCGCGATTTTGAGGGTCTCGCAGGCGGGTTCGGGAATATGTTCGCGGTGCCCTATGGCGATTGCCGGATCAGGGCAAGGGGGACCTATGGCCAGATCGAGCGGTCAGATGGAGACGTAATCGATGCGTTGCAGCTTCTCGAGCTGGGGCCCGTGGAAGGCTTCCGGTGCTTCCTGCGTCTTCAGCGCCCATGCCATCACGTCCACATCGTCATGGTCCAGCAGCGCTTCGAACCAGGCCATTTCGGCCTCGTCCCATTCGGCATGGTAGGTGTCGAAAAAGCCGCCGACGATGTAATCGGCTTCACGCGTGCCGCGATGCCATGCGCGGAATTTCATGCGGGCGAGGCGCTGCGTCTTTTCGGGGGACTGGCTCATGCGGGCCTCCTACCGCCTCGCGCCAAGTTGCGCTAGAGCCAAGCCATGCGGCCTGCCATTCTAAACCCCCTGTTTGCCGAAACGGACAGCCTTGATGGCGTGGGGCCGAAGCTGAAGAAGCCGCTGGCGCGCCTGCATATCGATCAACTGCGTGACCTTGCCTATCACCTGCCGGACCGCTTCGTGACGCGCCGCGCGGTGATGGACCTCGATGAAGCGGGAGAGGGCGAGCAGATCATCGTCGCGCTGACACCCACGGAGCATCGCGCCGCGCGCAATCCGGGGCGCGGGCCGTACCGGGTGCTGGCGCAGGACGGAAAAGGCAATATCTGCGCGCTTACTTATTTCGGGCGGGCGAGCTATTCGGCCAAGAAGCTGCTGCCCGTGGGTGAAAAACGTTGGGTTGCAGGCCGTCTGGACCGGTTTGGCGACATGCTGCAGATCGTCCATCCCGATCATATCGCGGAAGACAGCAGCACGCTTGCCGCGAACCAGGTTGAACCTGTGTACCGCCTTGCCGAAGGCCTTACCCAGCCGCGCATCGCCGCGATGGTGGCGCAAGCGCTCGCTGCCGCGCCGGAACTGCCCGAATGGATCGAGCCGGGCGTCTTGCAGCAGCAGCAATGGCCCGCATGGCGCGATGCACTGGCGCTGGCCCACAAGGGGGAAACCGCCAAGGCGCGTGACAGGCTCGCTTATGACGAGCTGTTCGCCAATGCGCTGGCGCTGATGCTGGTGCGCCAGTCCAACCGCAAGCGGCGCGGGCAGGGCCTGCAGGGTGACGGGCATTTGCGAGACAAGCTGCAGCTGCCGTTCCCGCTCACCGGCGCGCAGCAACGCTCGATCCACGAGATTACCGGCGACATGGCGCAGGAAGCGCCAATGCTGCGTTTGCTGCAAGGCGATGTCGGCGCGGGCAAGACGGTGGTGGCGCTGGAAGCCATGCTGGCGGCGGTGGAAGCAGGCGCGCAGGCGGCTCTGCTGGCGCCCACGGAAATCCTCGCTCGCCAGCATTTCGAGACGCTGCGCAGCATGGCCAAGCCTACTGGCGTGGAGATCGCGCTGCTGACGGGACGGGACAAGGGCAAGGCGCGCGAAAGCATTCTCATGGGGCTGCTGGACGGCAGCATCCAGATCGTAGTCGGCACACACGCCATTTTCCAGGATGCGGTGCAGTACAAAAACCTCGGGCTGGTGGTGATTGACGAGCAGCACCGCTTCGGCGTGTCGCAGCGGCTGATGCTGACTGCCAAGGGCAAGCTGACACCGCACACCCTCTCCATGACGGCCACCCCCATTCCGCGTACGCTGGTGCTCGCCCAATATGGCGAGATGGATGTGAGCCGGCTGGACGAGATGCCGCCGGGTCGCCAGCCGATCGATACCCGCGTGATCTCCGCAGCGCGGCTGGAGGATGTGGTGGCAGGCGTTGAACGCCACCTCACCACCGGCCAGCAGGCCTATTGGGTATGCCCGATGGTGCGCGATAATGAGCAGGACGATATCGCTGCCGCAGAAGCGCGCTATGCCTCGCTGAAGCACCGCTTTGGTGATGACGTGGTGCTGGTTCACGGGCAGCTTTCGTCTGACCAGAAGGACGCCGCCATGCAGCGCTTTGCCAGCGGCGATGCCAAGCTGATTGTGGCGACCACCGTGATTGAAGTGGGCGTGGACGTGCCCAATTCCACGCTGATGGTGATCGAACAGGCGGAACGCTTCGGCCTTGCGCAGCTTCACCAGCTGCGTGGCCGCGTGGGGCGGGGCAGTGAGAAAAGCACCTGCCTGCTGCTGCGCGGTGATGAACTGTCCGAAACCGGCCGCAAGCGCCTCGCCCTGATGCGCGAGACGCAGGATGGCTTCCTGCTGGCGGAAGAGGATTTGTCGCTGCGCGGTGGCGGCGAACTGCTCGGCACGCGCCAATCGGGTGACGAGGCCTTCAACATCGCCACCATGGAACAGATCACCCGCCTGTTGCCGATGGCGAATGATGACGCGAAGCTGCTTGTCGAACGCGACGGCGGACTGGACAGCGAACGCGGTCAGGCAGCGCGCATCCTGCTGTACCTGCTGGAACGCGACTGGGGCGTGCAGACACTCAGGAGTGGCTGAGGCGGATCAATCCTGCGTTGGCACTTCCACGTCGATAACCTCGCCATCGGTATCCAGCGTCAGTGTCCAGCCGTCTTCCGTCACCGGATTGCGGTTGTTTTCCGCGCAGGCATAGTCCCACACATTGGTGCCAGCGGGGTAACGGTCAAAGGTGATGCGCACTTCCCACGGGCGGGTAAGCGCCACCGGGTCTTCCAGCACAAGATCGGCTACCAACAGGTCTGTCTCCTCGTCGAGGTACATTTCGCTCGTTACCGTCAGCGAATCGCTCATAACAACACCCTGTCGGCTCAGGATCACCTTGCCGACGCCGTTCATGGCCACTGTGTCGAAATGCAGCCTGTCACCTTCCCAGTGGCCCACGCTGTGCCCGGTATAGGTGTGCCAGAGTTCGTCTGCGGGAGGATGGTCACGCCCGTCGGTATAGATGCGGGCGATGTTCGGGCCATTCTCCGTCAGGATCCAGGTCTGTTCGGGGCGCACCACGAATTCATAGGCATCGGGCGTTGCCAGCAGCCGCGGCCAGCCCGCCGGCGTTCCGCAGACGGTGACCGGATCGGGATAGAGCCCGGCGGCGATCCGTTCGAGGTTGTCCTCGTATATTTCCTGGAATTCGGGCGTGTACGGCGGGGACAGCCGCGGATCACCGGCTTGGGGGGCGGGGCTGTCGATCGGCAAATCATGCGGCGTTTCATAGAACCCGCCCGAATTGCGATACCATGCGCCGCTCCAGTCCGGCTCTGCCAAAGCGGGTGTGGCGATGCTTGCTGCAAGGGCCACCACGGCCAGGTTCCGGCGCATTCTCATCATTATCTCCCCCGCGCTTCGCTCTGCTGTTTTCAATCCGTTGTGAATACAATATCATTTGTCCCACAAAAGCCATCGGCAAGTTTTCAAGGCCGTGTGGCAGGAGAGGTTGTTCGATGTCCAATCACCTTCGCGCAATGTTTGCCGCATCGCTTGCCAGCCTTGCCGCGCTGCCGCTTGTCGCCGTGCTGCAACCGGCAGAGGCGCATCATTCCACCGCCATGTTCGACCAGAGCCGCAAGGTGATGCTGTCGGGGACAATTCGCGAATTCCAGTGGACCAATCCGCATTGCTGGATCCAGATTGATGCCGCCGCAGCCGATGGCCAGCAAGCGCGTGAATGGAGCATCGAACTGGGCAGCCCGAACACGATTTCCCGCGGGGGATGGAAGCGCACCTCGCTCGTTCCCGGTCAGCGAGTGAACATGATGGTCAACCCCATGCGTGACGGATCGCCGGGGGCCGGGCTGGTCAGCGTGACGCTGGCCGATGGCACGGTGCTGGGCCCGCAAGGCCGCCCCGTGCGCCCGGAGGACGCTGCCCCGCGTCCGCGCTGAGCGGCCTTTCCTACACTGCCATTCTGCCTGCAGCTGGCGCGATGAAATGCGCATTGGCCTGCCTGTCCGGAAACCCGCCAGCGCCAGCGTTCTGCCAAGCCGGGTTTTCGCGCCATAACCGTGTTCCATGTGTTCCAAATGTTAACGCAGAACACCGGCCTCACCGTCTTTCGGCACGCTTTGCGATGCGACAAGGAACTGGCAATCGCGCGCGTCGATGCCATATGTGCAGGCACATTGATCCGACACCAGAACGGGAACGCATGATGACCACCGAAACGCTTACCGCCGCAGACCAGTCCGCAGATATCAAGCGCGTGTTTGAACTGCAGCAGGCCCACCAGTGGGACGTGAAGGCTTCCAGGGCAGAAGAGCGCAAGGAGAAGCTGGCAAAGCTGAAGGCCGCGATCGAGGCGCATGCCGACGATATCGTGGCTGCCGTGCTCAAGGATACGCGAAAGCCGGAAGGCGAGATCCGCGTGACCGAGGTGATGAACATCACCAACAACATCCAGCTCAACATCGACAGCCTCGATGAATGGATGGCGCCCACTCTGGTGACGCCAACCAACAATCCCAATGACAAGGCGCAGATCAATTACGAAGCGCGCGGCGTGTGCCTGATCCTGGGCCCGTGGAACTTCCCGCTCGGCCTCGTCTTCGGCCCGCTCGCGGCTGCCGTTGCGGCCGGCAATTGCTGCATGCTGAAGCTGACGGACCTGTGCCCGAACGTGGCCAAGATCGCCAAGGTGATCGTGGAGGAAGTGTTCGAGGAGAACGAAGTCGCCGTGTTCGAAGGCGATGTGTCGGTGGCGCAGGCGCTGCTGGAGTTGCCCTTCAACCACATCTTCTTCACCGGCAGCACCCGCGTGGGCAAGCTGGTGGCCGAAGCCGCCGCCAAGAACCTTGCCAGCGTGACGCTGGAACTGGGCGGCAAGTCCCCCGTGATCGTGGATGATGGCGCGAATGTGCAGGCCATCGGCGCGGCGCTGGCTGGTGCCAAGCAGTTCAATGGTGGCCAGGCCTGCATCTGCCCGGACTACGTTTTCGTGAAGGAAGACCAGAAAGGCGCGCTGGTCGATGCCTTCAAGACCAATGTCGAGAAGAACCTCTACGAAGGTGGCGAGATCAACAAGTCGGCCATCGCGCAGATCGTCAACAAGGGCAATTTCGACCGCGTGAAGGGCATGGTCGATGATGCCATCGAAAAGGGCGCGACCGTTGCCGTGGGCGGCGAGATGGATGCAGAAGACCTCACCATCCACCCGACCATGCTGACCGACGTGACCCCGCAGATGAAGATCCTGCAGGAAGAGATCTTCGCGCCGGTGCTGCCGGTGATGACTTACGACAATCTAGACCAGGTGATCGATTACATTTCCAGCCGCGACAAGCCGCTGGCGCTCTACATGTTCTCGCCGAACGAGGATAACGTGGACAAGGTGCTAAAGCGCACTTCCTCTGGCGGAACCACCATCAACGGCGTGTTCTCGCACTACCTTGAAAACCGCCTGCCGTTCGGCGGCGTGAACGGCAGCGGTGTGGGCAGCTATCATGGCTATTTCGGCTTCAAGGCCTTCAGCCACGAACGCGCTGTCTACCTGCACCAGTAAGCGCGGGAATGTTCAGGGGAGGGGCCGGTCCACAGCGGGCTGGCTCTTCTTCATTGCCTAGACAGGAAGGCGCACCTAAACGCCGTTTCTACCATATGAATTGACCGGCAAGGCTATTTCGCTTGTTCCTCTCATCCTTCGAATGGACCATCGCAAAACGCTATATGCTGCCTGGCCGCAGCGAGGCGGTGATCACGCTGGTCGCGGCGATTTCCATCTTCGTGGTCATGCTGTCCGTCGCCATGCTGGTGGTGGTGATGAGCGTGATGAACGGCTTTCGGGCGGAACTGCTTGACCGCATCACCGGGCTGAATGGCCATGCGGTGGTGCAGGCATATGGCAGCAGGCTGGAAAACTGGGAGGACGTGCTCGCCGAAGTGCGCGAGGCGGACGGGATCACCCATGCCACGCCGATGGTGGAACAGCCCCTGCTTGCCACGCTGAACGGCCGTGCGGAAGCAGTGCTGGTGCGCGGCAACTTGCCCGAAGATATCGGCAAGCTCTCCCCCAATATGCTGATGGGCGATTTGCAGACGCTGGAGCCCGGCAGCCGCAATATCGCGATCGGATCGCGGCTTGCCATCAAGATGGGCGCGCGGCTGGGCGATACGCTGACGATCATCAACCCGCAGGGCCGCTCAACACCTTTCGGCACGGTGCCGCGCCAGATCGGCTATACCATCACCGGCATTTTCGAGGTTGGGATTTACGACTTTGACGAACGGATGGTGATCATGCCCATGCAAAGCGCGCAAACGCTGCTGCTGATGGGCGATACCATCACTGCCATCGAAGTGAAGACCGAGGATGCGGACCGCGTTCGCGAGTTCATGGACCCTGTCGCCACCAGCCTGCAGGACAAGGCCGTGGTCACCATCTGGCAGGAAATGAACGCATCGCTGTTCGAAGCCCTGCAGGTGGAGCGGGCAGCGATGGCGCTGGCGCTGGGCATCATCGTGGTGGTGGCCGCGTTCAACATCCTTTCCTCGCTGGTGATGCTGGTGCGTAGCAAGACACGCGATATTGCTATCATGCGCACGATGGGCGCGCGGCGCAAAAGCCTTCTCAAGATCTTCGTGACGACAGGTTCGACAATCGGCGTGCTCGGCACGCTGGCGGGCCTGTCGCTGGGCTTCCTGATCCTGTACTTCCGGCAGGGCATCGTCAGGGCAATCGAATTCGTGACCGGCCAGCAGTTGTGGGACCCGTCGGTGCGCTTCCTGACGGAACTGCCCGCTCGCGTGGATCCGGGTGACATCTTCGGTATCACGCTGATGGGCATGGGCCTGTCCTTCCTTGCCACGCTCTATCCCGCATGGCGCGCGGCAAGCACCGATCCGGTGGAGGTGCTGCGCTATGAGTGATGCAGGCGTGACAGAACCCATCGTTTCGCTGCGCCGCCTGACGCGCAGCTTCAGCCAGGGTGGTGAGACCATCGAGGTGCTGCGTGGTGTCGATCTCGACATCATGCCGGGCGAGATCGTGGCACTGCTAGGGCCCTCGGGTTCGGGCAAGAGCACGATGTTGCAGGCTGTTGGCCTTCTCGAAGGCGGTTTCGGCGGGGAAATCCGCATGGCCGGCACTGATGCAACCCATGTCGATGCAGCCACGCGCACAACGCTGCGCCGCGATCACCTTGGCTTCATCTACCAGTTCCACCACCTGCTGCCTGATTTTACCGCGCTGGAAAACGTGGTGATCCCGCAATTGCTGGTTGGCACATCGCGGACCGATGCGGAGGCGAGGGCCACCGAATTGCTCACCTCGCTCGGCCTTGGTCACCGGCTCAAGCACCGGCCCAGCCAGCTTTCGGGCGGTGAGCAGCAGCGAGTCGCCGTGGGCCGCGCGCTTGCCAATGCGCCCAAGCTGGTGCTGGCGGACGAGCCCACCGGCAACCTCGACGAAAAGACCTCGAACAGAGTTTTCGAGGAGTTTGTCGAACTGGTCCGCGGGCAAGGTAGCGCGGCTCTCGTCGCCACGCATAATGAACGCCTGGCAGCGCGCATGGACCGCATCGTGCGGCTGCATGAGGGCAAGCTGGCATAGCACTGGCGCTATTGTCCGCGGTAACTGTGCGGCCCCTTGGGACGTATTGCCTGCTGGCACCATAACAGGGACAAGGCAGGCATGATCGAAGCTTTCAGCGAATGGTTCCTTTCCTTGGGAGAGAACTACGGCGTCAATCCGTGGATCTTCGGCGCGATCTATGTCGGTGCGATCCCGTTCTTCTTTGCCTCCATCGCCTGGCTGGTGAAGCGCGCGAGGGCGCATCGTTCCACCGTGGTGCCAACGCTGTGCGCAGGGTTCTGCTTCGTTTCCGCCTATCTCTACCTCGCCATTGCCGGGCGGAACATTCCGGTGTGGGTGTGGATTTTCCTTGCCGTACTTGTCATCTACGGCGCGATTTCCACCGTGCGTGACACGCGCCGAAAGATTGCTGCTGCGCGCATCGAAGCGGGCGAATAATTGTTGATAGGAAGGCGGGGCGATTGCCCTTGGCCAGCGAAAGCGTAACTTGGGCAGCATGGCCTATGCTCCCTTCGTTCCGCTCCGTGTGCTCTCCAGCTATTCTATGCTGGAAGGGGCGATAGACCCGAAGGATATCGCCAAGATGGCCAAGGAACGTGGCTTTCCTGCCGTGGCCATCTGTGATCGTAACGGCCTCTATGCCTCATCCATGTTCGCCAGCGCCTGTATGGGGCAGGGCGTGCAGCCGATTATCGGTTCGTTGCTGGGCGTCCAGCGCGAGGAAGGCGGCCCGATCGATTACCTGCCGCTTTACGCGCAGGACGAGGCAGGCTGGCTCAACCTCTGCTACCTCGTCAGCTCCGCGCACCTTGAGCGTCCGCTTGAGCTCGAGCCGCATGTCCAGCTGTCAGCGCTGGAAGGCCGCACCCATGGCCTGATTGCGCTGTGTGGCGCGGCAGAGGGCGGCATCACGCGGCTGTGTGCTGACGGCAAGCAGGACCGCGCGGCAGACCTCGCAGAACATCTCGCCGGACTGTTTCCCGGCCGGTTCTATATCGAACTCGCCCGGCGCGCGAATGCGGTGGAAGAGGCGGCGGAAAAGGGCCTGATCGACATCGCCTACCGCCAAGACCTGCCGCTGGTCGCCACCAATCCCGCCAATTTCGCGGACCCGCATATGCACAGCGCGCATGACGCCATGCTGTGCATCGCCAATTCCAGCCAGATTGACAGTGCGGACCGCCCGCGTTCCTCGCCCGAAAGCTTCGTCAAGTCTGACCGGATGATGGCCGAACTGTTCGAGGACCTGCCCGAAGCACTGGCCAACACGCTGGTGGTTGCACAGCGTTGTGCCTTCGCCCCGCCGCGTCGCAAGCCGATCCTGCCCAGCCTTGCAGGTGACCTCGAAGGCGAAGCACGCATGCTGGAGGAGGATTCGCGTAAGGGCCTGGAAGCGCGTCTGGCGGTGTATGAGGATCTCTCGGACGACGAGCGGAAGGCCTATTTCGAACGGCTCGATTACGAAGTTGGCATCATCAAGAACATGGGTTTTCCCGGCTACTTCCTGATCGTGGCGGACTTTATCAAGTGGGCCAAGGCGCAGGGCATCCCCGTGGGGCCGGGCCGTGGTTCTGGTGCAGGCTCGCTGGTGGCATGGGCGCTGACGATCACTGATCTTGACCCGATCAAGCTGGGGCTGCTGTTCGAGCGCTTCCTCAATCCCGAACGCGTTTCCATGCCTGACTTCGATATCGACTTCTGCGAAACGCGGCGTGGCGAGGTGATCCGTTATGTCCAGGATCGCTACGGGCATGACAAGGTTGCCCAGATCATCACCTTCGGCAAGATGAAGGCCCGCGCGGTGCTGCGCGATACCGGCCGCATCCTGCAGATGCCCTATGGCCAGGTGGACCGGCTGACCAAGATGGTCCCCAGCCACCCGACCGATCCGTGGACGCTGCCCCGCGCGCTCAACGGCGCGGCGGATTTCAAGCGCGAATACGACAACGACCAGGAAGTGAAGCGACTGGTGGACCTTGCGCTGCAGCTTGAAGGCTTCCCGCGCAATTCTTCCACCCACGCGGCGGGCGTGGTGATTGGTGACAGGCCGCTCAGCCAGCTGGTGCCGCTTTATCGCGATCCGCGATCGGACATGCCGGTAACGCAGTTCGACATGAAGAATGTCGAGGATACGGGCCTAGTGAAGTTCGACTTCCTTGGTCTGAAGACGCTGTCCGTCCTGCGCAAGGCAGTGGACCTTCTGGCGCGGCGCGGCATCACGGTGGAGCTTGAGCACCTGCCGATGGATGACGAGGACGTGTTTGCACTCCTCAAGCGCGGTGACACGGTGGGCGTGTTCCAGCTGGAATCGGAAGGCATGCGGCGCACGCTGACCGCGGTGAAGCCGACCAAGTTCGAGGACATCATCGCTCTCGTCTCGCTCTATCGTCCGGGCCCGATGGACAACATCCCCAGCTTCGGCAAGCGCAAGGCGGGGGAAGAGGACATCATCTATCCGCACCCCAAGCTGGCGGGCATCCTGGAAGAGACTTACGGCATCTTCGTTTACCAGGAACAGGTGATGCAGGCCGCGCAGATCCTCGCCGGATATTCGCTTGGCGATGCAGACTTGCTCCGCCGCGCGATGGGCAAGAAGGTGCAGGCGGAAATGGACGCGCAGCGCCAGCGCTTCGTCGATGGCTGCAAGGACGTGTCGAACATCGAGGCGAAAGAGGCGAACGAGCTGTTCGACTTGATCGACAAGTTTGCAGGCTACGGCTTCAACAAGTCGCACGCTGCCGCCTATGCTCTGCTGTCCTACCAGACCGCATGGCTGAAGACGCATTACCCGGAAGAATTCTACGCAGCCGCAATGTGTTTCGACATGCACCAGTCCGAAAAGCTGGCGATCTTCGTCGATGACCTGCGCCGCAATGGCTATGTTCTGCTGGGGCCGGACATCAACCGATCCGAAGCCGAATTCACCGTCGAGCAGACGGATGATGGCTATGCCGTGCGCTATGCGCTGGCAGGCGTGCGCAACGTTGGAGAAAAGGCGATGGATGCGGTGGTGGAGGAGCGCCAGTCCAAGGGGCAGTTCGAGAGCCTGGAGGAGGTTTTCCGGCGGATGCCCGCCGGTGCGATGAACCGCCGCCAGTTCGAAGGGCTGGCCGGATCGGGCGCGTTTGACAGCCTCGAGCCCAATCGCGCCAAGGTGATGGCCAATGCCGACATGCTTCTGGCGGTGGCTGATGCCGCCACGCGCGAGCGATCAAGCGGGCAGGCCGGGCTGTTCGGCGGGGACGAGCATGCTGAACAGGCCTTGCCCCTGCAGGATGCCGAGCCGTGGAGCCGCAGCGAGCAGATGGCGATCGAGCGCGAGAATTTCGGCTTCTACTTCGCCGAACATCCGGTGACCGAATTCCGCACTGTCGCTTCGGCCCACGGTGCGCGCACCTATGCCGCGCTGATGCAGAGCGAGGTGCCGGGCGGGCGCGAAACCGCCGTGATCGCGGCCATGGTGGAAGGCGCCAGCAAGGGGCGCACGAAGCGCGGCAAGGACTTCATCCGCGCAGATTTTTCCGATTCATCGGGCCAGTTCAGCGCTGCCTGTTTCGAGGAAGGACTGGTCGAACATTTCCAGCGTTGGGCGGCTGACGGCGCCTGCATCCTGCTTACTGTCGAGCTGGACAAGCCCAACCCTGATGAACAGCCACGCCTGACCATTCGCGGGGCGCGACCCTTGGCCGAAGTGACCGGCAGCGCGCGCATGGTGCTGGAACTGGAAGTGCATGACCAGATGGCCCTGCAGACGCTGCGCGAGGCCTTGGTGGAAGGCAAGCCGGGCCATGGAGAGGTGCTGGTCCATCTCGCCATAGGCGGCGGTCCGGCCCCGATGGTGCGGCTTGGCCGCGATTTCGAACTGGGCGGCGAACTGGTCGACCGGTTGAGCCAGGTTCCCGGTATCGAGCGTGTATCGCTGCGGCCAAAGGGCGGGGCGTCTCTCAAGCTGGTCGCCTGAGGTATCATAGAAAAAGGGCCGGAGGTTTCCCCCCGGCCCTTGATGCTGTTGTGTCCTGGAAGGCTTACATGCACTGCGGCGGGCCGGGCAAAGGCCAGCGCAACCAATATCGCCGCTGCGAGCCTCATTTCTCGCGCAGGCGCGGCATCAGTTCCACGAAGTTGCAGGGCCGGTTGCGGGCGTCGAGCTGTTCGACAAGGATGTTGTCCCATCCGTCCTTCACTGCGCCATTGCTGCCGGGCAGGGCGAAGATATAGGTGCCCTCTGCCACCACGGCGCAGGCGCGGGACTGGATGGTGGATGTGCCGATGGTCTTGAAGCTGATCCAGCGGAACAGCTCGCCAAAGCCGGGAATGTCGCGCGTTTTCACGCGGTCGAGCGCTTCGGGTGTGACGTCGCGGCCCGTCAGGCCGGTGCCGCCGGTCGAGACGACCGCATCCACGTTGTCGTCCGCCATCCACGTGCGCAGCTGCGTTTCGATCACGTCGGCATCGTCCTTCAGGATGGTGCGGGCGACGAGCGTGTGGCCGGCTTCGGCAATCCGCGCGGCCAGCAGGTCACCCGAGGTATCCTCATCCGGCCCGCGCGTGTCGGACACGGTGAGCAGGGCGATGTTGATCGGCTTGAAAGTGCGGCTGGTATCGATGGCCATCAATTGTTTCCGGTAGACATGTAGACGCGGCCGTTGCCGTTAGTGGGCGCAGCACTGTCTGGAAAGGCCGGCCAGGCATTCTGCGCCAGCGATACGCGGCTGGGGGAATCGTTGCCCGCCTGCCGCTCATACATCCAGTAATTGCGCATCACGATGGCGACATATTCGCGCGTCTCCCAATAGGGAATCGCTTCCATGTAGAGCAGCGGATCGTCGAAATCGCGCACCTCTGTCTCCCACCGGCGAACGGGCGTGAGGCCAGCGTTGTAGGCAGCCATGATCTTGGGCAGCTTGTCGCGCGTGGCGCGGTCTTCCTGCAGCATCTCGAGGTTCCGCTGCCCGAAGGCGAGATTCACTTCCGGATCGTAGATATCCACCGCGCTGGCGCTCATGTTCAGCGTAGGTGCGTGCTGGCGTACGGTGATCGGCGTGATCTGCATCAGGCCTTGCGCATCGGCGGGGCTGCGGGCGTTGGAGCGAAAGTTCGATTCCTGCAGCGTGTGGGCATAGGCAAGCGCGGGATCGACGCGCCATCCCGTTACCGGTGTCCAGCGCGGGGTGGGATAGAAGCTGGCCGGATCGGCCCTGCCGCCGGGCGGGGCGTTGTAAGCCATCGAAAGCTGGGTTTGCGGCATGCCGAGATCGCGCGCGAGGCGGGAATAGGCGGCAAAGTCGCCCGGGTTGCCGATGCGGGCCTGATGCAGCAACACCTGGCTGGCGAGCACGTCCTCCCCGATCTCGGCCAGCGCAACGGCAATGCGCACGTTTTCCTCGCGGCCGATGGCTTGCCAGTCCTGCTCCGAGAAATCGGCGCGCGATACGCGGTCCGGCAATTTGCGGCCCAGCTGTTCGGCGGCAAGCATCCCGTAAAGCGCCTGATCATTGCCTGCAGCTTCGGCAAGCAGTTGCGACGCGAGCGCCGGCTGGCGGCAGCGCAGGGATGCGCGGCTGGCCCAATAGAGCGCGGCGGCGCGCAGTTCTATATTCTCCGCCTGACTGGCAGCGCGGCGGAATGCGCCCGAAGCGCCTTCGCAATCGCTGAGCCGCCACGAGGCAAGCCCTGCCACCCATTCGCCTTCTGCCACCCACGGGCCGCGGCCCTGGTTGACGGTGAGCGCCATGGCGAGGGCCTGCGCGTCCATGTTCTCGATGAAATAGGACCACGCCACGCGCTGGCGCCATTCTGCCCGCGCCTCGGGGCTGAGGCTGGCGTCGATACCGTCCAACAGCAGGCGCGCGCCATCGGGATCGTCATTCACGATCCTGTCGAGGATCGCCGAACTGACCGAGGATGGCATGGTGCCGTCATTGATCGGGGAGGGGCGCACGCGGCGCGGGAAATTGCCGACCGAACGGAACTGCACCTCATTGGGCAGGTTGGGCGGGTTCTGCAGCCCGCGTGACATGCCAAGGCGGATCATCTGCGCGGCCATCGGCAGGCGTTCCGCCCCGTCGAGCCACTCCTCGATCTGTTCGACTTCCACGCGCGGGGAACGGGCGTGGAGGTAGAATTCAGCCATTGCCACATTGTGCAGTAGGCCGTCGCGACGCTCGCCCAGCAATTGGCGCACTTCGTCCCACTGCTCGCGGTCGATGGCGCGGAAGACCGAGCGGTAATAGGCGGCATCGGCTTCCGAGAGCTGTCGCGGCGCGGCGTTCTGGGAAATGTGGGCGACGAAATATTCGCGCGATCCTTGTGCGGTCGCGGGTGTCGAAAGCGCCATCGCGGCAAGCCCAGCCGCTGCCGCAAAAACCAGTTTGCTCATGCTTTTCCCGTCCAGTCGAGCCACCGCCGCCACAGGTCAGCGCGTAGCTTTGCGTTCTCGAGCAGATTTTCCGGAGCGAAGCTGGCCAGCAGATGAATCGATGCCTCACCCGCCGTGAATTCCAGCACGCCTCGCCGCTTTTCAAGGCCCAGCAGCGGCAGGATATCGCCGCCAAGCACCAGCAGCCGTTTGGGTGCGGCCAGCGTGATGTGGTGGGAAAGGATCGCGCCAAGGCCCGCTTCGTGCAGCCCCTGCCAGTCCGTTAGCGGCATGTGGCGCGGCAAGGCTGAAGCAATGTAGGCCGCATCGGGCGCGATCTCCATCGCCCGCAACATGTTGGCCACCAGCCTGCCTTGCGCGCCAGACAACAGCGTCTCGCTGTCATCGGCTTCGGGCATGGGAACGAGCACCATCAACTCAGCAGCGTGGACCCCGCGCGGTGGGACGCGGCGATCGGTGCGGCCATCATCAAGCGATGGCTCGCTGGTCCAGAAGTGCGCAAACCCTTCCAGCGACTGCTGCCAGTGCGCCTTGTCCCCGCCGATGTCCGGTCTGGCGGGTTCGGGCGCCTTCTGCGGCTTCT
>Ga0181607_10000734_pt1 | contig 28501 bp, 28 predicted proteins | sample 041ome_9_FD_132420 | JGI IMG/M metagenome (GOLD analysis project Ga0181607, IMG submission 132420) | Coastal salt marsh microbial communities from the Groves Creek Marsh, Skidaway Island, Georgia - 041413US metaG (megahit assembly) | ecosystem: Environmental > Aquatic > Marine > Intertidal zone...
CCTTCTACTACTCCTAACACATAATATTTATACACTTCTTTACACTCTTCCATTACTTCACTTTTTGAATTCTCTACTACACCTCTTCTATTTTTATACTTCTCCACTGATTTATTTCTCTTTCTTATTAACATTACATCATCTATATCTCCTTTTATTTTATATCTATCTCTTATTTTAATCGCTTCTCCTAATGTATTAAGTTGAATATCCTCTAACTTTTTTAATAACTTTTTAAAATTTTCATCATTTACACAATTATCGCTCTTATTTATTAAAAAATCATTTGGTTTATCTTTAAATAATTCTTTATATTTATCACAAATTATATCATAACCGCCATATCGTATTGTCAAATAATATTTATTACTTATAAAATCATTTCCTAATAAAAAACAAAATAATACATAATCTTTTATTCTATGAATATCATTAGAACAGCCTATTTCCTTTACAATACAATGTGATAACATTCTAATATCTAACGAATATACATTATCTTCTTTAATGTTACTTAATTCTATTTTCATGAAGTCAGGTGCTTCTCTCGATGTATATATGTTATTTACATATTCCAAATGCAGCAAAGATAACATTATTAAATCCGAATCTAAACCATAAATCATTATATTCTTATCTTTCATATCATGTGTTCTTATATATTCCATTAATTTATGTTCCCCTTCTCCATTTTCATTTGGTGATGATAAATAAAAATATTGATATTTGTCTTTTCCTTTATAATTTTCTCCAAAACGTTCTATTTCTTCGGTAAATTTATCCATAAATGGTGTTCCTATTGTAATGTTTGTTTTATCCCAATATGTTTCCTCTATCTTTAATATTGTATTTAATATTCTCCTTTTTACTTGTTGTTTCATTTTTTTGGGAGGAGGGATACCATCAAATGCTATATACACTTGTTCGGTAGGTTGATATAATTCTATATAATATATTATTTGTTTCTTTACACGTTCAATTATTTCATTCTCAATATCTCCACTATATGCTTCCTGTTTCATTTTCCCTAGACTATCATATATTAACGAATTTGCATCAATACATAATAAGTGGATTTTATTATCTTTATGACTAAAAAAATCCAATGATTTTATAATTCTACTATGTTTACGTAACAATTTTGTATAATAACAAGGAATACCCATTATAATATTTATATCAAATAATTTTTATATATTTTGTATTAATATATTATGCAAGCAAAAAATTATATCTTTCCTTTCCATAAAAATGAAAATATAATAAACACTTGTGAAAGAACAATTGATATTATAACAAATATTATTCTAACATTTAAAACAAAAAAAAATAAAAAAATATTTAGTGAAAATGAATTAAATATGGCTATTAAAGTATTAAATGAATTACAAACAATTTTAATCAATATTTACAATGATAATGAAATAAGTAATGAAATTATAAATAATATTGAAATTGTAATTAATAAACTATCTATTATTATAACTACTTTTGGTTGCGATACTTTGGAAAGTTTATTATTTTTAATTTGGAATAATGAGTATGACAGAAGTGATAATAAATATATTACAGCAAAAATAAAACTATTACTTAAACATTTTATTCCTATTTCATGTATTATAAACAAAAATGATAATATTAATACGACACAAGTATTATGTAGTGACAAATTAATAGACACAACTATTAAAAATATAAATCAGAATAATTTTGAATGTATTCCTATTACAGACAGCGATATATTTCATCTTGAAGTTACGGGTTCATTTTTAATAATTCATAATAGTTTATTAAAACAAACTCTTGTTATTAAAGGATATATAAATATTATTGATATTCATAACGTAAATAATAACTATATAAAATATTACAAAAAAGAATATTATAATTATTTTAAGGATAGTGAAGAAAATATTAAAAATATTGCTTATAAATACATTAATAATTTTATATTAAGTGATATTTTGATATATAGCATTAATGATTACGATAAAAAAATAATTTCCATACAAAATCAAGTAAATATATTAAAAAAAACGAAAATACAGAATATATTAGAAAAATTTAAAGAATTGTCGTTATATGGGAAACGTACAATGTTACTTAACTTATTATTATATGGTAAAGAAAATATTGTATTCTTTATTGCTAATTTATTATACGAATTTTTATCATTAAACTCCGATAATACACATAATTTAATAGATAATATTAATGAAACACTTACATGGAATATAAAAGAACTTATAAAAAATGGTACAAAAAATACTATTCAGTTCAATAATGATATGCGGAAAAAATATGACAATTCAAGTATTACTTTAGAACAACAAATATATCTTCTACAAGTAAATGATAATACAAAAGAAAAAGCATTGGCAAAATTAAAAGAAGTTAAATCAAAAAATGATGATTCTAATTCAAAAGCAAAACAATATTTAGAAGGACTCGTAAAAATACCATTTAATATTTTTAAAGAAGAGGAAGTGTTAACTATCGTCAAAACAAATAATACTATTTTAAATAAGATTTTAACACTATTTAACAATATTCACATTTTTAATAATATTCCATTAAAAACACATTATACCAATTTTGAAATTTGTAAAATTATCAATTATATAGACAAAGACATATATGATGAATATCTGAAAGTATTAAATCCATATATAATCAATTTAAAATCTGAAAAATTAAAACAAATAATTCAAAAATACAATAGAAATAATGAAAATAAACTGATAATTAATAAAACAAAATCAGAACGAATTGCCACAATACATAAAAATATAATAAACAATGTAAATTTAATCAATATTGTTGAAGAATATGGTGATAATAATAAATATTTAAACACCATAATATCAGAGATGAGTAAAATAAAAAGTAATAACTTTAAATTAAATATGTGTCTTGAAAAGATTGAGAATAATTTAAATTCTTGTGTATACGGACATAATAATGCAAAGACACAAATATTTAAAGTAATTGCAAAATGGATTAATGGAAACCAACAAGGATACTGTTTCGGTTTTGAAGGTTCACCAGGATTAGGTAAAACAACATTGGCGAAAAAAGGGATTAGTAAATGTTTAATTGATCATGAGGGAAAATCACGTCCATTTTCATTTATTGCTCTTGGTGGTTCTAGTAATGGTTCTTTATTAGAAGGTCATGGATATACTTATGTTAATTCAAATTGGGGAAAAATAATAGATGTGTTAATGGATTCGAAATGTATGAACCCTATAATATACATTGATGAATTAGATAAAGTTAGTGGTACCGAACAAGGTAAAGAAATTATTGGAATATTAACTCATTTAATTGATAAATCTCAAAATAATTGTTTCCAAGATAGATATTTTACAGGTATAGATATAGATTTATCACGAGTACTGTTTGTATTTTCATACAATGACCCAAACAAAATAGATTCTATTTTATTAGACAGAATACATAGAATAAAATTTGATAACTTATCAGTAGAAGATAAAATTATTATTACAAAAGAATATATCATTCCCGAATTAAATGAAGAATTGGGATTGAATAACATAGTGGTAATCAATAATGAAACCATTGAATATATAATCGAAACATATACAGTTGAACCTGGTGTAAGAAAATTAAAGGAAATATTTTTCGATATATATGGTGAAATAAATATAGAATTACTAAAGAATAATTACGATAACGAATTACCGATTATTTTAGATGTTAATACACTTGAAACCAAGTATTTAAAAAAATATAATAAAATAATAACAAAAACTATAAATAATAATTCAGAAATTGGTACAATAAATGGTCTATGGGCGAATAATCAAGGTCGTGGAGGAATTATACCAATCCAAACAACATTTTTTCCTAGTAATACATTTTTAGAATTAAAATTAACTGGTTTACAAGGTGATGTAATGAAAGAAAGTATGAATGTTGCAAAAACATTAGCTTGGAACTTGACAAATAAAAAAATGAAACAAAAAATATTGAAACAATTTGAAGAAACAAAATGTCAAGGAATTCATATTCATTGTCCCGATGGTAGTATATCAAAAGATGGACCTTCCGCTGGTTCTGCTATTACTACAGCATTATTTAGTTTATTTAACAACAAAGAATTATCAAATACATGTGCTTTAACGGGTGAAATAACATTGAATGGTTCTGTTACTGCTATTGGAGGATTAAATGAAAAAATACAAGGTGGTTTAAAAGCAGGGGTTAATACATTTATCATACCAAAAGAAAATATAGATGATTTTGAAAAAATCAAATTAAAATATGAATCCAAAAATATAAACATTTATGACTGTGCGAATTTTCATTTTGTTAAACATATAGAAGAAATATTACACATTTTGAAAATACATTAATTTATAATAATATTATATAACAAATAATGAAATTAGATATTGTTTCATTTTCGTATTTATTTTTACGTTTAGCACCATTTGTATTAGTTTCATTTTTCTCATTAGGTTCATTATTTAATCAAGATTTTAAAGGGTTAATTTACCTAGTTGGATTAATTGTTGCAACAGCTATAGCTGTTATGATTGGTAATGGATTTGGGTTTACTGGCATAAATAAAGATGCACCTGGTATTTGTAAAATGATTGAACTTGGTGAAAATGGAGAATTTTCAAAATTACCATTAGGTCAAGTTGTATTCGGATATACTTTTGCTTACCTTCTTTATCCAATTATTGCGAACAATTATGTATTAATGAATATACCTACAATTGTGTTTTTCCCCATATTAATATTAGGTGATATCATATGGAATACACAACACGGTTGTTATGATATTTCACATTTGATTTCATCACTATTTGTAGGTAGTATTGTTGGTGTATTATGGGCTTTAATAATAGCAGTAACAGATGTTGCTAATTTTCAGTATTTTAATAGCGTAACTGGAAAAGATGTTTGTAGTCGTCCTACTAAATCAACATTCCGATGCAATGTATATAAAAACGGTAAATTAATTTCTAAAAACTTCTAATTTGATAAACATATACAATAATCTATATGTTTATGGTTCAAAACAATGAATATTTTCTTTAAACCATGTTGTAAATTCGCTAATAACTTCTTTTCTATGTGTTGTAAATGAAATATTTGTTGGACTTAAAAATGATACTTTATAAACATTTATAAATCTATTAATTGAGTTTACCAAATTAACATTTTCATATGTTGAATTTAATTTATTAATATCGAAATTATCATAATTCTTACGTTTATTTACATTATTATGAAATTCAAATAACATATGTTTTAATGCGGTCTTGGTAGTTATATTATTAAAATTAACATTTTTTAAATATGCTTTAGCATGTTCCGTACAAATAGGACAAGGTAAATAAGAACATATTTGATATATGAATTTCAACAAGGCTGATTTTAACTGTAAAAATTTTTCATCTTTAATCTTATGTGCTATCGTATGAAAAAATATCCATGTTGGGGCTCCCCAATATACTTTCCTTTCTGGAGGCGACACAGGAGGTTTTACATTTTGTGTCATTTTTTTTATATTTTTATTTTTTGACGGAATTGTTGAATTTGATTGTTTATTTCCATGTCTTCCATTATTTCTTGTAAATAACATCAATATAATTTATAAACATATATAAATTTTTGTATATACAACATATATACTATGAATAATAAAGAATTATTAATAAATAATGTTAAAAAATGGATTAAATTAGATAATGAAATAAGAGTATTGCAAAAAGAACAACAAAGTAGAAAAAATGAAAAAAAGAAACTATCTGATGCTCTAATAGATATCATGAAATCGAATGAATTAGACTGTGTAGAGGTTAAAGATGGGAATTTAAATTATGTTAAAAAAGAAGTCAAGAAACCAATAACAAAAAAATATCTAATGAATGTTTTATCCAAATATTATAATGGTGATATTGAAAAGACTAGTGAATTAAATAACTACATTATGGAAAATCGTGAAACGAGCGTTCGTGAATCAATCCAAAGACATATCAACTAATAAGACCTTCGATGCTATCAAATTTTCCTAAAATTTTAGGTTTATCTATTTGTTTTTGAATATCCTCCGTGTCGTATACATTATTATAATTATCTACATAATAAATAATTCCATTCACATCTTCCATTCGTATTTGCATTGTTGTTGTATTTTGTTGTGTTGCTTCAGAACTAAATATACCATTAGGTGTTCCTTTAGAGTGTGTTCCACAATATTCACTATCATCCTTACGACGTCTCGTACATTGTTGTCCGTTCGCACGACACGCTTTACAACGGTCATTTGTAGGTAATACATTTTTTACCCGCTTACGTTTTACTAATTGCTCTTTATGTATTTCCAATTTGTCATAATCATAAATAAATGTAAGTAATTCCGTCTTTTTTTCATTCGATATATCCAATTCATTTATTTTTGTACGCAATGAGTCTTTAAATAGACCAATATGTTCTGTTATAATGCGATTAATGCGATTCTCCATAATTTAACAATATAATTTATTATCACTATAAAAAATTATATACAATTCAATTTTTACATTACATAGTTATGCGAATAATTTATTTACACTTGTAAATAAATCTAATATTGTATTTGAAACAGTTTTTAAATGTTGTCTAATTAAATTCTTATCAACTTTCATGATATATGATATACGTATTGTAGAATCATCATTATGAGGATGAAATTTCTTGAAACCACAAAATGAAAATATTTTCTCCTTTTCAAAATATCTTGTATATAACTGATATTCTAATAATTTACCCATTGTATAATCTTCATTTTCCAATACAATATCATACGAATTATCCATAGTTGTTTCACTTATATTTATTGGTACTGTATCGGCGTCTAATGATTCTATAAATTTTTTGAATTTATTAATAATAACATTACAAGATAAATTGATTAATTGTTTATTTGAATATATTCCTAATGTTTTTACCTTAAAATCAAAACTATTTTGTAGATAATAACGTTGAGCGTCTAATACATAGAAATTCTTTTTTTCAAATTCTATTTCAGATTCTTCTAAACCATCTCCCTGCATTTTTAATTTACGTTTATCCCATTCTTTTTCTGCTAATAACATGTCTATTGTATTTCCAAAGCTACATACACTTGTTACATTATACATACTATTATTTTTGGCATTACTTACTGAAAAATCACATTCCAAATCTATCTCTTCACCGGGTATAGTATCTGATATTTTTGGTCGTAATCTTACAAACAATATATAATCCCCTGTAATATCATTTGGAGGAAATATTTTATTCACTTGTTCTTGTGACATATAAACATTTGTTTCTTTATCTTTTATTTTAAAATGTTCGGTAGTTATATTCATAATATTAGATGTTTCATTTTTTATTGATAATTCTAATATATACTTATTTGGCAATAATTCCAAATCTGTTTGATGTATTGGTATACAAGATAATCGTTGTTTTATTATTTCATTATGAAATCGTGTTGTATTTTTCTTTATATTACATCTATTCTCGTCAAATTTTTCTGTAATAAACGCATTTACAGGTATTTCAGATAATATAGTACGACGAATTCCATTTACAACACTTACATCACAATTTTGAATTGTAAAATCCAATGTACCATCATTCTCTAATATTTTAGTAATCGTAGGTTCCATTATATTATATAATGTTATATTTCTAAATTATTTTTGAATCAATTTTTATTGTATCATACGTGATTATCATAATACAATATTCGTTTTTTACATCATCATCATTCCAATTAATACAAAAGATAAAACAATAGGAAATAATACCAAGAACCAAGACAGTGAGGGAACACCCGCATCACATATTAAATTCAATACCCAAGTCCAAAATAATACATATAATAATTTGATTATAAATACAAGTGTTGTATTTGAAACATCGCAACTTAAATAACCTAAACAATATTTATCAACGTTTCCATAATTTTGCATAGCTATTACTACTAATCCTATTATCGAAATAACTAAATAAAAATACGCAGGAGCACATAAATTTTTTAAACCTCTTATTTGAGCCATTATATATTTAATATATATTTTTTTACACCAATGATACTTGATTTCCAGCAGGTTGACTTAATACATTTGGTGATGATAATTCTTGTGCGCTTACAAAACTTGCTGCGAGTCGTGCACCACCCAAATTGTCAAAATGTGTCATCATTCTTATATCATTTCCTAATAAAGGATCACCTCCTTTCATTTTTCTATTACGTTTACTCATACGTCTTTTGAATCTAATTTTTCGACTTTTTCCTCTTGTCCTGTTTTTACGTTGTTTATTCTTTATTGTCTTTTTACCACCATATTTTTTACACACACAACCACCGTTATATTTTACCATACTGTCTAATAAAAAATATGGATATTTTATTTTTTTGTATTTATTCTATATCTACATGTGTCAACATATGTCTTCTACAACACATATTTGTTAATTTTAATTTATCCAATACTATTCCCTCTGGTGCCTTTTTTGTATTTTCCTTTGTTAAATATACTACTTTTTTTGCAGTTTCATCATCTGATAATTTGATTTTTTTCACTTCTCGCAAATAATATTGATACTTATCTGCTAATACATTTCCACAAGTAAAACATTTCACTGGTATAATCATATTGTATAATACTATATAATATGATAGTATATTTAATTCAATTTTCATAATTGTTGTAAATTTCTAAAATGATATCTAAACTTCCATAATTTTTCCTTATTTTTTTTCAAAAAATTTGTATATAATTCATCCCATTTATCACTCCAATCGCCTTTTTTATAGTCACTCATATTTAATATATAATTACTTGATGATATATATGGCTTACGCATTGTAACACCTCCTGATACAAAAAATACCATATCCAATACATTTTGATGCATAACCCATTCATAACTATCACACGAAAATTCCATAAACCATTTGAAACCATCGGATGGTCGTATACCCGATAAATTCATAAAATTACCTACAACCATTAAACGTATTATATGATGTAAATATCCTGTATCAAATCCTGACTTAATCGCATCATCTACGGGTTTAATTCCTAAAGTCCCATTATACCATTGTTTTGTTAATTTTTTATTATTACCAAAATAATTTTTATTTTTAAAATTATAATAAATATAACAATAACGTTGATATTCTCTCCAAAATAATTGTCGAATGTAACCTTCAAAACTATTTAATGGTATAATGGATTTATATTTCATAATAATTTCTATAATATCGTTTGGATTTATCAATCCAATGTTTATGCTACTAGATAATAATGAATGAAACATATAATTTTCTTCTTGTTTTATGAAATCCTGATAGTCACCAAAGTTCTCAAATTTATATTTTATAAAATGTAACAACCATATCTTTACATTTGAATGTTGTATTGGATATATGAAATTTTCTGTGTTTCCATAATTATTTGGGAAATTCCTTTCTACATATACAGCAGCTTCATCAATATATTTTTTATCCACTTTATTAGATGGTGTATTTGGTATTTTTTCTTCTTTTGGTAATCGCTTACGATTATATTTGTCTTGTGATTTTATTCCAGGTATAATATTAAGTTTTTCTTTATTCCAATTATAAAAATTATTAAAAATAAAATTGGTAGTTTTTTTTCTATATTCTTCCAATTGCTTTGTAGATATTAAAAAGTTTGGACTTTCAATTATATTGGGTTTACCCGGTAATTTTATTTTATCAATTGGTTGATAAATACTATATTCTTTTTCAGTTATAGGTTCCCGATTTTCTATATATTTAACAACAAAACCATTTGACTTTAAATAATCATAATAATATTTCATCGTTGCTCTATGTAACATTAATTTCTTTTTATTGTAATTATAACTTCTAAAATAATGCGGATGTTCCCAAATAACATATTCGTATTCTTTATGCAAATACTTTTTATCAAATAAATGATTTGGTAATATTATAAATTTTTTCATAGTATATGTATATATAATATGAATACAATATCTAATTATACGTTAATTTTTATAAGCATTATAATAATAATAAGTATGTCTGTATATAAGAGCATAATAATTGAACCATTACTAAACGAGAGCTCTGATAAAAAAGATGAGTATGAATCATCTGAAAAAAAAGATGAGTATGAATCATCTGAAAAAAAACATAAGTATGAACCAGATAAACTTGATATACCATATCATGATAGTGTTGATGATTTAATTTCACAAAAAACTGTTAAAGGAGTAGTTAGAGTATATGATCCAATAAGTAAAGAATTAGTTGAATTAGTTGGTAATGTTCCCGAAACAAAAACGTATTATCAAGATCAAAAAAAATTTAAATATGGTATTAGAAAATTTATTCCCGATTATGAAGATAGTGTATATTTAAGTAAGACGCATGGACCTAAATAACGTACTTACCAGACAATGTCTTCTTACGACGATCATTACAAAGTGAATTGTTATTATGTATTTCATCATGACATTTCTTACATAAATTAATTAGATTCGCTGTATGATTCTTATGAAAACTTTCTATAAAACCCAAATCATCCGCACATTGCTGTTCTGTTAGATGATGTATATCTTCTCCAATATTTTCACCACATTTTTCACACATTCCTTTGATTTTACTACTATTATAATGCGATTTACCATATGAAAGCAAACCCTGTGTTTTTGGAAAATATTTTTTTCTTATTTCATAAGCATTTAATAAAAATTCTTCGTTCAAATACAATGATTTACATACTTCCAATCCATAACAAGATGGACCTGAACCTTCTTTCAATTTACGATCGTATATTAATTCCCCTAGCTCATTATCATAATGTATTGTCATATGCATACATTTAGTATTTTTCATTTCGCTCATTTCATCACAATTTACAATTTCATGAAAATGAGTAGCAAAAATATGCGAAGAACCACTATCGTGTATGTATTTTAATCCTGATAAAAATATACCAATTGCCGATTCCATTTCTGTTCCGGAACATAGTTCATCTCCTAATACTATTGTATTTTCATTTACACCATTTAATATAGTTCTTAATTCGGACATTTCAACAGCAAATGTAGATAACCCTTTAAATAAATTATCATTTCCTATAATACGCGAATATATTGCATCATATGGTTTATATTCCATTGACGAACAAGGTACATACATACCCGATTGTGCTAATATAATACATATACCTATGGAACGTATCAAACTCGTTTTACCAACTGCGTTTGTTCCATATAATAATATTCCATCTGAATCATCTTTTCCTAATACAATATCATTTGGTACATATAATTCCTTTTCATTTATTCTTTCTATTAAACAATGACGCATATTTTTAATATCGATGAAAGATTTACTATTATTTCCAATTGTTGGTAATTTATAATTATATTTAATTGAATTATATATTCTACATTGTAATACGTCTAATTTAGATATAAATTTAACAATTATTTCAATATCATCGTAATATTTCTCAACAAAATTCAACAACAATTTAGAAAACGTATCTTTTAATATTTTCAATCCAACATCACGTAATGAAAGGACTTGAGAAATTGCTGTATTTAAACGAGGATGTTGAACTTCATTGTTTGATGCTGTACTATTTATGAATTTAACATTAGAATAATCAAAAATATCATCATCATTTCCAGCAAATAATTTCTTTACTAGTTCACTCCGACGTTTTGTTATAACAATTGATTTCCATGTTTTGTCTTTATCATGTGTTTTAAAGTATTCATTCTCACTTTTTTCTATTTGCTGAACCTTTGTATTTAATAAATTAAGTATTTCAAAAAAAACCATATAATTCATATCATAATCTTGTATAATATTATCCAGTTCAGTATTTATTCCTTTTTGCATAATTCTATCATCGATAGATGATATCGTGTTTATTTGACAATTGTTAACTATAAATGTTGATTCTAATTGATGAATAATATAAGCCGTCTTTTCTTCCACATCGTGGTTTCCTTCAAAAAAATACTCCAATAATTTATTATCCAACTTATAATACTTTATTTGTTCTAATGCTATCTTTAAACTATTAAATAAAGCATAAACCATATGTGGCGAAGATTGACTCGTTAATACATTACGCATTATTAATTCAATATCTTTGAAATTTTTCAAACTTGAACGAATATCTAGTGTATTATAATATTCTTCAAAATGTAAATTTATTTCATATTCATTATTTAACCACTCTATATTTGTTGTCGGATTCATTAACTGATGTTTAAATAATCTGTAACCACAACCTGTTTTAGTATTATTTAAAAAATGTAATACACTTTTACATTTACCATATCCATTATCGTCATTAATTATATTCAATTGTTTTACTGTATGATTTCCTAATATTACATAATTTGATTTTTCTGAAACTACAGGTGGCTTTATTTTCTTTATTAGACAAGTATTATGTTCCTGCATATAATGTAAAAGATATGTTAATGACTGTGTTGCGATAATATTATTATTATATTCAGGACAATAGTTCATTATATCATTCCCAAAAAATGTTTCCATCATTATTCTCATATATTGTATTTTTGAACTATTTATTACTTCTTTGTTTTCATTTGTAGTAAATTTATGTATTAAAACGTTTGATATGTTAACATAACTCATTATTTTTGTGTATTCTTCCTGTGAAAAATCACTTATTATTATCAATTCTTTTGGTAAATATAACATTAGTTGTCTATCTAATTCATCAACACAATTCGGATTAAATATTTTTTCAACACTATATTCATGAATATACGAATTTCCATCCAAAATATTTACAAATGACATACCAAATACTAATCTAGATTGTTTAATCTTTGTAAATACAGATGATGTATATTCATGTATCCAGATACAACCTATATAATTTGTTCTCTCAATGTTATTTGTATCTACATTGGAAATATATGTACCTTTTGAATAAATATTTTCTAATCGTCTATTTACATCATTTCCTTCTTTGTATTGATTTATTAATGGAACAACATAATTATTATCAATTATTATTTCTAAAAACTTTTCAATAGCATAATCCGGAAAACCTGCCATTATGATATTATCATCGCCCATTTTTGCCTTATTTGAATAATTTAAATTACAAATATTAGTTATATCTTCCACATTTGACCCTGTTATTTCTCCATGTTGATTTTGTATTCCATACATTTCATAAAATGAACCTACTTGCATAAGTATAATGGTTTTATCGCCATATTCATTCTTATATTGTTTTGTATAATTAAAATATAAATCATAAATTGAGTCATTTTTCTTCGGTTCCTTTTTCTTCGATTCTTTTTTTTTAGGTGGCATATAATTTATGTATAACTAATAATTACATAAATTATAATTCTATATTGATATAAAATATATATTCGGTAAAAATTGAATAATATATTATTATGTTGTATAGAGCAAACAATGTTCTCTAAAAAAATGTTTGAAAAAAATGATAATTGTAATTACGGTCAATATTGTATTATAGATTTAGATGACACAATATATACAGCACATAAAAATCTTGTAAACAACATATCATTCAGTAATACGTATAACAATACTATAGAATATAACAATCATTGTATATTTACAAATATTATATATTACACCATTGTTGGGTTGAATATATTTTATCAAACATTTATTCCTCCGTTTAGATAATTATGTAATAAATTGTCTGGATTGTGATTATACAATGAACCACATAATGTATGGACCACTTCATACATTTTGCGTAATACTGATTCTGGTGTAATACAACCCACTTTTATCAAACCACGCTTCAATAAATCTTTCTTAATATCTTGTATATCTACATTCTTTATTTGTTGTACTTTCATTGTTATATTTGAACGTATTTTTTTATTTGATATCAATACTGATATTTTTTTACCTACTTTTTGCTTACCAACATTAAATGTTCGTCGTATTATTTTCTTCTGTTTCTCGCGTGTTTCTTGTTGTTTTCTCATATCATTGTAATTACGAAGAGCTTCCAATTCAGTCATTTGTTTATGTGTTTTTAATTTATTAGCATATTCACTATTATAACCAACATTTGATGTCATATTATTAGATTGTGAATTATTGGACTGTTGTAAATTATGAAAATTTTTAGATGTATTATAATTACGATATGTTGGCAAATTACCATTTTTCAAACAACCATATTTTGGTTTCATTGATAAATCGGGCATATGAAAATGCATTGATATAGGTTCATTCGTTATCGGATTAGTTTCTTCTATAATAGGTTGTTCTAAATCATTATCAATTATTTGTATATCATTATAATGATGTTGTTTCAATGTTTTATTATTAACTTGTTCGCCTCCTTGGTTATAATACGACATATCATTATTATTTTTTATTTGTTGATTATTATAATGAATGTTTTGATTACCAGAAATATTAATATTCGGTTCAGTGACTTTATGTTTTTTTTGTAAATTTTCCATGAATTGTTTCGTTTCCTCAAATGAAGAACCATTTGATATATTATTAGTTTTTGATTGTGTATGTACTAAAGACATTTGTTGTCTATGTCGTTCATCTTGATGTTTTCTAATCATCCTTAATAATGATTGTTTACGCAACGTTTCATTTCTTGGTTTAGGTTTATTTTTTACCTTTATAGCACTATCCGATGTTGCCGTTTTTTTACGATTCTTTTGTGTTTTTCCTTTTGATAAAAATAATAAATCTGGATGAACGTTTATTGTTTTTTGTTCCATGTTATACTACTATGCATAGTTAAAATATTCATTAAAGTTAAACTAATTCTATTTTACGAATATAATGTATTCATAATAAATTTCTTTTCTTCGTTTATTTTTTCTATTTTATTATTTTCGAATGTTTTCAGACCATTGTTTAAATCATCTATTGTTATTTTTCGTTCTTGGATATCATTTCCATACATCCTACGACTAAATGCTATTTTTGAATATGTAAACAATACTTCCACATCACGCCCATATGATTTAAATTTATCATTATTTTCTTTAAACCATTCATTCGTTACTTCGTCATCTAATAACCATTTACCATCAATTACTATTTTTTTAAAAATACTATATAATTCTTCGTAATTATATTTATCTATTGTAAATTTCCATATAAATCTAGATTCTAAACCTTTATTTGACGCAAAAAAACGTTTTTCAATGTCATCTTTATAACCAGCTATAATTACCATTAAATTATCTTTTTTATCACTTAATGCTTCACATAATGTGTCTATACATTCAGTACTATAATTGTCTGAATCCAAAGAACCCAATGAATATACTTCGTCTATAAATAATACTCCTCCTAGACATTCTTCTATTACTTTTTTTGTCTTCATAGCAGTTTGACCTAAATAACCCGCTATTAAATCACTACGAGTTACTTTCTTAAATATATTATTTTTTAAAATACCTATTTTTGAATACATTACTCCTAATAATTTTGCTATTTCAGTTTTACCAGTTCCTGGAGGTCCATATAATATTGTATGTTTATAATCCCCTTTTGAATAGCTATGTAATCCCTGTAAAAAATATAATAACTGATCCAATACACTGTCTTTTAAACTATCCATCCCTATCATATTGTCTATTTCTACAAGCTCATTTTTAATTTTATGTAAAGATTTCAAATCAATATTATAGCTATAAGAACTATCATAATTATTATTTTTTATTATCGTTAATAAATCTCCAATTTTCGATATATTTGTTTTTATTATTCGTTTTTCTTTATAATTTTCATTTAATAATGGCTCAATAAATATATTATGTTGTTTTTGCCACTCTTCATATGTTCTTTTTTGAGTTTGTGGATCATATTGTGGAAATGTTTGAGAGCAAAAATTTGGTGAACTATAATTATTACAAATATATGATGAATTTATATTTCGTATAATTTCAATATAATCTTTATGCTTCAAGTCATCTTTTTTACTATATTCGTCCAAATATTTGATGAATGTATTAGATTGAAGGCTCATTATTGTTGTTATGAAGATATATTTATGTTATTTTGAAAAATAAAAATTGAAGCAAATACTAAATAAAAAATTATTATTAAATTATAATAATCATGATGTCGTTCGAATCCTCTCATAATTCAAAACCAGCTTCTAGTTCGTTCAGCACTGAATCAATACTAAAAGAAATTCAGTTTAATGAAAAAATACAAAGCGAAGTCAATAAAAAGATTGATGATGTTTCAAATGGTATTTTGAAACATATTGGTGAATATATAGAACAACCTTATCAAATTATTGAATCATATTTTAATAATAAACACCTAGAACGATTAGTTAGACATCAGATCGAATCATATAATCATTTTATTAACATTCAAATGCAGCAAACTATTAATATGTTTAATCCTATAAAAATTCATTCAGAAAATGATTACGATATTACAAAAGATAAATACTCATTAGAAATTGAACTTTCATTCCATAATTGTAATTTATTACCACCACAAATACATGAAAATAATGGGGCTACCAAAATTATGTTTCCTAGTGAAGCAAAATTACGTAATTTCACCTATTCTTCTATTATGAACGTTGATATTTATATCAAATATAATATTCTAAATACAGAAAATATGGACAATCCTATTACTATTGAAAAAAAAATACCAAAAGTGAATATCGGTAGAATACCAATTATGGTTAAATCAAATACTTGTATATTATCACAAAATAAATTTATAAATCCTTCACTTACAGGAGAATGTGCTATGGATCCAGGTGGCTATTTCATTATTAAAGGTTCGGAAAAAACTGTATTGGGTCAAGAGCGTGTCGCTGAAAATAAGATATATTGTTTTGACAATAAAAATAAATCAAAATGGAAATTCAGTGCCGAAATAAAATCCGTTCCTGCTTTCAAATGTATATCACCCAAACAAATTGATATGTATATTGCTTCTAGAAACAACGGTTTCGGTCATGTTCTATATATTAATATTCCACGCATGAAACAACCTATTGAATTATTCATTTTATTTAGAGCATTAGGTGTTACTACCGATAAAGATATATGTAAATACATTGTATTAGATATTGAAAATGATAAAAATAAATTATTATGTGATTATTTAAAAGCGAGTATTCATGAAACTAGTCATATAATGACACAAGAAGACGCATTTAACAGTTTTGTAAATGTTGTATCATACACATCTTTACATAGTGATTCAACAATTGCAGCAAAAAATAAAATATCATTCGCAAATGAAATTATTGAAAACGACTTATTCCCTCATTGTCACACAAAAGAACAAAAATTATTCCTACTCGGTTATATGGCTAAAAAATTAATATTGACATCATTAGGTTTAATGCCTTGTGATGATAGAGATTCGTATATTAACAAACGTATTGAATTATGTGGTACATTAATTAATAATTTATTTCGTAATTATTTTAATAAACTTGTTAAAGAAATGCAGAAACAAATCGTGAAAGAAATTAATAATGGTTCTTGGCGTTCCAGAGAAGATTATGAAAATATTATAAACCAAACTAATATTTATAAAATACTAAAATCAACTACTATTGAAAATGGTATCAATAGAGCATTATCTACTGGTGATTTCAGTATAAAACAAAGCAATAGTAGTAAAGTAGGTGTAGCACAAGTTCTAAATCGTTTGACATATATTGCAACTGTAAGTCATTTACGACGTATTAATACTCCTCTTGAAAAAAGTGGAGAATTAATTGAACCTAGAAAACTACATAGCACTACTTGGGGATTTTTATGTCCGGTTGAAACACCAGAGGGTCAATCTGTTGGTGTAGTTAAAAATATTAGTTATTTAACACATATTACTATTCCTACTAGCTGTTCTAATATATTTAATTATGTAAAAGATTATGTATTTGATTTTCACGATGTTTCTTTTAATGAAATTTATACTAATGTTAAAGTATTTATAAATGGTTGTTGGATTGGTATCACAAAAAAACCAATAGAATTATATAATTCATTAAAAGACAAAAAATACAAAGGTATTATTAATATTTACACTTCAATCATTTTCGATTATCAAAAAAAAGAAATTAGAATATGTAATGACGCAGGTAGAATGACGCGACCATTATATAAAGTAAAACAGAACAAAGCATTAATTACGAACGAAATAATAAAAAAAGTATCCAAAAATGAATTGAAATGGAACGATTTATTTACAAATTGTTTATTAGATGAATCTGTTATGGAATATATTGATCCTGAAGAACAAAATTACGCAATGATCGCAATGAAATCCAAACAAAATATATTTGATAATGAAAAATATAACTATACTCATTGTGAAATTCATCCCAGTACTATGTTTGGTATTCTTGCTTCTTGTGTACCTTTTCCAGAACATAATCAAGCACCAAGAAATACATATCAATGTGCTATGGGAAAACAAGCTATTGGTATATATGCTACTAATTTTGATAAAAGAATGGATAAAACAACCTATATTCTTAATTATCCTAGTCGTCCGTTAGTTGAAACCCGTGTTATGGATTTTATTAAATTAGATACTATTCCTTCTGGAACACAAATACATGTTGCTATCATGACTCATGGTGGTTATAATCAAGAAGATAGTGTATTAATTAATAAAGGTTCTATTGACCGCGGATTATTTTTGGCAACTATTTATCATACAGAAAAAGATGAAGACAAAAACATTATTCGCGATGAAATTATTCGCTGTAAACCAGACAAAACAAAAACAAAAGGTATTAAATATGGAAATTATGATAAATTAAACGCACAAGGTTTCATTGAAAAAGATACACTAATCGAAAATCGTGATGTTATTATTGCAAAAATGATTCCAATTAAAGAAAATAGAAATGACCCTACCAAAGTCATCAAATATGAAGACCAAAGTAAAACATATAGAACCAATGAAGAATGTTATATTGATAAAAATGTTACAGACAGGAATGGTGATGGTTATGATTTCGCAAAAGTTCGTATTCGCACTACCCGTAAACCTGTTCTTGGAGATAAAGTTTCTAGTCGTCACGGACAAAAAGGTACTGTTGGTAATATTATTCCGGAATGTGATATGCCATTTACTAAAAATGGTCTAAAACCAGATATTATTATCAATCCTCATGCTATTCCATCAAGAATGACAATCGGACAATTAAAAGAAACTTTATTAGGTAAAGTTTTATTAGAATTAGGAATGTTTGGTGATGGTACAAGTTTTAGCGAATTAGATGTGAAAACTATTTGCGACGAATTACAAAAAACTGGTTATGAAAGTTATGGAAACGAATTATTATATAATGGAATGACTGGAGAACAATTGGAAATTAATACATTTATCGGCCCAGTATTCTACCAAAGATTAAAACATATGGTTAGTGATAAACAACATAGTCGTTCTATTGGACCCATGGTTAATCTTACACGACAACCTGCTGAAGGAAGAAGTCGTGATGGTGGTTTCAGAATTGGTGAAATGGAAAGAGATGTTATGATCGCTCATGGTATCACTAACTTTTGTAAAGATCGTTTATATGATGTTAGTGATAAATACAGCGTGTATGTATGTAATAAGTGTGGACTCATCGCATCATATAATGACGGAATTAAAAATAAATTATATAGAAATAATGATTTAAAAATACATTTATGTAAAACATGTAATAATATCAATGATTTTTCAAAAGTAAATATGCCTTATTCATTTAAATTACTATCTCAAGAATTACAAACAATTAATGTTGTTCCTCGTATAATCACACAATAATTTATAATTTGTTAGTATAATATATCTTTTTTCATACATATATGAATAACTATGAAATAAACGATATCCGCGAACAAAAAGATTTTTCTGGAATTACATTTTCAGGATATAAAAAAAGTGATTCAAAAAAAGAATTAATCAAAAACTTATTAGCAGGTAATATAGAACCTTCTTGTTATTGGTGTGCAGAATATATATGTGCCGGTCATTATGGTGAACTATGGGAAATTTTTTTATTATTTTTTGGTAAGCATATCCATGTCGGAAATCCAAAAATATTAATATATCTTCAAAAACGGTTTAATATGTTTAAAGGACTTATTCGTTCCGATGAATATATATGCGAGTTACATGTAAGAAATTCACAAAAATTAAGACATTTATTCGGAGAAATCATTTGTGTTTTATGTCTAGCAAAAAAAACTCACGGTATAGAACCTTTAAAAATTAATCGTGAAGAAGAATTCAATATTCTTAATATGCAAGATAAATTAATTGCTGATAGTACCGATTATGTAAATAAAATATATCAAAAAAAAGATCCAATTGAACTAATGATTCCATTTAACGAATTATATTATCATATTATTAATAAAGACTGTAGACAAAGTTCATATTGGATTGAATGGCTTTTAGAATACGATTTATTATGTAGAAAAAGAAAACAAAAAGCACTTTGTCAAATTAGATACGAATATAATGTTGATAATAAATTTCGTCAAGATATTGTATGGATTATTTGGGATATTTTCTTTAATCATGCAAATGAAAACAATGATGCTTTTCTTGTAACCGTATTAAACGCATTAAATGATATATTTTGTATAAAATATACTACAGCTTCTTGTAAAAAACGCAGATTCTTGTTATATTTTGGTGTTTCATTATTAACCGAAAACATTAATAGAAGTTCTGAAATTATGCCTAACAATAATATTCTTCAAAATGTCATTAAAAATATTAATATTATTTATTCTCAAATCAAGAAGAACGAACACAGTCCCAATACTGATTATTTGTTTTCAAATATAGATAAACAAAATAGTATTGAAAAATCATTGAAACAAATGGAAATGGTAAATTCTATTGACTTTACAAATAAGTAATATTGTAAATCATAATAAAGATTATATTATACATAATTGTATATTATGACAGAGTTTATCGATTGGAATTCCATTACAGATGCTCCTGATTTTTCTGATTGTGTAAATGGTAAAACTGTAACCGCAAAAATTGTTTCTGTATATGATGGTGACACTGTTAAAGCTATTTTTCCTTTGAATGGCGAGATGTTTAAATGGAACTGCCGTTTAAGTGGCGTTGATACTCCTGAATTAAGAACTTCATGCAAGATTGAAAAAGAATTCGGATATACAGTTAGAGATCATCTTCGTGAAAAAATACTCAACAAAGTCGTACAACTTAATTGTGCTGACCTTGATAAGTATGGACGTTTATTAGTAACTATATTATGCGATGATGGTAATTGTGATGTCAATAAATGGTTAATTGAAAATAATTACGCATTCGCATATGACGGTGGCACAAAACAATCTTGGGAAGAATATCTTACAACGTCAAGAATAATGTAGATATTCAAAGATTTACGTATCATAACAATTGTATATTTTTATGATAATTTAGAATACTTTACAAGAACGTTCAATGATCTAAAACGATGAACCGAAAGCGCCGCCGATTAAACTATTAGCAGCCATTGGACCTGATTGTAAATGTGAACCTAATTCTGGAACTTGTTGTCCTTGTTGTTCTTCTAATTGTTGAGAACGACTTGTTGATTGTGGTGCTGGTGGACCGCTATAATAAATGTCTTCATCTATTTCGGGTTGCATCATTTTACGTTTCGCGATATTTATTTCTTTTTTTTGTGTCATTCCTTCTTTTGGCACAGGGGCTTTTTCACCGTTCCATAATTCGATAGCACGATCATATAATATGTTGGCTTTCATTCCTAATTTGGTTTGAATACTTAGTATGATTATCAAGAATGCTAAAACTACATTTGTCGCTGTTAATGATTCATATTTGAATCCACTATATGTTGGGAAATATGTTATAGCGCGGTGAATTATTATTACACCTGCAAACATAATTACTATTTGTAAAGCAATTTCTACCATCAATTCCAATGAAGATTTATCTAAATCAACATCAGGAATATATGTCTGTATTAATTTGTTTAATACTATAATTGGCACAACACCCATTAACGCATATTGGGCTACATTCATATATTCAGCATTTCCTTCTGGTGTTCCATCAAACACATGTGATATGAATGTTTTTTGTTCTCCATGTTGTAAATCCAAATCCATTATTATAATGTTTAATTAGAAAAGAAAATAAAGTTATCTTTATGGTATCAACTATACATTTGTGCCATAATGCAACACGAAGAACAACAGTATTTAAATCTAATACAAGATATTATTAAAAATGGAAGTTGGGAGGAAACTCGCAATGGAAAAACCAAATCCATTTTCGGTAATTCAATGCGATTTTCATTAAAAGATGGTATTATTCCATTACTTACAACTAAAAAAGTTGCTTGGAAAACCTGTTTTAAAGAATTAACATGGTTTATTCGTGGGTCTACCAGTAATAAAGAATTACAAGAACAAGGTGTGAAAATATGGAATGGAAATGCCAGTAAAGAATTCCTTGATTCAAGAGGTCTAAATTACGAAGAAGGTGATTTAGGTCCTATTTACGGACATCAATGGAGACATTTTAATGGACCCTATGTTGATTTCAATACTGACTATACTGGTAAAGGTATAGATCAACTTGCTAATGTTATATCACAATTAAAAGACAAAACACAACAAACTTCTCGTCGTCTTATTATATCAGCATGGAATCCATGTCAAATTGATGAAATGGCACTACCACCATGTCATGTGTTAATGCAATTCAATGTTCGCGAACATAAATATCTTTCATGTGCTTTATATCAACGTAGCGGTGATGTAGGTTTAGGCGTTCCTTTTAATATTGCTTCTTACTCTTTTTTGACACATATTATTGCTAAACATTGTAATCTAGAAGCAGAACATTTTGTATATTTTTTAGGAAACGCACACATTTATGACGATCATATTGAATCATTACAAGAACAATGTAATCGCGAACCTTTAAATTTCCCAAGATTATTAATAAATAAACAACACGAAAACATTAATGATTATAATATTGATGATATCACATGGATTACACCATACGAACATCATAAAACGATCAAAATGGAAATGCGTGTATAAATTATTAGTAATGCGTTGTTTTATTTTTATTTTTGTCACTCTATTTTTTATATTATGTCCAGTGCATTAGCCGCGGCAAAAAGAAGAAGAGCATTTAATAATGATAACAACAATCAAACAACTGATAATTCAATAAATACTACTACCAATCAAAACAATACTCAACAAACTACTCAAAATAGTAAACCTGTATCAGACAAACCTCGTACCATAAACGAAGCCCTACGTTTCTTGAATAACAGAATTGACACTATTGAAAATAATATTTCCAATAACCAGACTAATACACCATCCATGATTGATAACGAAGTTATTGAAGAATATGAAAATCGTTTCGACCTTATTATTCAAGAGATAAATAATTTGAAAGACGCTATGTTAAAATTACAATCATTTACTATGGATGTCAATAAACAACTTTTCGAAGAACGTATTAATATTTTATCTTCGAATGATGACATTTCTGATGCTGATGACTTACAAAAAATGATTGATAATAGTAATAATATTGTTGAAATAAACGATTTTGACAATAATGATGTCAATGAATCGGAAGAAGAAATTACAGAGTCGTAAAACTAAAAATTGAAATCATTTAAAGATTATATTTTATTACAATCAATAAAATATAGTTATGGAAATCGTAATTACAGAGCCTACTAAAATTCAAACTTTCGCCTTTATTTTTCAAAATATAAAAACATTTACTGATTCTGTATCAGTTCAATTTGATGACAATGGTATGTATATCCAAGCAATGGATAACTCACATATTACCATTTTTGATATAAAACTAAAAAATGATTGGTTTACCACATATAAAGTATCCGAAAATATAAATATTGGTATTAATTCAAATATTATACATAAAATTTTAAATATTATTGACAAAGGTCATACACTTCATATCGCATATAGTTTAAATTCTGATAATATTGATATTTCATTCCTTTCTGATAACAAAGATATTTTAAATAAAGAATTTACAATGCCTCTTATAGAAATTGATATAGAACAAATGGGTATTCCCGAAACAGACAGTACCGCACAATTTACAATGACATCCGTCAATTTTATTAGTATTATACAACAATTATCTATATTTGGAGACAGTCTTTGTATTTGTTGTAATGAAAAAAATATTGATTTTATTGCCAGTGGAGATAATGGTAAAATGACAGTAAATATTGATATAGATGATTTAGATGAATTCGCTATTGTCGAAGATGAATCTCTTAAACTGAATTTCTCTTTGATATATTTAAATAAAATCGCATCCTATTCAAAGATTTGTAAAAATGCTGAAATACATTTAACTGATAATTATCCGGTTCAAATTAACTATTATTTGGATAACAATAACACCATTGATAATTCCATTAGATTTTATTTAGCACCGCAATTGTGCGACGAAGACGATTAAGACAAAAGTTACGTTCATGATATTTTTTGTTTTGGTCTTTGTTTTGATATTTTTTGATACTTTGCGTTATTATAGTATTTTGATTATTCCACAATACTATATAACATATATTATGAATTTTGTATTACATTTATTTTTATTCATATTTTTACTTATTGTTTATGTAAACATAATCAAACATAATACTTTACATGATGTTTATGACACAAACTGTATTTATAACATTGATTATATAAATAATAATGACTTGCAAAAGAAGTGTGATAAAAATAAAATACTTATTTTTGATAATTCTATCGAATATATTGATAAAGATATGATTACCAATATTGATATTAAACTCAAAAATACCAATGATGAAAATCATATACTTGTACCATTTAATGTTTTTGAAATGTCATTGGATAATAATACTAATTATACTACACAGAATTTTATAGATATTAGTGGTATTACAATATCCAAGTCATTATTTCCTATCAATTCATATTCGAATAAATTAAACATTATGGGTGGTTCTAAAAATTACATTTCGCCAACCTATTTTCATACATATCATCGCAAATTCTTTCTTGTTTTGAATGGTACTGTTGATATTGCTTTGAAACCTCTTACACAAGATGATATTATACATAAAAACATGTTAGAATACGAATTCTCTACGAAAACGCCATTATGGATACCATCTGATAATCACGATATATCTAATTCTGATGTAAGTACAATTAATCAATCATTTACAAACCACGAATCCTGTACTGTATATAAAAATCAAATTATATTTATACCTCATAATTATTGTTATTCAATAAAATACAACGATAATTCCATTTTATTGGATTTTTCTTGTCATTCATTAAGTAGTTTATCATGTAATATACACAATATTATTATCCATTATATACAACAATACAACGTTCATGATAACAATATAGACTAATTTTACACCGATTTCGTTGGATATTCTTCTATCGTATTTTTCAAATCATTCTCCATATTGTCAATTATATCATCTATAGTTTGTTGTAATAATACCTGACGCTGTTTTATTATCGGTTCCTTCGGTATTCTCTCCATTCTATTTTGTATTTCATTGAAATTATCCAAAGTTTGTTGAATGATTTCAATGATGTTATCATAATGCCCGAATATAACACTCTTACATATATCTAATCTATCATCCAATAACGATTTTTCAGAAATAATCAGTTTATTCGCAAAGGTTAAACGATCACATCTTATGTGTTGATATATCTTAAAACATTCAAAATGATGAATATTTACTATTATTTTACATTTTTTTATTAAATCATCTCGCTCCTCATCCCAGCCCATTATATTTAATGATTTCCATTTTGTTTGTTGTTGTATCTTATCCCACATCATATTTCTCCTATAATTTAAAGATGAATTCACAGAATCATTCTGTTCTATAACCGCATTTATTACGCCTATATCATATTCATATTCTTTTTTTGTATTATATAATTGACAAAAATCTATCGGATGTCCTTGATACGGCATGTATAATGGTTTATATTTATAATCTATACAATTGTCTTTTATATATTCGTTCATTATCGCTATATTTGATAAACTATAATCAGCTATTCGTGAACCACATTGAATGTATTGTGCCATTTGTTCGTGTCTCAAATTTTCCGTTAAATTTTCTACATTCAAAAATATAAATCTTGGACTTTCTAATAATAATTTAGATTGTGATTTAGGAGGCAACCATAACTGTGTAAATACATAAATGTCATTTGAATTTAAAAAATTATTAGACTTATTAAAATCGTCTATTTCTATTATTTCATCAAACAAAGATAAACTACGAATATAATCATCTAATACTCGCAAATTCTCCTTATATACCAATACAAATCTAAACCCACGTTTATTTGGATAAAATGTATCCATATAAACATATAGACAGAATACTTTTATATCATTTTGGACGAAGACAAAATGATAATTGGAAAATATGATATTCCTGATTTTGATAGCATAAATGAAGAATTCAATGAATTACAAACTGAATTATACAATACTATAAATGTATTTCAAAAAATTGCTAATACATTCAAACGATCATTTTTTTCTAATTTTCAAAAAAAATATACCTATATCATATAAAGTTCATTTATAATGAAATTGTTATACGATATTATCACCATCGCCGTTGTAATGCTTATATTAGATTACATATACATCAATCATGTAATTATTCCCTCTGGATATTCAAAAATGATATCTAATATACAAGGTTCGCCTCTCTCATTAAATTTAAATGGTGCTATCATTAGCTATGTCGCACTTATGTTCGGTTTATATTATTTTATCATAATAAATGAATGTACCATTCTTGATGCATTTTTATTAGGTATTGTTATATATGCAGTGTATGATGCTACTAATTATGCTACAATAAAAAAATGGGATCCATTTGTTGCATTGATTGATAGCACTTGGGGTGGCGTATTATTCGCAACAACCACATTTTTAGTTTATTCATTCAATGGTACCACCATACATTATTATTAAGTTTTTTAAGTCGCATTGACTCGTTTTTTCAGAACCCATACATCGTTCTTGAACTTCTTTCTTTTGTTCGTCCGGTTCCAAATTATAATTCTCATAAAAGTTCTCAAAATCATCTTCATCATCAAACTCTAATTTAAACGTATTCTCATTTACCTTACCATTATATCGTTCATATCGTTTTATCCATGATGGAGTATCTATTATGTAATCTTGCCAATCATGCGCCCATTTTATGTAATCTAACTTTGTTGGTTCTTGACAAACACTATTTAATTCTGTTCGAACTTTAAATTTACATAAATCTGCCATCTGTTTCCAATTCATTGTTTGAACTGTATGATACGAGTAATATTTATTATGATCTTTACATAATATGTATATATTTTTATATTTTTTATCATCTTTTTGCTCTTTACATTTTATACCTTTTTCCATTTTCTTCGCAAATTTGCATATAGAATATTTATATTTTATCATATTCTCAATAATTTCTCCTATTATGTAATGTTTTGAATTGTCATTTTTCCATTCTTCAGTACGTTCTTTTATTTTTTCTGCTATTTGTTTTCTTGTAACATATAGTGTTTCATATATGTTTACCAAATAATCTATTATATCTTCATAAAAACCAGAATGATATATTTCATATCCCCAAAACAAAGCCTCATCTATATTTCTATCCATTAAACTCATAAATAGTGATACCTTAACATTCTGTAAATTATACAAATATCGTGTTAGAATCATGATTAAATATATTGTATTTGTTATATTATATTAGTTATATTGATTTTCAATTTTTACGCATTTAGATATTTTGTACGAACACGAAAATATACACATATAGTATACTCATATCATTATGGATTATGAAAGTAAAATGGATAAATTATCACAGTCATTCAATAATGTAATTAGATCTTTGAAAAAACACGATTGGAAACAATACTCGAATAAAAATTATATCAATATCAATTATATTTACAAAAAGTTAAAAGTAAATCTAACAAAATTACATAAATGCATAGCCGTCATCAACGAACATGAAAAAAATAAACACAGTAATAAAACTTTTGATATGTTATATGATAATGTTGAACTAATGTTATTATATGATAACAATATTGCGTTAGAACAATTATTATTTTTGTTTAGAGAATTTCTAATGTATTTTGATAACATTTACACACATAAAAAATTTGAATCCTTAATATCACTAAAAAACGAAATTTTCGTAAATGTAAACCAAATTATATATTTCCTTACAATCAGCAAATAATAATACCTTTGTTTTTGTATTCTATACACATATATTTGTTTTTTCATAATACATACCATATAATCCAGGCAATACATTTAAACCAAACGGCCATTTTCCCGTTCTCTGTCTACACTGTATAC
>Ga0181607_10000735_pt1 | contig 28471 bp, 27 predicted proteins | sample 041ome_9_FD_132420 | JGI IMG/M metagenome (GOLD analysis project Ga0181607, IMG submission 132420) | Coastal salt marsh microbial communities from the Groves Creek Marsh, Skidaway Island, Georgia - 041413US metaG (megahit assembly) | ecosystem: Environmental > Aquatic > Marine > Intertidal zone...
AGCGCTTTTTTCGCCCAGGCGGAGCTCGACCGCCGTTTAAAGTAGCGTGGGCCTTCATCGATGAGCACCGAAGCCGTTTTGGGGTTGAGCCGACTTGCAGGGTTCTGCAAGTCGCCCCGTCTGCTTATCGGCGTCATGCGGAAAGGCTTCGCAGGCCTGAGCTTCGATCCGACAGAGCCAAGCAAGATGAAGTGCTCAAGCTTGAGATTGACCGCCTTTGGCGAGCCAACCGTGAAGTCTATGGGGCCAAGAAGGTCTGGCGAGCAATGCATCGGCAGGGTGTCGCTGTGGCCCGTTGCACAGTGGAGCGCCTGATGCGAGACCTTGGACTCAAGGGCGAAGTGCGAGGACGAGGAGTAAGGACCACCTGGTCTGATCCTGCAGCGGCTAACCCTCTGGATCGGGTCAACCGCAACTTCACGGCTCAGCGTCCCAACCAACTTTGGGTGGCTGACTTCACCTTTGTCTCGACTTGGCAAGGCTTTGCGTATGTGGCCTTTATCGTCGATGTCTACTCTCGGTTTATCGTGGGCTGGCGGGTGAGCCGCAACATGAAGACGGACTTTGTTCTTGATGCCCTGGAGCAGGCGCTTTATGCAAGGCAGCCCGAGAAGAGCGGACTGATCCATCACAGCGACAGGGGCGCCCAATACGTCTCCATCCGCTACAGCGAGAGGCTCATGCAGGCGGGAGTCGAGCCCTCGGTGGGCAGCACCGGCGACAGTTACGACAATGCACTGGCTGAGACGATCAACGGCCTTTACAAAACGGAGCTGGTTCGCAAGAAAGGTCCCTGGAAAACAGTCGAGGCGCTGGAGTGGGAGACTCTCAATTGGGTGCATTGGTTTAACCAAACACGTCTGCTTGAACCCATCGGTCATATTCCACCGGCAGAGTTTGAGGCACTATACGAACGTAGTCAGCAGGAATGCTTAACAGTTGCATGATTAAAACCAATCAGCCTCCGCAAAACCCCGGGGTGGTTCACTGTCTTTAGCACTGTACAGGAATACGGCCGTCAATATAACTACAGTCATCGCAGCAGTAAGATAGGCGTTTCCCCCTGACAACTCAGAAATGAGGCCAAAGCCTCCGAAAAATATCACCACCCGTACGGCAAGGATTGCAAGCTTTACACCAAGCTCTTCTTCGAGTTCCACAAGGGTGTCATAAATTGCGGCAAGACCCCCACAAGCCATGACAAAACCCGAGACGGCCATGACTGCGAACTCCGTACCGGCGGACTCTGCTATCGCTATGCCAAAAGCCCCAAACCAGATTAAAACTGTAGAAATCGCACGTTTTATTGCCCCTATTCCAGAGGAAATCCCACCTCGCAACGATCGAAAAATTCGTAAGTTGCTTCCACACAAACTCAGAAAAAAACTGCGGGGTCGGACTCTTGAGGTCACCAAAAAAGAACGATAAATATGGGGTTTAGAGAGAAATTTTTAGACAAAAAAAGACGCCTCTTTGGGCGTCGTCGAGACTACGAATTATCTTTAAACAACTAAATGGCACACTCCATATCTTGCCCACAACACAAGGGCGATTTTATTTTGCCTTCGCACTTAGGACACTTTGAGATCTGAACCGAATTACCATCAGGTAATGTAAGTTGGTCGTTTACCAAGGGTTCGTTACATTTGGCGCACGACGCATTCACAGCCATTCCACATTTACTACATTCATAAGTTGACATGGCACCCTCCTTAAGACCAGAAGTACTTTTAAACTAACACAGATCGTTTATCGAAAAAAGCTTTTTCATTTCCCAGTCGAATGAATGGTCCAAGAAAAACTCTAGACAAAAAAAACGCCTCGTCGGGCGCCTTCAAATGTCTCCTCTCAACCCCTTCTAATTTGTGCTCCCACTGCCTCCCGCCTGAACCACAGGCGCGTACGAAACCTGCTTTGACTGGTCAATCTTCGATAGAGAAACCAGAGTTAAAGCGGCCATTACAGCCATAAAAGCGAGTTTCGTCATAGGTCTCCAGTTTTGCTGAAGTACGAGGCAAAAAACCACGGGGAAAGTACTTAGCCCCCAAGGTGAGCACCTCGTTCCTGTGCAACTTGGTACGTATCATGCTCAGTCTTGATGGAAGCCGACGGTTCTCTGACAACCTAACTAAATCGACCTTATCCGAAGGGTCAGAGTCAAACCTGTCGGCTTTCTCTGATTACGTAAGGAGCGATGTCATGGCTATTTTCGATTTCGAAGTTTTGGTGATTGCTGTCTATCTATTTGCCGTGGTGTGCTGGGCGATTGTGAAAGTACTCCCCAAGAACCCGGATCTAGAAGAACACAGGCGCAAAAATTAAGCGCTGCCAATGTCCTTTAACCATCCTTTAAAGAGCGCTCCTGCCGACGCACCCCACCTCGTGGCGATCGCTTACGAAAATCCGGCTGCATGATTATTTGTTTGTTGAAGTACCTTATAGCCAAAACTACGGCAAAGACTACAGAGTGCCCCCTCATAATCAAAGCCTCATCGAACTTTTAACGACCCATGGCCATCGCCGGTTTCACACTGTCAATCGTCTCAATTTTTATCGGCTGGATCCCGTTCTTCGGGGCCATTCCCTTGGGCTTGGCCCTGCTCTTTAGCTTCTTCGGCCTGTTTGGAAAGTCCTTTGGGCTTGCCCTCGCAGGGCTCATCGTCAGCGTCGTTGCGGCTGTGATCTATCAAGCCATCTGGTTTGCAGTTTTATTTGGACCTGAGGTTGATTCGATTGGAGTAAGAGGCACGGTGTTATGAGTTGTGAAGCTACCTCGATCTGACCGAAGTTCACCAAACATTTCCCGGGGCATAGCCAAGCGCGCAAAATCGGGCTAAAGCAACGATCGAAAAGAGACGGGGTGTTTTAGGCTCGGCTCAAGCCTAAGGTGATCCAAAATTTAGGATTGGTCCTGGGACTCTACCCCTCCCAAGCGACCAATGAAAGGTGGGTAATTTGGTGGGTAGAAAAGATTGAATGGCTTAAACCTCAATACTGGTAATGCTTACTGGCGGAGAGGGTGGGATTCGAACCCACGGTACGATTACCCGTACGCCTGATTTCGAGTCAGGTACATTCGACCACTCTGCCACCTCTCCGTGAATCAACGATTATAGCCTGCCTTGTCCCACCCTCCCCGACCAAGGGCTTGGTCTAAACTTCAGGCATGCAAGTAATCTCAACGGTCACGCTTCGGCGTGTACAGGGGCTAGGCTATGGCGGGCTTTTGCCTTTCATGGGCCTTGCACTGCTGGTGGTCTGGCCACCGTCGCCGCATTGGCAGGCGTTTGCTACCGAGGGACTTGGCCTTTACGCAGTCACCATTCTTAGTTTTGTTGGGGCAGTGTCTTGGGGCATTGCCTTGGCAGACCCTCAGCTTGGCGACGACCAAAGGGCGCGGCTTTTGTACTTCAGTGTTGTCCCATCGCTTCTCACCTGGCTGATCTGGATGACCCTCATCGGCGCAGCACAGCTTCTGGCCTTCACTGCGCTTACACTTATTGTGTTTTTAATTGATCGTGTGCATGGCCGCAGTCTGGGCTGGCCAGCGGCCTGGTTGCAGCTTCGTCAGCGCCTAAGCCTTGCTGTGGCTTTCTGCCTCTTGGTTGCAGCAACTGCACTCAACCTGTCAGGCAGTCAGTAAACCGATGGTTACGACACAAAGCGTTGCCATTTTGGGAGCTGGTATGGCGGGGGCATCGGCGGCCGTAGCCCTACATACGGCAGGCCTTGACGTCACGCTCTTTGAGAAAAGCCGTGGGCCCTCAGGCCGCATGAGCACGCGTCGAACCGACGACTGGCAGGCAGACCACGGTGCCCAGTACTTCACGGCAAAAAGCCCAGCTTTTCAGACTGAAGTGCAGATCTGGTGCCAAAAGGGCTGGGCAGCCCTTTGGGAGGGGCGGATTGCCAAGCTTGATCTCATAAAGGGCAGACCACAGGGCAAAGAAGGCGGCACTCAAGATGACTTGGTCTTCGAGCCCACCACCCCTACTCCGCGATATGTTGGCACCCCTCGTATGACGTCCATCGTGGCCTCCATGCTTGCGCCTCTTACACTTAACAACCAGACCACAATTACCGGTGCGCAACGTGTTAATGGCAAATGGCAGCTGAGCTCAAAGGAGCACGGGGAGCTCTCGCAGGCGTTTGATGCCCTTGTCTGGGCCATTCCTCGGCCTCAGCTTGAGCCCTTCGAAGAGCTCTTCCCAAACAGCTGGCAACAGACCCTAAGCAGCATACAGTTTGCGCCATGCTGGGCTGTTATGGCTGGTTTTGACAGCTCCTTAGACCTTCCTTTTGATGGCCTTTTTGTGGGTCGCCCGGACAACCCGCAGCCTGGGGCATCGCCATTATCGTGGGTTGCCCGCACGCTCTCAAAGCCGGGGCGCACAGGCCAAGAAACCTGGACTCTGCATGCCAGCTATGGCTTCACGCAGCAACACCTGAACGATGCGCCCGAGGTCGTGGCTGAACACCTAAGCCAGGCCTTCCAATCGCTTGGCGCTCCTGCGCCGGCCTGGGCCATTGCCCATCGTTGGCTTTATGCCCTTGCTGACTCCACGCAGGCTTTAACAGCCAACCACCTGTGGGATGAGGTAAGTCAGTTAGGCGTCTGTGGCGACTGGCTTACCAGCGGCCGTGTTGAAGGTGCCTGGCAAAGTGGCAGCCAACTCGCTAGCCAACTGCTTCACTCGCCTAAGTAACTCCCTGCTTCACAGCCCATGTAGGGCTTCAAGACCTCGGGAATGCGCACGCGGCCACCGGCTTCTTGATAATTTTCAAGCACCGCCACCAATGCACGTCCCACGGCAAGCCCCGACCCATTTAAGGTGTGAATGGGTTCGTTCTTTGTTTTGCCGTTTTCAATCGTGCGCTTGTAACGCGCCTGCATGCGCCGCGCCTGAAACGCTTCGCAGTTGCTAACACTTGAAATCTCGCGATAGGCCTTTTGCGACGGCAGCCAGACCTCCAGGTCGTAGGTTTTTGAAGCACCAAATCCCATGTCGCCTGTGCACAAGAGCATGACCCGATAGGGAAGCTTCAGGCCCTGAAGAATCGCCTCGGCATGGCCCACCATGGTCTCCAAGGCCTGGTAAGAGGCGTCGGCCCCAACAAGCTGCACCATCTCAACCTTGTCGAACTGGTGCTGTCGAATCATGCCGCGCGTGTCGCGCCCATACGAACCTGCCTCACTGCGAAAGCACGGCGTATGCGCCGTAAGCCGAATAGGAAGCTCGGACTCTTCAAGCAGCGCACCACGCACCATGTTGGTCAGCGAGACCTCGGACGTAGGAATGAGATAAAGCATTTCGCCCTCGCTGTCCTGCCCACCCTTCTTCGCGGCAAAAAGGTCTTCGGCAAACTTGGGCAACTGACCTGTTCCGAAGAGCGTCTCGCTGTTCACAATGTAAGGCGTGTAACACTCGGTGTAGCCATGCTTACCGGTTTGAACATCAAGCATGTACTGAGCAATGGCACGGTGAAGCCTTGCAATGGGCCCCTTCATGAAAACAAAACGTGAACCCGAGAGCTTTACGCCTGTTTCAAAGTCAAGGCCATACGGCTCGCCAAGCTCCACATGGTCCTTGGGGCTGAAGTCAAACGTGGGCAGACCACCCCAGTCGCGCACCTGAACATTCTGGTCGGCCGATTCCCCCACAGGAACAGAGTCGTGAGGCAGGTTGGGAATGGTGGCAAGCCAGATATCGAGCCGGCTTTGCACCTGATTCAACAACTCATTCACACGGTCAAGCTCTGCAGGAATACCCGCAACCTGATCCATGAGTGGCTGCGCATCCTCGCCTTTGGCCTTGGCCTGACCAATTTGTTTCGAAAGCGTATTACGGCTTGCCTGCATAGACTCCGTTTTAAGTTGCAGCTCTTTGCGCTCTGCCTCAAGGCTGTTGAAGCCAGCGACATCAAGCGTGTAGCCACGCTGCTCAAGCCGCTTGGCTACAGAATCAATGTCACGACGCAAAAGTTGAATGTCAATCATAGAAATCCTAAGAGGGGTCTTTGGTCTTGTTACGCCGGCGAAGCTCAGCCAGCTTTTCCGCCATTTTACTTTCAAGGCCACGGGGCACCGGCGAATAGAAAATGGGGGGCTTTAAAACCGCATCAGGGAAGTAACGCTGACCCGCCGAGAAAGCATCAGGCTCTTCATGGCTGTAGCGATACTCCACGCCATGACCCATGCTTTTTGCAAGGCGGGTGGGTGCATTACGCAAGTGATTGGGCACGGACATTGAGCCCTGGTCTTGTACATAACGCTGGGCCGACTTCCACGCGGTGTAAACGGCATTGCTTTTTGCGGCCACCGCTAGAAAGACCGTTGCCTGGGCCAAGGCAAGCTCGCCCTCGGGTGAGCCCAGGCGCTCGTGGGCCTGCGCGGCCTCAAGGCAAAGCGCAAGCGCTCGCGGATCGGCAAGGCCAATATCTTCGCTTGCCATACGAATAAGACGACGCGCAATGTAACGAGGGTCGGCACCGCCATCCAGCATTCGAGCAAGCCAGTAAAGGCTGGCATCGGGGTCGCTTCCGCGCACAGACTTATGAAGGGCAGAGATCTGGTCGTAGAAGGCATCGCCCCCTTTATCGAACTGACGCTGCAGGGCAGGCAGCATGGCCTGCAGCTGTTCAAGCGAAAGCGGTTCGGGTTCGCGCAGACCCGTGGGCTGCGCTTTTGGCTCTAAGGAGCCTTTGGACCCCGCCTCATCTTCTTGGGGGTTCAACGTCGATGACGCTGCCTGCGCAAGCATTTCAAGAAGGTTCAGAAGCTTTCGACCGTCACCGTCTGCGCTAGCAATGAGCAGCGACTGGGCTTCCTCAGACAATTCGGGCGCCGATCTTTCAAGCGCCTCAAGACCTCGCAGAAGGAGTTGCCTTAGGTCATCCGTGCCTAACGATTCCAGCCGAAAGACCTGAGCGCGAGACAGTAGCGCGGAGTTCACCTCGAACCCAGGGTTCTCGGTGGTGGCACCCAGAAAGATAAACAGACCCGACTCGACATGCGGCAAGAAGGCATCTTGCTGCGACTTATTGAACCGGTGAACCTCATCAACGAAGACGATAGCCCGCTCGCCCTGCCCCCTCCAAATCTCGGCCTGCGCCACAGCCTCGCGAATCTCTTTCACACCCGAGAGAACCGCCGATAGGCTAAGCATTCGGGCATTCACGGCCTGGGCCAAAAGCCTTGCCAAGGTGGTTTTGCCAACCCCAGGTGGTCCCCAGAGAATCATGGAAGGTAGCCGTTGCAACTGAGCCGCGCGCGTTAAAGGGCCTCGGGGACCAAGCAAATGCTGCTGCCCAACCACCTGATCAAGGCGCTGCGGGCGCAGCCTTTCGGCAAGAGGCGGTGCTGTGGTCTGCATGAGGCCTATTGGCATGTGCTGCACGGAGTGCATGAAGCCGCAGCGCTACTGCCGCAGCCTTTCGGTTCCTTGAGGTGGGTCGAACTCAAACAAAGACTTAGGTAGGCTTAGATTGCGTTGCCGGTTGCTTAGAAGAACACGGCTTTGCCGACCCATTGCGTCTTGCATGAAAAAAGCGGCAAGCTCACCGGAGTCGTCCATACCCACCTCGAGTAATGCCTTTGAGGCATCGGCCTCACGCTTGAGCGAAAGCCTGACCCATTGAAGCCCATCGCGGTCAGAAAGGTTTGTGAGCGTAAAACGCTTTTCAATAAGAGCCTTTGCCTGAGGCCCTGAACTAAGAAGTAGTCCTGCCGGGGTGGCATCAATAGCCTCATCAAGGGTTCGCTCAGTCAGTTGATTAAGGTCGGGGTCGTAGAGTAAAAATGTTTTGCCCGTAATAAGCTGTAGCTGGGCATACGGCTTTTGAATGTCCCAACGAAACTGGCCTGGCCTTGCCAGGGCCATGACACCGCTAAACCGCTGCAGCCTTCCGCCAGAGGAGATCTGCTCATGAAGAAAATTTGCCTTTAGGCTCTGAGTATTGGCTAAGTAGGCAAGCAGCTTTTGGTCAGCACCGGCCAAGACCTCGACCACCGTCTGCCCTGCGGCAGGCAGACCAAGGCTGAGCCCGAATAGAAAACCAATTAGTGTCTTTGTAAAGGACATTAAGGAGGATCGCCGGTTAACAAACGAGATAACGTGAGGCAAGGCCCGACCAAGGACGAACCTTTTTACGACTTGCCCGCAGGCACAAGAATTTCGCGGTTGCCGTTACTTTGCATGGCCGACACCAGGCCTGCCTGCTCCATGGCTTCAAGCAAACGCGCCGCGCGGTTGTAGCCAATACGCAGGTGACGCTGCACCAAGGAAATGGATGCGCGTCGATGCTTTAGGACAACCTCTACGGCCTGGTCATAAAGGGCATCGGCCTCGGTACCCTGTTCACCGCCCGGCACCTCAAGGCCGGCGGTAAAGCTTCCGCTGGTCTCGGGGTCAGCACCGTCAAGAATGCGGTCGTCGTATTCGGTTTCACCAAGGCTACGAAGATGCTCGACAACTTTTAAGACCTCGTCATCGGCAACAAAGGCACCATGCACGCGAATAGGAAGACCCGTACCTGCAGATAAAAAGAGCATGTCGCCCTGGCCCAGCAGAGCCTCGGCCCCCATTTGATCGAGCACGGTGCGTGAGTCGATCTTGCTTGAAACCTGAAACGAAATACGGGCGGGGATATTGGCCTTGATAAGGCCCGTAATGACATCCACCGAAGGCCTTTGCGTAGCGAGGATTAAGTGAATACCAGCGGCCCGTGCCTTTTGAGCAAGCCGCGCAATGAGTTCCTCCACTTTTTTGCCCACCACCATCATGAGGTCGGCAAGCTCATCAATCACCACCACAATTTGTGGCAAGGGTTCCAACAAGGGAGCCTCGCCCGCAGCAATAAGGTCCTCAGGCGCCAAGGGGTCGGTTAAGGGCTTGCCCTTGCGCAGGGCATCGGCCACCTTCTGATTAAAGCTCGAGAGGTTTCGAGTGTTGAGCCGACTCATAAGTCGGTAACGGCGCTCCATCTCGCCCACACACCAGTGCAGCGCATTGGCTGCAAGCTTCATGTCGGTGACCACGGGGGTAAGCAGATGCGGAATGCCTTCGTAAATCGAAAGCTCAAGCATCTTGGGGTCGATAAGAATGAGCCGGATGCGCGAGGCGGGCGCATGGTAAAGCAACGACAAGAGCATGGCATTAACACCCACCGACTTACCCGAACCCGTGGTGCCGGCCACTAACAGGTGTGGCATGCGCGCAAGGTCAACGACATAGGGGGCGCCTGAAATATCTTTACCCAAGGCAAGTGGCAAGGTTGCTCCACTTTCTTGAAAAGCGGTTGACCCAAGAATTTCCGATAAACGAACGGTCTGCCTACGAGCATTGGGCAGCTCAAGGCCCATGAGGCTTTTGCCTGGAATGGTTTCAATGACGCGCACCGACACAAGCGACAAGGCCCGCGCCAGGTCACGCGCGAGATTCACAATCTGCGAGCCTTTGACACCAAGCGCCGGTTCTATTTCGTAGCGGGTAATAACGGGGCCAGGCTGAGCAGAAACTACACGCACGGTGACACCGAAGTCGGCCAGGCGGTTTTCAATAAGGCGGGAGGTGTAGGCCAGTGTTTCGGGCGATACAGCCTCAGCCAGATCGGTCACTGGGTCGAGCAGCTCAACCGAGGGAAGGCTGGACTGCGTCTGCTCATCGGGAGCACCCCCTTCAAATAAGGCAGCCTGCTTTGGAATACGTGCCTGTTCCGCAAGCTTAGCCGAGGGCTGAACCTGGGCGACGGGCATAACCACTGGCGGTTGATCGGGAAGGCCTTCTTTCTTCACACGAACTGTGGCGGCACGGGCCTCAGCAAGGCTTTGGCCCTTGGCCTTGTCTTGCTGGGCGGCAAGCCAGGCTTTAAGGCCCAACACCAGTAGCTCTGCCGCATGACCAATCCGCTCGAAGACAGTCATCCAACTGAACTGAAGGGCAAGTGACAAACCCATGAAAAAGCCAATAAAAGACACGATGGTGACGCCGAGTGGGCCAAGCAGCCAGTCAAGACCCGAGCCCACGAGGCTTCCTACAAGTCCCCCTGCAAAATAAATGACGTCCGAGCCAAAAAAGTTAAGCCTCTGGGCCTCAAGAACGCAGCTAGAGACGATAAAAAGCACGATGCCCAATAGGTGCTGCCAAGACTTAAGGCCCTCCTCGGCCTCTTGCGCCCGACCCTGTGACGCACTGTAGCCAAGGCGCCGGGCTCGCCGCACCGCAAACGACGCTCGAAAACTAACGAAGGCCCAAATAAGCAATAGGGCCACCCACCAGTACGCCGACAGGCCAAAGAAAAAGAAGCCAACGTCGGAAAGGTAGGCCCCAAACCGACCAAGTAGGTTTAAGGGTTGCTCGGCACCGCCCGACTGAAACCAGGCCTCGTCCCTAGCCGACCACGTAGCAAGCGATACGGCAAGACCAATTCCGCCAATCGTGTAGATAAGCCAGGCAAGGTCGGCGGCCAAGGACCGAGTGGCCGTGGTGGCGAGGCTCGCGGCATTGGCAGCGGCGGAATTGGGGCGGCGGCGGGCGGTGGCGCCGCCCGATTTAAGTCGTGAACTGCTTCGTGAGGTCATATTCCTATAATTGTCCTTCAAAACATCATTTAAGGTTGTTCCATGACCAACACCCCTCAACACCACCGCTTAATTATTCTAGGCTCGGGCCCCGCGGGCTACACGGCCGCCGTCTACGCTGCTCGTGCCAACCTAAGGCCTGTACTCATTACCGGCCTCGCCCAAGGCGGTCAGCTTATGACCACCACCGACGTCGAGAACTGGCCTGCGGACCCCGATGGTGTTCAGGGGCCTGATTTGATGCAGCGTTTTCTTAAGCATGCCGAGCGCTTTGATACAAAAATGGTCTTTGACCATATTCATACTGCTGCACTCACCGAAAAGCCTATTCGTTTAATGGGCGATGCGGGAAGCTATACCTGCGATGCACTGATTATCGCCACGGGCGCCTCTGCCCAGTATCTAGGCCTTGAATCTGAGCAGGCCTTCATGGGCAAAGGGGTCTCGGCCTGCGCAACCTGCGACGGCTTTTTCTACAAGAAGCAAGAAGTCTGCGTGATTGGTGGCGGGAACACTGCCGTGGAAGAGGCTCTTTACTTAACAAATATTGCAAGCAAGGTCACCGTTGTGCATCGGCGGAACAAATTTCGTGCGGAGCCCATTCTGATTGATAGGCTTATGGCCAAGGTTGCAGAAGGCAAGGCCGCCATTGAGTGGAACGCGGTGCTTGAGGAAGTGCTCGGTGACAATACCGGCGTAACCGGTGTACGGCTTGGGGCATCAGGTAACGGACCCTTTAGCCCGAAAACGCTCGCAGTGACCGGCGTCTTTGTGGCAATTGGGCACAAGCCCAACACCGACCTCTTTGAAGGCCAGCTCACCATGGCCAATGGCTACATAAAAACACACAGTGGGCTTGAGGGGAACGCCACGGCTACCAACATTAAAGGGGTGTTTGCAGCCGGCGATGTGCAAGACCACATTTATCGGCAGGCGGTTACCAGCGCAGGTACGGGATGTATGGCTGCGCTTGATGCCCAACGCTACCTTGAGAGCCTTGATGGTGCAGGTTAACGACGAGGAGAAAGCGCTTTTTGAGCAGGCCACCGCGGGGGCCATTCGACATCGACACGAGCGGCATCCGGATGCCGGCTTTCGACCAAAGCCCAAACCCATCCCCAAGCAGCGCATGCTTGATGAACGTGCGGCGCTTGAAGAGAGTCAACTCTCCGATATAACGCCCGACACCTTGCTCGACAGCGACGAGGCACTGTCTTTTACCCGCAATGGCATTTCTGCAGACACCCTTCGCCGACTCAGGCGCGGGCATTGGGCCTTACAGGGGCAGCTCGACCTTCATGGGCTGCGCTCGGAGGAGGCGCGTGAGGCACTTTACGGATTCATTCGCCAGAGCTGGCGCTCGGACCGTCGCTGTCTGCGCATTGTTCATGGCAAGGGCTTGGGCTCGGAAGGCCGAACCCCTGTGCTCAAAAGCAAGGTGAGGTCTTGGCTGATGCAGCTTAACGAGGTGCTTGCATTCTGCCAGGCGCCGGCCCACGAGGGAGGCTCGGGCGCGGTGATTGTGCTGCTAAGGTCGTCGCGCTAGGGGCGCCTAAACAGCGATTTCCAGGAATAAACCGGCCAGGTTGTTCGTGCCTGCCCTGTGTCTCCTCCATAAACCAACCCGCCTCCTGCTAGAACCTCTGGAAAGTTTTGGGCAAAACGCTTAAGACCACGAAAGTAGTCGCTAGCCACTGTCTGACCCGCCTTAATTTCAATGGCATGCACCTGCCTACCCAAAGGCAAAAGCAGGTCAACCTCCAGGCCATCGGAATCGCGATAAAAATACATTTCGGCAGAATCACCCCTATTGAGCCTGTCCTTCATGGCCTCCATCACAACAAAGTTCTCAAAAAGCGCGCCGTACAATGGATCGCGCTTGAGTTGGTCTTTCGACCGAATACCCAAGCGCCAGGAGGCAAGACCAACGTCGAAGAAAAAAAGCTTCGGTGACTTGGTTAGGCGCTTATTCGTATTGGTGAACCAAGGCGGCAACAGGTGAATAACGTAAATCGCCTAGTGCCTGGGTAGGGTCGAGGTTCCGGTGATGAATACGCGGATAAAAACCCGCAAACAAGGTTGCCTCGAGGCTTTTGAATGTTGAGCGCTCACCAAGTAGACGAACAGACTCGGCAAGGGTAAGAGGAAGAAGCTTCAACAGGGCTGTTCGACCTGCAAGCGACTGAGAAACCTGACGCATGAGTTCAAACTGCTGGATACCTGTATGAATGAATAGACCCGCTTTCGGGTCTTGATCCACTAGAGTCTGCAAATAAGACAGAAGCTCGGGCGCACGTTGAATTTCATCAAGGATGGCTCCCTTGGCGAGAGCGCTTAAAAACCCTCGCGGGTCTTCTAAGGCAAAACGCCTCGTGTCTGGGTCCTCTAGGCTCACATAAGCAAGTCGTGGAAAGCAGGCCTTAGCCAAAGTGGTTTTACCGCTCTGCCTTGGACCAGTAAGCGTAACAACAGGAAATTTTGAGGCAAGCCTCCTAAGGGCAACCTCAATGTGTCGAGAAATCATTCAGTAAGAATAAGTGAAAATTCTGCAAATTGAAGATTACTTCTTCAATTTGCAGAAAAATCGGGTGCCGCTCATACGCTAGTCGTCCGCCCACAAGAGGGGCTCAGGCGCAGAGATTGGCTGCTGCGGTCCTCGCGTTAGGGGAGCGCAGCCGAAACGCCTTTCTTTTACACAGCTTCTTCGCCGGTCTCTCCGGTTCGAATACGAATAACCTGCTCGACCGACTGCACAAAAATTTTGCCATCACCAATACGGCCCGTACGTGAGGCCTGCGTAATGGCCTCAATGGCTCGCTCGACCAGATCGTCAGCAACCACAGCTTCAATTTTTATTTTGGGAAGAAAGTCGACAACGTATTCAGCACCCCGATAGACTTCAGTGTGTCCCTTTTGGCGACCGAAACCTTTTACATCTGTAACGGTAAGGCCAGCAACACCCACCTCGGCCAGTGCCTCACGCACCTCATCGAGTTTAAAAGGCTTCACGATGGCAGTAATAAGCTTCATGAAAAAAGCTCCTTTTCAGAAAAACAATTGGTAAGAGGGAAACGCCAGTCGCGGCCAAAAGCCCGCGGGCTAATGCGAGGACCGGGTGCAGCCTGTCGACGCTTGTATTCTGAGCGTCTTAAGAGGCCCATCACTTGCTCAATAACCTCTTGACTATGACCAGCGGATTCGATGGTAAGGACAGACTCACCACGCTCAACAAAGCGCCGCAAAATGTCATCGAGTACATCGTAGGGAGGCAGGCTGTCTTGATCGGTCTGGTCAAACCGTAACTCGGCCGTAGGTGCGCGGGTAAGAATACGTTGTGGAATGACTGGCATACCGGCCTGGGCATTACGACGGCCGTTACGCAACTCAGAAAGCCGGTAGACAGTAGTTTTCAGTAAGTCTTTAATCACTGCATAGCCGCCCGCCATATCCCCATAGAGCGTGCAATAGCCCACAGCCATCTCGTACTTGTTGCCTGGCGTGAGCACAAGCAGACCGGTTTTATTGGACAAGGCCATAAGATACGTGCCGCGAATACGTGACTGCAGGTTTTCTTCTGTAAGGTCGGGAGCGAGCCCTTGAAAACTTGGTGCAAGGCCCTGCTCAAAGGCCTGGTAGGCCGATTCAATATTGATTTCTTGGGTTTTCACGCCAAGCGCCTGGGCACAGGCGCGCGCATCTTCGATGCTTATGTCTGCTGTGTAGCGCGAGGGCATAATAACCGCGGTCACTTGGTCGGGACCCAAAGCATCTGCGGCAATGGCAAGCGTAAGCGCTGAGTCAATACCCCCCGACAGACCAACAATGCCACCGCGAAATCCATTTTTGAGCACGTAATCGCGGGTTCCCAATACGAGAGCCTCGTAGGCTTGGTTGTCCGCATCAAGCTCGGGGGTAACTACGCCCATAAAGCTTTGAGTCGCTTCGTTATAAGCCCAGACGCAAAGATCTTCTTTAAAGCGAGCGGCTCTTGCTGTGACATGGCCTTCTCCATCGACCGCAAAACTGTCGCCATCAAAAACAAGCTCATCCTGTCCGCCCACCAGGTTGCAAAAGACCGTTGGAATTTTGTGGCGGACCACATTGGCACGAACCACCTCGAGCCGTTCATTTTGCTTGTTGAGGTGGAAGGGCGAAGCGTTCATCACCAACAGGGCCTGGGCACCTTCGGCCTTCGCCATAGCGGCTGCGCGCGGGAACCAGACGTCCTCACAAATGTTAAGACCGAGGCGCACACCCTTCACCTCAAAGACAAAAGGCGCACCATCGGGCTGGAAATAACGCTGCTCGTCAAAGACGGCGTAGTTCGGGAGGTCGAGCTTGGCATAATGCCCCAGTACGGACCCGTTTTTAAAAACAAGTGCTGCGTTGTAGACACGACCCTCGACTTCGCGTGGATAACCCGCCAGGTAGGTGAGCGAGGGAAATTCTTGGCTTTTTTCAACAAGCGCATCGAGTACCTGTTGGCTACGACGCAAAAACGATGATCGCAACAAAAGATCTTCGGGTGGATAACCCACCAATGAAAGCTCTGGCGTGAGCAGTACGTCAGCACCTTTTTCAGCTGCCTTGGCTGCGGCTTGATGTATTTTTTGTGCATTTGCCGCAAGGTCGCCTACGGAGGCATTAATTTGAGCAATTGCAATTTGAAGGGTCATTCGTGAATTATCGCATGCAGCTTCTTGCCGGCTTTGCCGAGGTGGACCCTAAAGCCTGGGATGCACTTGTGGCTGCCAGCCCCCGCCCAACCCCGTTTATGCAGCATGCTTTTCTGCAGATTGCTGAGCAGACAGAATCGGCCTGCCCGGAGACCGGCTGGACAGCGCGACCCCTTTTACTTTTTAGCGAAGACGACGAGCTCGTGGCAGCGGCTGCGCTTTACGCCAAAGCGCATAGTTACGGCGAGTATGTTTTTGACTGGGCCTGGGCGCGAGCCTACGAGCAGGCGGGGCTTCGGTACTTCCCTAAATGGCTGGTTGCAAGTCCATTTAGCCCTGTTCCAGGTAGCAGGCTTTTGGGTGCGAACGAGCAAGCCAGGCATGCTTTAGCCGTTGCGCTTGGACAGCTTACGAAAGAGTCGGGGCTTTCATCCTGCCATATTCTATTTGCGCATGAGTCCGACCAAGAGGCGCTTGAAAGCACTGGTTGGCTGATTCGCAAGGGCGTGCAGTTTCATTGGTTTAACAAAAACTACATCGACTTCGAAGCATTCTTAAGTCAGCTGAGCCAGCCCAAACGCAAGAAAGTTAGGGCTGAGCGACGCAAGGTCACAGAGGCCGGATTGCGCTGCCGGGTGGTCACAGGCAAGGAGATCAGCCCCGAACTGCTTGCCTTTTTCTACCGCTGTTATTCCAACACCTATTACGAGCACGGCAATCCGCCGTATTTCTCAGAAGACTTCTTCGCAGGTCTTTTAGACGCTATGCCCGAGAACCTGTTGCTCAGCCTTGCCGAAGACGCTAAGGGCAGTCTCATTGCCAGTGCCTTACTCATGAAGCATTGGGATGACATGGCCCAAGAGACTGTTCTTTACGGAAGGTACTGGGGCTCAACCCAGTATGTTCCTTGCCTGCACTTTGAGTTGGCCTACTACACCCCTATTGAATGGGCCATTGCCCAAGGCATTGCAAGGTTTGAGGGCGGCGCCCAAGGCGAGCACAAAATGGCCCGAGGATTTGAGCCCGTGCCCATGGGCTCGGCCCATTGGATTTCCGAGCCACGATTTCGAGATGCCGTGACCCACTTCCTTGAGCGGGAGGGCGAAGGCATGTCGTCTTACTTCAATGAGCTTGAAGAGCGCACGGCCTTTAAATCACAAGAAAAAGCCCCCTAGAAAGGGGGCTTTTTAGGCATGAAGGCAGGAGCGAGGCTAGGAAGCAATAGTCTTTTTGTAGCGCTCTGCGCTGTCGGTAATTTCTTTCTTAGCCGACTCCGGTCCCTCCCAGCCCTGGACCTTGACCCACTTCCCCTTTTCAAGGTCTTTGTAGTGCTCAAAGAAGTGCTGGATTTGATGAAGCCGCTCGGGCGCGATGTCTTCGGGCTTACGCCAGTGCTTATAAATGGGCAAAACCTTATCGATAGGTACAGCCAGTAGCTTGGCGTCCCCTCCCGCCTCATCGTCCATTTTTAAAACACCAATGGCACGGCAGGGCACCACGGCGCCCATGGCAACCGGAAACGGCGTAATAACAAGCACATCCACAGGATCGCCATCATCGGAGATGGTCTCGGGCACATACCCATAGTTACAGGGGTAATGCATGGAGGTCATCATGAAACGATCAACAAAAAGTGCGCCAGTGTCCTTATCGACCTCGTATTTAATGGGGTCACTGTGGGCAGGGATTTCCACAATGACATTGAATTCTTCGGGGCAGTTTTTGCCAGCTGAAACGCTTTTGAGGGCCATAAGAAAGGGTCTCCAAGAAAGACCATCATGATAAGGGATTCCCCTAGGTTGGGGCAAAGAAACGCCGAAACAGGCCTGCAGCCTTGATCTTGGGCAAACGTTCAAAAGGGCATTGGCTTACACTTCGGCTTGTTATTCCAATTAAACGCTGTTCGCTGCTTCTTAACCTTTTAGGGGGATGTTGTCATGATGGACGGACTAAGCTTTGCCATAGCCTGCGGGGTGTTGGCAATTATTTACGCACTGATTACAAGCCGATGGATTCTGGCGCAACCCGCGGGCAACGCGCGCATGCAAGAAATTGCCGCTGCGATTCAGGCCGGTGCCTCGGCGTACCTAGCCAGGCAATACAAGACCATCGCAATTGTTGGAATCATTATTTTTGGCATTATCGCCCTGATTCCTGGGCTTGGGATGCCCACTGCCATTGGGTTTGCCGTGGGCGCCATTTTGTCGGGCGCAGCGGGCTTTATTGGAATGAACATCAACGTTCGCGCCAACGTGAGAACAGCGGAGGCAGCCAAGGGGGGCATTAACGCTGCGCTGAATGTTGCTTTTAAAGGTGGCGCCGTTACTGGAATGTTTGTGATTGGCTTGGGCCTTGTAGGCGTTGCTGTGTTTTACGCAGTGATGCGCAGCCAAAGCGATGATGTGCACCATGCCCTGCAGCCCCTTATTGGGCTGGCCTTTGGTTCGTCGCTCATTTCCATCTTCGCACGTCTAGGAGGTGGCATTTTCACCAAGGGCGCTGACGTGGGTGCCGATCTGGTGGGCAAGGTGGAGGCAGGTATTCCCGAGGACGACCCGCGCAACCCGGCTGTGATTGCCGACAACGTGGGGGACAACGTGGGCGATTGTGCAGGCATGGCCGCTGACCTTTTTGAAACCTACGCTGTTACCGTGATTGCCACCATGCTCTTAGGTGCGCTGACATTAAAAGGTCTTGGTGAATCGGCCGCCATTTATCCGCTTGCCTTGGGGGGTGTGTCAATCATTGCCTCCATTATTGGCTGCTTCTTTGTTCGCTACAGCGGCACAGGCAAGATCATGACAGCGCTATATAAGGGCCTTATTGTGACGGCGCTTTTGTCGATGGTGTTCTTTTGGTTCGTTACTGAGGCGTTCATGGCCGACATCGCCAGCGTTGCGCCAGGCATGACGGTTGCAAGCCTCTGGGGTGCTTCGGTGGTCGGAATTTTGTTAACGGCGGCCATGGTCATCATTACCGAGTACTACACTGCCACCGAGTACGCTCCTGTTCGGCATGTGGCCAAGGCCTCGGAGACGGGCCATGCCACCAACATCATTGCGGGCATCGCTGTCTCGATGAAGTCGACAGCCTGGCCCGTTATTGCTGTGGTTCTAGCTATCCTTGCCTCGTATTCGCTGGCGGGTCTCTACGGTATTGCCATTGCGGCAACCTCCATGCTTTCTATGGCGGGAATCATCGTGGCGCTTGATGCCTACGGCCCCATTACCGACAACGCCGGTGGCATTGCAGAAATGGCCGAACTGCCTCCCGAGATTCGAAACATTACTGACCCTCTTGATGCGGTGGGCAACACCACAAAAGCAGTAACCAAAGGCTATGCCATTGGCTCAGCAGGCCTTGCAGCCCTTGTGCTTTTTGCTGACTACACCCATGCGCTTGATGTGGCTGGCCAGTCGGTCACCTTCGATCTTTCCAACCATATGGTGATTGTGGGTCTCTTTATTGGTGGCCTAATTCCGTTCTTGTTCGGCGCCATGGCCATGGAGGCGGTGGGCCGCTGTGCAGGTGCGGTCGTGACCGAGGTACGCCGTCAGTTCCGCGAAATCCCCGGCATTATGGAAGGCACCGCTAAGCCTGAATACCACAAGGCTGTGGACATGCTGACCGCCGCTGCCATTAAAGAGATGATCATCCCATCCTTGTTACCTGTCATCGTGCCCATTGCCGTGGGGCTTATTCTTGGGCCTCAGGCCCTGGGCGGCATGCTTATGGGCACTATTGTGACTGGACTCTTCGTAGCCATTTCAATGTGTACCGGAGGCGGCGCCTGGGACAACGCTAAAAAATACATTGAAGATGGCCACCACGGTGGAAAAGGCTCGGAGGCTCACAAGGCCGCTGTCACAGGCGACACGGTGGGCGATCCTTACAAAGATACGGCCGGTCCTGCTGTGAACCCTCTGATTAAAATTATTAACATCGTGGCACTGCTTATCGTGCCGATTCTGTAAGTTAGTCGGCGAGTTCCCGTGCAGTGCGAAGCGCTGCACGGGAAGCAGGTAGATCGTTGAGCACGCTGTAAACCTCGGCCAAGGCCATTTGAACCTTGGCCGTTTTCTTTTGTGTGGCCGCTTGTTCAAGTCGATCTTTAGCAAGCTGCCAGTCGCCTGCCGCAAGCCCCAAAAGACCCTGAGCAAGCAGACTGGAATAGCCCGTGGCTTTGAATGACGATTGGGCCAGCCAGCCTTGCAGCCGACTCAACTGCTCCGCAGGATTATCAAGGCAGCCCCCATAAAGCTCAATTAGAGGCTCATGCAGCCCACGCTTTAAGATGGACTCCAGCATCTGACGAGCCTCACGGTGGACACCGGCGCGCAGCCATGCGCGTGCAAGAGGAGCAACCAAAGTGGGCTCCTGTTTTTCACTGGAAGACAAAAGGTCCTGGGCTGCGCGTATCTCGCCTGCTGTGGCGGCCGAAGTTGAGTGAACAAGCCTTTGCCTAAGGAGCCTGCTCTTGATTTCGAGGGCCTGCTCGGCCGGAAGGGCATGGCGATTCTCGAGCAGCCGTGCGAGCCGAAAGGCCTCAGGCAGATCAAGAGTCGCCTCGGCGAGCTTAAGCATCATTCGCATGGTGTGAATCTGCTTGCGCTCGGAGGCGAGGTCTTTGGAGAGAATCGCCTTCGCCTTCTCGGGGTCGCGATCGTCGAGGGCAAACATGGCCTGGGTTAATGCCTGGAGCTGCGGATGGTCCACCTTCTGTCCATCGGTATTCAATCGTTCAAGCCAGTAGTCACGAAGGCTGTAGTCATTAATTTGATGGGCGGCACGAGAAGCGAGGGCTGCCGCAAGGCGCATGAGCGAGTCGGTTGGGGCGCTCAAGGCACGAAAATCGCGTTCAAATCGCTTGGCCGAGCTGGTTACACGTGCAAAACGACCCTCGAAGTAATCAAGCACCATGTCAGCAAGTGCCGAAAGTCTCTTGGCTTCGCGACTGCGTTGTCGAAAGCTACGAATACGATCGGGGAAGGCACGCAGCCAATCCCAGGTGCGCACCCAGAGAACAACTACAAAAAGCAATGACAGCTGAGCAAAAATGGCTGTGGCCAAAGAAAGGTCGACTCGAAGGTCGTCCCACCAAAGGCTTACCATGCCACCCTTGGACTTCAAAGCTAGAACCAGACCAATAAGAATGGCAAATGCGATGAGCTTGGCAAGAAACCACTTCATGGGTATTTCCTGGTCATTTCAACGACGCAACCTCACGTCTTAGCCCTGAGAACTCGGCCTGCAGTTGAAAAACCTTGGGGTCCGCCTTATCGAAATGACGCTCCAGCAGCATTTCTGTTTGCTCAAGCTCACGCTCGGCAAGTGCCGCCTCGCCAAGCAGTAGGGCAAGACGAGCGGCAGCAAGCTGAGCCTGAATCTGCTGATTCACAAGCTCATAGAAAACCTTGGGCTGCGCAGCAAAGTCAGGGCCTTGAACCGACTGCACCCGCACAAGGCTCTGCAGGAACTGCAGGCTTTTCTCAAAAACGCCAGGCTCAAGCATTGGGGAAGGTGCCTCACCTTGAGCGCCAGCAAGAAGGCTTGCCGAAGGTTTGGGAATGTCAGCTTTGGGCAGGCTTGGCTTTTGAGGGCCCGCCGTTACGGCGGACAAGGAACGCGCCAGTTGATCGATAGCATCAATTGACTGGCGAAAGGCCGGATCGAGTTGAGGCACGGGGCGAACGGGTACAGAGGGCTGGGCAGAGACACCGGGGGACCCCAGCAGGGCTCCGCCCATCGCACTGCCTGATGCCTCAGGTTGATTGCCCAAGCTAGGGGATTCTGGGCCGCTCAAAGGACTTGCGTCCGATCTACCTTTTACATCGGGCTGCGAGGACGAGTCACCGGACTGCCTGGAAGACAACTGCTGGGCATTATTGCCGGAGCCAGTCTCAACCGACTTCTGCGATACGGAATCTGGCAAGAGCCAGGCAGGGATCTGCAGATTCCAGCTTAAAAGCTGTCGGGCAAGAGGCTCGTTGTTTTTGATGAGGTAGCCTGCCCCAGCAACAACAACCAGAAGAAGAACAAACGTAAGCACGAGGCCAGCCTTAAGGTTGGAGCCAGAAGTGCGGTCATGCGTCATCGAGTTGTCGCTTGCCTTTGCGACTGGCGGTGTCTCGGTGGTGGTCGAATCGGAAGTGGTCATACGCCTAGTTTAGTCGTTCATACGTAACAACTCGATGACCTTAGCAATAATTCGAGGCGGGGCAAGGTCAGTCAGCTGATGCACGAGGGGCAGATTGGCCTTCTTTAGTGACTCCATAATTTTGATGTGATGGCAAAACCAATGAGCCTTTTGGGGCGCAAGACCCTGGCTGGCGAGCCCTTCAACGGCTCGAGCGACCAAGGCAGAACTTGAGACCACCACGAACACCAAGGAGGCCGCAAGGCGGGTTGGCATAAGCTGCAAGGGATGTTCGATGCGCTCGTAGACGCCAAAGCGTGCGACACGAAGGCCATTGTTGTAAAGGCCTTGGGCGAGATCAGGTTGGTTCGTGGTTGACTCCAACAAGACATAAAGTGTATTGGCCTCGTGTGTAGCCCGATTGGTATCGGCATGAAAGAGTTGCAAGAAAGCCTCGACACCCGAGCCCTGGGGCGGGGCAGTGACGAAAGGGCCAAGCCCGTAAAGGCTCGCCCAGGCCGCCAGACTGCTTGCAGAGCCAGGCCCCACAGCAAACAAAGTTGGCTTCTGCGAGAACCCTTTTGCAAGCTCTTCGCAAAATACTGGCATACCTTGCAAGGCCTCCACCGAGGCTGGGCTCGTGGCGACCAATGCTACTAAGGACTTGCCTTCTCCTTCAGAGGACTTAATTTCAAAGGACTTGAGATCGGACCATTGCTTAAGCAATGGGTCTTGCGGAAGCCGACGCAGACGTTGCAAGGGCGCTGCAAGGTAAGACACATTGGGGTGCTCCGCGCAGCCAGTCGGGTCCGACTCCCAGACGGGCCGTGTATCGATGATGAGCGCAGGGCTCGCGCCGCTCACAGTGTTAGGAGGCCTGATTAAGCGCCGCCATAATCGTATCCGCCCCCATTCCACGCAGGTCTTGCGCCGCCTGCAGGCCAAGGTCCTCGGGGTCCTTCCCTTTAAGATCCACCGCATGCAAAACCGAGCCATCGGGCATACCGAGCCTTGCACGTAGCCGAAGCTGTCCATCGGCTTCCCGCGTGCAGTAGGCTGCAAGAGGCACTTGGCAGCTTCCACCCAAAGCGCGCGATACCGCCCGTTCAGCTCGAACCTCTTCAAAGGTGTTGGTATCGGCAAGGCTTGAGACCAGCGTCTGACTTGCCTGGTCACCGGCCCGAATTTCAATGCCAAGGGCGCCCTGTCCGGCAGCAGGAAGCATGAGCTCGGGCGCAATTACCTGTCGAATGCGCTGTACAAGCCCCAGGCGCTTAAGACCGGCCGCGGCAAGAATAATGGCCTGCATCTCGCCACGGTCAAGCTTGGCGAGCCGAGTATCAAGATTACCTCGCAGGGGAACAATGTTGAGGTGAGGAAATCTGTGCCTTAGCTGAGATTCGCGACGCAGGCTACTGGTACCCACCACAGCCCCCTTGGGCAGCGCCTCTAGACTTTCAAACTCTGAAGAAACAAAGGCATCCCGGGGGTCCTCGCGCAGCATGACCGCGGCAAGCTCAAACCCTTCGGGCAGCTCCATAGGGACATCCTTTAAAGAATGCACCGCAAGATGCGCCCTGCCCTCGGCAAGTGCGGTCTCGAGTTCTTTCACAAAGAGCCCCTTGCCGCCCACCTTGGATAGCGTCTTATCAAGAATTTGGTCGCCACGGGTGGTCATACCCAGTATGCTCACCGGCTGACCGGACGACTTCTGCAGTAACGACTGAACATGCTCGGCCTGCCACATGGCAAGACGGCTTTCACGCGATGCGATAATCCACATAATTTTCACAGTGTAATGCAGGCGTGACAAATGAGAGGGAAGCGGAGAGCGGAAACTCTGTCGAGCGGTCGTTTAGTGAAGCGCCAGTTCAAGCGGAGATACAACCCGAGCGCGGTCTCCAATGGGCCAGCCTTCTCGAACGGGCGCAACCACCCAGGCTTCATGAACACCAACGTCTTCGCAGGCCTGCCAAAACCCCTTGGTCACCGTGGGCGCCGACGAAAGCTTCGCCTCAACACCGATCAGTCGGCCTTCATGCTCTAAAACCAGGTCCAGTTCCGCGCCAGCCGCGGTGCGGTAGAAATTTGTAGGCGTCTCTGCGGGTAGTCGGGCGCAGATTTGTTCCACCACAAAGCCCTCCCAAGAGGCCCCCGATGCCGGGTGACCAGCCAAAGCCTCGGCATCACGAATTCCGAGCAAGGCATGCAGTAGCCCAGCGTCGCGCAGATAGATCTTGGGTGATTTCACCAGTCGCTTGCCAAGGTTCACATGCCAGGGCTCAAGCCGGCGCACAACAAGCGCATCAACGAGGTGATCCAGCCAACGGCTGACGGTGGGTGCCGAGACACCAAGAGAGCGCGATAGACCCGACGCATTTAAGAGCTGCCCATGCAAGTGGGCCAGCATGCGCCAGAACCGCCCCATGCTTGGCGGGTCGACACCAATGCCAAGGGCGGGGAGGTCAACATTCAAAAAATGACGAATAAAGTCTTGTCGCCACTGCCAGGCATCTTCGTCACGCTGCGGCGTGTAACTACCTGGGAAGCCACCCCGCACCCATAGCCGCTCAATATCCTCGAACCTTTGCGCAACCTCAGGTAAGAGCAAGGGTGCCATGTCAATGACCTCCAGCCTTCCGGCAAGCGTCTGCGCCTGATGAAGCAGCCGAAAAGAAGCCGAGCCGAGCAGAAGGAACCGCCCTACACGACGATCGGCATCGATCTCAGCCCGCAACTCCGAGAAGAGCCCAAGCAGATTCTGCACCTCATCAAGCACCATTAAAGGTCCACGGCGAGAGGCGAAAAAAAGCGCAGGGTCAGTAAGCTTGGCCTGATCAGCAGCAGTCTCAAGATCTAGAAAAATCGAGCCCGGGCGCGCGGCGGCTGCAGCCCGGGCAAGTGTTGTTTTACCCACCTGTCGTGGCCCAAGAATGGCTACGGCGGGACTTCGAGCCAGGGCTCGGTCGATTTTAGGAGTGGCGATGCGAGTAAACATCCATGCAATTTAAATATTAAATATTGAATTTGCAAGGACTATTTTAATTCACAAAAGAATGGTGCCTCTTCATGATTACAAAACTACCGCAAAGCAAGACGGCAGTCACACGATGCGATAATTCGTCTACCTCCCATAAAGTAGCGCAGCCATGACAAATTCTTTGAACAAAAAAAATGAGGCCTGGTCGGGCCGCTTTGCCGAGCCCGTGTCCGAGCTTGTGCAGCGTTACACCGCCTCGGTGGGCTTTGACCAACGGCTTGCCGAGGTAGACATTCAAGGCTCGCTGGCCCACGCCGAGATGCTCTGCCACGTGGGCCTGTTGTCGAAAGACGACCTGCAGGCCATTGGAAAGGGTATGGCCACCATTCTTGAAGAGATTCGCGCAGGAAAGTTTGAATGGTCGATAGCCCTTGAGGACGTGCATCTGAACATTGAAAAGCGGCTTACCGACCTGGTGGGTGATGCAGGCAAGCGGCTTCATACAGCACGCAGCCGTAACGACCAGGTGGCCACCGATATTCGGCTCTGGCTGCGCTCTGAAATCGACGTCATTCGCGGGCAGCTTAAGGCACTTCGGCTTGCCCTTGTGAACCAGGCCGAGGCGCATGCCGACACCATAATGCCGGGCTTCACCCACTTGCAGGTCGCCCAACCCATTAGTTTTGGTCACCACATGCTCGCCTACGAGGCCATGTTTGCCCGGGACGACGAGCGCTTGGCTGATGCACGCCGCCGAGTGAACCGGCTGCCCTTGGGTGCGGCTGCACTGGCCGGCACAAGCTATCCCATCGACCGCGAACGCGTCGCAAAAACGCTTGGCTTTGAAGCCCTTTGCGAGAACTCGCTCGATGCCGTAAGCGACCGTGACTTCGCCATTGAGTTCACGGCCGCCTGCGCCTTAATAATGACCCATATCTCACGGCTGTCTGAAGAACTGATTCTCTGGATGACCAGCCGCTATGGCTTTATTAAACTGCCCGACCGTTTCTGCACCGGCTCTTCCATCATGCCGCAGAAGAAAAACCCGGACGTACCCGAGTTAGCGCGCGGCAAGACGGGCCGGGTGAACGGGCATTTAGTTGCACTGCTTACCTTAATGAAGGGCCAGCCCCTGGCCTACAACAAAGACAACCAAGAAGACAAAGAGCCTTTGTTCGACACAGCCGATACCGTACGCGACACCCTAAAAGCGTTCGCGGACATGGTGGCTGGAATTGAGCCTCAGCCCGAGGCCATGCGCGCTGCGGTGCTTGAAGGCTATGCCACCGCCACCGACCTTGCAGATTATTTAGTCAAAAAAGGCCTGCCATTTCGGGATGCCCACGAGGCGGTTGCGCTGGCTGTGCGCGAGGCCGTGGAACAAAACTGCGCGCTTGAGGCCCTGCCCCTAAAAACGCTTCAGGGCTTTCATGCCGCCATTAACGAAGACGTTTTTCAAGTACTTCAGCCCGAGGGCGCCCTTCAGGCCAGAGACCACGTTGGCGGAACGTCTCCCAGCCAGGTTCGGGCTCAGGTTCAAAAGATTCGTATCAAGCTCAGCTAGGGAACACTAAATTAGCCCACCGCTCAGGTAGAACTATTTTTTTTAAGCGAGGGGCTAAGAACAACAGCCATCGAGATCAGGATAAGAAGCAGCGCGATAATATCGTAGAGTCCGATGCGCTCATTAATGGTGAGCGATCCCGTAAAAACACCGATAGGCGGAATCAACATAATGGCGAGACTGCTAACAACCGGTGGCAGCTTTCTCGCAAGACGAAACCAGACAATGTGACAGATGGCAAACACCACCAATGCGTTGTAAATAATAGCGGTCCATTCAAAGACTGTTGGCAATCGATAACTTGGTAGCTCAGACACCAGTGAACTCAAGGCGATTAACACGCCACTTATCGTAAGCATCCAGAAAAGAAGGGATGCATTCGAAATACTCAATCGAGTCTGCTTCATTAACACAGTCCCGTAACCCCAACTTGCTGCTGCCACAAGCATCATTAACACACTTACCGGGCTACCTGTAAGTGAGGAAAACTCACTAATCGAGAGAAGAAGCGTCGCGATTAACGCCAGCCCCACAGCAACCAATTGGAAAGGCTTTGGCCGATGACCGTAAATAAGCATGCCAGAAATAGCTGCCCAGGCTGGCATGGTGTAAGCAAGTATGGCCGCACGTCCCGAAGAAATATGCGGTAGAGAGATAATCATTAACCAATGGAAAAGAGCCATGTTCGGGATTGAGAGCAACAAGATCGAACGCCACTCGCTCCTCTGTGGCCAGAAACGCTCAGCACGCACAACAAGAAAAGGGGCTAGGAAAACCAATCCCAGAAGCATCGACCATGAACGAAACGCCAAGGGTGGGAAAGACGTGACAGCAAGCTTAATTAGCGGCCAGTTCACACCCCAGCAAATCGTCAGTACGATAAGCAATAAAAAGTCCTGGCGGTTCATTCCCGCCATACCTGCCGTTTGAGGCATGAGTTCTAGCGTTTTCTCATAGGGGGCAGATCGGTACAAACGCCCTCGAAGACTTCTGCCACCATTCCAATGGTTTCGCCAAGCGTGGGATGCGGATGAATAGTCTTGCCAATATCGGTGGGGTCGCAGCCCATTTCAATAGCGAGGGCCAGTTCACCAATCATGTCACCGGCATGGGTACCCACAATGCCGCCGCCCACAACACGATGAGTCTCAGCATCCACCAGTAGCTTTGTGAAACCTTCGTCACGGCCATTGGCAATGGCACGGCCCGAAGCCGCCCAAGGGAAAACCGCCTTCTCCAGTTTCAGGCCCTTCACTTTGGCTTCGTCTTCCGTCAGACCTACCCAGGCCACCTCGGGGTCGGTATAGGCAACCGAAGGAATAACACGGGCATCAAAGAAAGACTTTTGTCCCGCCGCCGCCTCTGCGGCCACATGGCCCTCGTGCACCGCCTTATGGGCAAGCATGGGCTGACCCACAATATCGCCGATGGCAAAAATGTGTGCCTGCGTGGTGCGCATCTGCGCATCAACATTGAGAAAGCCCCTGTCATTCACCTCAATGCCCGCGCGGTCAGCACCGATGGCTCTACCATTCGGTCTGCGACCCACCGCCTGAAGAACAAGGTCGTAGCACTGCGGTTCGGCTGGCGCCTTGCCCCCTTCGAAGCGCACATGAATACCATCGTCCTTTGCCTCGGCCCCAACAGTTTTGCTTCCCAGCAAGATGTTGTCGAAACGATCCTCATTGAACTTCTGCCAGACCTTCACGAGGTCACGGTCGGCACCCATCATTAGGCCGTCCATCATCTCCACCACATCAACACGAGCGCCTAGCGTGGAATACACAGTAGCCATTTCCAGGCCAATAATGCCTCCGCCAATAACTAGCATTCGCTTGGGCCGTTGACGAAGCTCAAGTGCACCTGTGGAAGTCATGACACGAGGGTCGTTAGGAAGAAAGGGTAGTTTCAAGGCCTCGGAACCGGCCGCCACAATGGCCTTTGAAAACTTAATCACCTGCTTGGTACCCGCATCGTTGGTAACTTCTAAATGAAAGGAGTCGAGGAACTGGCCAACACCCTGCACCACCGTCACCTTGCGGGCCTTGGCCATGCCGGCAAGCCCCCCAGTGAGCTTGCCCACCACCTTCTCTTTCCATCCACGAAGCTTGTCGAGATCGACCTGCGGCTCGCCAAACGAGATGCCGTGCGCGGCCATGGACTTAGCCTCATCCATAACGGCCGCCACATGTAAGAGTGCCTTAGAGGGAATGCAGCCGACGTTAAGGCAGACACCACCCAGTGTGCTGAACCGCTCCACTAAGACGGTACTCATACCAAGGTCGGCGGCACGAAAGGCAGCGGAGTAACCACCAGGCCCTGCACCAAGCACAAGCATCTCGGTCTCAAGGTCGGCTTTGCCGCTGTAAGTTTGAAGGGGCAAATGCGAAGCAGCAGCGGCGTGCGTTGGCGGCGCAGGTAGCACTGTGGAGACAACTGGCGCAGCGGAAACGGCCCCCTCGGTCGGGGACTTTACGCCCTCGGCGCCCATTTCCTTTGCGCCTTCCTGAGCATCGGCATCAATCACTCCAAGCAC
>Ga0181607_10000738_pt1 | contig 28416 bp, 20 predicted proteins | sample 041ome_9_FD_132420 | JGI IMG/M metagenome (GOLD analysis project Ga0181607, IMG submission 132420) | Coastal salt marsh microbial communities from the Groves Creek Marsh, Skidaway Island, Georgia - 041413US metaG (megahit assembly) | ecosystem: Environmental > Aquatic > Marine > Intertidal zone...
CTGAGCTCACCGAGTGTTGCAGGAGCTTCAGGACGTGAGACATCGATCGCCAGAAGCCCCGTATTTCCATCCGCGACGAAGACGGTGTTGCCATCGGGTGACAAGGCGACCTCATGGGCGTAGTCAGGCGTTCTGAGGAAGCCGGTCTCAACTGGGCTGGAAAAAGCTGTCACGTCGATGATATGCAGCCCACCGAGAGGCTTATGTGTGATGGCATAGAGCTTTGTTCCATCTGGTGACCAGGTGAAATCACGAAAACCACCGAACCCATTTCGCCTGAACTCACTCACGAGCTGCATCGACTGAGGGCTTGGGACATCGATAAAACACAGCTGCCCCACGTCGGCGTTGACGACTGCCCTGCTTGCATCTGGTGAAAGCTGCACCCGCCCGACCGACGGCAGAGATGGCAGCTGGCCAAGCAGTGGTGCTGCAAGCGATGCTGCTGGCGGCGAACGAATGGCTGAGGGGCTGGCATCGCGGCGTGATGCCCGATCAGACGCGACCTGAACCGGTAGGCCAACGCTCCCGGCTGGCCCAACTCGTGGTGTTGCGGAGACCTGAAGGACGAATGGGTAGGAACCGTTGTCTAAGTTCGCCTGACTTGTCCTCATGAACTGGCTATGGATCAGGCCATCGAGAGGCCATTCCACGGTGGCTTCAAGTCGCGCCCGCACCCAGACTTCCTTGCTACCCGCGACCACATCGCTGATGTCAGTTGGCGTGAAGAACCTGCCGCCACGGCCAGCTTCGCGAGTGTCGATCTCGGTCCAGGTGACACCGTCGGCCGACACATCAATCGATGCGCGAGCTCCCGGGTCGTAGGGGAAAGGGTCCCCCGTGGTCCAGACGATCGTGAGCGAAGTGAGCTCTGCAAACCTGATAGGGAAAGGCGTCTGAAATCGAAAAACGATCGCCCCTTCCTGGCCGTTGACCGTGGGCTTGAAGAAGGAGTCGACTCCCGCATCTTCCTCGGTGTAGGGCTCGATACTGTCCATCGACACGAGGTGTTCCTGCCAGGAGTCAAGCAGGGGCGTGAGTTTCCAGACTCGGTACGAGGGCATGGACCACGTCTTGATGATGGGTTCGGAGAGCGTTTGTCCATTTCCACCGCGGGCCGAGTCCTCACCTGCGAGGAGCGAAAAGACGTAGTCTCCCTCTTGCTCAGTCGCGGACGTCAGTCCACTGAGTCGCCATTCGTTCGGGCCTTCGGGCGTGATCGTGACACCGTCGAGGGCGACGGGCAGGCCGTTGTGCGTGAGCTGAAAGTTTTTTCGAGAGAGATCGTTCACCTGGCTTGAAAACGAGACCATCAACCACTCCAGCGGTGACGAACGGGTGGCTGGCATGTCGGTCAGTTTGGCGGTCAGGCCCCCGGCCGTTGCAGAACGCTGCGACCTGATCGAGAACAGTCTGGAAAAGATGCTGTGTTGCGTCAGGAAACCGACCGCAGTGAGGGCCACCACCACTCCGAGAAGGAGTCCGGCCATGCGGGAGTGCCGCCGTCGATGCGAAACACGCAGGCCGTCCAGCATGCGGCGAAGGTCGGCTGCCAGTCCTGCTGCGGTTTCGTATCGCTCCGTAGGCGTTTTTTCTAGGCACCGGGCGACGATCTCCGCGAGGCTTGTGCGTTGGACCAGTGTGAGGCTTGGATCACGTACGTCGAGGCGGCGTGGCTTGGTGCGGGTGACGATGCTGAGGGTTTCAGGCAGCGACTTGCCGACGAGGTCGTACGGCAGTTTTCCGGTGAGCAGTTCGTGCAGTACCACGCCGAGCGCATAGACGTCGCTGCGTACATCGACCTGGTTCTGGTTGCCTGAGAGCTGCTCGGGACTCATGTATTGTCGGGTGCCAAGGAACTCGCCAGTTGCGGTCATGCCGTCTTGCCCGCCCTTCTCGAGCACCTTGGCAATGCCGTAGTCGATCACGCTCGTTCGTGGATCGGTTGTGCCATGCTCGTCTGTGGCGAGAATGTTTCCGGGCTTGAGGTCACGGTGCACCACACCTTGTGCATGCCCATAGGCGACGGCGTCACACACCTGAACGAAGAGTTCGAGTTTCTGGTGAAGCGAGAGCTGCTTCTGGTTGCAGAAGCGAATCAGTGTTTCGGCATCCGGCACATACTCCATCACCGAACAGGGCACCCGATCGAGCCCGACCTGCACGCTGTCGGTGAAGAACACCCGCGCAATGCCGGGATGCGAGAGTCGCCCGAGCACTTCTGCCTCTCGATGAAAACGCTCAAGTGCGGTTGCTGAATGACCGTGCCTCATGAACTTCACGGCGACGGTGCGGGACGGCCGTTGCTGCGTCCCAAGGTAGACCCGACCCATCCCTCCTTCGGCGAGCAGCCGATCGATGGTGATATCGCCCACGGTCACGCCGATGAGTGGATCAGCGGCAGCCGCAGACGCATCTGACAAACCAAAGGTCAGCGACTGTTGGGAGAGCGGTCCTGAGGAAAAGCTCGTTTCGCTGGTCGCGTTGGTGGATGGTGCATCAGCGGGCTGCCTGCCGACAGGCCCGGGTGGCTGGGCCGTCTGGACAGGTGCGGGGCGATGGTCTTCGGTGTGTTCCTGCATTGCGGCCGCACCCGACCCCTGTGGTCGCCTGGCTTTGCAACGCGAGGCGAATCTTTTCCACCGCACGCGATACCATCTCAGTGTCTCGAGTGTGCCGTCGTGGCAACCCGGGATCCCCCATCATGGGGTGGCGGCGAGGCTGCTGTCGGTTGTCGCTTGGCACCTCTCACCTGAAGGTTTTCGTCATGGAGTCGAACACACTTGTTGGGCTGGTCTTGATCGCCGCAGGCTTCATCGACGCGGCTTTGGCACTCTTTGTGGTAGGGCCGAAAGTTCAGGATCCGACAGGCCGTATGGTGGCTGTGGGCGTGGTGCTCACGGGGGCTGTAGCGATGGTGATCTTCGGCGGCTTACTGGCCTCGGGCACCATGGACCTGCTCGGCAGCTAGGCTGTTGTCCGACGCTTCAGCGGCGTAGGCCTCGAGCACGAGTGGAGGTGTGTCTGCTTCATCGGTCGTGTGCAGAAACTGTGCGTGGATCATGCCTTCTCCGGGCCAGTCCACCGAACTGCGGACTCGCCCACGGATCCACACCTCGCGGCTGTTGTGGACGATCGACGTGATGTCGTCACCCATGAAGAAGCCGCCGCCCCGCTGGGCGTCGCGGACGTTCAGCGTTGTCCAGTCGCGGCCGTTCGGTGAAACATCAACGGCTGTTCTGGCCAGAGGGTCGTAAGGAATCGGATCACCCGCGGACCAGACGACGGCTTCGGCACGAAGCCTCGCGCTGTCAATCGGAAACGGGGCATCGAACCGAAAGACGACGGAACCTTCGACGCCGGGCGTGATTGGCCGCAAGCCCGTGCGGGGGAACGGCCCTGCGATCGTGTGGAGTTCAAGGCCCTCGAGCGAGACGAGTCGGTCTTTCCAGTCAGCTTCAAGAGGGGAGACCGACCAGCGTGCAGTGGAGGATGCGGCAGCCGTGGCATCGCGGTTGAGCAGTTCTGACGCATTGGGGGAAGCAGCCGTTGGTAACGCGTCTGGTGGGGGGCGTTGCATGATCCAGCCGACAGCGGCCAGGAGCATAAAGACGGCGACGATCGCTGCGACCCGTACGAAACGCCCCGGCCTGCGTCGACGTCGGAGAGGAGCACGGCGGAGGATGTCGCGAAGATCGGTGGAGAGTTCTGAAACCCGTGCATAGCGGCGGGCTGGCTTTTTCTGCAGGCATGTCGAAATCACACGCGCGAGGGCGAGTCGCCGTTGCGGCTCAGGAATCGCGGCCATCTCAAGCGGTCGCGGCGGTGTATGGCGAACGATCTGGGCGGTTTCGCTCAGTGTGCAGCCCGCAACGTCGTAGGGCAGTCTGCCGGCGATGAGCTCGAAGAGCACGACTCCGAGGGAGTAGATGTCGGTGCGGGTATCGATGGAGTCAGGGCCGCCCCCAAACTGCTCCGGGCTCATGTATTGGCGAGTGCCGACAAACTCACCCGTCTTGGTGACCAGTTCGAGCTCATCGTCTTGGAAGAGTTTGGCCACGCCGAAGTCGATCAGGCGGGCCCGTGCAGGGCTGGTATCGATCGGCTCGGTGATGAGTAGATTGCTGGGCTTCAGATCGCGGTGCACCACACCTTGCTCGTGTCCATAGGACACGGCCTCACAGATCTGCAGAAACAGCCTCAGCCGGTCGTCAATGGAGAGTTGCTGTCGATCGCAAAACCGCACGAGAGTGTCGGCGTCGGCGACATACTCCATGACAACGAACGGCACGTCATCGAGTCCGATCCGCACACTGCCGCTGAAGAACAGCCGCACGATGCCAGGATGCGACAGTCTGCCGAGCACCTCAGACTCTCTCCGAAACCGCTCGATCGTGGCGGCTGAGCGGCCGGCCCGCATGACTTTGACGGCAACCCTGCGAGCAGGCTGCTGCTGGTGGCCAACGTAGACGCGTCCCATGCCTCCTTCGGCAAGGAACGACTCGATGACGACTCCCTCGACCACCAGACCCAACATTGGGTCGTGTTGGTGGGCGTCACTCGGCGAGAGGCCAAAGGTGAGGGAGCGCTCGGAGAGCTGCTCGCCGGTGTGTTCGGTGTCGGTGGGCGGCTGTGTGGATCCGGGCGTTCTTCGGGAGGAAGACTGGCAGGAATCGCCGGAGTGCCGGTCGCCTGATGGAGTTGGCGGAGTGTGCTCGGAATCACTGGGCATCGCGGCATCACCGGGCATCGCGGTGGTGGGGGAAGACAGGCTGGCCTCTCGATAGGGCCAAGTGTCCGGCATCCGGGGCGTTGCTGCAACAACGCCGTGGCTCGGCAGAGAGCAGGTTTTCCCGTCTGAATGAGAAACGCCTTGCGGCTTTGCGGGTAGGGTTCTGCAGCCGTCGCATTGGCTGCCAGCAACATGGGTTGCCAGGAAGAAGCCGGCCGGAAGAGAAGGCCGCCACGAAGGCGGCTCTCGTGAGACAGTCTTATCAGAGGCATGGATGCCATGAAGACGCAGTCACGTGATCACGCTTTGACACGTCGAGCTGGACCTCGAAAGAGCCGCTCCAAAGATCTGCCGGGTGCTCAGCGATTGTTTGGCGGCGTGGTCGCTGCCGTGACAGTCTTGTTCAGCATGCCGGTGGGTTTGGCGGAAGAGCCGGACTGTGCAGGAGTACGTGCATCTGCGAACAGCACGACCAATGGCCAGGGGACTCGAGCCGAAGACAGTTCCGAGCCGCGGCTCTACGCATCGGGCGGCCTAGCGTCATCGGCGTTTTCAACAGGATCGCAGGGTGGCTTACCGGGACCGGTGAACGGGTTTGGATTTGCCGGCGGTGGTGGCACGGGGGCTGAGGGAGCGATTGGAGTGGCGTTGGCGAGGCCTGCCGGCTCGCTGCGTCTAGAGCTTGAAGCCCGGGGACGGCAGGCAGGGGAGTCCCCGGACGTCGTTGGAGATGCCGCCCGCACTGCGGCCGGGGCCACTGCAACCTGGTCTACCATGGCAAATGCCTGGCGAGATGTCTCAGTGACTAAGCGGATCGGGCTGTATGCCGGAGGGGGAATCGGTGGTGGTGGCGTCAGTACCGGCACGGCTGGGAATGGTGCGGCTGCAATAGACAGCATTCCAATGACGGATGCGTCGCTCGGCAGCACTGGCATGACGGGACTCGCTTGGCAAGCCGGCGGTGGCGTGACCTACGCCATGAATGAACGGGTCACCCTCGACTTTGGATACCGCTATCGCGGCATCGAACCGGCGGCAGGAAATGGACGCGTGGATGGCAGTGAAGCGATCCTTGCGGTGCGGATCTTTGAGCCGTTTCGCGACTTGTGGAAGTGATCGCGGGCTGTCAGGCGAGGGCCTCGTGGACCACTTCGCCGTGGACGTTCGTCAGCCTCCGCTCGATGCCGTTGTGGTAGTACGTCAGCTGCTCATGATCAAGGCCGAGCAGGTGGAGCACGGTGGCGTGGAAATCGTGCCAGGGAATCGGACGTTCCGCGGCCTTCCAGCCGAGCTCATCTGTGCTGCCGACGGCGGTGCCCGGCTTGCAGCCCGCGCCTGCCATCCAGCAGCTAAACCCGTAGCGGTTATGGTCGCGGCCCGGGCCCACCTGATCGGCGGCAGACTGTGCGAAGGGGGTGCGGCCAAACTCCGTGGTGAACAGGACGAGCGTGTCGTCGAGCATGCCACGCTGCTTGAGGTCGGCCAGCAACGCCGCGACAGGCTGATCGATCCTGGCCGCCTCGGCGGAGTGGTTTTCTTTGACGTTCTCGTGGGCATCCCAGCTCGCTCGGGGTGAGCCAGCGATCGGCCCGCCGGAAAACAGCTGCACAAAACGCACGCCGGCCTCCAAAAGGCGTCGTCCGAGCAAGCAGCGTCGTCCCATGTCGGCGGTGATTTCGTTCTCGATCCCGTAGGCCTCCAACGTGGCGGCCGACTCATCAGCAAGGCTGGCCACCTCTGGAATCGACGCCTGCATACGGGCGGCCAGCTCGTAACTCTCCAGTCTCGCGGCAATCGCTTCATCGACGTCACCAGCCGGGGTTTGCAGCGTGTTGATCGCTCGAATGAAGTCTTGAGTGGCTCGGTCGGTGGCCCGATCGAGAGGAAGCGCTGGAAAAAGATCTCGTACCGGCTGCTCGCCACCACGGAGCACCACCCCCTGGTGGTTCGAAGGAAGGAACGCACTGCTCCAGGTAGAAGACCCTGTGTTTGGCGGCCCCCGCTCGTCATTGAGAACGACGTAGGCGGGTAGCGACGCGTTCTCCGCTCCGAGCCCGTAGGAGATCCAGCTGCCCATCGAGGGGAACCCATTGAACTCGAAGCCGCTGTTGGCGAGGAACAGGCCAGGGGTGTGGTTGGCCGACTTCGACTCCATCGACCGGAGAATCGTGAGGTCGTCTGCGTGCTGTGCGATCGCCGGAAACATGTCACTGATCATCAGACCGCTCTGGCCCCGCGGCCGAAACGCCCAGTCTTCCTTCCGCAGCAGGCCCATCTGGCCAAAGAAGATGTCGACCTTCTCATTGGTCTCAAGCGTGCTGCCATGCAGCCGGCTGAGAGCAGGCTTGTGATCAAAGGAGTCGATGTGGCTCAGACCGCCCACAAGGCAGATCTGAATGGCCCGCTTCGCCTTGGGCCGCGGGCCGGCGACGGTCGATCGGCGGGGTGATGCGGCTCGCGCTTCGTCATACAGCAACGACGCAAGCGCCGTCGCAGCGAGGCCATTCGTGCCCCACTGAAGGAAATCACGGCGGGTGTGTGGCAGAAGGTTCATGGGCGTTACTCGATGACCACAAACTCTGTGGTGTTGAAGAGGCCACGGCAGAGGGCAGCAAGTCCGTAGCCGAGGATGAGTTTTTCGGAGAGCGTTTCTTCGGCTTCGGTCGGTCCTCGCCCAACGGTAAGTCGCCACGCGTGCTCAATCTGCGCTCCAGGTTCCGTGCCGACGTCCGCGGTCACACGTGCGGCGAGGCGATCGCTGAGCCTGAGTACAAAGGCATTGTTCAAGAGCGAGAGTGACTGCAGTGGTGTGGTGGTGACACTCCGTTTGGGTGTGGTCGCCGAGGGGTCGGGGCAGTCAAAGGACTCAAGCAAGGCCGATCGGCTGCCGCGTGGACTAAAGCGGTAGACCGTGCGACGGAAGAACTCCGGGCCGTCGACGTCGAGCGGCTCGTAATAGGTGGTGCCGTTGTTCAGGGTGATCGAGACATCTTTAAAGCCAGGGCCACCTGTAGTCTCTTCAAGCACGCCGGCCACAGCGAGCATGCTGTCGCGAATCGCCTCGGCCTCAAGCCGACGGACCGGGCCCCTCCAGAGAAGACGGTTGCTGGCGTCGACGCGGTGGCCGTTGGGGTCGATTTCGGCTGGATCGCTCGCCTGGCGGTATGTCGCGGAGCTGACAATCTCGCGGTGGAGCCATTTGAGACTCTGCCCGTGTCTGCGGAACTCACTGGCAAGGTGGTCGAGAAGGTCAGGGTGGCTCGGCCGCCCACCGTTGAAGCCAAAGTCACTCGGAGTGTCGACGAGGCCGATGCCGAAGTGATGGTGCCAGACACGGTTGACGATCACACGGGCGAACAGGGGGTTGTCTTGATGGGTAATCCACGCGGCGAGCTTGCGGCGGCGAAGAGCCTCGTCTGCGTCTGGGGGAAGCGCAAAATCAGCATCGACTGCCGACAGGGCAGCCGTGGCCCCAGGGGCGACAACGTCTCCTGGCAGCCCAGGGTCACCCCGTGCGAGCACCTGCACCGTATCGCCCCTGCCAGGGGAGAGCGTGTAGAGCTTTACACTGGCTTTGGCGGCCTGGTCGTTGCGGCGGGCCTGCAGCTGATCAGCCTGGGAGCGGAGCTGCTCTCGCTGCGTCCGTTCAGTTTCGCTCAGCGCGGCGACGATCTCGGTCTCGGAAACGTGGTCACTGCCACTGGCCGCAGCCCGGGCGATCTCATCGACATCGAGGGCTCGGTCGTAGAGTGCGGCCTGGAGGAGACGGCCCTGCAGAAAGCGATTGCCACCACCAGGCCGGTGGCGAAGGCCAAACAGCAGGTCGGCGTCGCCGGCGTGGTACGGCTGGAGTGGGCCCGGTTTCGTAGGCCCGCCGTAGGGAATGCCATCACGGAAGCATTCGATCGTGCCGTCGGCTCGGTAGACGATGACAAGATGCACTGGCCTCGTGTCGGCCTCGGCGTCTGGATCGCCGGCGAACGACTCACTGCGGGTAAAGGTGTTACTGCCTGCCATCCAATGGCCCGCCTCCCGCTCGCCAAACACGATCGCATCGAATGTCACGCCATCGAGTGTCTCCAGCGAGATCACACCGCCACCACGTTGCTCGAGCGAGTCGAGCTGAATCCAGGCTTCGAGCGTCTTCTCGCCGATCTCGCGATCGATTGCCGCAGTTTCCACAAAGCTCTCGCCGTCGAGAATCAGCGCACCCTCCTCGAGCCGGGCATTGCCCACGGGCTGGCCGTGCAGCGAGCCGATCGAGTCACGAAAGTCGTCCTCAAACTCCCAGCGGGCCATCGCCGGCGGTGGAACCGGCCGTTCGGCAGTGGTTTCAGCGCGGCGCGAGAGCACGCGATCGCGAGCCACCGCGTCGAGCTTGGCGTGCTGATCGCGAACGGAGGCCAGCTGGCGGTCGAGGTCTTCCAGGACCGCCTGCTCCTGCGGCAGCTCCATCGTCCGCTCACCATGGCCAAGGCCGGAGATGGCCGACGCGAGCTGGTAGTACTCACGTTGGGTGATCGGGTCGAACTTGTGGTCGTGGCAGCGGCTGCAGTGAAAGGTCAGTCCGACAAAGGTCTGCCCAACGGTGGCGAGGACTTCTTCGATCTCATCTTGACGGGCGAGCTTCTTCATCCGCTCGCTGCCACCCACCACCGTGTTATGAACACCCGCCACCCAGAAGCCCACTGCGGCCGCACCGGCAAGCCCGCTGTCGAGCTGGTCGCCGATCAGCTGCTGACGCACAAACTCGTCGTATGGCAGGTCGTCGTTGAAGGCCTTGATCACCCAGTCGCGATAGGGCCAGGCATGCTCTCGCTGAAAGTTTCGCTCAAATCCATCGCTCTCGCCGTAACGGACAACATCGAGCCAGTGGCGACCCCACCGCTCACCGTAGGCGGGCGAGGCGAGCAGTTCATCGACCATGGCGAGGTAGGCCTCGTCCGTTGGGCTCGCTGCGAAGGTGTCGATCTGCTCAGGTGTCGGTGGCAGACCAATGAGGTCAAAAAACAGCCTGCGGACCAATGTGCGGGGATCGGCCGGTTCCGCAGGCCTGAGATCTGCTTCGCGGAGTCGAGCGTGAACGAAGGCGTCAATGCCGCTGACGGCGGACGCAGTCGTGGGAGGGCTCACCGATCGCAGAGGCTGCAGGGACCACCAGTCGCGGCCTGCCCGACTGTCTGTAGTGACGGCAAGCAGGTCGAGGGGCCCGCCTTGCCAGCGGCCGCCATCGGCGATCCAGCGGGCGAGTTGCTCTTTTTCTTCAGGCGGCAGCGGATGTTCAGGCGGCATCTCGTCGGATGTGACACGCTGCCAGAGGAGGCTGTCTTCGGGAGCGGACGGTATCACCGCTGGACCACTCTCACCGCCCGCCATCAGTCCGGCAGCGTCATTGAGCCGAAGTCCTCCTTCGGGCGATGGCCCGCTGTGGCATTCCAGGCAGCGGCGGATGAACAGGGGCGCGATCTCGTCAGTGAAAGAATCGGCCGCGTCCGCTGCTGCGGATGCAAGCACCAGCATGGCGACACAAAGACCGCCTTTCACGAGCGACACGGGCATGTGGAAATCCTTAGGCATGGGTCGGTGTGAACCAACGTCCCCCGCTTCAGCATACCCGCCCGACGGTCACTGCCGACTGCTTGTCTCTGTTTCTGACACTGATCGAGGGAACACTATTTCACTCCAGAAATCGCCTCGGCGATGTTCTCTGAATGGTCGAGAACCCGGACGTAGGCATTGAGTGCGGCGAGAACGGCCACATTCACTGAGGGAGCAACCTCGCCGCTGGAGAGTTCCTCGAGGTGCTGACGTCGAAACTGCTTGATCCGCGATCGGACACGCTTCGCAAGCTGCGCGGACTCAACGAAGCAGTTCTGATTGTCCTGACGCAAGGCCTCGTTGGTTTTCTCGAGGTATGTCAGGACATTGCTGTTGAGCTCATCGAGGCCTTGTCGCTGCGTTTGGCTGAAGCGATGACCACTCTGGCGGAGCTTTCTGTCAAAGCGTTCAAGGTCGGCCACATAATCGCTCACCGATTCGTATTCATCGGCCATGCAAAGCTGGCGGCGTGCTTCGTCCGCGACGCTGTGAGGCACGGTTCCAGAGAGCAGTTTTGTAATAAAGACTGAAATCTCATCTTGGATGGAGTCGAGATGAGTTTCACGACGCTGGAGCCGGTTGGCGAGTTGAGCGTCGGGATCTTCCTGTCCGCGGAGATCCGAGAGCCAACGCAGCATCTTCTCACAGCCATCGCCCATCCGTTCGAGCTCTTTGTGCGACTGCTCAATCGCAAGGGTGGGCGTGTCGAGCATGCGGACATCAAGGTCTGTCAGGTGAGGCTGTTCCTTGAACTCCTTGGCCGGGACGACCCGCTCCAGAAGCGTTACCAGTGCGGGCACAAAAGGAATGAAGAGCACGACATTGGCGATATTGAAAATGCTGTGGGTCGCGGCAATTGCAGGCGTGGTGTTGGGATAGGTGGCCACACCATCCACCAACACCGCCGTGCTGATGTCGGCGTTGACGATCCATTGCACAAAATCGATGTACCAGGGGAACAGCAGCGTGATCCAGAAGACACCGACAAGATTGAACAGGACGTGGAAGTAGGCAGCGCGACGCGCGTTGGTCGTTGCCCCCAGCGAAGCCAAAAAGGCCGTGATCGTCGTGCCGACGTTTTCGCCAAGGACGAGAGCGGCGGCTGTCTCGTAGGAAATGACCCCCTGAAAAGCGAGAGAGATTGTGATCCCCAACGTTGCCGAAGAGGACTGCACCATGGTGGTGAGGATGCAGCCCACCATGCAGCACTTCAGCACACCGAAATAGCTATCGGCTTTAAATGCCTGAAACCATTCCGCAAACTCCGGGGTCTCCTTAATGAGTGCACAGGCGTCTTTCATCAGCTCCAGACCGAAGAAGACCATCCCCACCCCCATCAGACCCATTGCCCAGTAGCGACCGCGGTCGTTCCTAGAGAAGAGGTACACAAACGCTGCTCCTCCGAGCAGCGGGAGTCCGTATTTGCCGATTTTGAGTACCAAGATCCAGCCGGTGATGGTGGTGCCTATATTGGCCCCCATGATCACGCCGACCGCTTGCGCGAGGCTCATCACGCCACTATTTACGAAGCCAATAACCATCACCGTTGTGATCGAACTTGACTGCACAACGCAGGTCACGACAACACCCACGATGATCGCCAAGAAGCGGTTGCCTGTGACCGCACCGATCAACCTGCGAAGGCTGGTGCCAGCGACGGCCTGCATTCCCTCTGACATGTGTTTCATGCCGAGCAAGAAGATGCCAAGGCCGCCGATCAGTTCGCCGATCAGCTGGGCAAGAGTTGTCAGATTCACAGGTGAGCCCCTCAAACTACTGCGAGATTTGTTGCCGTAGTCTATTTCGTGAGGGTATTTGTACCGTATGCGGAGGCAAAATCGAGGCGGCAGCAGTCGATCACGGCCCCCAAGGAATAGATGCGATGCATTGGCGGCGAGGAGAGTGTGTTGTGTACGCGAAGCAGAAGCACAGTGCTGCCCCCGGGAGGCGGGCGCGGGAAGTTGATGCGGCGGCAAAAGGGGAGAGCTACAGCTACGTTGTCGACAAGTTTTTGCTCGTCAAAGCGGTTCGTGACGATGGGCAGGTTGTGCTGATGACACGACGAGGGAAGGAGCACAGTGTGGATGCGGATGACCCAAATCTGCGGAAAGCATCCCTCTGGCAGCTCTGGTGGCATCGACATCGCTATTCGGAGATGCGTCGTTCGCTTGCCGCTCTTGAGAAGGCAGAAGTGTGACCCGCAAGATGCAACGAACCCCCGTCACTGTCTCTCGATCTCTGGCGAGAAATGTGGACCAGCTCTGTTTTGGCGAGCCAACAGCATGCGTGTACAACCCGCTTGTGTACGCCCAGAAGCCACATGAGGCCTACCTCACGCGGTTTGCACGGCCAGGAGTCAGATCGGTGCTCGTTGGGATGAACCCAGGCCCCTGGGGGATGGCTCAGACAGGTGTGCCATTTGGTGAAGTGCGGCTCGTGCGTGAGTTCCTCGGCATCGAGGAGCGAGTGGAGCAGCCGAGGCTCGTGCACCCCAAACGGCCGATTGAGGGCTTCGCTTGTCAGCGAAGCGAGGTGAGCGGCCGTCGCCTCTGGGGATGGGCCCGCGAGCGATTTGGGACAGCGGACCGATTTGCTGAACAGTTCTTTGTGACGAACTACTGTCCGTTGGTCTTTATGGAAGCGTCGGCACGGAATCGGACTCCCGACAAGCTGCCGGCGGGTGAACGGGAGCCGCTCTTTGAAAGATGTGACCGGGCACTCCGTGACCTCGTGGCGTGGTGCCAGCCGGAGCGTGTAATAGGCATCGGTGCGTTTGCGGCGAAGCGGGCAGCGGCGGCACTGGCTGGCATGGGCCTGCCAGTTGGCACGGTGCTGCATCCCAGTCCAGCGAGTCCAGCTGCTAACCGGGGATGGGCGGAGCAGGCGGAGCGACAGCTCAGAGAAATGGGTGTGCCACTGCCCAGCGGCCCGAAACGAGACACTCGCCGAGGCGAATGAAACGCTCCAGCTGAAGTGCGGTCGGCTGGCTCGCCCTCAGCGAAGAGTGGTACGCTTTCGTAGCCTGAGACACTGAGTGATCGAGCGAGTGTCAGCCTGACGAGGGCTCACTGAGGAACTATTGATGCAGAATGCCACGGTATTGGGGCAGCAAAGACGCTGGTGGGGCTCACGGACGCCATTCCTTTTCGTGTCGCTGCTCGCCTGTGCTGTGGTGGGCTGTCGTGACGAGGCGGTCTCGCCGCAGCAGGTTGCAGTTGCTTCCGGCAAGCCTCGCGTTGCGTTGGTGATGAAGTCGCTCGCCAATGAGTTTTTCTCCACGATGGCCACTGCTGCCGAGGGTCATCAGGCCGCGCATCCGGATGACTACGAGCTTGTCGTCAATGGCATCAAGGATGAACGAGATCTCGCCCGGCAGGTTGCGATTGTGGAGGAGATGGTCGCGGCTGGAGTCGATGCGATCGTGATCGCCCCGGCCGACTCCAAGGCGCTCGTGCCGGCCTTGCGGCGAGCGAAAGAGAAGGGTGTGGTGGTGGTAAACATTGACAATCGGCTCGATGCTGCCGTGCTTGCCGAAGAAGGCGTGGCTATCCCATTTGTCGGTCCTGACAACCGCGCAGCCGCACAAGCGGTCGGTGAGTTCCTGGCGGCAACGCTTGCCGCGGGCGATCAGGTGGCGATCCTCGAGGGGATCCGGACGTCGTATAACGCCTCCCAGCGAAAGCTCGGCTTTGAGGACGCACTCTCGGCTGCGGGGGTGGTGGTGGTCGATAGCCAGTCGGCTGAGTGGGAGATGAGCCAGGCCAATACGGTGACGGCTTCGATGCTCAGTGAGCATCCAGAGATCAAGGCGGTGCTCGCGGCCAACGACAACATGGCCTTGGGTGCGCTCGCTGCGGCGAAGGCTGCTGGTCGTGCGGGAGTGCTGAAGATCGTTGGCTTTGACAACATCGCAGCGATTCAGGCGGCGATCGGTGAAGGGCAGGTGCTGGCGACAGCCGATCAGCACGGGGATCAGCTTGCCGTGTATGGGATCGAGGCGGCCTTGGAGATGGTAGCCGATCCAGCTGCTGAGGTGGCTGACCGGGAAACCCCCGTCGATCTGGTTACTGCTGAGACGTTGGCATCCCCGTGACGCAGCCGCTGTTTGCATGCCGAGGGCTGAGTAAGCACTACGGCGGTGTGCCGGTGCTGCGAGACGTCGACTTTGACGTGCGGCGTGGTGAGATCCATGCGCTGCTGGGGGCAAACGGGGCAGGCAAGAGCACGCTCTCCAAGTTGATTGCCGGACTGGTGCATCCGACTGCGGGGACGATGCTTCTGGGTGGCGGCAACTACCGGCCTCGGGAGAAACGTGAGGCGGAGCGGGCGGGTGTGCAGATCGTGCATCAAGAGCTCAATCTGATCCCAACACTCTCCGTTGCGGAAAATCTGTTCTTTGGTCGGCTGCCACAGCGGGCCGGCATGCTGCGTCGAGGCGAGCTGCGGCGGCGGGCGAGCGATCTGCTCCAACGGTTTGGTCTTGGTTGGCTCCACCAGGACCAGCCCGTGGCAGCGTTGGGAGTTGGTCAGCGGCAACTCGTTGAGATTGCAGCCGCCCTCGCACGCGACTGTCGGCTGCTGCTGCTCGATGAGCCGACCGCAGCGCTTGGCAGTCATGAAGTTGAGCAGCTCTTCGGCTGGCTGCGGCAGCTTCAGCGTCAGGGCGTTGGCATGGTGTTTATCAGTCACCGGCTCGACGAGGTGGCGAGGATCGCCGATCGCACCACCGTCTTGCGAGACGGCATGCGTGTGGGCACATGGCACACCTCAGAACACTCTGCTGACGCAGCGGTGGAGGCGATGAGCGGTGATTCGGCACGGAGCGGACACGCTGGATTCGTCTCGTACACGCGTGAGGAGGTGGCCCTTGAGGTGCAGGGGCTGTCGGCAGGAATCGTGGAGAGCGTGTCGCTGCAGGTGCGGGCCGGTGAGCGGCTCGGCATCACTGGTCTCGTCGGAGCCGGCCGCACCGAGCTGCTGCGTGCGATCTTCGGCGCAGACACGGCCACGGCGGGATCGGTCGTGACTCGACGCAAGGCTAAGCCACGTGCTTTCCGTTCGCCCGCGGAGGCGGTGTCGGCAGGCTGTGCGATGGTGACAGAGGATCGGCAGGCCGACGGTCTGCTGCTTTCGCAGTCGGTGCTCTGCAACACGTCGCTATCCTCGCTTGGTGACATCTTCTCTCGATTTGGGCTCCTCAGGCGGTCAGCAGAATCGACCGCGGTGCAGGAGCAGTGTGCTGCGCTCGATGTTCGCTGCCGTTCCTTGTCGCAGCTGGTCCGCACGCTCAGTGGCGGTAATCAGCAGAAGGTGGTGGTGGCTCGCTGGCTGCTACGAGATGCGGATGTGCTGCTGTTCGACGAGCCGACGCGGGGTATCGACGTGGCGGCACGACGGCGGATCTACCGCCTGCTCGACGCTCTCGCTGCCGCCGGCAAGGCCATCCTCATCGTGTCGAGTGACTGGGAGGAGATCGAGGAGACATGTGACCGGGTGGTGGTGCTTGCTCGCGGCAGGCTGACAGGCAGCTGGCAGCGGACGACGTGGAGTAAGCGGGCGGTGACTGAGGCAAGTTTTGCTGGTGAGACTGCTCCTGCCGTGGGGAATGTGTAGATGAGTCAAGCCTCAAGCAGGCGTCTGTTCGTCACGCATGCCGGGCAGTATGCCGGGCTGCTTATCGTGCTGTTGCTCTTGGTTGGTGTCTTTTCGCTGACGAGTCGCAACTTTCTGCAGCCCGCAACCTTCATGACGATTGCGAATCAGGTGCCCGATCTCACCTTCTTGGCAGTTGGGATGACCTTTGTGCTGATCGCTGGGGGAATCGACCTCTCGGTGGGGTCTTTGTTGGCAATGAGCTCGGGTGTGCTCGGCGTCTTGATGGCAAGCCATGGCTGGTCGTTGCCGTGGGCGTTGGCTGCGGCGGTTGTTGCATCGACGGCGTGTGGAATGGCCAGTGGGCTCGTGTCGGTGCTCGGGAAAATTCCTTCGTTTATCGTCACGCTTGGCATGCTGGAGGTGGCCCGTGGAGGCACCAAACTGCTCACCAACTCCCAGTCGATCTATATCGGGAAGTCGATCGCCTGGTTTGGGGAGCCGCTTGGGAGCATCGGAGTCTCGCCCGCGTTTCTGCTTGCCTGTGTCGTCGTGGCAGTCGGACAGTTTGTTCTCTGGGGAACGGTGTTTGGGCGGTATCTCGTGGCCATCGGTACCAACGCCGAGGCGGTCCGCATGGCGGGCGTTCGCACCTGGCCCTCGTCTGTTGCGGTGTTTGCGGTCAGCGGTCTCTTGAGTGGTCTTGCTGGCTGGTCGATGACGGCCCGTCTCTCAACGGCAGATCCCAACGCGGGTGTGGGCATCGAACTGGCGGCGATCGCCGCCTGCGTGATCGGTGGCACGAGCCTGATGGGAGGCAAGGGAAGCGTGATCAGCTCGTTTATTGGTGTGCTGATCATTCAGGTCTTGCAGACTGGGCTCGCGCAGCTCGGGGTGTCTGACGCCAACAAGCAGATCGTCACCGGTGTGGTGATCATCGCTGCTGTCTTGGTCGACGCGGTCCGCCGCCGACAGTCGTCACACGCACCGCCGGCTTAGCCTGCCTCGAGGAGCCGCATCTGTGCGAAGAATGACCGCATGCGGGCCACGATCTGAGGGGTCTCCAGGTCAGCTGTTTTCATCATCAGGTGGGCAAAGTTGTCGGCAAGGATCTCTTCGGGATGGATGATGTAGGCGGTGTTGTTTCCCACCTGTTCGAAGAATCCCTTGAGCTCAGTGACCGGCACGAGAAGTGGCTGCCCATTGATGCTCAGAGGACTGGTAGTGTCGCTCTTGGGGTCTATCTGGACGGCGAGGAAACGCAGCCGAAGGTATTCGAAGAACTCGCCGCCCCGAGCGACGTCATAGGTTGTTGATTCCGAGAGTAGCACGGGCACGACGGTGCGTCGCTGGCCATCAATGAGCACATCGATGCAGTGGTCGTTGACGGGAGCGTCTGGGTTGGTGAGTTTCACCTTCGCCAAGGGCGTGGGGAGCGTCGGCTCGCCGCATCGTCGGAAGCCGATCGTCGCGTAGAGACCGTCACGCACCGCCGGATCAGCTCGTGACATGACGTGAAACAGCTCGTGGCAGATCAGTCGCTCAAGTTCCTCGGCCTCACGTCGGAGGTGCTCCTCGGTGAGGACGATGGCATTTCCTCGAGTGTAGGCCGCCCCACCCTCTTCACGGCCGCTGGTTTTTATCATCAGCACGCGGTCGGGAAGAGGAATCCGCAGCTCATCGAGGGTCGGGCCGAGTTTGGCGACCACTTCCAGGACCTTGCTCCGTTCGCTCGCATTCCAGGGCAGCAGCTGCTGGCCCACAAACTCGAGATACTGCTGTTCAGAGATGGGGCGATCGGTCTTGAGGCGTGCCTGTCGATCGAAAGGGCTCAGCCTGGCGACATAGTCATCCCGCCGGCACAGGATTGCCCGACCCTGGAGTGGTGTGGCAAATCCGAGAGCGGTGCCTTCGGTGAGCGTGTCAGCGGCAAAAACATCTGCGTGTGGAAAGCAGAGCGATCCCAGGGCCGCCGTGAGTAGCTGGAAGGCCAGCCGACGGTGCATGCCGGGAAGGTGCTGAATACCCAAAAAACCACCCGTTCAGAGAGGGAAACTGCTCGCAACGCAGCCCCAACAGTAGCGGTTTCAGGGGAGCCACGTCGAGATCACGAGGCAGGCGGGTGCCTCTTGGCAGCATCGAACGACACCGGGCACAATGCCCAGGTGCATGCTGGCTCGCTCGGCAAGCAGGTTTTTTCGCGATTACTGATAGGCAGAAGGAATGAGTGACGCAAGCGTCAGTGGTGTCGTCCACCTGATCGAAGAGACGAAGACGTATGGGCAAAATGGCTTCCGCAAGCGGCTCGTCGTGCTTGAGCAGAAGAAGGGGGCCACCTTTACCAACTACATTCCGCTGGAGTTCATCAAAGACGCCTGCGACTCCGTCGATGAGTTGAACGTCGGTGACGAGGTGGAAATTGCCTATCGTCTCAGTGGCCGCCGCTGGCAGCGTGATTCGGCGAGCGAAGTGAAGTATTTCCTCAGTGCTGAGGCGATGTCGTTTCGCGTGCTCTCGGGCGGTGGTGGCTCTGCTGACGACGGGTTTGATCCGAATGACGCCTTTGCTGAGGCCGGCGACGACGACGTGCCGTTTTAGGCTCCCTGCGTCGCCGAGCACCTCATGGCTGGCCTGTGCCAAGGTCTGCCCTTCCGGCGGCCTGGCTACTGAGCTGGATGGCGCTTTTTGGCAAACGCATACCGGATGTCGTAGCTGAGCTTCCGCAGCATATCTTTGAGAGAGAAGCGGACTGCCGCGGCCGAGGGGATCGCGGGAGTAGCTGCCCGCAGCCGCAGAGCAATTTCACCGACGTCGTCGTAGCGTTCGGTGTGGTGGGTGAATGAGCCGGGCGGCTGCAGAAATGCGAAAGCAGCGTCTGTGAGCAAAATGTACTCAGAACTCGGCACTTCGTTCTTGAGTAGTCGATGCAGCAGGATCACATCAACGCCCGAGAGTTCGTCAAAGCCGGCCATCTGGCTGCGGACGGCGACGCCGTAGTGGCCAATCAGCTTGAGGCGGAGGGAGACCATCTGCTGGCAGGCGATGCATGAGCAGATGTTGGAGTTGGCAAGTTCGGTGACCTTTGCGTCGAAGGCATCGATGAAAGCGTGCAGCCGTTGGCCGATGGTGGTGCCAAGCTCGATCCAGCCGTCGTCTTGTTTGGCTGCCACAAGAAAGATCGCATCCCCTTCGAGTTTGTTGACCTCGAGCGGGAGCTGCACCTGCTTGAGAACCGCGGCGATGAGGTCAGAGATCACACCGTGGGCGTGCACGCGGGCGGTGTGGTTGGTCATCATGAAGCGGGTGTAGCCACTGATGTCGGCAATCAGGAAAAGAAACTCGGCTTCGGTGGGTGGTGTTCCCATGTTGGCATTCTCGTCAGGCCGATGGAGCACTCAGATTCTCGGAGGGGTGGTGCTAAGCGGTTACGGTCGTGGTCGTACGGTGCTCGCAAGAACGGTGGTTCGGTCAGTGAAATAGTTTATTACGGAAAGTCAGGCTCTGACTGAGCCTTACAGATGTGCCTAGTGCTGCAAGAGTCGAGGCTTCGCGAGCGAGTTCCGTGACGGGTTGGCCTGATCGTCGATGAAGGGAATGTGAACGAAATGGCAGCCCATGACTCGAGCACAGGGCCACGGCGGTTGTGGGCCTGTGTGTTCAAGCTGAAGAGGCGGCCAGACCGGATGCGGCGGCTCGACCGGCCGCGAGTGCGGGTACGGGCAGTGGCCGTGCAGCCAGGGCTGCTGCTGGATCGCTGGGTGAAGCGGTCGCGGCGGGCAGCGCGGCGAGACGTCGTGGATGTGCTCTACGAACTGATGCCTCGTCGCGGCGAACTCGGCGGGCGGGACCGGCCGTTTCTGATGCCCGAGCAGCAAGACGCCAAGGAGGCCGTCCTGAAAAAAATCCGCCAGCAGCTGCGTTGCGACGGATACACCGTCAATGACGACATGACCGTCTGGCACCTCTATGCGATCGAGCTCGCGATGCCTCAACGCGGGTCACCCAAGCGTGGCAAGGCTGTTCGCCGCGCGGTCTACGTGGGACAGACCAGCGTGCCACTAGACGAGCGGATCCGGCAGCATCGCGAGGGGCATGTGAACGCCAAGGGGGTGCGGCTACACAGTTCGATCTGCCACGAGTTTTTCTATCAGCCGCGGCTCGATCTCGTGCCCAAAGAGCTACGCCAAACGCTTTACTGCAAACAAGACGCCCTGATGGCGGAATCTGATCTGCGAATTCACTTTGAAGCCCAAGGCTACCGCGTGTTTGGTGGCACTGAGCGACTCGACGAACGTCGTGCGGCGCTGGGCATTGATCCACGGTGATGCAGGCGTGGCGGTGACGCAGGCATGGGGGCACGCCGCTACCGCTACCAGGACTGCCGTGTCATGGTGAACACGCCGCGGTCTTTCTTGGAGGTGTAGTCCGCGCGGAAGTGGCAGTCGTCAGCAGTCGCCGTGTAGCAGAACGTGCCGAAAAGACGCCCGAGGTAGGAACTTCCAGAGAGCGTCACAGTGTCGTCCGTCTCCTCAACGACCGTCAGCGTCACGGAGTAGCGGAAGGGCAGAAGTTTGAAGAAGCGTCCAGAAAAGTCGACCCGGTAGTGGCTCTCATCGCATCTTGTGAAGGTGGCTCGTAAGACACCCGAGTGGCCCGTTGAGCAGCTCTGCCAGGAGCCACTCCAGCAGCCTGACAGATCTGTGGCAGTGGCAGACCCGGCAAGAACACCAACAAGCACAAGCGAGAGCAAGGCAGGGCGGAAAGATCGGGGCAGCATCAGAGACCTCAGGAGAAGGGCTGTGGGATGATTGGGCCGTCCGTTCGATGATGCTTCGCCGTTTTCCGTGTGCAAGTTGGCGTGCCGTCGGGCAGGATACGCGTATGAAACACGCATATCGACACCGCCCGCGGCTTGTAGGGCCGCTCGGCCTGATTTTGCTTACTATGCTTGCCCCAATGAGCATTGCCGAGGCAGCCACACCGCCCAACATCGTCTTGATCATGGCGGATGACCTCGGCTGGAAAGACCTGCACTGCTACGGCAACCCTGCCCTCGACACCCCTGTTCTTGACCGGCTTGCCGCTGAAGGAGTGCGGCTGACCAACGGCTATGCGGCCGCTCCTGTGTGTACGCCAACCCGCGCGGCGATCATGACGGGGCAGTCTCCCGCGAGGCTGCAGATCACCAACCATGCCCCGGGCAACGGGCAGGGCTTTCACCTGCCTGGCTCAACCCTCTGCGAGGCGGAGTGGCAGTCATTCCTGCCGCTGTCGGCTGACACGCTCGCCGAGCGGCTCCGCGGTGCCGGCTACGCCACAGGGTTTCTCGGGAAGTGGCACCTTTCCCATCGCGTCGGCCGCGACGAACGAGGCGGGTATGAGCCGCGGCTGCGTCCCGAACACCAGGGCTTTCAGCTCAACGTCGGCGGCTGTCAGTTTGGTGGCCCCCCCTCCTACTTCGCGCCGTACAAACTGCCCAACCTCGAGCCGCGCAGCGAAATGGAGTATCTCCCGGATCGGCTCGCCGAGGAGGGGATTGCGTTCGTGCGTGAACACCAGGAGAAACCGTTTTTTCTCTGCTGGTGGAACTACTCCGTTCATTATCCCTTTCAGGCGCCACAGGAGCTGATTGAGAAGTATCAGCAACGCGCATCAGGAAACGGAACACCCCAGGCTGGCAATGAGAACCCGGTCTACTCCGCGATGATTGAAGGCATGGACCGAGCGATTGGCCGTCTGCTTGCGGAGCTGGATCGGCTGGGGCTCGCTGACAACACGCTCGTGGTCTTTACCAGCGACAACGGTCCGTTTGCAGCCAACGTGAAGCCGTTGCGGGGTGAGAAGGGCTATCTCTACGAAGGTGGCATTCGCGTGCCCTGGATCGTGCGTTGGCCAGGCGTTGTCAGGCCGGGCACGGAGGCGGCGGATCTCGTTGTCAGCACGGATCTCTTTCCGACCTTCCTCGCGGCGGCCGGTGTGGAGAGCCCTCGTGATCAGCCGATTGATGGCGTCAATCTGCTGCCGATGCTTCGCGGCGACGAGTCGCTAGTCGAGCGGACGCTCGTGTTTCACTACCCAAACTATGCGTTCCACAAACAGAATCGCCTTGGCAGTGCTCTCCGGCAGGGATCACTGAAACTGATCCAGTTCTACGACGATCGTTCGATCGAACTCTACGATCTCGCGAGTGACATCTCTGAAACGAATGACCTCGCCAAGGCGATGCCTGAGAGGGCGGCAGCGCTACAGGAGGCCTTGCAGCAGAGTCTCGCTGCCATGGACGCCAGACTCCCGACACGTCTCGCCGATGATCAGGCCCACGACGATCAGTAGTGTTCACTCCTTGGCGTCGGGGGCGGCGAGGCTCTCAACCTGCTTTCTCAGGTCGTCGAGCTGATCCTTGAGTTTGGAGTTGGCGTCCTTGAGGTCGGCCAGGTCCTTTCGCAGGGCCACCACTTCCTCTGGAGCGGCTGGCTTCTGTTCCGAGAGCTTGCGGAGGGCCTCTTTCGCGGCTGTGGCGACACGGGTTTCGGGATCGCTCGTGAGCCCCTGTACGGTGGCGGTTGCACCTATGTCAGCCAGGCTACCGAGGCCAGCGAGGGCGGCCACCTGAACACTGCTGCGTGGATCGTTGACCCATTGGATGAGGAAGTCACGGACTGCCGTCTTCTCATCAATCACGCTGGCGAGCGACCCCAGGCTCCGGAGCCCTCCGGCGAAACCGCTGGTGGTGAAGCGATCTGGATGATCGCGGAGCACGGCCAGCAGGTCGGGCACGAGCGTGGGATCTCGACGACCTTCAATTGCCCGAATCGCCGCCACCGCCTGTTCGTTGCGAAACGAAACGGAGCGAAGCAGATCGCGAAGCTGAGCGGTCGAGCCATCGTCACTGTTTCTGGCGAGTGCAGCGATGGCGACGCTGAGGATCTCTGGGTTTTTCTCAGCCGCGAGCACCTCGTCTGTGACACGTCGAGCAAGCGGGTGGTGCCGCTTGGTGACCCTCTCGACAACGGCCTTGCGAACACGGGCGTCGGACTGTGCTCGCCAGCTCTCAGCCAGCAGCTGAAAGCTCTCGTCACGGTCATGCTTGCTGAGGGCATCGGCTGCCTCGATGCGAACACCGTAGAACGGATCGCTCGTGAGTGCTTGATGGAGGAGCTCGGCAGACTCTTTTGTTGATCGGCCGCCGAGGGCCTTCACTGCCAGCAGGCGGCCGAGCATGTCGTCGTCCCGGGCGAGCTGCCCCTTCAGCAGGGCATCCGACTTTTTAAAGTCCACTTTTGCCAGCAGGGTCAACTCGGGGTCGAAGCGTACAACCTCAGGTTCGGCAGGCAGGCTGACGTAGAAGTCTTCCTTCTGCTGGCTGATCTCAATGGGGTGATCGACGATCGTGCCGCTGACAACGAAACGCAGCACCGCTGGCAGCTCGAAGATTCGTATCCCTGCGTCTGTTTTCTGGGCTTGGGAGATCGTGACTTTGGCGAGGCCCTGCTTGGCCAGCCAGCTGTATTCCAGCTTGAGCTCGGGAGCGCCTGGGCTATACACCCACTGGTCAAAGAAGCGGTCGAACGAGCGGCCACTGTGGGCCTCGATTACCTGCCGCAGATCGTTGGAGACCACGCTGGTGTAGGCATGCTTCTCGAGATAGGCCTGGATGCAGCGGCGATAGAGACCATCGCCGAGTTGACATCGCAGCATATGTAGCACCCAGCCACCCTTAGGGTAGGCGCGGAAGTCAAACTGCTGCATTGGGTTTGTGTACTCGTTGAAGACGATCGGGCGTTTATCGTCGTTTCGCGGGAGGACACGGTTTTCGGCATCTTGGTAGAGGCCGTAGAGCATCGCGTCGCGACCGAAGGCATGCCCCTCGTAGAGATGCGTGTAGTACGTGGCGAAGCCCTCGTTGAGCCAGAGGTGACTCCAGTCTTTGCAGGTCACCAGGTCGCCAAACCACTGGTGGGCCAGTTCGTGGGCATCGAGGCGTCGTGAGGTCTGAAGATTTTCGGTGGCCGTCGTGAAGATCGTGTTGTGCGTGAGGGTGGTGAGCGTGGTGTTCTCCATGCCACCGGCTGAGAAGTCGACGATTGTCACCTGGTCGTACTTTGGCCATGGGTACGCAACACCAATTTCTTCTTCGAAAAACGCCATGATTGACGGTGTGTCTGCGAAGGAGTTGGCCGCATGCTCGGCGAGCGATGGCTGGGTGTAGAAGCCGAGCGGAACGTTTCGATGCTGCTTTTCGAGCTTGGCAAAGTGCCCCGCCACCAGACAGATCAGGTAGCTGACATGCGGCTGTTTTTGGAGCCAGTGCACCGCCTTCATGCCGTCGGCCTCGGCGGTCTCTCCCTGCAACTCGCCGTTACTCAGCACCGTCATCTCCGCTGGCACATGGCAGATGATCTCGGTGGAAGCTCGTTCATTGGGATAGTCAAAACAGGGAAACCAGTGCCGGGCCTCATGGGCCTCTCCCTGTGTCCAGATGTGGGTGTCACCCTCGCGGTAGCCCATGTCGGGGGTTCGGAAGTAGAGGCCCTGAGCAGGCTCGGCGGTGTAGCCGACTGTGACCGTAAAGGAAGTGCCGGGCTGCAGCGGTTCCTCGAACACAATCTGCAGGTCGGTGTCTGAGCAGGAGAAGCCTTTGACGACACCGTTGTCACACTTCACGGAGGTGACTGCGAGGTTGACCGCGTCGAGACGCAACACATCGACGGGGGCCGCCAGCACTGTGGCTGTGACTGATGCTGAGCCGGAAACGGTCTTGTCCACAAAGTGTGGCGTAACGTCGAGCTTGATGTGCGTGACGTCCACCTGACGGTCAGGGGCGTACTGATACTTCCCGTCGAGTTCCATGCCTGGCGGCAGCAGCGTTGCTTCGGAGTGGATCCGGTCGCAGTAGCGGCAGATGATCTCGCTCGCATGGAGCCGGGGATCAGCAGTTGGTGCGGCCACGACCGCAGCGACACACGCAAGAAGGAAACATCGGCTCAGCATCGGAATCCTCTGCAGACAGTCATCAACTTCGTAGGTCACCCGAGCAGGTGACGGGTCCCCTTGAGCGTAATCCACCTGGACGCCGCGTTCACCCGCTGAAGAGAATGCGGGCTGCTCGGCGTTAAAACGCCAGCTTTCACCCGTGGCTTGGGGCCGCTACGGTGGCGGTGTGCGAGTGGTATCGCGCAACTGAGTGGCCTTGAGAGGATGACAGCGGGTGACGTTTTCTGAAGCGGTTTGGTCGGTGTTGGTATCGCTGGTGCAGCGGTGGCGGCTGTTGTTCGCGACGGACGTGCTGTTTAAGGCTGTGGCCTTTCTTCTGCTCACGCCCCTGGCAGCCGGCGTGCTGCATCTTTCTCTCTGGATTGCTGGCAGCGGAACACTCGCCGATGCCGACATCCTGCTGTTCTTCATTCGGCCCTTTGGATGGGCAGTGCTGGTGGCGTTTGGTGCGGTCTCACTCGGGATTATTGCGCTGGAGCAGGCCACGCTGCTGGCATTGTTGCGGGCTCCGTCGGAGCAGCCTGTTGGAATCGCCGCGGCGGTCACCTGGGCCCTGGGGCGAAGCCGCGCGGTGGTGGGGCTGGCTGCGCGGTTTGTGGCAATCATGGCCCTCGTCGCCGCCCCGTTTCTCGGAGTTGCCGGCCTGATTGCGACATCGCTGTTGGGTGAGTTCGACATCAACTACTACCTGGCAGAGCAGCCCCCCGCGTTTCGTTTGGCCGTCGCTTGTGGTGTCGGCCTGCTGGGCGGCTATGTCGCGGTGGTTGCCTGGCTGCTCTCCGGATGGCTGTTGGCACTCCCAGTGGTGCTCTTCGAGCAGCTGCCCGCTCGTGACGCGTTTGCTGAGAGCCGGCGTCGCGTGGCCGGGAGTCGGCGGTTGGTGTTGGCGCTTGTGCTCTGCTGGGGAGCGGCAAGTCTGCTGGCGGGTTCGCTCTGCACGTCGGCGGTGGTCATGGCGGCGAGGCAGCTTGTGCCACTGTCCACAGGAACGCTGCCTGGGCTGGTGTTGGCAATCGGACTGACGCTTCTGGCCTGGTTTGCTGCGGGACTTCTGGTGAACCTCCTGGCGACCACCAGCTTTGCGGCACTGCTGGCGGAGTCGTACCGCCGACTCTCACCGCTGGAGCCGACTGTTACGCCATCCGCAGCGATCACCACAGAGCGAGGAGCACGAGCGGTGCGGCTCACCCGCTGGCGAATGCTTGCTGGGCTGACGGTGGGCTGTTTCCTGATCGCAGCCTTGGGAGCTGTGGCGGCCAAGCAGGTGCGATTTGATGATGATGTTGAGGTGATGGGTCATCGTGGTGCGGGAGGGCTCGCGCCAGAAAACACGATGGCGGCGATCGAGCAGGCCATTGCGTTTGGAGCCGACTGGGTGGAGATCGACGTCCAGGAGACGGTCGACGGTGAGGTGGTGGTTGTGCACGACAGCGACTTTATGAAACTCGCCGGCGTGAACCTCAAAGTCTGGGACGGCACGCTTGCTGAGATTCAACAGATCGACGTCGGTCGTCGCTTTGATCCGGCGTTTGCGGGTGAACGCGTTCCCACGCTGCGGCAGGTACTGGAGGCCTGTCGAGACAAAGTGGGCGTGAACATCGAGCTGAAAGACTACGGGCACGGCCAGCGGCTCGAAGAGAGGGTGGCCGCGATCGTCGAAGACTGCGGCATGCAGCAGCAGACGATTTCCATGTCGCTCAAGCCCGAGGTCGTGAAGCGGATGAAGGCATTGCGACCGGAGTGGACGGTCGGCCTGTTGATGTCGCTGAGTGTGGGAGATGCCAGCAGCCTTGAAGCCGACTTTCTTGCGGTGAACTCGCGATTTGTCAGCCGCGGCCTTGTGCATCGCGTGCATCAGGCTGGCAAGCAGATCTTTGCCTGGACGACCAACGATGCGGTGTCGATGTCGACGATGATCAGCCGGGGGGTCGATGGTGTGATTACCGACTATCCAGACCGGGCGGCGAGCGTGCTACAGCAGCGGAGGCAACTCAGTCCTGTGGAACGGGTCTTGGTGGAACTTGCTGAGGTGCTCGGCGTGCATGTGACGCTCGGCGAACAGTGAGTGGCAGCCCGAGAATGGCTCGCGATGCTGAGCGGGTAGCCAGCACTGGCTGGTAGCTGGCACTGGGGACGTAGCTTTTACCGAGGGCGTCGCGGTTCATCACGGCGTGGTGAGGCCGCAGGCTGCGAGGAGTGTTTCCTGCACGAGCCACTCATGCGCTGACGGGAAGTCGTCAGCTTTTTCGCCGCGGATGACCTGGGCCATGTCTGCGGCGTCGGCAACGTAGCGGGTGAACTTCGGGAACGACACATCCTGATAGCCGGCACGAAAGTCTCCGTGTGGCTCGTCGAGGGCGACACGCGCCGACGGGCTGTCGAGCGGCTGGATGTGAAATGTGCCCTTCGTGCCACAGACAACTAGGTGTCGGCGGGCGAACCCCTCGACCTCGACCGCTGCCGATTTCACCGTGGCGATCGCCTTTGGGTATGCGAGGACCGCGAGCATGTTGTCATGAAGCGTGTCGTCGGCGTCGGCCACATCGCGTGAGACGCTCGTGATGGCATCCGGTTTTCCAAGCACGCCAATCACCAGGTCGAGAATGTGACAGCCGAGCTCAAACATGATCCCACCTGGATAAATGGCGAGATCCTGCCGCGCGGCGGGAGGCACGACCTTGCTCATCACGGTGTGGACCTCAAACACATCGCCTAGCCAACCGCGGTCGAGAAACTCCCGCAGCATGAGCACCGCGGGGTTGTAGCGGTACATGTAGCCCAGCTGCACCATCAGCCCCTGCCGGTCTGCCTCGCTGAGAATCCGGCGGAACTGTGGCAGCGACTCACCTGCCGGCTTATCGAGATGCACGTGCACTCCTGCAGCGACAGCGGCCTCGGCAGCATCAAGACTGTTGCGAACTTCGGTCTCGATCAGAACGGCCTCGAGTCCGGGAGTTGCTAACAGTTCCTCCTGCGAAAGCCACGGCAAGTCCTGGAAGGCGGGCTTCCGCATCGAGAACTCAAGGAGGGCCGGGTCGGGCTCGACGACACCGACGACCTCGTAGTCGGGCGACTGCCGATACACCGACAGTTTGTCAGCATGGGCATGGCCGACGCCGATCTGGCCGATCCGAATCGGCTTCCTGGGTTTCGCAGCCACCGCCGGTATCGTCATGGCAGCGGCAGCAGCAAGTGTGGATCCCGACACGAAACTTCGACGGGAGAGACCAGAAAACGATGGCCATGGCAGATGGGGCATGAGAGAGGTCCTTCTGATGCGGATGTGGCGGGCCCGTGGAGGATAAAGATGCCACGACCAGCATCGCAAACACGCAGGTGGCGACGGCACTCGCGGCGTCGTCGGTCAGCTTGGGGTAAGCGAGCCGGGGGGAGTATGCTGAAGAGGATAGGGAGCAGGGAACTCACCGGATGGGTGACAGCATGCGACAGAGCCGACGCGATCTGCTCGTGGCCTCTGCCACAGGAGTGGCAGGGCTTGC
>Ga0181607_10000743_pt1 | contig 28343 bp, 25 predicted proteins | sample 041ome_9_FD_132420 | JGI IMG/M metagenome (GOLD analysis project Ga0181607, IMG submission 132420) | Coastal salt marsh microbial communities from the Groves Creek Marsh, Skidaway Island, Georgia - 041413US metaG (megahit assembly) | ecosystem: Environmental > Aquatic > Marine > Intertidal zone...
AGAAAGAAGGTGAAGGACCCTGCTGCTTGTCCAAGTTGGTAACTACAGTGTTTCTATCATATTGGAAATGCTGCGCTTCCAGAAATTTCGCATGATATCAGCATCAGTTTTTGATTCAAGTCTTTCGTGTTGAACCACCATTTTTGTTTTTGCCTCTCCCTTAGATTGAAATTTCACACCAACCATTGAATTATCGGAAAGCCATTTGCAATTCAACCTCTTTGAATTGATTCGTTCTTGTAATTCAGCCCTGTTTTCACTCTCTAACCAGTCCGTTGCTCGATTATAAACTTCTGAAATTGGATAATTGAAAGTTTTACTCACTGAAACTTCGAAAACACTTACTGTGTCAGTGATTTCACATTTTCCTATATGTTGACAAAATCGGAGGGCAATGATTCTCGCACACGGTTCATCGAGTTTGTAATCATCTGTAAGTCTTCTGGACATGTCAATCACACTAATTTCATCAAATCCTTTGGATTGCATTTCTGAAAACCACTGAGTCCAAGTGCGCCCAGATTCGTTCAATAACTCCTTATTTGTGTAATCTGTTGGTATCGATGCCTTATTCATTTTGATCTATGATTTTATTCCAAATTAGATCCCCATCCGAGTCAAATATAGAAATCTTCATTTGCCTTTCACGCCTTGGACCGCAAAAGGTTATTAACCCAAAATTTCGTTCATTCACCAATGTGTTTTCGACCCTCAACTTGTTTTCCTCCTTGTCGTCCTTGTGAGTTCCAGCCGTTAGTGGGCTTACGGTTAAATCATAAATGATAATACCGGATTCATCCTCATAACGACTTAGTTCAGTGTGGTGTCTATCACCTGTGAGAAAGACCACACCTTCAACCTGTTCTTCAACAATTCTTCTAATCAAATACTTTCTTTCTTCGCTATAAACTGCGTGGGTTTCATATACTGGAGCTGTATTTAATACTTGTCCACCAATAGCGACCATTTTAAACGGTGCTCGGCTGTATTTTAAAAATTGTATAAGCCATTCAATTTGCTCATTTCCAATAATTTCCGTCTGTCCAACAATCAAGTTGTCAGCCGAACGGTGGTACCTATTATCAAGCAGGAAAAAATCGATATCAACATATTCAAAGGCGGTGGTAATGCCTTTGAGTTCAGGTAGTCCAGTAGTAGGGTTTGCCCAGAACATATCAAATGTCTCAAGTGCCCAATCTTTATGAATCCAACTTCCATTTGCATCATTTGGTCCAAAGTCATGGTCATCCCAAATAGCGTAGTTATTGCAAGAACTCAATAGTCGCTGTAGTTCTGGTATCGAACGAGTATGCGTGTATCGATGTATGTATCCGCTTCGAGAATTCCAATCAACCTCTCTTAGGTAAATGTTATCACCTAGCCAGAGCATCATATTTGGTGCTTTGTCCGCGATTGTATTGAATATGGTATGATTGCCGCCAAATATTTTCCCCGGTCTATCGTATGGCGGTTCATTTACATAATTGCAACTTCCAAGTGCAACCGAGAATTCAGGCGGATCTGTTCTAAATTGCCAAAGTGGTTGAGTATTAAACGAGTAATTAGCTGATTCGTTTAATAACTTATCATTGATTAGAATGGTGTATTCATAAGTTTTACCCGGCTTCAACTTGCTTATGTGAAATTCATAAGTCAAGGCCAAATTTTCTGCACTTGAAATCGTAGATGTAAGGGTTGAATCTCTTTTCCCCTTTTCCCAATAATCGATACTGACTTTAGAATCGTCTTTGGTTTGAACCCAAATCGCCACTTCAGTCATTGTGCCATAACCTACCATTGGTCCAGAAATTAATTCTTGAGCGAATAAATGGTTGACAGTTGAAAGTAGAACTAAAGCAAAAAGTGGAATACGCGCTGTCATAGGCTTCAATAATATGTGATTAACCCGAAAAATTGGTGAGACTATCAAAGAATAAGCATGAAATTGTATTCCCTATTTGTAAATGAATATAGATTTGAAAAAAAAAGAATTAAAAGATGCGAGAGTTTATTTTCTTATTCCGAGGAGGAAAAACAGATAATGCAGATGCTGGTCAATTGGACGAACATGAGGATGCTTGGGATTCTTGGATGGAATATCTTGAAGATGAGGAAGTGTTAATCGATGGATTACCTATGCGAGACATGGGAGTGATGGTGACCAAAGATGGAATGCAAGAAGCAAATTTCGGCACGGACGAAGGTGTTTCTGGATACTTAATCATTGAGTGTGAGGATATGGACCAGGCTACCGACTACGCCTCTGAGTGTCCGATATTCGAATTTGGAGGCAAAGTTGAGGTTAGGCAATTGAATAGCGATCGAGGCTAATACTGTAAGGTTCGAACATTCTTGAATTCAACACTGTTTAAAACGCAAGATGAAAGAATTTAAGAAGAATATATTGATCGTTTTTTGCTTGTCCATCCTTCTGGGATGCAACATTGGTGTCAATAAAGGTCAATCAATAAATATGGATCAAGAGGTGAAAGAAGAATTGAAGGGAGTTACAGACACAGCGACATTTGGTGCTGGTTGTTTTTGGTGTGTTGAGGCGGTTTTTCAAGAGGTGGAAGGCGTGATTAGCGTAAAGTCTGGTTATGCTGGAGGTTTTGTGAAGAACCCGACATACAAGGAGGTTTGCTCGGGCAAAACAGGTCATGCGGAAGTAGCTCAAATTGTATATGACTCGAGTAAGATTAGTTTTGAAGATCTGCTTGAAATTTTCTGGAAAACACATGACCCAACTCAACTGAACAAGCAGGGTAATGATGTTGGAACACAATATCGATCGTCTATATTTTATCACAATGATGATCAAAAGGCTCAGGCTGAGTATTACAAACAAAAGTTGAATGAATCTGAGGCGTACCCGAGTGATGTTGTGACTACTATCGAACCTTTTGAGAATTACTCGGAGGCGGAAGAATATCATCAAAATTATTTCACCAACAACGGTTCTCAACCATATTGCAGCTATGTGATTCAACCGAAGGTCGAAAAGTTTAGAAAGGCATTCGCGGATAAACTCAAGAAGTAAGTCTCAAATTGAGTTTTTATTGATTGTTAGAAAAAAAGCCACCTGCATTTTCTAAAAATCTCAACTTTGCACAAAATTTAAGACATGGTAGACGCGTACGATTACACACCTGAAGAATTACAAAAACTAGGAGACATTATAGTTTGGACAACTATACTAGCCGCAATTCACAATGACGGGGTTATTGATAAATCGGAAAAGGCAGAGGCCATTAAACTTACTCACCTACGATCTATTATTTCAGAAGATTATTTGAAGCCGATCTATTCTCATTTAGACGATCACTTTGAACGTGATTTTGATGCATATTCTGCAAGCTTAGTAGGTACTCAGGAAGAAAAGGAAGCAATGATTCAAGTGAAAATGCACGAAGCATTAGAGATATTGCCAAAAATAGGTCCGTTGTTTACAGAGCGATTCACTAAAAATGTAACGGATCTTTATAATAAAGTGTTTACTGCTAATTCTAGTGTTTTTCAGGCATTCATGTTGCCAATGTTAACCTCGCATCTCAAGAAATTCGGATTGAAGTAGACCTTATTTCAGTTTACGAGATGCTAATACACTTGACATTGTAGACTTGCTTGAAGTCCATTTGGTGTTGAGAACGATCTCGAGGTTTCGTATTTCAACCTCTGTCTTTTTCGGATTCCAAACATAGAAGGCTATTTCGGCTTTTGGATCTGTAATGGACAAATTTCCAATTGCTTTATACGCAGTGTTCCAATCGTTTTCATTGCATAGAAAAATGGTTAAAAACTCATGTTCCCAAATGTCTTCACCATCGGGTACATCGATAGTTACAACTAAAGCCGCTTCACTATCCATATCGCTTATGAAATCAGCTTTTACTCCGAACGAATAAAGAGAATCAATACCTAAGTCAACTAGTTTATGTTTAAAGGCTAGACTATATTCTTCTTGAAGGTGAATGGGGTGTCCATCTTCATAACCTGTCTTCTTTTGAAACCCTTCACTAGCATTTAGACAGATGAAAGTGCTAGGTTCAATGGTGGGGGCACGATCTGTATGAACTTGTAATAGAGATTGTTCTCCGATGCGCACATTTTCTATTTCTCCAAACTCCGACAAGATATACGTGAAAGGAAAGTTGATCGCAGGTTCTAATTCCATGTAGATCAAATTTTTAGATAGGTATTCCTTTTTTCTGTAAAGAAACTGTTTCACAGGAAGTTGGAAATTGAAATCACCTGCCAAAACATCAATGTCATGTGCGTTGAAGTAGTTTTCAGCAAGGTTTGGCATAGTGCTACCAACGATCAAATAGTTCCCTCTCGTTTCGGATTGGGTTGCTTTCTCGAGTCCATTTTTGATAGGTTCAAACGTGTCGTAGGCTCTAAAACCAGACTGATTTCCAAAGAAAAGAGCAACTGGAAGGATGAGTAGTACAGTTGGCAGCAGGCTTTTTTTAGTAGAAAGCTGATCGTCACCTTGCAGTGAAACTAATAAAACCGCAAGTGCGCAAAGACTGAACGTAACGAAAGCATTGTGCTGAAAGCCACTAAAAAATTTAGTGTCAGTTGGCCAATAAAGCTCATAGCAATAGAGACTGATAGCAAAGGTGATAAGTGAGAATAAAATAAGTACAGAAAACCATTTTAAAAAGGAAGAAATATCTGAAAAAGCATTTGCAAATGGCCGTCCAATTATTTTCAGGGTATGAATAAGATATAGTCCAAGAAAGGGACTCAGCAACAGAACCGGTTGAGCAAAAATCCGAGTTTCTCTTCCCATTGTTAATGTGAAGGTGATAAATGCATTTATTCCAAAGTTTAGGACAAATGCCCATATCCAAGGTTGATCAATTTCAGATCTAATGAATCTCTTCCTAACAAATAGAAGGGTGAATGCAACGCATATGGACAGTGCAAAAGAGGTTATTGTATCTATTCCAATATCTGAGTCAGCGAATGAATAATACAAGTGCTTGAATCGAATGTCCTCCATGTATGAAGAGGATTTTGAGACCAAGTTTTTCGACTGTATTAAATAGTATAGAAAGAGGGCATAGGCAGGAACTGTCCAACCAACTTTAATGGTTCGGATCATATTAGTTCTTGACCATATTGGAGTTTCAATTACCAGGAAGAAAAAGATACCAGGTAACAGCAACAAGGTAGATTCCCGAGCTATTAATGCCAGAAAGTAAAAAACACTAAAGCCGATCCAATTCTTTTCGTTGAGAAAAATGAATGATGCGAAAATCGCTGCATACTGCCAAGGCTCGTCATAGGCGTAAATCTCAGCAAACAACGCATGTAAAACCCAAAACGAACTGGCAAACACGATGACAGAAGCGTATGCAAATTTCTCATGTTTAAGGATATTCATTGTGAGTTTGAATAGCAATACAAAGGCAATAAAAAGCCCACTGTATTCCACTACAATAAAGGCCATATCCAGAGTGAAACCTAAGTTTTCTAAGAATTGTATTAGCCAGGTTGTCAATGGCCTTCGGGCAAATTCGCCAAACTTGATTCTGCTCAGGAAAAACGCGTGTATATAGCTTGGCTCAAGTATTTTATCACTAGAACCTAAATAGCGCTCACCGTTGATTAAACTTGGATAAGCAACTGTATAAATGAAGTGACATGCAGTCAAAAACAAGCAGTATATCCAATGAATGATTTTCATATAAACAGCAAATAAAACGCTTGTTATTGACTAGTAGATGACTTTTTTAGGTTCATTCAGCGACTAGCTATTAGATTCGCACTTAATTAAATTCATCGCATGAGAAAGTTAACAACAGTAGTCGTCCTTATATCCCTGCTTTCCGCTGGTTGCAAAGACGGACCAAAACCCATCGATTTAGTTTTTGCTCCTAGTGATGACGTAGCACTAGGCAATCAACTTCATGATGAAATATTAGCTAATCCAGAGGAGTATCCCTTATTGGATGAAACGGAACATGCGGATGCGATTGCTTATTTACAAAATATGGCAGATCAGATTATTGAATCTGGTGAATTAGATTACGCAGAAACATTCGACTATAAAGTTCATATTATTGACGCTGATGTATTGAATGCCTTTGCGGCTCCTGGAGGTAAAATGTATTTCTACACTGGATTAATAAAATTCCTTGAAAAGGAAGACGATTTGATGGGAGTTATGGGGCATGAAATCGCCCATGCGGATCGAAGACACTCAGTGCGCCAGATGCTTGAAAACTATGGCGTACAATGGTTGTTAAGCGCAGCATTAGGTGAAGATCCAAACCAAGCAGCCACCTTACTCGCTCAAATTGCCGGTGCTGGAGCATCACTTAAATTTAGTCGATCTGATGAGGCAGATGCTGATTCTTATTCAGTTGAATATCTATCTCAAACGTCATACAGATGTGATGGGGCTGCTATTTTCTTTCAGAAGTTAGATTCTGCTGGACTGACATCGAGCACGCCTGAATTTTTAAGTACACATCCAAGTCCTGAAAACAGAGTGCAAGATATTCAAGCAAAAGCGGCTGAAGTTGGCTGCAGCACCGAATATTTTGCTCCAGCATCATACAATGATTTTAAAGCAATGCTTCCATAGCTTTTTTGGTTGCTTCTTTATCTTGAAGACATACATTTGAAAACGAACAAAATCACGAAACATACCAGATGAATTTACACGAATACCAAGGGAAATCAATTCTCAAAAGCTTTGGAGTTAAAATACAAGAAGGGATAGTTGCTGATACTCCTGCACAGGCGGTTGAGGCGGCAAAAAAGTTACAAGCAGAAACTGGCACAGGCTGGTGGGTTGTGAAAGCTCAAATACATGCTGGAGGTAGAGGTAAGGGAAGCATTATTGGTTCGGATCAACGTGGTGTTGCTTTGGCTAAGTCATTAGACGATGTAAGGACAATCGCAGAAAATATTTTGGGAAATACGCTGGTTACGATTCAGACAGGTGAAGCTGGTAAGCAGGTGAATAAAATTCTTATCGCTCAGGATGTGTATTACCCTGGCGACAGCGAGACCAAAGAGTTTTATATGAGCGTACTTCTAAATAGAAGCTCAGGACGCAACATGATCATGTATAGCACCGAAGGTGGAATGGACATTGAAAAAGTTGCTGAGGAGACACCACATTTGATACATACTGAAGAAATTGATCCCAAAGTTGGATTAATGCCATTTCAGTCTCGAAAAATTGCCTACAACTTAGGCCTAAGTGGGGCGGCTTTTAAGGACATGGTCAAATTTGTGGGATCATTGTATAAAGCATATGAAGGTTGCGATGCTGCGATGTTTGAAATCAATCCAGTATTGAAAACTAGTGATGATAAAATCATGGCAGTTGATTCTAAGGTTACATTGGATGAAAATGCTCTTTTCCGTCATGCAGATTATGCTGCGATGCGAGATACATCAGAAGAAGATCCAACTGAAGTTGAAGCTGCTAGTTTTAGTCTAAATTATGTCAAGTTAGATGGAAATGTTGGCTGTATGGTTAATGGTGCCGGCCTTGCTATGGCGACTATGGATATGATCAAATTAAGCGGTGGTGAGCCAGCAAACTTTTTAGATGTTGGCGGTACGGCAAATGCTGAGCGTGTTGAGAATGCGTTTCGAATTATCCTACAAGATCCGAACGTGAAGGCAATCCTAATAAACATTTTTGGAGGTATTGTAAGATGTGATAGGGTCGCTCAAGGCGTGGTTGATGCGTACAAGAATATTGGAGAGATTCCAGTTCCGATCATCGTAAGATTGCAAGGAACAAATGCCGCAGAAGCGAAGCAAATCATCGATAATTCAGGACTGAAAGTTCAATCCGCCATTCTACTTCAAGAAGCTGCCGATAAAGTGCGGGAAGTTTTGGCTTAAAACCTTTGTATGAGGTATTTATTTGTACTAATATTTCTATGCATATCAGTCCTTTCTAGTGCACAAGCAATTAAAGTTAGGTTCAATGTTACTCCTTCCGAGGGTGCTGAACTTTTTCTTGATGGAGAAAACAAAGGAAAAGCTGACAATCAAAAACTGTTGCTAGGCTTCAATGAACGCAAGGGGATTTTATCTTACGATGTAGAAATCAAATGTTCAGGCTATGAATCACAGCAATATACGTTTGACAAAGACTCACCTAAATCCCAAACGATTGATTGCAATCTCGAACGCAAATTCAATAAGTTTGATAATCCACCGGCTCTAATTTTTGATGTAGAAAAAGTTGTCTCGGGAATTGAGTATGCTACAGATGTAGGAGCAAATACGCGCTGGAAGTACAGATATGATGAGGAAATAAACTTATCTACAAAGATGCCTAAGATGCTTAAGGCACTCTCACAGATGGGGCTGGAAACAATGCAGAACTCCTCTGATGACTTATTTGATGTAGGAAAAAAGAAGCCTACAACTCCTGATTTTATCATTGCGGGTCGAGTAGAGACATTTAGTTTGGCTAGGACATCTGGCAGCTACAATTCAAATATTTCAATCAATTGGCAGGTTTTTGATAGACACCAAAAGGAGATTGTTCTGAAGGTGACGAATACCACTGAGTATAAATTTGAAAACAACCTAATTTCAGAACAGTTTTACGAATCGGTACTCAATAATTTTTATAATCTGGTAACGGAGGTTGATGGATTCAGAGTAATGGTCGAGGGAATAGATGAATCAGAAACAGTTTACGCAACGGATTCATCGGGTAATTCTGAAATTGAAGTAAATGGTGAAGATGTCGAACAGGTGCTTATACAACCAGTGAGATTAGAAGCAATGGAGGATTTTAGCGATCTTGTTGAATTGGCCATGAATTCTTCGGTTACGGTGATTATTGATCAGGACAAAGGGCATGGCAGTGGTGTGGTTGTTTCATCTAATGGCTATGTGGTCACTAATCATCATGTTACAGATGGAGCGAAAATAATCGATGTTCAATTTTCGAATGGCATCATGCTCCCTGCGGACCTAATTACATCTTCGGAAAAGCATGATTTATCCCTCATTAAAGTAAGAGCTAGTGGCTTGACTGCTTTGCCAATTTTGGAAGATCCAAATGATGTTCGTGAAGGTGATGAAGTATTTGTGATTGGGGCGCCTGGCGATATTGAACTAGGACAATCTGTGAGTAAAGGGATCATAAGTGCAAAACGCAATATAGATGGAGTTCGTGTGATTCAAACGGATACAAAAATTAGCCCTGGAAGTTCAGGAAGTCCTTTAATAAACCGCGAGGGAGAAATCATTGGTATCATCAATATGAAAATGGTTGGTGACGGAGTAGAAGGACTGAGCTTTGCCATTGACGGAAGATATCTCAAAAGTGTTTTAGGCTTGGAGTATGAATAAAAGTGTTTTTAGTCTTTTTTTAATTTCAACTATTATTTTTCTTTCATGTCAAAAGGAGGAAATTCTGGAACCATTTGATTATCCTGGACTGCTTGCAAATAGTGTAGAACGGGTTGAAATTTTCGATGATGGAACTATACTGACGTTGTCCAACGAAGGAATCTTTTTTAAAAGACCAATGTCTTCTGGAAATACCTTTAGAGAGAACAACTTTCAACTTTCGAGTTACGATGCTTATAGAATGCGATTCTTTCTAACTGAATCGGGGAAAATTTATGGTGTGAACAACCAATATGTTATGGTTATCGATAATGGTGGCTTTAATTTTTACACACAAAATGTGCTTACCCTTAATGGTTACTTGTCAAGCGCAGGTTTCGGTTTAACACCAGATGATAAGTTATTGAGGTTGGACTACTCAACTGAGAAATATGATTCAGCATCAAACTCATATGTATATCACTTGAGAATATCCGAATGGGAAAATGAAAAATGGTATTCTGAAGAAACTGAAATAATCTCAGCACTTTCATCTACTGATAAAACACCATCAATTGTGTTTGATAATAACACCGCTTACATTGTAACCACCAAGATATATGAAGCCGACTTCGATGAGATCTACAATTTAGATCCCGAGGAATTGGTTCCCGTCAACAGTGCTTATGATATTGTAATGAATGAACTTAGATTTTATAATAAAACCATAATGGGATTTGGACAAAGTGTAAACCCTTTTGATAGCTATCCAAGAAATATATATAGTTCAAGCTCCGTCAGCATTACATCTGGGAGATTTTCATCTGAAGACTTCAGTAATTGTGCCGATTCAGATTTTGGACTATCTGTGGATGATTTTATTGGTTATCACGAGGAGAATTCAATTTTCTTTCAAGAAGAAAGCTATAATTGGTTTTCAAGTAACAATACAAGAGGGGATTTAGTGTTCTTCGATATGCTAAAGGGAAAGTGCGAATCACAAAGTATACTTGCTATTAATGATTTTGACGATGGATCATTGAGTATCAACGATGTGTCAATGGATTTTAAATCTGATATACTTTATTTAGCGACCAATTCAGGATTGTACATATATGATCTATCTACGAATCTACCAACAAGGTATTTGGATTATTTAATTGATGAAGGCAAGGATGAGTAAGCTGTTCGCATTTTTATTGATATCTGTGTTTAGTCTATCGGCAATAGAACTAAAAGCAAATGACGGACCTATATATCTTTTTAGCTTCAAGTACTTTAAGAACAGTTTTAACCATCAATTAGGGCTTACATTTTTTACAAATTTCACAAGATCACCACAGCTTGGAAGTGGCTTAGTTTATACTCCTACAAAAGCATATCCTGTGCCTATCTATACATATGTGTATAGTTTGGGTTCGATCAGTTATGAACCTCAGTTTAGATTAATTGAATTTGGAAATTCACAATCGATCTCATTAAATACTCCCATCACACTAGGGGCGTCAGTGGTTGGTGTTAGAGTAAGCCTGAGTGAAACGAGTAGATGGGATTATGAACCAGTTTCAGATTCTCCAACGGAAAGGTCATTTGGCACTTCAATTGGTTATTTGGGCCTAGGTCATGCTGAATTTGGAATCTTCGGTTCGTATAACTTGGGGAGATACGCAACGGATGAGAATACTTGGCCTATAGGAGTTAACCTAGCGGTTGGATATAATTACACATATGGGCCAATATATATTGAGAATACATCAATTAATAGGTCAGATTATTCCGATTATTTGAGATGGGGGCAGCTTGTTGGTCGATTAGGATTACAGCTCAACTCTGTCGGTTTTTCGTACGCTTTAGGTTTAGATCAAACCACAGTGCAGTATTTTGAGGCTAGCACCGGTTCTCGTCAGTACCTTGAGACGTCTGTCTATCACAAACTAACAATGACCTTTAATTTATGAATATTAAGAAAGTCTTAATTGCCAATAGAGGAGAAATTGCATTAAGGATAATGCGCACTTGTCGCGAGATGGGTATTCAAACCGTAGCCGTTTATTCTGAAGTTGACCGTGTCGCTCCATTTGTAAAATATGCCGATGAAGCTTATTGCATAGGTCCAGCTCCATCTAATCAGTCCTATTTGGTCATTGATAAAATTGTTGATGTAGCCAGGAAGACCAATACAGATGCAATACATCCTGGATATGGGTTTTTATCTGAAAACCCTGAGTTTGCGAGACGTCTTGAGAGGGAGTCAATAATATTAATCGGGCCTTCTGCTTCCGCTATGGAAGTGATGGGAAGCAAACTCGCGGCAAAAGAAACAGCCAAGAATCAGAATATACCATTGGTTCCTGGATCTGAAGGTGCAATAGTCGATTTGGCCGAAGCAAAGAATGTAGCAAGAGAAGTGGGTTTTCCTTTGCTAATCAAAGCCTCTGCTGGTGGAGGTGGAAAAGGAATGAGAATTGTAGAAGATGAAGCTTCGATTGACGAGCAGCTAAATCTAGCAATGAACGAAGCCCGGTCTGCTTTTGGAGATGCGAGCGTGTTTATCGAACGATACGTCAAGTCACCTAGACATATTGAAATTCAAGTTCTTGCAGATAAGCATGGTAATGCTTTTCATCTTTTTGAGAGAGAGTGCAGTATTCAAAGAAGGCATCAGAAGGTAGTAGAGGAGGCTCCATCCAGTGTTTTGACGGACGCAATACGGAACAAGATGGGGAAATGTGCGATCAATCTTGCCCTAGGTTGCAAATATGAAGGGGCTGGTACGGTTGAGTTTTTATTAGACGAGAACCTCAATTTCTATTTCCTTGAGATGAATACCAGGTTACAAGTGGAGCATCCTGTTTCTGAATTGATTACAGGAATTGACCTTGTGCGTCAACAAATCTTGGTTGCTGCTGGTGAAGCGTTATCATTTAAGCAAGAAGATTTAAGCATTCAAGGTCATGCTTTGGAGGTAAGGGTGTATGCCGAGGATCCTCAGAACAACTTTTTACCAGATATTGGTACGCTTGTGACCTACGAACGGCCTCAGGGTCCAGGCATTCGAGTAGATGATGGATTTGAGCAGGGTATGGACATACCAATATATTACGATCCAATGATTTCGAAATTGATTACATATGCAGGCACGCGTCAAGAGGCGATTGATAGAATGACACGTGCAATTGATGAGTATAAAATAACTGGAGTGACGACCACACTTCCTTTCTGCAAGTTTGCGATTAACCACGAAGCGTTTAAGAGCGGTAAATTTGACACACATTTTGTTCAGTCCTATTTCACACCAGATGTATTGGATGAGAGTAATGAGGGTGATTATTTGGCTATTGCCGCATTTTTAGCCGATAGTCCATCATCGAATAATCAAAACCTAGTCGAGAATTCTGAACAAAAGACGAATACTTGGAAATCACAGCGTAGACGATATTGATACCACTCACGTTAATCTTGGTATGACATTTGGATTTCACATATCCATGAAGATGAAGTCTTTCATACCATTCATGCTTATATTCTTTGCATTGACATTGCTTTCGAAATGTGCCCGATCGCAGTCTGACTCTGAGGGGATTGTAATGATCGCAGAGGTATTTCATGGCGATACATTTCCTGTTAAATACATGCCCTATGTTGAAATTGTTGCGGAAAGAACTTTTGCAACGAAGGCCCAACGAAAACGATTCAATCGACTACAATATAATGTCAAAAAGATGTATCCATACGCCAAGCTGGCCGGTGATCTCTTGAAAAAATACGAAGCAGAACTCAACGGATTGGATAGTGAGCGTGCCCGTAAAAAGTACTATAAGCGAATCGAGGATGAATTGAAAAAGGAGTTTGACGGTGAGATTCGTAAAATGAGCACGAGTCAAGGCCGAATTTTGATTAAACTGATTGATCGTGAAACCGGAGATACCAGCTACGAAATCGTACAGGAATTTAGGGGAAATGTTTCGGCCTTTTTCTGGCAATCCTTGTCTAAAATGTTTGGTCAGGATTTAAAAAGCGGTTACGACCCAAATGGAGAGGATAAAGACATTGAAAGTATTGTTCAGTTGATTGAAGCGGGAGCAATCTAGTTCATAAAAATGCTTCGCTCCGATGGTTTGTGTTTCCATCTTTTATGCGACCACAACCAATTCACCGGATCTTTTCGAATTTCGGCCTCCAAAAACCTAGAAAAGCTCTTCGTTAGTTGAAACTTGTTTTTTCTCCAATCAGATTCCACTTCTTGTAACACTATCTCATATTTTCCACGTTCCAAGCGATGGACGTGCGCAAACAAAACATCAAAGTTTGTCAATCGTCTTGCTAAGATTTCACTACCCCTAAAAAAGGGAGTAGGTTGAGATAAAAAAGTGGTCCACCATCCCTTTTTTGAACCAGGTGTTTGATCTGCCAGCATCGCTACTGCGCAGGGTGCTACTTCCTTTGCAAGTAATTGGCTTGCATCTTTATCTCGCATCGGAAACGAGCCATGTCGACTTCTAATTTCATAGAAAAACGCATTCATTCCCTTTTCCTTAACTCTTCGGTAGATGGGTATAGTTTTAAAATTGAATTTTGATGCGGTGGCAGCTCCTGCCCATTCCCAATTCCCAGAGTGCCCCATCATAATGATCACACTACGATTTCCGTTTTCATATCGAGAAAGTAAATCAGGATTGGAAAATTGAACATGTTTTGCTAGATTTTCACGGGACATTCTTTTCAATCGTATAGTTTCTACCATAATGTCGGATAGATGCAAATAGAAATGATTTCGATAGTCGAGAAGCATTTGTTCAGTCGCTTCAGGAAAGCTTAGTTTGAAATTGTTGTCTATTACAGATCTTCGGTATCCAATCACATGATTTAAGATCAAACTCGCAAGAGAACTTATGGCATATAGCACACGAAGGGGAAGAGGTGACAGGAAGTTTAAGATGAAAACCAGCATGACTAATTGTTTGCAAAAATATTGTCAAGAACGCATCGAGTGACATTTAGGTTTTAGTTTTGATACTCATTCAAAATGCTGGAACAACTATATATTTCGAACTACGCATTGATACCTGAGGCCAGAATTAGTTTTAAATCTGGTTTCACTGCAATCACTGGTGAATCTGGGGCTGGTAAATCGTTAATGATTGAAGCTCTCGGCCTTGTTGGTGGAGATAGGGCTGATTTTTCATCAATCAGGCGTGGTGAATCAAAATCCATTGTAGAAGCAATGTTTTCATCCGTACCGGAGCATGTTTCAAACTATTTGGAAAATGGAGGGCTCGACAGTTTTGAAAATCTAATTCTAAGGAGAGAATTAACTTCGAGTGGAAGGAGCAGAGCATTTGTGAATGATTCGCCTGTTTCATTAAATGTTTTGAAAGAGTTGAGTGAACAGCTTTTTCAAATTCACGGTCAACACGAAAATTTAGCGGTAAAAAGCAGCGAGTTTCAATTTGAACAACTTGACGCTTATTCGGGTCTGCGTGCTAAGTTTAAAGCCTACAGCAGTGCTTATAATCAATTTCAAGAGGATAAAAATCGCTTAGAATCACTTAGGGAGGCTTCTCAGCAGGTGCGTAAGGATCAAGATTATTTTGAATTTCAGTTGGATGAGTTGAGTGCGCTTAAACTTGATGAAAACGAATTTGTTGAATTGGAAGAAGAATTCAAAAAGTTAGATAACGTTGAAGTGCTCCTTACCGCCACAAATGGGGCCAAAGAGTTGTTGTTTGATGATGAGTCTGCAGTAGAAAGAATCAGAAACGCGACTAAACTGCTGAACTCGGTTTCTTGTATTTCCAAAGATATTGAGGCGCTTGCTGAAAGATTGAACTCGGTTTTTATCGAATTGTCTGACGCTGAGGATGAATTTGATCGGGCGATAGATTCATTGAATCATGATCCAGAGAGGAAAGAGGTTTTGAGACAAAAAATTGATGAAATGAATAGGCTTCTTTCAAAACATGGAGTTTCTGATATTGCTGGTTTGATTGAAATAAAGTCTGAGTACGAGTTAAAATTGTCTAGCATTGAGTCCTTTGATCAAGAATTAAATGATTTAGAGAAGAGGTGCACGAAAAGTGAAAAATTGGCGATGGACCTTGCTAATCGCCTATCTGAATATCGAAATAGTCGTGCCGTTCAATTTCAATCTAAAGTGAACGCTAGGTTAGTAGACCTTGGAATGCCAAAGGCAGCCTTTGCTGTAGAATTAGGTAAGGCAGAGGAACTTACTAAAACAGGTATTGACACCATCGAAATGTTGTTCAACGCAAACGATTCGGTCGATTTAAAGAGAATAGGCGATGTAGCTTCAGGTGGTGAAATTGCCAGATTGATGCTGTCATTAAAAGGAGTTCAATCCAGTCTAGAATCAGATCTGACCATGATTTTCGATGAAATTGATACAGGCGTTAGCGGTGAGGTTGCTAAGAGAATTGGTTCGTTGATGCGAGAACTTTCAAGTTCAGCACAAATTATTTCGATTACCCATTCACCAGGCGTTGCGGCCAAAGGAAATCAACATTTAAAGATTTTTAAACATGAGTTGAACGGAGTAGTCATATCTGACTTTAAGCAATTATCAGAGGATGAGCGTATTTCAGAACTAGCGAGCATGTTTAGTGGCAATGAGATAAATGACGCCTCCATTGAAAGTGCTAGATCGCTAAGAAATCAATAAGATTAAACAGTAATTCTATTTTTACCTACCTAACTATAAATAGCAGAAATGAATAATTTATTAAAGAATAAACGAGGGATAATTTTTGGAGCATTGGACGAACGATCTATTGCTTGGAAAGTTGCAGAGAAGGCCCACGAACAAGGCGCTAGCTTTATTTTAACTAATGCTCCGATTGCATTGAGAATGGGGACAATTAACCAATTGGCCGAAAAATGTAACACTGAAGTCATAGGTGCTGATGCAACAAGCATGGAGGACCTCGAAAATCTTTTTATTCAATCTCAAGAAAAACTGGGAGGTAAATTAGATTTTGTTTTGCATTCAATTGGTATGTCGCCAAATGTTAGAAAGAACAAAGGATACACTGACCTTAACCATGAATGGTTTCAAAAAACGCTGGATATATCGGCCTTGTCTTTTCATAAGACAATGCAGACGGCTTGGAAATTAGATGCGATAAACGATTGGGGCAGTATTCTTGGTTTGAGCTACATCGCGGCTCAGGAAGCATATCCATTTTACAGTGATATGGCCGATGCTAAGGCTGCATTGGAATCCATTGCAAGAAGTTTTGGATACCACTATGGAGTGCGCAATAAGGTAAGAGTAAATACGATTTCTCAGTCACCCACTGTGACCTCTGCAGGAAGTGGCATCGCAGGTTTTGATAAGTTCTTCGATTTTGCAGATGAAATGTCTCCTTTGGGAAATGCAGATGCCAATGCCTGTGCGGATTATTGCATTACCATGTTCAGCGACCTAACAAGGTATGTTACTATGCAAAATTTATTTCATGATGGAGGATACTCGACAACAGGAATATCCTCAAAGATTATGGATAAAATGGTTTAGACAAGTAATTATAAAAGCAAAAAAAAAGCCCCGACAATCGGGGCTTTTTTTTATCTTACAGATCTCTCTATTTCTTTTTTTCTAAGCAATTGTCGCCTTACTTTATCGATTGATTCTGCTAACGAATGATCGAATGAGCTGGATTTATGTTCAGCAAAAACATCTTCTCCTGGTATATTGAGTTTTACTTGAGCAATCTTATTTTCCTTTTGTTCATCATATTCCAATCGCAAATACACTTCGGCTCCAATAATAGGGGAGTAGAATTTAGAAAGTCCTTCTACACGCTCCTTAGTAGAGTCTAATAATTCTTGTTTTGCACTGAATCCCACTGTTTGTATGTCCCACTTCATGATTATAGATTTTACGTGAAATTTAACAAACCAATCAATTGGTTTGACTTGTCTTAACGGGAATTAAGACTAAAATTCTTTTTTGCTGAAAAAATTGAGTTTTCCAAACAAGTTTACAAGCTTCAGGAATACATCAAAGTATAACGAAATCATCAAAGCAACAGACATGATCCATAACACTAGGATGTTTGCCGATTTTGTGCTCATTCGTTTTCCAAACAGATTCTTTTCTGGAGCATAGAAGTGCGAACCCATGCCGGTTGGAATCTGGAATACTGGATCTGCACGTTGAATTAAGTGTCCATCGAATTCGGTAATCTGATAGAACTCCGTTTTGTTGGTGACCAAATCACTCAAACTTTCATTTTCATAATTGTTTCTTAGCTCGATAAATTTTGCCTTTTCTTCCTCGGTGCTTTCATGATCCATAATGATGCGATCCTTTATATCGCTATTATCATTATACTGTTTAATGTAAATCTTATGCAGTGTGCTTAAATGGAGCGAAAACTCATCCAAAGCATCAGCATCCAGATTCTCTATCGTGAATTTATCAATGATGTCAAAGGTCAACCCATGACTGGTATTATTCTCTTTTTCCATCTCGTTTCTGATGGTTTCTAGATCACGCTCAATCTCTTCATTCGTATTCTTTGATTTATCCTTTAACCAATTATTCAGACGTCCAATTTTGGCCTTAAGTGCTGCGATCCAAAAGTTCTTTTTGAAATTTGCCTCTTTCATCTTTTGATCATACGGATAGAATAGCTTTTCATATTCATTCTCCATAAATTGGTTAACCGCCAACGCCTCAAATGACCAGCGGGAAGCCATAATTTGACCAATAGGGGGTACAACACTTTGAGAGGTAATTGTAGGGTTTAACCTTTCAAACTTCACAAGCACGCCACTGAATAATATTTGTGGGATTATTAAAAATGGAATAAGAATGTATATCGTAACTGCTGAATTGAAACTAGCCGAGATGTTCAATCCTAGCATGTTCGCGAAACAAGCCGTTGAGAATAAAATGAGCCAATAATCCCAAAGCATACCCTGAATACCAAGGATGGTGTTTCCGACAATAATGAAAGAAAACATTTGTATTGCGCTTAGTACGAACATGATCAAAATCTTGGAAATCAGATAGCTGCCCTTACTTAAATTCAAAAACGATTCTCGTTTCCTAATTTTTTGATCCTTAAATATTTCCTCCGCACTTACAGTTAATCCCAAGAATAACGCGACAATCACCGACATGAACATATAGATGATGATGTTGCCATTTTCGTAGAATATGTATTCACCGCTAGACTCTTCACCCACCATTACATATCGTAAGAAGTAACTAAGAATGAAACTGAGTAGAGGAGCCTCTAAAAGATTTATCGCTAAGTACTGAGAGTTTGTGATTTTGGAAAGGACATCTCTGGTTATAAATACCTTGAGTTGGTTGAATGCATTTGGTGTTTTGAATTCAACCTCTGGAATAGGGGGTTTCTCCGAATTAACCTCGTGATCAAACTTTTCATTGAAAACGTTATTCCATTCTTCCGGTGAAGTTTTTCTCTTTTCAGTCAGATTTCCATATTCATCCACAACCTTGGCCTCAATGATGTTGAATATTTGTTCTGGGTTTACATTACCACATTTTGTACACTCACTTTCACTTTGATTAATAGCCTGCACCGCAGTTTTGAAATAAACTATCGCATCCAATGGATTACCATGATAGATGGGGTATCCCCCAGTATCAGTGATCATCAATTTGTCAAACATCTTAAAGATCTCAGACGATGGCTGGTGAATAACTACAAAAATCAATTTACCCTTAAGAGCCAGTTCTTTTAAGAGATCCATTATATTTTCGGAGTCTCTCGATGATAGTCCAGAAGTTGGTTCATCAACGAATAATACCGAAGGTTCACGAATAAGTTCTAATCCACAGTTTAGACGCTTACGTTGTCCACCCGAAATCTTCTTGTTCATTGGGTTTCCAACTTGAATATCCTTGATCTCATATAGGCCTAAGGAAATCAATGTACCATCAACACGCTCTCGTATCTGTTCGTCCGATAGGCCATCAAAACAAAGCTTTGCGTTTAAAAACAAGTTTTGATAAACAGTGAGCTCTTCTATAAGTAAGTCATCCTGACTGATATAACCAATCATTCCATTTACACCATCAATGTCGTGGTGTATGTCAATACCATTGATTGTTACTGAGCCAGAGTAGGGTGTATAAGCACCATTTAAAATATTCAACAATGTGGACTTACCTGAACCCGAAGCCCCCATTATTCCAATAAGACTTCCTGACTCTTCAGAAAACTTAAGAGTGTGCAGTCCTATTTTTCCTCCCTTGAATCGATAGGTGATGTCGTTTGCAGCAAAAACAATTTTGTTCTGACTTCTGTCGCTAAGGAAGCTACTAATTATGTCACTATAATAGATCGGGCTTACCTTAGTACTTCTAATCGAAGAACCTTGAGTCATGATGTAAGTCCTCTCTGGGTCAATGATTTGACCATTTAGAAGAAGCTCTTCCTTGCCAAAATACTTCAAGGCATACATTCCAACGCTGCCAATATTTTGAATTGCTAAGGTTCCACTCAACGATTCGTGCGTAATATGCTTGTTTTCATTCCTGCCTTGGAGTGTCTCAGCAGCATTCACAATTAAAATATTCGCTGAGTCCGAAATTGTGTTCTCTTGACATGTCACGAACGCCTTTAACTGCTCTAACTCTTCATTCGGAATATTGAATACCTCAGATATTGTGTCGACAAATTCTAGTTCTTGTTCAGAAGGAGTTTTATCAATATTGATATACTCAACCAAGCGTAGTAAGACGAATATTTTTTGGCGTTGTTCAAGTTCGGCATTAATCTGAGTGCCAATCTTAAGAACCTTTACGGAGTTAACGGCAGTCTTCTTTCTCTTGCCTTCTTTGTTTTTAGAAATCTTATGATGAGTTTCCAGATATGTGTCATAGTGTCCTAAATAAACGTGCACCTGATCCTGTGAAAGACGCTGTTTTAGAAAATTCTCAACTACAATTCGACTCTTATTATTCAGGTCATCGACATCCGCAATGATGGCAAATAATTGCATCAGCGCTTTTAGCAGCTTCTCACTCATCTAATTCTATTAATTCGTCTGGCTAGGATAGGAGCCAAAAATAGTCAAGTAGCCCAAAAACAGGTTGCATAACCATGTTTATTTTCACTTATACACTCACATTGTTTAATGTGGTTTAAATAACCATGATATCAATAGTAGAATCCCCGAGTTGAGCCGTTTAATTGGTTAAACTTGTTACAATGAAGCTTCCGTATTATAACTTTTTGTTTCAATATCAGCGTATTGGGAGAATGAATATGCTTTCATCCTCCATCGCAATAAAACGGGCCTTCAGATATGATGCGCATAAACTTGACTTGTCAGTACACTAAACCTATCGCAATCGGGAACCACTCAACTTAGGATAGAGTGGGGTTTATAGAATTAGTTTCATGCAAGTTTTCTTATTAAGCGACAACCTATTATCGTGGCTATCACTAAAAGCGGTTGTACCAATTAGTTTATTTGATAAGAAAAGTGATTTAAACCTAATTATCCCAAAACGAATCAAGAGTATGAGCTTTAGAGCGGGGATAAACATATTATTCTCATTCAGTTGGTTTAGTTTGCAATCTGACCTTTAAATTCGCAGCATGCAAAATATTTCAAAAAAGGCTTTGGTTATTGGTGCGATCATTTTTGTCGCGGCACTTTCTAGAATGATTCCTCATCCAATGAACTTCGCTCCACTGGGAGCTATGGCCATTTTTGGGGCTGCTTATTTTGGAAACCGCGGGCTCGGATTGCTCATTACGATGATAGCTTGGTTTTTAAGTGATCTACTTCTAAATAACATTGTTTACGGTACACAATCTGGATTGGTATTATTTACTGAAGGGGCGGTTTTTATTTATGGTAGTATCACATTGATTTTCTTTCTGGGTAAGGCTTTACTTAAAAAGGTGTCCATTGGACGAATGTTATTGGCTAGCTTATCAGCATCTGTGATCTTTTTTGTTGTCAGTAATTTCGGAGTATGGATGCAAGGAATGATGTATCCAATGACAACTGAAGGATTAATAATGTGTTATTCTGCGGCTATCCCTTTCTTTAAAATGACAGTAGCCGGTGATTTAGCTTATAGTGGAGTTCTGTTTATCGCCTATGAAAGGCTTTTTAGACAGCAACTGGATGAAAGCAAAATCAATAATTATTAACTCGATAGGATTCGTTATCCGAAAATTAGTACTCTCGAATTAGGAGCGAACTGAGTCTCAGTTGTCGAGGAGGGTAGATAGCAGATCTCGTTTGCTCGCAATTGGACACCATTCACATTGGCGCAACCATCCATTAAAACAACAATCTGTTCTTTGCCCAGATTAATTTGCTCGGACGCGACCACATTGGTTAATTGCTTGTTTCGATTTATAAATAATGCTTGGCCAGGAGTGATTTCTACAATGTGATTTGGTAGGTTTAAGAAGAATTGATCTCTAACTTGGTCTATAGTGCCACTCGATAAAACCTTTGTCAAGGTAATCTCGTTTGTGATCATTTGAGAAATGACGTTTGAGTAAAGTACAATACCCATACCTACCAAACCAGATTTGACCAAAAAATCGCTTCGTTTCATGAGTCGAACGTTTCATTTAGCACTCCTAGTAAACCGCTTTGATAATCCTGAATCGCCTGCATTATCTCTTTTTCTGTATTCATGACAAAAGGACCATAGCTCACCACCGGCTCATTTATAGGCTCACCGCTGAGTATGATCAGACGAGTGTTATCATCAAATGTCATTTCTATTTCGACACCATCATTGTTTAGTACCGCCATTTGTCGCCCATGAACTTTATTATCGTTTAAATGAACTACACCATCTAAAACATACACGATACAGTTCATTTTTTCTGGCACAGATAAACGTTCTACTCCACCAGACACACCGTCTATTCGCAGCATCAGCATGGGCGATTTTGTTATTACAGGACCTTTGATGTTTTTTAATTCACCAGCGACCACACCTGTCTTTACTAATCCATCTTCCGAAATCACCTTAGGAGTGTCTTCAGATGTTAAGGGTTGATATGAATACTCATCCAACTTGAAAGCGGCTGGAGTGTTTACCCAAAACTGTATCAATTCAAAATCTCCGCCCTTTTCGGCCAATTCTTTATATGGGCGTTCGCTATGCACAATTCCTTTCCCGCTATTCATCCACTGGGTTCCGCCTTCATAAATCACTCCAGAATGCCCCTTTGAATCTCTATGGTGAACACCACCTTTGAAAATGAAAGTGACGGGAGAGAAACCTCGATGGGGGTGCGGACCAACTCCAGAATCACTTTCCTTCTTACCACCAGGTATTTTATCGTCCCAATGATGAATTAAAAGAATTGGATCAATCATATCAATATCGCGACTTGGTAATGGTTGATCCAGTATTATCCCGCCCATGTTAACTTTTTGCGAGTTTATTATTTGTTTGATCGTTCGTTTCATTTATAATACGATAACATTAAATGTACGTACATATATATGAAAAATATGACAATGTAGATTCGCTGATTCACTTTTGTGAAATCTTGGCAACGAAGCGCAATTAAAAGCGTCTTGTTTGCGTGGAAAAAGCTATCTACTTTTAGCATCATTCTAAACCTAACTTATTAAGCATACTAACCCTTTGGAAAGGAATAACATTGTTCTTGTGTTTTTCATCGCATTATTGCCTTTCATAGTTGATGCACAATCGACCGTATATGTTAGTGATGCATCGGGTGCGAACTCATCAACTTGTGGCACCGCGGGCTCTCCTTGTGCTACCATACAATACGCTGTAGACAATATCGCCAATGATGGGGATACAATAAAAATTGACACTGGGCTATACAAGCTTGCTTCTAGTGTTAATCAATATACTCCAGTAGTTAAGATTCCTGAAGATTTTAGCCTAGCTTTTATAGGCACTAACACAGGGCTCGGCACTCGAATTGACGGAGATACCACCAGACGTGGATTCCTATATTATTATTCTGGAACAGGTTGTCCAAGCAGTGACTCAAACAATACTATCTCAGATACCATTGATCTATACTTCCAAGACATCATTGTCCAAAACTGCCATATTGTAGAAACTTGTGGTTCTACTACCTACGCAAATGGAGGTGGAATGAGGCTTGATTGCGATTCATCTTCGGTGATGAATGTCAATATCGACCATTGTATTTTTAGAGACAATCGAAGCTATGACGCTAATGGCCCGAACTCGGGTGGTAGATCGGCCAGTGGTGGTGCAATTTTTATTTATGGTAGGCGCAACGCAAATACCACCAATCAATCATTGTATGCCCAAGCGCATATTTCAAATTGTGATTTTAGTGGAAACTTTGGACACCAGAAATCTAATGGCGGTCATGGCGGTGCAGTGTTACTTCGAGATTTGGATACAGCGTCTGTTACTAATAGCAGTTTTTGTGATAACTATGTGTATAGCACCAATGCTGATAATGGTGACTTGCAACATGATAGAAATGCCGGGGGAGCGCTTTGTTTTTATGATTTGACAAGCTCGAACCCAGGGCATAAGTACCATGTTGATCAATGCACCTTCATTAATAATCAAGCAACAGTTGCGGCTAATTTGAACTACCCTTCAGAGGGAGGAGCAATATTCTTAACGAAAGGCGATGTGTTGAGTGCAACCACAAGCGCAGTGTTGCATTTAAGTAACACCGATTTTTATAATAATAATGTAGAAGCTGGAATTGAGCATTACGACAAAAACAGCGGAACCATAGATACTTCTAGCGTTGGGTTCAATGCCTACTACAGTCAGTTTCAGGTAGGACTGGGAGAGGATACCACCATTTGTGTTGGAGATACCTTGGTTCTAGATGCAACAATTACTGGTGGCGAATACATTTGGCAGGATGGTAGCACAAATGCAACATATAATGTGGTGGTGGGAGATACATACATGGTCACTGTAACTGTTGGGAGTTGCGAAGTTTCCGATACAATCATTGTGGATATTGTGGCAAATCCGGTTGTAAACCTTGGTCCAGACACCACGATTTGTCCTTATGATAGCATCCAATTAAACGCACTTTGGCCTAGCTCAAATTACAGCTGGAATAATGGGTCAAATGATTCTATCATAACAATAGGAGCGGCTGGAACGTATTGGGTGGAAGTGGACGCTGCAGGTTGCATAGGTGCAGATACTATCACAGTTAATACCGTGTCGCTGGCGCAGGTGGATTTAGGTAATGATACTCTACTTTGCGACAATTCAACATTAGTGCTTAACGTTGCCCAATCTGGTGCGACCTATCTATGGCAAAACGGATCTACCAATTCAACTTATAATATCACAACTGGCGGAACAGTTTCCGTCATTGTTTCTGAAAGCGTTTGCTCCGTTTACGATACGATAAATGTTACTTATGGGATTTCACCACAAGTGGATTTAGGACCAGATCAAACCATTTGCCCTTATGATTCAGTTTCCTTTGATGTAGGAATCACCAATGGATCTTATGATTGGAGCACAGGAGATACAACACCACAGTTGACGGTGAATATCGAGAGTATGTATTGGGTTGAGGTGGACAGTTTTGGATGCAAGGGATCTGATACCGTTTTTATAGATACGATTACGCTCGCATATGTAAATCTTGGTGCCGATACCCAGTTATGCGGATCAGAAACCATGACCTTGAATGTTTATCAAGCTGAGGCCACATATCTATGGAATGATGGTTCCACTTTACCTGGCCTCACTGTGAGCGCAGCGGGCACTTACGCTGTGACCGTGACAAAGTCAAGCTGCGAATACATAGATGCTATTAATGTCGCGTATCAGGCATATCCGGTAGTTGATTTAGGGCCGGATGAAACCATTTGTCCTTACGATGATATTACTCTGAATGCGACAAACGCGGGAGCCTTTTATCAGTGGAGCACAGGGGCATCAACCGCTACGATTAGTGTTTCAGATGAAGCAACTTATACAGTTGCAGTCGATTTAAATGGGTGTTGGGCGTTTGACACCATCAATATTGACACGGTTCAAATACCCTCACAATATCTTGGAAATGGTCAGTTATTTTGCCCTGGTGATGTATTCACTTTAGATGCTACCACCAACAATGCGTCTGCTTATTTGTGGCACGATGGATCAACACAATCCACCTTCACTGGAGATGCACAAGGAATTTACTGGGTAGAGGTAACTGTTGATTTTTGTCAAGTCATTGACTCTGTTTTCATGGATTATGTGGAAGAACCAGAAGACATTATTGGAAATGATCTCAGTATATGTGAAGGTCAGTCCGTAACCCTGACAGCATGGCCAGGTGGACTCACAAATTATCAATGGAATACAGGCGCAACTCAACAGAGTATTATAGCTTCGACTCAAGGCCAATATTGGGCGAGCGTGACAAAACAGGGTTGCCCATTCACTGATACTATGGAATTAACACTAAGACCATTGCCTGTTATTCCTTTTGGTCCGGATCGTGAAATGTGCGATGGTGATTCGGTGTTATTAGATGCGACAAATCCAAATGCCATTTATAATTGGAATAATGGATATGATGGTCCTTCCAAGGTCATTACCAAGACTGGAACTTATTCGGTTTCTGTCTATTTAGACGGATGTTATGCTGACGAATCAATTACGTTAACCTTTAAGCCAAATCCAGTGCCAGAATTATTGGATGATATAGAAAAGTGTGAAAATTCAACACATGTATTTGATGCCTACAGAAAAGCATTTGATTTTTATGCATGGAGCAATGGCTCCAATGACTCGGCAATAACAGTGAATAAAGCTGGTACATATGCGGTCACGGTTGGAATGGATGGTTGTACAGGGTCTGATTCTGTTAGATACATTCTAAATCCTCTGCCTGAGATTAACCTTGGGCCGGATTCTATCCTGTGTGAAGGAGATGTGCATGTCATAAGCGCTGAAGTAGAAGGAGTTGCAATATACCATTGGCAAGACAATTCTGATCAAAGCGAATTCAAAGTCTGGAGACCAGGTATATATTATGTAAGATTAGAAAGAGGTGGCTGTGTTGCAAAGGATACCGTAGAGTTTCAAATGAAATCATATCCTCGACTTTCCTTAGGGGGAGACACCACCATTTGTATTGGAGATTCACTTTTGTTGGTTTCTGATGATAGCAACTCGAGTTTCATTTGGAATGGTAATGAAGAAAAGCGCAGTCAGATTGTGAATGACTCAGCTTATGTATGGGTCGTTGGCCAGAACTACTGCGGTACAATCCGTGATTCAATCAATGTGTCCGTGCGTGATTGTGAGTGTTTTATGTATGTTCCTACATCGTTTACACCTGATGGGGACGATATAAATGAATTCTTTATTCCTCGGTTTGATTGTCAATTGTTCGATTATCAATTAACGATTTATAATCGCTGGGGTGAGCGAATTTTTGAAACTACTGATCCTACCCAAGGGTGGGATGGCACCAGTGAAGCAGGTTATCCCTTAGCAATGGGCGCTTACGTTTTTGAAATGTCATACAGGGCTGAACTTGAAAACAACGGATCGCGAGTAAGTTTCCATAAAACTGGAAAGATTTTGCTTTTGAGATAGATTGTTAAGCCAACACTTAGAGCTAAGTTTCAAAGTCCAGAATAAATTTCAGACAATGTGTAAGGATGTATGAGGAAATTCGACAAGCATTTCTTTGAAAGATATTCTATGGGATTGTTGATGTTAATTTTCAATCAATAATCAGGAATTTCTGAATCAACATAATTAAAATGGTAGCGAACAAATTACTTACCGCAATTGCGGTCACACTTCTAATTGGACAAACAATAAATGCTCAAGAGTCAGAGGTAGAAACAAATACATTTGGGATTACTAGAGTTTCTTCACGTATAGATTTTCTGCAGCGGTTGGTGCAAGTGTATATTCAGCCTCATTGGGTGCGACTAGAACACATGGACTTTTAAAATCGAATAAACTTAGATTGGGTTACGGACTTCGATTTAGCGGTATGTATGGCAATGATTTGAACTATACTACCGCCCCTGCTAAACTCATTGCTGAGGATCAGGTGGATACATTTTTCATCGGTGAGCCTATTTCACTCGGTTTAAATGCTGTGATACACATTGGTTATCAATTCACGCCAAAGCTTTATGCTAGGTTTAATATTGATGCTGTAGGTCTTGGTTTTGGAGCAACAAATAAGAGAAGGTTTCTGCCGCGTGATCCAGCTTCAACGGCCCCTGTTTCTGTTCTGGCAAGACCAACGAGTTATAATGTATTGTTGGTTGGCGATAATGACATTGGTTCGTTGAAAGCCCAGTTTTTTGCTCGGTATAAATTCAGCGAGCACTTTGCTGTTCAGGCAGGGATGCAGAATTTGTTTAATGAATTGATCACTGAAAAGGTGTGGCAAGCCGTACCTGAGAAGAATGATTGATTCCGAGCTGCATCATCTCATGGGTTTGCGGGGCTGACGTATTATTTCAGTCTGTAAAAGAGGGGTGAATTAATCCTTGTTATACTCAAGGAGCAGCTTTTTGTAGAAATCGTGCTTTTCCATTTCGTTCATGCCGAAATAGATTCCGCTCAGCATGGTCAGTGTTTTTATGGCCTTGGGGTTGATGGAATAAGCTTTTTCAGCGTATGGTACAGTCTTTTCGAACAAGGCCATGACGTTATCTTGAATTGATATCAGTTCTTCCCTGTCAGCATCGAAATTCATGTTTTCAATTAATGCTACGCCTTGGTTGTAGTAGTGAATGGCTAGAAAGTAGTTGGCTACCTCGCTATCAGGGTTATCCTTCACAGATTGGATCAATGTAGTCTCGTCCTTATCGAGCGTTTCCAATTGAGAATAATTGTAAGTCGCTGGTTCCTGAGCATTAATCGTGAGTGAAAGTAGAATAGCTAAAGCGGTGCTTATTATGATGGTATGCATGAGCGTAAGTTGTTGTTTCATGGATGATTACGCAGCATAAACCCAAAAGGTTACGTATAGTTATCACCAGTTATTCTAGGCATAAATGAATATTGA